>Ga0207650_10000048_pt1 | contig 174054 bp, 143 predicted proteins | sample KBSS63metaG_FD_184325 | JGI IMG/M metagenome (GOLD analysis project Ga0207650, IMG submission 184325) | Switchgrass rhizosphere microbial communities from Kellogg Biological Station, Michigan, USA - KBS S6-3 metaG (SPAdes) (version 2) | ecosystem: Host-associated > Plants > Roots >...
CCCGAAGGGCCGCAGCGAAGCGCAGGAGCTGCGCCAGCAGCTTGATCCTGTCTGGGCGCAGGCTACGCGCTCGCGCAGAAGAAGATCAAAAGCCGCTTGACTCTCAACAGAGTATCTTCGGCGTCCTCCGGCATCTACGCCTGCGGCTCCGTGCCTCCGGCGGCCTCAGGATGACATTGCGATACAGTGCGCGCCCATGCCGACACCGTACGAAAGCGCCAAACTCATTCTTCAGATCTTCGAAATGCGCCGCGAGACCCTTCTTCGCGAGGCGCGGTTATGGTTCGTTCGCGATTTCAATCCCGAGACGATCGACGACGTCAAGGCCGCCCTGGCCGGACCGCACAATCCGCACGTGCGCATGGTGGTCGGCTACTGGGACATGGCCTGCTCGCTCGTCACGCATGACGCCATCGACCGCGAGATGTTCCTCGACGCGAACGGCGAGATCTTCGCCACGTTCGCGAAGTTCCAGCACCTTCTTCCGGAGATCCGCCAGATCGCCGCCGGACCGGGATTCGGGAAACACATCGAGCAGGTGGTGATGTCCGTGCCCGGCATCGAAGAGCGGCTGGAGATGTTGCGCCAGCGCTTCCGGGCCATGGCCGCCGCGGCCGCGGCAAAAGATCAGGGTTGATTCTTTACGAACTCCGCGAGCGGTCCGACGGACTTGCGCATCAGAAACTCGGAATAGCCGCGCACGATGTAGTCATCCAACTCCGCTATGACTTTATAGCCAAGTCGTTCGTAGAGTTGGCGGGCGCGTGGGTTGATCGAGGAGACGCAGAGAAAAACGTTCGGGAACTCGGCGAAGATCCGCTCTTCCGCGAAGGCGACGAGTTTTGATCCGAGGCCGCTGCCGCGCGCGTCGGCGGCGACGCAAACGACCTGGATGTAGCCGACGAATGCGCCCTGCGTCATGATGATGATGAAGCCGCGCGCGACGCCGTCCTCGCGCGCCACCCACACGTCGCCGGCCGGATTCGTCACGCGCGCCAAGCACTGCTCGAACGTGCGTCCGAAGAAAATCCACGGATCGCTCGTGGACATCATCTCCGCACACGCGCGCGCCTCGGCATCGCCATTCAGCCGTCCGATTTCCAGCTCTTTCATTGCGTGCGAGTCTACGCGATGATGCGCGGATGAAAAACGCGGGACGTCCTCAAGCCGGCGAATTCGCCACCTACTACGGGCGCTACATCGACCTTGCTACGGAAGACGACGTCGTGGCCGCGCTCGACGCGCAGTCGCACGAGACCGCCACGCTCCTCGGCGGCATCTCCGAGCAGCAGGCCACGCATCGCTACGAGCCGGACAAGTGGAGCGTGAAGCAGCTCGTCGGACACGTGATCGATGCCGAGCGGATCTTCGCGTATCGCGCGCTCTGCATCGCCCGCGGCGATGCGACGCCGCTGCCGGGATTCGAGCAGGATCCGTATGTTGCCAACGCAGCATCCGACGATCGTCCGATCGCCGATCTCGCCGAGGAGTTTGCGACGGTGCGTAAGGCGAACGTGATGATGCTGCGCGCGTTGCCCGCCGAGGCGTGGGATCGCATGGGAACGGCAAGCGGCAATCCGATCAGCGTCCGTGCGCTGGCGTTTATCCTCCTCGGCCACGAGCGCCATCACCTGCGCATCCTGCGCGAGCGCTACCTCGGCAACGCTACGCCGCCACGTACCGCATGACCGCGACGTAGTGGCAGGCGCTGCCGCCGATCACGCAGAGGTGCCAGATGCCGTGCATGTGCGCCACGCGTTTCGACAGCGCGAAGAAGACGATGCCTGCGGTGTAGATCGCGCCGCCCGCGGCAAGCCAGAAGATGCCGTTCGGCGGCATGGCCAGCCGCAGCGGCTTGATGGCGACGACAACCAGCCATCCCATGAGGACGTAAAGGACGACTGAGATCGGCCGGTAGCGGTTGGGCAGCACGACGTCTTTCATCACGCCGGCGATGGCCAGCGTCCAGACGATTCCGAACAGCCACCAGCCCCACGCCCCGCGCAGCGTGATGAGCGTGATCGGCGTGTAGGTTCCGGCGATGAGCAGATAGATCGCGCAGTGGTCGAAGACGTGGAAGAGCTGCTTCGCCTTGCCGCGCAACGAGTGATAGAGCGTCGAGCTGAGATAGAGCACGATCAGCATCGCGCCGTAGATGGCGATCGCGGTAACGGTGGTGGGATCGCGGTCGGCGACGGCGCGGACGGCGAACGCCGATCCGATGATCGCCAGCACACTGCCGGCGATGTGAGTGATGCTGTTGAATCGTTCGCCGGCGTACATGGGTGCTGTACTGCCGCGGAGCGGCTTCAGACGGTAGCCAGGGGTGAGAGCGAAGCGAACACCCCTGGAAAGGGATTGTCTCTAGTTTTCCTGCCGCGTCAGCGGCAGTGGAACGGGTCGCGCGAGCCCTTCCAGTGCCGCTGACGCGGCACAAACCCTCTCAAATCCCTTGACGAGGGGTGTTCGCTTCGCTCTCACCCCTCGCTACCTTCTGATGCCGCTCCGCGGCAAATGTGCTGTTGCTAAAACGGCACTTCGTCGTCGTCTTCGATCTCGCCGCCGCGTCCGCCGCCCGCGGGTGCGCTCGCAGGTGCGGCCTTGCGATAGCCACCGCCACCGCTGTAGCCGCCGCCTTCGTCGTCGCCTTTTTTGTCGAGCATCTGCATCGTGTTCGCGACGATTTTCGTTCGGTACTTCTTCACGCCCGTTTCCTTGTCATCCCAGCTCTCTGTCCTGATGGACCCCTCGATGTAAACGAGGCTTCCTTTCCGTAGATACTGGCCGCAAATCTCCGCGAGCCTGTCCCAGGCCTCGATGTTGTGCCACTCGGTTCGCTCCTGCTTCTCTCCGGATTTGTCGGTGAAGCGGTCGTCGGTGGCCAGCGTGAACTTGGTTACGCTCTTGCCGCTGGGGATGGATCGGATCTCGGGATCTTTGCCGAGACGTCCGATAAGAATGACTTTGTTGACTGATCCTGCCATTGGATTCTCCTGTTGATGATTCTTCAGCTTCGAGAGACGAGGCTCTCCGGGCTTCGTGTGGGTCCGCGCATTTTATGCGAGCCGCGCGATGCGGTGCGTTTTTCTACCGCGAGTAGAATCCGCCGCCGTGAAGTGCGTCATTCAGCGCGTGCGCCGCGCCTCGGTCACCGTCGGCGACGAGCTGGTCTCCGAGATCGGCCCCGGCCTGTTGATCCTCGCCGGCGTCGAGAAGGGCGACACGGAACAGGTAATGCGCGACGCCGCGAAGAAGATCCGCGAGCTGCGCATCTTCGCCGACGATGCCGGTCGCATGAACCGCGATGTGACGGAAGCCGGCGGCGCCATCCTCGCGGTCTCGCAATTCACACTGGCGGGTTCGATCGCGAAGGGACGGCGTCCCGGCTTCGACAACGCCGAGGAACCGGAGCGGGCGCGGATGATGTTCGAGCTGTTCGTCCGCGAGCTGGGTTCGACTGGTATCGACGTGAAGACCGGGCGCTTCCGCGAATTCATGATTGTTTCGCTGGAGAACGACGGGCCGGTCACGTTCGTGTGGCCGTAATGCGTAGCGCCAGCGGCCCGCTGGCGGTCCAGCCGACGAGCCGTCGGCGCTACGCCGCTATACTCCCGCGCCTATGCCTTACGAACCAAAACTGATCGAAGAGAAGTGGCAGCGGGCTTGGTCCGATGCGAAGGTGGCCGAGGTTGATGTGGCGGCGCCGGGGGACAAGTTCTACATGCTGAACATGTTCCCGTATCCATCCGGCGATCTTCATGTCGGGCACGGGCGGAACTACATCCTCGGCGATGCGTTGTATCGCTACTTTCGGATGCAGGGGCGGGCGGCGCTGAATCCGATGGGGTGGGATGCGTTTGGGTTGCCGGCGGAGAACGCGGCCATCAAGCGCGGCATCCATCCGCGGCAGTGGACGCTTTCGAACATCGAGCGCGAGAAAAGGCAGTTTTTGCGGTGGGGGATTCTCTACGACTGGTCGAAGGAGCTGGCCTCCTGCGAGCCGGAGTACTACCGCTGGAACCAGTGGTTGTTTCTGCAGTTGTATCGCCGCGGGCTGGCGTATCGCGCCAAGGCGCCGGTGAACTGGTGTCCGTCCGATCAGACCGTGCTGGCGAATGAACAGGTCATCGACGGCCGCTGCGAGCGCTGCAGCACGATCGTCGTGCAGCGCGATCTCGAGCAGTGGTTTCTGAAGATTACCGACTACGCCGACCGGCTCGACGAAGGGCTGGACACGCTCGAGCACTGGCCGGAAAAAGTGAAGCTGATGCAGCGCAACTGGATCGGACGCTCGGTCGGCGCGGACGTCGACTTCGCCGTTCCATCCCTCGGCAAGTCGATGCGCATCTTCACCACGCGTCCCGACACAATCTACGGCGCGACGTTCATGGTTCTCGCGCCGGAGCATCCCAACGTCGCGGCGCTCATCGCGGACAACCCCGATCGCGCGGAGATCGAGACGTGGATCGCCGGCGTGCGCAATCAGTCGAACCTGGAACGGCAGGAGGCGGGGAAGGAAGGGCGCTTCACCGGAAAGACCGCCACGAATCCGTTCACCAACGAGCAGATTCCGATCTGGCTCGGCAACTTCGTGCTGATGCAGTACGGAACCGGCGCGATCATGGCCGTACCGGGCCACGATCAGCGCGATTTCGAATTCGCGCAGCAGTACGGGCTGCCGGTCCGCGTCGTGGTGAAGCCGGCGAATGGCGACGTGCCGAGCGCCGAAGAGGCGTATTCGGCGAAGGACGATTCGGCAGTAGCGATCGAGTCCGGCGTCATCACCGGGCTGCCCACTCCCAAAGCGATCGAGCGCATCATCGAAGAAATCGAACGCCTCGGCATCGGCAAGAAGATGGTGCGCTACCGGCTTCGCGATTGGCTCATCTCGCGCCAGCGTTACTGGGGCACGCCGATTCCGATGATCTATTGCGATCGCGACGGCATCGTGCCGGTACCCGAGGAAGAGCTGCCGGTGGAGTTGCCGCTCGATGTTCCGTTCACGGGGCGCGAAGGAAATCCGCTGGCGAAGGACGAGCGCTTCGTCAATACGAAGTGTCCCGTCTGCGGCGGCGCGGCGAAACGCGAGACCGACACGATGGACACGTTCGTCGATTCGTCGTGGTACTACGCGCGCTTCATTTCGGCGAACGACAACACGAAGATCTTCGATCCGTCGCTCGTGAATCGCTGGCTGCCGGTCGATCAATACATCGGCGGCATCGAGCACGCCATCCTGCATCTGCTCTACGCGCGCTTCATCTGCCGCACGCTGCACGACATGGGGCTGACGCACTACGAAGAGCCGTTCACGCGGCTTTTCAATCAGGGGATGATCACGAAGGAAGGCTTCCGCACGGCGAGCGGCAACTGGGTTTCGCCGTCCGAGGTTGAGAACGGGGTGCACAAACCGACGGGCGCGCCGGTGATCGCGGAAGTCGGGAAGATGTCGAAGTCGCGCTACAACGTCGTGCCGCCGGACGAGTTGATCGAGCGCTACGGCGCCGACACGGAGCGCGTCTACACGCTCTTCATCGCGCCGCCGGAGAAGGAAGCGGCGTGGTCGGATGAGGGCGTCGTCGGAGCGTCGCGTTTTCTGAATCGCGTGTGGCACATGGGGGAGCAAATTTTGGCGCTCGACGGCGGATCGGAGTCCGCCCCGTTGACGCGCAAGACGCATCAGACCATCGATGCGGTCACGCGTCGATTCGATCGCTTCGAATTCAACACGGCCATCTCGGGACTGATGGAGCTGTCGAACGCGATCGGCGACGCGCTGGCCGCGGGGGCGGACGCGCGTGATTCGTACACGACGCTGCTCAAGCTCCTGCATCCGTTCGCACCGCACATCACCGAGGAGCTGTGGAAGATGTTCGGCAACGAAGGATTCATCCTGACGTCGAGTTGGCCGAAAGCCGATCCGGCGCTGATGATCGAGGACGTCGTCACCATCGTCGTGCAGGTCAACGGCAAGCTGCGCGGACAAGTGGAAGTGCCGAATCCGCCGGAGAAGGAGGTCGTCCTCGCCGCGATCCGCGCGAATCAGAAAGTCCAGCAGTGGATCTCCGGGAAAGAGGTCGTGAAAGAGGTCTACGTTCCGGGGAAGCTGGTGAACATCGTGGTGAAGGGGTGAAAGGCGTGAAAACCTGTTACCTTTCCCCGCGATGAAACGCCTCGTCCTTTTTCTTCTGCCGATGCTTGCCGGCTGCGGCTATGGTCTGGTCGGCAACGCCAACAACCTGCTCGCGCCGACGGTGCATACGATCGAGGTGCCGGCGTTCGTGAACCGCACCACGCGCGTCGAGCTCGAGCAGCGCGTCACGCAGGCGGTCGCGTCCGAGTTCGTGTCGCGGGGGCGGCTGAAGCTGGTGAACTCCGCGCCGGCCGCGGACGTGATCCTGCGCGGCTCCATCGACTCCTTCGGCATCTTCCCGGTCGCTTTCAATCAGCAGGGGCGCGCGACGCAATATCAGATTTCGATCACCGCCAAGATTGAGCTGCTCGATCATCGCGCCGACGACAAAGTGCTCTGGAAGAATGACCAGTACCGCTTCACGGAAAACTACCAGGTCAACACGGAGTCGACGGACGCCTTCGACCAGGAAACGCGCGCGATCAACGAGATCGCCGTGCGGTTTGCGGAGTCGCTGGTGACGAATCTGCTGGAAGGGTTTTAGAAGCAGTGGATTAGTAGATTAGTGGATTAGTAGATCAGGAAAGCGCCCTCGAAGACCCCTCTAATCTACTAATCCACTAATCTACTAATCCACTGACTTTCACTTCCCCTTCAACTTCGCCCTCTCCTCATCCGCCCGATCGCGCAGGAAGGTCGTCACAATCAGGTACAGCCCCGCGATCGCGGCCAGCAGGTAGCCGATCATGGCCATGGCCGGATAGCCGAAGAGCTGCACGCGCGTCGGGACGCGCATCATCATCGATGACGCGATCAGCAGCGCCGCGATGACCACGCCGACCGTGATGCGGTTGGCGATCTTGTGCATGCCGGCCAGGAACTGCTCCGCCTGCATCAGCTTCAGGCTGAACGACAATTTCCCCGCGGCGGTCTGGTCGATGATCTCGCGCGTGCGGTGGGGGAGGTCGAGCACGAGCTGGTTCAGGTCGAGCAGAGCCGGATAGAAATTGCGCGGCGCGAACTTCTGCGCCAGCTTCTGGCTCATCAGCCGCTCCGCGTAGTCGCGGATCACCGTGTGCGGGTCGTACCGCGGATCGAGACGGCGCGTCACGCCGTCGAGATGCAGCATGGTCTTGGCGAGCATGGCCAGTTCGGCCGGCGCCTTCAGCTCGTTGTTGTTGGCGATCGAGATCACGTTGAAGATCAACTGTCCGACGTTGATCTGCCGCACGTCGACGTCGTGGAAGGTGGCCACGATCGTGGAGATCTCGCGGACGAATTTCAGCGCGTCGAATCCTTCCTGCACCTCGGACAACCGCACGCACGCGTCCGCAACCTCGGCGCCGCGATTCGACGACATCCCGAGCAGCATCTTGATGATCTCGTCCTGAAACTCGCGGCTGATGCGGCTCACCATCCCGAAGTCGATCAGCACCACCTCGGCCTGGTTGTCTTCGAGATCGCGCACGAAGACGTTGCCGGGATGCGGGTCGGAGTGCCAGATGCCGTCGACGCAAACCTGCTTGAGATAGGCGCGGGTCAGCGTCGAGGCGAGGTCGGCGTAATCGTGATCGATGATCTGCAGCGGCGTCAGCTTCGACACCTTGCGGCCGCGCACGAGTTCCGTAGTCAGCACGTGCGGCGTGGTCATGTCGTCGATCACGTTCGGGATGTAAATCTGCGGGAACTCAGCGAGGTTGCGGCGGAGGATCTCCGTGTTCCGCGCCTCCTGCTGATAATTCAGCTCGTTCATCAGCGTGATGCGGGCCTGCTCGATTGCGCCGGTCAGGTTCATCTTGCGGCCGATGTCGCTGTGCTGCTCGATCGTCGTGGCGATCTCGGTGAAAACTTCGAGATCTTTGCGAACCTGCTCGCGGACGTTCGGCCGCTGCACTTTCACGACGACTTCGCGTCCGTCGCGCAGCACCGCGCGATGAACCTGGCCGAGGGACGCGGCAGCGAGGGGAGTCGCTTCGAAGGATTGGAAGGCCTTGGAGATCCTGACCTTCAACTCCTCTTCGACGATCTTCTCCACCTCGGCGAACGAGAACGGCTCGACGTCGTCCTGCAGCGATTCGAGCGCGGCGATGTACTCCGGCGGCACGACGTCGGGACGTGTCGAAAGGACCTGCCCGAACTTCACGTAGGTCGGGCCCATCCCTTTGAGCGCGTTGGCGAAAGCCTCGGCGCGGCGGGCGACGTCCGGCTCCATCTCCGCCGTGGAGTCGTCGGCGGCAACTAAATCCTCGGGATTGAGCGAGAGGTGGAAGTCTTTGCGCCCGTATTTTGTAAACAGCACGAGCAGATCGCGGTAGGCGCCAATGTTGCGGGTCTTCAGCATTCTGCGGTTGAGTTTGCACGCCGCTTGCCGACATGAAGCACAGACACCGTGTCCGTGCCAAAGACCCCGGCATGTTAGGATTCCCCGATTCCAACCAGGAGCTTTTAACGATGTCAATCCATAGAACACTCTTTACCTCGGAGTCTGTCACCGAGGGGCATCCCGACAAGATCGCCGACCAGATTTCGGATGCCATTCTCGACGCCGTGATTGCCGCCGATCCGATTGGACGCGTTGCGTGCGAAACGCTCGTCACCACCGGTCTGGCCATGATCTCCGGCGAGATCACCACCAAGACGTACGTCGACTTTCCGTCGATCGTGCGCAGCACGATCAAGGAGATCGGCTACACGCGCGCCAAGTACGGTTTCGACAGCGAGACGTGCGCGGTGGTGTCGTCGATCGATCCGCAGTCGCCCGACATCGCGCAGGGCGTTGATACCGGCGGCGCGGGCGATCAGGGGCTGATGTTCGGCTTCGCCTGCCGCGAAACGCCGGAGCTGATGCCGCTTCCGATCATGCTCTCGCACAAGCTGGCGCGCCGCCTGTCGGACGTGCGCAAGGCGAACGATCTCGACTTCCTCCGTCCGGACGGCAAGTCGCAGGTGACGATCGAGTACGAAGGAAAGCGTCCGGTCCGCGCCGCAGCGATCGTGATCTCGACGCAGCATTCGCCCGCGGTCAGCCACGGCGATCTGAGCGACGCGATCATCGAGAAGGTGATCAAGCCGGTCGTTCCGGCTGAACTGCTCGACAGCAATACGAAGTTCCACATCAATCCGACCGGCCGCTTCGTTACCGGCGGACCGCAGGGCGATACCGGCCTGACCGGACGCAAGATCATCGTCGATACGTACGGCGGCCGCGGCCGTCACGGCGGCGGGGCGTTCTCCGGAAAAGACCCCACAAAGGTCGATCGTTCGGCCTGCTACATGGCCCGCTACATCGCCAAGAACATCGTGGCCTCGGGGCTGGCTGATGAAGTGGAAGTGCAGCTCGCGTACGCGATCGGCGTGGCCGATCCGGTGTCGGTCTACGTCGATACGTTCGGCACAGAGCGCATCTCGCAGGAACGGATCGTGGAGCTCGTCCGCGAGAACTTCCTGATGACGCCGCGCGGCATCATCGACTCGCTCAAACTCCGCCGCCCGATCTTCAAGAAGACCGCCGCGTACGGCCACTTCGGCCGCACCGAGCCGGAGTTCACCTGGGAAGCGACCGACAAAGCCGAAACCCTGCGCAGCGCCGCGGGCGTGGGGGCGGAGGCGGTCACCGTCTAGGCGGCACGGCCGCCAGCGCTGGTTGCCAAAGGCTCCGCCACCGGCGGGGCCTTTTTGTTTCTGCAGCGTGCTAGCGAATTACCCAAAACACGAAGCGCGCCGACCCCTTGGGGATTATCGGCGCGCCTCAATTTCGCCAGCGTCTCCCGGATGCTCTCGGGCCGATCGCGTTAATAGCTCGAATCGTGCCACTTACTCCCACGACCCCATGTACTGCAGCAGTTGATCGATCGAGAGCAGGCGCTCATCGCCGCGTACGTCACGGAAGATCGAGTGATACCAACCCTTCACTTTCACTGGCGTGAGGAGCTCCTGACCGATGCGTAGTTGGCGGCCCTCGCCGAGTTTGAGAAAAACCTTCTCGTACGCGGAGCGGGTCAGGCGCTGCGACGGCGCGGAGGGCGGCGACATCCGCCGTTCCGTCGAGCGGCGGGAGCGTCCGCGGCGTTCCGGTTTCTCGCCGGACCAGGGCGGCGCGAGCTTCTCCTCGACGTCTGCGCTGCGGCGGCGCGGCGTCGACGTCGCGGCATCGTCGTCGTGCATCAGCGCGGCGAAGTTCTCCAGCTCCGGCAGCACGGACCCCCAGCGTGTTGAACGGCCGACGTCGTCGTACGCAGCAGGACGGTCGTCGAGATCGAGTAGCGACGGCGTCTCGCCGCGCATCACCGACAGCAGCAGTCGATAGCTGAACGGATCGGAGACGCGGCGGATGGCATCGCGAAAGGCCATCACCGCCTCGTAGGCGATCTGCCGAAGCGATTTCAATGCGCGGTCGGACGTCGACCACGACTCGTCGTCGATGTCGGAGGTAAACGGACTGCGCGGAAAATGAAAATCGCGCAGCACCCAGCCGTTACGCGTCGGATGCTTGCCCGGCTTCACGCCATTCAGCGCGGGGATGCCGTGCTCGCGCAGAACGTCGACGCGATACGACGGCCAACTGATCGTTTCGCGAACGATGCCGACGATCAACGCCACCATGGCCGCCATCAATCCCGGATCGGGCGTGAAGTCCATGGTCAGCTCGATCCGCTCGCGCCGCGGCCGGACGCCGATGCCGGTCGAACGGCGATTCGCGCCGGCCACGATGATCGGCACCGGCAGCAGATGGATGAGCAGCATGGCCAGCTTCTGGACGGTGCGATCGCGGTTGCGCTCTTCGCGCGCCAGCTCGAACGAAATGTTGACGTGAAGGCTGAAGGCCTGCAGCCGGACGCGCTTGCCGTTCTTCGCTTCCCATTTATCGAGCTGATCGCGGACGAATCCGATCTGCTCCCAGAGGCTGCGCACGACGCGCGCCGTGCACTGCGGCGCGAGCTCGATCACCGGCGTCACCACCTCGATCACGCCGCCGTCGAAGTAGAGCGCGCCGCCGGTGGGAAGCTGCAGCGATTTGTTGGTGCGCTTGACGAGCTGCCGGTCAATGAATGCCGCCGGCGTCCGCCAGACCTCCTCGGGAGTGCGCTCCTCGTCATCGACGAAAACCTTGAACTCGGCCTCGAGCCCGATGACCGGCATCGCCAATTCGCTGGTGTAGGGGAACTTTGGGTCGTACGTGGCCATGCCGCGGTGTCTGCGGCAGGTAAGAGCAATTGAGGTGCCGCTACCTCACGATGTACTGATAGTTCACTTCCACCTCATGAACGACCTCGACCGGCTTGCCGTTCATCATCATCGGCCGGTAGCGCCAGTTGCGGATCGTGTTCAGCGTCTCCTCGTCGAACATCGGATCGACGGCGTGGTTGAGGATGGCGATGTCGATGATGCGGCCATCCTTGCCGACCGTGTAGCGGACCACGCACGTCCCTTCGAGCCGGTTTTTCTTTGCCTTGTCGGGATAGTGCGGGTACTCGTGCACGACCTCTTTGAGCGGCAGCTTGACGGTGCGATCGACGTAGACGCGCCCGTCCTCGCCGAAGGTGATGCCGCCCGGCGTGCCGAGCGTTTTGCCGACGCCGTTGGCTTCTCCGCCGGTCATGCCGTTCGGCGAGCCCTTGACGTCGGCAACCGCGGGAGCGGCCGCCGGAACTGGGGCGGGCGGAGGCGGGACTGCCGGCGGCGGCATCACGACCTCGGGGATGGTGTCGGGGATGACCGTCGGCGCGACGATCTGCGTTGCGATCGCGGGCGGCGGGGGCGCGGGCTTCGGCGTCGTCACGATCGGCTTCGGCGGCTGCACTTTCGGCGGCGTGGGAGGTGGCGGCGGCGGATCGGGCACCTGCGTCAGGCTGTACGCGACGACCATCTTCGGCGACTGCGTCGGCAGGGCGATGTTCCAGATCATGCTGGCCACCACGCTGCCGGCGGCGATCACGTGCACGGCGATGGAGACCGGAAGCGTCTCGTAGAAAACGCGGCGGGTTCGCGGTACGAACGCTTCGGGCGCAACGGTCTCGAACATGGAGAGGAGGGCGAAAGCGTAGCACCACTTTCGGCGCCTTCACGGCAAACTTCTGCGGTGAAAAGGGGGTGGGGTGTCGGGGGTGGGGTGTGGGAGCGAAGTTGCCGAGATGGCTTCGCTCCCACGCCCCACATCCAACTCCCCACTCCCATCAGCTAGCGATGGAAGTCGGTCCATGCCATCATCTGCGTTCGTTTTTCGGGGCGAGGAGAGAGATGGCGCGCTACATCCAGCGAATCACGCTGCTGGGACGGCAGCGGTGGATCGGATGGGAGATCGACGGCGTCGGGACCGAGATTCCGGGCCTGGTGCTCGCCGACGATCTGCCGGAGGAAGACCTGCGCAGCCGCGGCGTGAAGGAGTTCAAGCCGCTGCCGTTCGAGACCTTCCTGGAGATGAATCCGCGTTCCGAGGAGCCGTACGAAGGGAAGCTGCTGGATGAGGATGTGGAGTTCCGCCTCGACGCGCTGCAGGTCGGACTGGAGCGCCTGCGCAGCAGCGGCGGCAACGCCGTCCCGCGCGCGCTGTTGATGCACATGTTCGGCGACGCCGTCCAGCTCAATCACCCGCGCGTGATCGAGCGCCTGCGCGCCTGGGAAGCGCGCGGCGCGGTGGAGTTCGTGGGACAGGAAGAGTGCTATCTGCGGATTTTGGGACCGCTTTAGTTTCCCGCGCCGGATGAAATCTTCGACAACTGCTCGCCGATCTCCTTCGTCGACGCCTGCGGCGCGGTCGCGGTGTCGAAGCGCACCAGCACCGGATCGAAGATGCCGCGCTGAAACAACTCCGTTCGGACGCGGATGAAGCGCTCGCGAAGCGGTTCCGGCAATCCGCGTTGACGCGATCCGCCACCGGTTGCCGCAGGCTCGCCGCCCGTCGCCGCTTGCAGTTCGGCAGCGACTTCCGCGGCCATGCTCTTCAACTCTTCGTTCGTCATCATTTCCTCGCAATCCCCAGTTTCTCGTAGGTCGACCGATCATCGGCCGCCACGCGCGTGAACGCCGTGACGCCGCGCTCGCGCAACTGGTCGTCGGTCATCTCGTCGGCCTTGATCAATCCGGCGTCCGACAGATCGTCGTCCACCCCTTCAATATCGTATCCAACCCACATCGGCACCCCGCGCTCCTCGGTCGGCCCAAGGGCGGTCGTCGATCTGAATTTCTTGATGTAGCGCGCCATAACCTCTGTGCCTCTGTGGTTCAAACGCCTTTCATTGCGTCATGCAGCCGCGCGAAATCCTCCAGCGACAACCGTTCCGCTCGAACATCCGCATCGATTCCCGCGCGCTGCATGGCCGCGGCGATCTCTTCCCTCGTTCCGAAAGTAGTCAAGTTGTTGACCAGTTTCTTTCGCCGCATCCGGAAGGACGCGCTGATCAACTGGATGAGCGATTCCGAAGCGAACGGCTTCGGATCGGGATCGAGAACGACGACGGCGCTGCGCACTTTCGGCGGCGGATAGAACGACTTCGGCTCCAGCGTCAGGAGGATGCGTGCCGAGGAGTAGAGGCGGACGAAGAGAGTCAGGTAGCCGTAGGCTTCGTCGCCGGGCGCGGCCACGAGGCGGTCCGCGACCTCCTTCTGCAGCATGAAGACGGCGCGGCGGCAATTCGGATCGGCCACGACGCGGCGCAGGATCGGCGTTCCGGCGTTGTAGGGAAGATTGCCGACGGCGCGATACGGCCGCGCCGGCAGCGGCGCCTCCATCGCGTCGTCGTTGATGAGGGTGATGCGATCGCCGTACTGCTTCCGCAGCCGCTCCGAAAGTTCCGGATCGATCTCGACGGCGATCAATTCGTTTGGCAATTCGGCGAGTTTTTCGGTGAGCACGCCCTCGCCCGGACCGATCTCGACGACGATTTCGTCCGGCGCCGCCTCGACCGCCTCGACGATGCGAGCGACCGCGCCGCGGTTGCGGAGAAAGTGCTGCCCCCACTTTTTCTTCGGATGACTCATGAGATCAAAGGCAAATGTTGAATGTTGAGTGTTGAATGTTCAATGTTGAATGTAGAACGTCGCCTTCATTCAACATTCAACATTCGACATTCAACATTGAACATTCAACATTCGGTTTCCTGCCTGCTGACACTCACACGATAAACTCCCTCGCCATGGACCAGGCCACCATCAATACCGATATCGCCGCGGCGCACGAGGTCATCGCGCGGCTGCGAAGCGAGGTGGGCCGCGCGGTGATCGGACAGGAATCGATCGTCGACCGGCTCGTCATCGCGCTGCTGATTCGCGGACATGTTTTGCTCGAAGGCGTTCCCGGACTTGCCAAGACGCTGCTCGTCAAGACGCTTGCCGGCGCCATCGACGCGTCGTTTCACCGCATCCAGTTCACGCCCGACCTCTTGCCGGCCGACATCACCGGCACGCTGATTTTCAATCCGGCCGATCGCGTCTTCACGCCGAGGCAGGGGCCGATTTTCGCAAACCTGGTGCTGGCCGACGAGATCAATCGCGCGCCGGCAAAGGTGCAGTCGGCGCTGCTGGAGGCGATGCAGGAGCGGCAGGTCACGATCGGCGACACGTCGTACAAACTTCCGCAGCCGTTTGTCGTCATCGCCACGCAGAATCCGATCGAGCACGAGGGGACATACGCATTGCCGGAAGCGCAGGTCGACCGCTTCGTGATGAAGCTGCGCGTCGACTATCCGACGGCGGATGAGGAGATGCGCATGCTCGGCATCTACCTCGATCCGACCTCGCCGCAGATTGCGATGCGGCGCATTCTTCGTGTCAGCGAAATCGACCAGATCGCGAATCTGGCCGCGAAGGTTCACGTCGACGAGCGCATCGGACGTTACATCGTGCAACTCGTCGCGGCGACACGGAGGCCTGCGGAGTTCAAGCTGCCGTCGCTCGTTTCGCACATCGCTTTCGGCGCGTCGCCGCGCGCTACGCTCGCCCTCGCGCACGTGGCCAAGGGCTACGCGTTCATCCAGGGGCGCGCGTTTGTGATCCCCGAGGATGTGAAGGCGATCGCGCCGGATGTGCTGCGGCATCGGCTGGTGCTCAGCTACGAGGCGGCGGCCGAAAACGTGACGCCGGATGCGATCGTCGAGCAAATTCTGGGGGCGGTCGCCGTTCCATAGACCCATGTTCTTCCGCCCCCGCAAACCGCGCTTTCGCGTTCCGCTCACGCGGCGCGTGCGCGACCTCGAAATCCTTTCCGCGCGGCTGATCCGGGCCGGATTCGCGGGCGACTATCACTCCGCGTTTCACGGCCGCGGAATCGAGTTTTCGCAGGTGCGTGAATATCAGCCGGGCGACGACGTGCGCACCATCGACTGGAACGTGACCGCGCGCAGCGGGACGCCGCATGTGAAAGAGTTCGTCGAGGAGCGCGACCTGACCGTGCTCGTCGCCGTCGACGTTTCGGGATCGATGGGATTCGGCTCGGTCGACTGGCGCAAGTGCGACGTGGCCGCGGAGTTGGCGGCGGTCTTCGCATTTTCTGCGGTGCAGAACTCCGATCGCATCGGGCTGCTGCTGTATTCGAACCGAGTGGAGCGATACATCGCGCCGCGGCGGGGGAGGATGCACGCGCAGGTGATCGTGCGCGCGGCGGTCGACGCGGCCATGCGCGGACCGAAAGGGGTGGCCGATCTCGAAGGGGCGGCGCGCTATCTCGAGCAGGTCAGCACGCGGCGCGCCGTGGTCATCGTCATCAGCGATTTTCTCGATCAGAATTTCGAGCGGACCATGCGGCGTCTGAACCGGCGGCACGACGTCGTGGCCATCACCGTCGGCGATCCGCGCGAGGAGCGCTTTCCGGATCGCGGGCTGGCGCAGGTCGCGGATGCCGAGACCGGCGCGCTGCGCCTCATCGATCTGCGCCGTGCGGACGTCGCGCGGCGGGCAGTGTCGCGCGGCGAGCAGAGTGCGCGGCGCTTTCGTGCGGCCGGCGTCGATCATCTCAACGTTTCGACCGCCATTCCGTACGATCGCGAGTTGCTGCGCTTTTTCCGCGAGCGCGCGGTGAGAAGGCGATAGACGATGTTTGCCCTCTTCTTCCTGCTGATCACGACGTTCGAGCCGGCAAAGCCGACGATCGGCGATCCGATCACGATCACCTTCGCGGCGCCGACGACGATCGACGCATCGTCCGACTACGAGATCGTTTCGCGGCGCGGCAACACGGTGGTCATCCGCACGTTCGTTCCGCATACGATCGCCGTCAACGGCCGCGCGGCGGATGGTCCGGTCAGCGTGATGATTCCGATTCATTCGGTGCTCAAGCCGGACGACAAGCTGGAGCCGGCGCCGCTGAAACCGCCGCGCGCCGAGACATGGCCGCGGATGCCGTTCGTCGCGATTGGAATTGCGGCGCTGGCAGCGATCGCGGCGTGGATTGCGGTGGTGATGCTCGCGAAGCGTCGCGTTCCGAAGCCGCTGATCGTCGTGATCCCTGCCGAGGAGTTCGTGCGCCGCGTGCGCGCATTGCGTCCCGATGCGCCGAAGTGCTGGGCCGCGCTCGCCGACATTGTTCGCGCCTACCTCGCCGCCGTCCGTGCCGATCTCGGCGCGGAGTTGACGACGTCGGAATTGCTGTCGCGCATTGACCATTCGACGATCGCGACGATTCTTCGCCAGGGCGATCTCGAAAAATTTTCGCCGTGGGGCGCGGCGCCCGCGGATTTCGAGGACGTCGCCAAACGCGCGCTCGAGCTTCCGTCGTGGGCTGAGCCGCCGGAAGTGCAGGCGGAGGAAGCGGCATGATCCGCTTCGCCAATCCGCTCTGGCTGCTGCTGATCCTCGCCGTCATCGGCAGGATCGCGCTGCTCGTCATCGATCGCCGCCGGCGCTTCGGCGCGTTCACGATCTCCTCGCTCTCGATCGCGTCGCCGAAAACGTCGCTGCGTGCGCAACTGGCCGGAACGCCGTTCCTGCTCGAATCGATCGCCGCGCTGGCGATGATCGTGGCGCTGGCGCGGCCGCAGCGCGTGACGAAGATGGCCTCCAACGACCGCTTCGGCATCGACATCGTCATCGCCCTCGATGCCTCGGGGAGCATGGCCGCCGAGGATTTCAAACCGCGCAACCGGTTCGGCGTGGCCAAGGAGCTGATCGGCGATTTCATCAGCAAGCGGCAGGACGACCGCATCGGCATCGTCACGTTCGGCGTGCGCGCCGCTACGCGCGTGCCGATCACGTACGACCGCGACATCGCCGGCGCGATTCTGGAGCGCGCGCAGGTCGGCGAGAACGGCGATGGCACCGCCATCGGCCACGCCATCGCTACGTCGGTGAATCGTTTGCGCACGTCGAAGTCGCGCAGCCGGATCATCATTCTCGTCACCGACGGCGTGAACAACGCCGGCTCGATCGATCCCCTCGTGGCCGCGCAACTGGCGGCGCGCTACGGCATCAAGATCTACACGATCGGCGTCGGCAGCCGCGGTCCGGTACCGATCCCGATCAAACGGCAGGATCCGTTCACCGGCGAGATCGTGACGACGTATCAGCTCGTGCGCGCCGACATCGACGAAGAGGCGCTGGCGGCGATCGCGAAGACGACCAACGGCGAGTATTTCCGCGCCACGGATGCCCGGACGATGAGCGACGTCCTCGACCGCATCGATCACCTGGAAAAGACGCGGCTGACGGCGCCGAAGAGCGAAAAGATCGAAGAGCTGTACGGGCTGCCGCTAGCGATCGGAGTCATCGCGCTGGCGTTGGCTCTTTTGTCGGGTGAAACGGTGTGGCAGAAGGTGACGGCGTGAGCAAGCATCACATCGGCGTGCGAGCCTCGACAGAGCACAGACAAGAGTGTCTGTGCCACATTTTGCCGCGCGTGTACCGCGCAGCGGTGTGGCACAGACACTCTTGTCTGTGCGGGTGCTCGCGCAGGAGCGCCGCGTGAACGCGATCTCCTTTCGCCTTCCGCAGATGCTCTGGCTGGCGCTCGTCGTGCCGCTCGCGCTGATCTTTTTTATCGCGCGCGAACGGCAACGCCTCCGTATCGCGCGACGGTTCGTTTCCGAACGGCTTCGCGGCGTTGCCAATCCGCTCCGCGCAACGCGGCCGTGGCTCGTCACGTTGGCGCTTCTCGGATGCGTCATCGCGCTGGCTGGTCCCGAAGCGGGATTTCGAACGATTCCGATCGAGCAGCGCGAGTCGAATCGCGTCATCGCCATCGACGTCTCACTGAGCATGGCCGCGCAGGACGTCGGAACGTCGCGGCTCGATGCGGCGAAGGCGATCGCGAAGCGGATCATCGACGCGCAGCAGGGACGCGTCGGACTGGTCGTCTTCGAGTCGGCCGCCGAAGTCGTGTCACCGCTGACGAGTGATGGCGACGCGGTCGAGGCGCTGCTCGATTCGATTCAGGCCGGCGAAGTTTCGAATCCCGGCTCCGATCTTTCCGTCGCCTTGATGGCCGCGCTGCGGCTGGCGGGCGACACGGCGCAGCGCGGCGACATCGTCGTCATCAGCGACGGCGAGGACCAGAGCACGCGGCTCGACGACACCATCGCCAAACTGGCGCAGCGCGGCGTGCCCGTGTCGACGATTCTCATCGGTACGGCGGCCGGCAGCACGATTCCGCGGCCGGAAGGCGGCGGCGATCTTGTCGACGACAACGGCCAGGTGGTGACGACGTACGCGCATCCCGAGGCGCTGCAGAAGATCGCCGCGGAGACGGGCGGGAAGTTCTACGCGAATCCATTCGGCGAGCACGCGCTCGACTCGCTCGCCGCATCCGGCGGGGCGATGAAGCAGCGCAACGTGCGCGTCCCGATCGAACGCTACCAGTGGCCGCTGGCCTTCGCCTGCATGGCCATGTTCCTCGGCTCGCTCGCCAATCGAGGTGCAGAATGAAGTTGATCCCGATCCTGCTCCTCATCGCGCTGCCGTTCGTCGATCACTTCACGCGTGAAACGAATTCGCACGCTGCAACGGCGCGCGGCGTGAAGCAGTTCGGCGAAAAAAAGTACGCCGATGCGCAGAAGTCGTTCGGAACCGCCGCATCGATAGCCTCCACGCCCGCACGCGCCTTCAACCTCGGCACGTCGCAAATCGCCGCCGGAAATCGCGAGGCGGGATCGTCGACGATCGCCAAAGCGCTGGCCGATCCGTCGCTGCGCGCCGACGCACTTTTCAATCGCGGCAACAGCGCGCTATCCGCGAATGCGTTCGACTACGCCATCCGCGACTACACCGACGCGCTGCGGATTCGTCCGGCCGATGCAGCCGCGAAACGCAATCTGGAGATCGCGCTTCGCCGCAAGCAGGCCATGCAGAAGCAGCAGGGCGGCGGCACCGGATCGCAACAGGATCGCGGACCGCAGCCGCAGCAGAAGCCGCAACCGTCGCCGCAGCCGGGCGGGGCACAGCAGCCGGTTCCAAACGATCCGAATGTCGACGGATTGCTGCGATCGGTGCAGCAGCAGGAGCAGGAAGAATTGTCGCGAATGCATCGGCCGAGTCGCGAGCGGTTGCATGTTGGATGGTGACGCGTTGAGGCGGGAAGGCGAATGTTGAATGTTGAATGCTCAATGTTGAATGTTGAATGGAGGCGACGGCGCAAATTGCGTCGGCCTCCTCATTCAACATTGAACATTCAACATTCAACATTCAACATTGCCTTTGTTCTCCTGCTCTTCGCACTGCCGGCGATGGCGAGCGATTTGACAGTCGACAAACGAACCCTCGCCGCCGACGACACCCTCACCATCACGCTTACCCTCACCGACGCGTTCACCTCGGCCGAAAACATCCGGCTTCCGCTCCAGAACCTCGTGATCGACGGATCGCCCTCGGTGTCGTCGGAGTTTTCGTGGATCAACGGGCAGTCGTCGCGGCGCAAGGTGCTGCGCTATGTCGCGCATCCCGTGCGCGCCGGCGCGGCGCTGGTGGGACCGTTGACGTTGCGCGGAGCGGACGGACAGGTTGAGACGCTCGCGCCGCTGTCGATTCAGGTTCTACCCGATCTTGCGGCCGGGACGAATGATCCGATCCGCATCCTGCACGAGCTCGTGGCCACCGGACGCGATCCGATTTTCGTCGTTGCCGATGCCAACAAGAGCAGCGTCTTCACCGGCGAGCAGGTCATCGTCACCTGGACCATCTACAACGCCACGAACGTGCAGCAGCACGGCATCGCGCAGATGCCGAAGCTGGCCGACTTCTGGGTCGAGGAGCTCGACATTCGCGGCCAGGCGCCGCAGCAGGTGTTCCTCGGCGGCGTGGCTATGCAGAAGCTGGTCATTCGCCGCGTGGCGCTTTTTCCGCTGCACAGCGGCACGCTCACCGTCGATCCGCTCGGCATCGAAGCGCAGATCATGAAGCCGCTCAACTTCGGCAATCCGTTTCGCCTGTTCGAGGGAAGCGTCGTCGATGTGAATCGCCGCTCGTCGCCGCTTGCGATCGATGCGCGTCCGATTCCGGCGGGACCGGCAGTGGCCGCGGTCGGCGACGTCTCCTTGCAATGCGAAACGCCCGTGCAGAAAAACGGCGGGCCGGTGGCGATGGATGTGATCATGACGGGCGCGGCGAACCTTCGCGCCGCGTCGCCGCCGTCGCTCGCGAAGCCTCTTGAGGGGAGCATTCAGATCGCCGAGGGGACGGTGAGCGTGCAACGGCGCGATGAAGCGGTGATGACGCGGCGCTGGCGCTACCTCATCTTTCCGACTTCGTCCGGGATGTTCGTCATCCCGCCGCTGACGGCGCAGACGCTGACGCCGGCCGGCGTCCGGCGCGAGCTGCGCTGCGAACAGCGCGCGTTGCTCGTGCAGGCAGCCGACGCTGCGGTGATGCAGCCGCATGCGCCGCAACCGTCCGGCAGCGCGCCGATCGAAGCGGCACGCCAGTCGCTGCCGTTCATCGGCGTCGCGGCAGCCATCCTCGTACTCCTCGCGGTTGCCTGGCCGCGCATCGCGCGCGCGCGAGCAATCCGGCGCGATACGCGCTCGCTCGTCCGCGAGACGCCGTCCGAAACGCGTATCGCTGTCGACGAATGGCTGGCGTCTTGCGGCATCGATCCGATTGCCATGCTCCGCGAGACCTCGGATCGCGGCGATGCCTATCGTGCCCTTCGCTCGCTTCTCGACGCCGCCGAGCGCGATCGTCTCGTTGCCGAGCCGGACGATATCCGCGGCAGAGTGCGCGATCTCGTCGCCGCCGTCTGAACGCAACCTCAGGCGTTCCTCAGACGTATGTCACAATCGACAGGCGTTCCAAACAACCAGGAGGATTCATGTCGAAGAAACTATTGCTGTCGCTCTGCGCGGTGCTGCTCACGGTCTCCGCGTTCGGCCAGACCGTCGATGAGCTGCTCGAGAAAAATCTCAAAGCAGAAGGCGGCAAGGAGAAGCTGAAGGCCATCCAGTCGATGCGCCTGACCGGAAAGATGAAGATGGGCCCGATGGAGGCGCCGATCACGATCGTCAAAGCGCGCCCTTCGGAGATGCGCGTCGATTTCACGATCCAGGGGATGACCGGAACCTCGGCCTACGACGGCACGACCGGCTGGAACCTGATGCCGTTCATGGGCAACAAGGATCCGCAGAAGATGACCGAGGAGCAGTTGAAGGACATCCGCGTCGAAGCCGATTTCGACGGGCCGACCTTCGACTACAAGGCCAAGGGCAACAAGGTCGAGTACGTCGGAAAGGTCGATACCGAGGGAACGCCCGCGTACAAACTGCACATCACGACGAAGGAAGGGAAAGAATCGAACGTCTACCTCGACGCCGAGACTTACCTTGTCATCCGCACCGAGGCCACGCGGAACGTTCAGGGGCAGGATCTGGAGATGGAAACGACGATCGGCGACTACAAGACCGTCGACGGAATCACGATGCCCTACTCGATGGAAAGCCATGTGAAGGGCAAGGAAGGGATGGGCGGACAGGCCATCACCATCGAGAAGATCGAGCTGAATCCGAAGGTCGACCCGGCCATGTTCAAGATGCCGGCCGCCGCTCCCGCCGTGAAACCGGAAGACAAGAAACAGTAAAGTTCGTGGGGCCGGGCGATCCCCGGCCCTATTTCGAATGCCTCGCCCGACCATTACAACTTCGCGGCTCGTGCTGCGCCCATTCACCGCCGACGACGCACCTGCGATCCAGCGCCTGGCTGCGGCCCGCGAGGTTGCCGCGACGACGCTGCTGATTCCGCATCCGTATCCCGAGGGAGCGGCGGCGGAATGGATCGCGGGGCATGACGACACGTCGAACAATCACATCTTCGCCATCGCTCCGCGCGACGGCGGCGAAGTGATGGGCGCGATCGGACTGCACGTCGACACGAATCACGACCGCGCCGAGATCGGCTACTGGATCGGCGTCACGTACTGGAATCGCGGCTACGTCACGGAGGCCGCGAACGCGATCGTCGATTACGTCTTCAACACCCTCGGCCTGAACCGCGTCTTTGCGTTCCACTTCACCCAAAATCCCGCCTCCGGCCGCGTTCTCCAGAAGATCGGCATGAAACGCGAAGGCACGATGCGCCAGCACATCGTGAAATGGGGCGAACACGTCGATGTGGATTACTACGGTGTGGTGAGGGGGGAGTGGGGAAAATGATCACAGCAACTGAAGCACTTACCCGTCTGCGCGAAGGCAACCGGCGGTTCGTCGAGGCGAAGGCGATTGGGCATCAGGGGCATCGCGCGTCGCTCGCGGATGGTCAGGAGCCGTTCGCGATCATCCTCGGATGTTCGGACTCGCGCGTGCCCGCGGAACTCGTTTTCGACCTCGGGTTCGGCGATCTGTTCGTGATTCGCGTAGCGGGCAACATCGTGGCGCCGTCGCAGGTGGGAAGCGTCGAATTCGCGGCGGCGCGATTCGGAACGCCGCTGGTGGTGGTCATGGGTCACACGCAATGCGGCGCGATCACCGCGACGCTCGAGGAGTTGACGGGGCGGGCGACGAGCGAATCGCGCAACCTGCGATCCATCGTCGATCGCGTGCGCCCTTCGGTGGAGAGCGTCATGGTCGCCGGTAAGGACCTCGATCCGGCAACGCTGATCCGCGAAGGTGTACGCGCGAACGTTCGCGCGTCGGCGAATCACCTTCGCCACGGCTCCGACATTCTCGAACGGCTGATTCGTGACAGTGGCTTTATGGTCGTCGGCGCCGAGTATTCGTTGGAGACGGGCACCGTCGACTTCTTCGACGGCGTCTAACCTGCGATCTCCGCAAACTCCTCGTCCGTCAACGCAATCCCCGCTCCACCGATGTTTTCCTCGAGGTGCTTCACTTTCGACGTCCCCGGAATTGGCAGCATCACCTTCGATCGCTTCAGCAGCCACGCCAGCGCGATTTGAGCCGGCATCGCGTGGTGGCGTTCGGCGATGCGAGACAGCGGTCCGCCTTTCCCGGCGAGCTTGCCGGTCGCGAGCGGGAACCAGGGGATGAAGCCGATGTTCTCGCGGTCGCAGTAATCGAGGACGTTTTCCCATTCGCGGTCGCCGAGGTTGTAGCGGTTCTGGACCGAGACGACGTTGAAGAACTTGCGGGCGCGTTCGATTTGCTCGACGGTCACTTCCGACAAGCCCGCGTGAAGGATTTTGCCCTCCTGCTGGAACTCGCGGATCGCGTTGAACTGATCCTCCTCCGGAACGTTTGGATCGATACGGTGCAATTGCCAGAGATCGATGCGCTCGACACGGAGACGGCGCAGACTCCCTTCGACGCCCTTCCGCAGCCGCTCCGGACGGCCGTTCATCGGCCATTGATCCGGACCGGTGCGTTCGAGTCCGCCTTTCGTGGCGATGACCAGACCTTTCGGATACGGATACAGCGCCTCGGCGATCAGCTCTTCGCTCACATGCGGCCCGTACGCCTCGGCGGTATCGATCAAATTCACGCCGAGCTCGATGGCGCGGCGGAGCACGGCCAGCGATTCGGCGTGATCGGCAGGCGGCCCCCAGATGCCCTTGCCGGTGATGCGCATCGCGCCGAAGCCGAGGCGGTGGACGGGAAGGTCGCCGCCGAGGCGGAACGTCCCGCTTTGCGCGGCATCGAGAGTTGCGGTGGTCATGATTGGCTCCTTACGGCTTTGCTCGCAGATATTGATCGGGCCACGGAACGTCGACGCCGAGGATATGCGCGGCGTGAAGCGGCCAGTAGGGATCGCGCAGCAGTTCCCGCGCCAGCAGCACGGCGTCTGCTGACCCGCTGCGGATGATTTCGTCCGCCTGATGCGCCTCGGTGATCAATCCCACCGCTCCCGTAGCCACTCCGGCCTCGGCGCGGACGGCGCGCGCGAACGGCACCTGATAGCCGGGGCCGAGCTCGATCTTCGCGCCGGGCACCGCGCCGCCGCTCGAGCAGTCGATGAGGTCGACGCCAAGATCGCGCAGCCGTTTTGCGAAATCGATCGATTGCGGCAGATCCCATCCACCTTCCGCCCAGTCCGAAGCGGAGATGCGCACGAACAGCGGCAGGTGATCGGGCCACGCTTGCCGAACGCGTTCGGCCACTCGCAGCGGGAAGCGCATGCGGTTTTCGAGCGATCCGCCGAATTCGTCCGTCCGCACGTTGCTGAGCGGCGAAAGGAACTCGTGCAGAAGGTAGCCGTGCGCCATGTGCAACTCGACGACTCGGAATCCGGCATCAAGCGCCAGCTCCGTCGATCGGACGAATTGCTCGACGATCTCGTCGATTTCGGCGGACGTCAGCTCGTGGGGAACCGGCTCGCCGTCGCGAAACGGAATCGGACTTGGCGCGACCGTCTGCCAAGAATTGGGACCATCGCGGAAGACGCGTCCCCCGCGCCACGGCACATCGGTCGACGCCTTCCGTCCCGCGTGCGCGAGTTGGATGCCGGATACCGCGCCGTTGCTTTCGATGAAGGCGGCGATGCGGCGGAAGGCATCGGCGTGTTGCTGCGACCAGATGCCGCTGTCCCAGGCCGTGATGCGGCCGGCTGGCGAGACGCCGCTCGCCTCGACCATCACCAGTCCCGCGCCGCCGACGGCGCGGCTGCCGAGGTGAACGAGGTGCCAGTCGTTGGGGAGGCCGTCTTCGCTCGAGTACTGGCACATCGGCGAGACGAAAATGCGGTTGCGGAAGGTGACGGAACGGATCGTGTAGGGATCGAAAAGGTGCATGAGTTTGCGAAGCCGCCGGAGTATAGCCGCGCCCGTCAGGGGACGTTTGGCGCGTCCGTTTCGTATACCGTTCGGCTACCATGCCATAGCGCTGCCTTTCCGCGGCGTGAACGAATCAAAGGAGATTTCATGACTCTCGTTTCCCGCATTTCTCTCAGCATCCTGATCGCGCTGGCGGCCATTCCGGCGATGGCGCAGGCCTCGCGCCGCCGCGCCGTGTCGCCTACGAACGGGCTTGGGCCGACGGTTAAGATTCTCTTCACAGTCAAGGACGCATCCAATGGTGTTGCCGTCGCTGCGGCGACGGTCACATACGCCGGCCAGTCGCAGATCACGAATGGAAATGGCCAGGCATCTCTCAATCTGCCGGTTGGAAAGGCGGCCGTCGTCGCGGTCGACCATCCCGCATTTGCTCCCTTTACGCAGACGATCACGGCGCAGGCAAGCGGTACATTCGAGCTGAACCTCACGGAAAAGGCGTCCGTTACGATCAAGACGAAGACGAATGAAACGCATATCGTCGACATCGGCACGGCGCAATTTGCGAACGCGGCGGTCTTCAGCAATCCCGTTCGTACCGACAAGGCCAACTTCTGCAAAGAGGACGGAACCGACTTCGCTCCCGACAAGACCGAGTTCACGCGCATCCTCGGGCCGGCCGTGCCGGCGACCGCCACGCAGTGCTGCCAGTTCGGCAGCGTGATGTCGGCGAATGTGGAGATGAAGTCGGGCGCGCATCTGAAGGTCTACTTCAAGGACAGTTGCTCCGGCAACGAAGTCGACTTCGTCGGCCGCGAAAAAGCGACCGGGCAGTACACGTACTTCCGCTTCACCGATATCAACGAGATCGACTTTCCGTAGTTCCGTATTCACGCATTCGCGGCGTGTGGCATTGCGCGGTAGACTGAGATTGTGGTCAGCATCGATCCGCGCTTTGCCCTCGCCGCTGCTTCCGACGACATCGATCGCGTTTACGCGAAGCAGCGCGCCAACCGCGACCGCGTAGCGGCGACGTCTGCGGAGGAGCGGATCGAGAAGCTCCGCCGCTTCCACGCGGCGATGTTCGCCCACCGCGACGAGTTTTACGGCGCGCTCTGGGCCGACTATCAGAAGCCCGCGCCGGAAGTGGACATGTCCGAGATTTATCCGGTCGTTTCCGAGGCGCGGCATGCAATCAAGCATCTGCGCCGCTGGATGCGCCCTCGACGCGTGGCCACGCCGCTCGCGCTCCTCGGGTCGCGCTCGCGCATCGTGCATGAAGCGAAGGGCGTGGTCCTGATCCTCTCGCCGTGGAACTTCCCCGTGAACCTGACACTGGCGCCGTTCGTCTCGGCCATCGCGGCCGGCAACTGCGTCGTGATGAAGCCGTCGGAGATGACGCCGCACACGAGCGCGCTGATGAAGCGGATCATCGGCGAGCTGTTCGACGAAAGCGAAGCAGCCGTCATCGAGGGCGATGCCGGCATCGCCGAGGCGCTGCTGCGGAAGAAGTGGGACCACATCTTCTTCACCGGCAGTCCCGCCGTCGGCCACGTCGTCATGAAAGCGGCGGCAGAACATCTGACTCCGGTCACCCTCGAACTGGGCGGCAAGTCGCCGGTGATCATCGACCGCACCGCGAATCTCGACGAGGCGGCGAAAAAAATCGCCTGGGGCAAGTTCCTCAACTGCGGTCAGATCTGCATCGCACCTGACTATCTTCTGATCGATGAAGCGATCGAGAAGCCGTTCGTCGAGAAGCTGCGGGCCGCGATCGCGCCGGAGACGGGGCTGATCGTCAACGACCGTCACGCCGCGCGCGTGAAGCATCTATTCGACGACGCCGTATCGGGCGGCGCCGAAGTCGTTGCCGGCGGCGGATTCGACCAGCGCGCGATCGAGCCGACGCTGCTGGCGAACGTCGATCCGGAGTCGCCGGTGATGCAGCAGGAAATCTTCGGGCCGCTGCTGCCGATGATGACCTACCGCACGCTCGACGACGCGCTGCGCATCATCGCCGCGCGCGAAAAGCCGCTCGTGCTCTACCTCTTCAGCCGCAGCCGGAAGGTGATCGACGACGTGCTCCGGCGGACGACCGCCGGCGGCACCGCCATCAACGACACGCTCGTGCAGTTCTACCAGCTCAACCTGCCGTTCGGCGGAGTGGGGGAGAGCGGCGTCGGCAAAGCGCACGGCCAGTTCGGTTTCGAAGCGTTCTCGAACGCGCGCGGCGTCTTCGAGCAGCCGACGCGTTTCAGCGCCATCCAGCTTCTCTATCCGCCGTACACGAACTTCAAGAAAAAACTGATCGACCTGACACTCAGATATTTTTAAGTGCGCCGTTTTCCACTCTTCCTTTTGATCGTTGCTGGTGCCGCGTGCGGCATCGTCGCAGTCGGATTTCACAAACTCGTCGACACGATGCGATGGATTCTCATCGCCGCGGCGCTCCATCAGCACACGCCGCTGCGGTATGTCCTCGTCATAGCCGTGCCGGCCGTGGCGTCGTTTCTGATCGCGCTGGTGATCCGGCGCGTGGCGCCGTTCGCCTCGGGCGCGAATCTCGCGCGCGTGCGGCGCGCGTACGAGGATGACGTCGCCATCCTCGACGATCGCAGCATCCTGGCGACGCTCGCACTCACTCCAATCTCCCTCGGCGCCGGCGCTCCGCTCGGCCCCGAGGGACCGACGGTGGTGATCGCCAGCGGGGCGGCGATGTGGATTGCGCGTATCGCCCGCGCGCCGAAGAGCATCGTGCGCAGCATGATCCCGGTCGGTACGGCGGCCGGTATCGCGGCGATTTTCAATACGCCGATTACCGGTGTCGTCTTCGCGCTGGAAGAAGTGATGGGCACGGCCGGCCGCGATCTCCTCGGCGGCACGATCGTGGCCGCGGTTGCGGCGGCGGTCGTGGAAAGGCTGATGCTCGGCGGCAAGCCGATCCTGCCCGTTTCGCCGGCGTCGTGGAACGATCTCCGTGAGCTGATCGGATTCGCCGCGGCGGGAGTCGTAGCCGGGATCGCCGGCGGAATGGCCATCATCGCGATCTGGAAACTACGGCGCGTGATGGCCGGCGCCGTCCCGCGCGTTTCGGTCCGCGCGGCGGTCGGCGGCGCGATCGTCGGAGGCATCGGCGTTTTCTTTCCGCGCATCCTCAGCGTCGGCTACGAGACGACGTCGCTCTTCCTGCATGGCGGCGGAACGGGACGCGAGTCGGCCTTCGCTTTCGTTGGGAAGATCGTGGCGTTCGTGGCGGCGCTGTCATGCGGCGTAATCGGCGGCACGTTCGCTCCATCGCTCTTCATCGGCGCGGCCCTCGGCGGCAGCATCGGACACGCGGCCGCGCTCGTCCTGCCGCACGCGCACGTCGATCCCGGCGCCTACGCGCTCATCGGCATGGGCGCGTTCTTCGCCGCGTTTCTGCGCTGCCCCGTGTCGGCGGTGCTGATCGTTTTCGAGACCACGGGCGACTACGGCCTGGTCCTGCCGGTGATGCTGGCTGTGGCCATCGCCACGAGCCTGTCGCGCCGCATCGCGCCGCACAGCCTGACCGAACTGCAGATGCACGAGGAGGGTTTCCGCGAGCCGGTGGAGGCGAACGATCCGCTGGCCGGTCTGACCGCGGCAGACGTTATGAGCACGGCAATCGTCACCGTGCGCGCCGACCTCTCGATGATCGATGCCGCGCGGCGCATTTCCGGCACGCACCACCGCGCCTATCCGGTCGTCAACGAGGACGGCAAGCCCCTCGGCATCCTTCCGTCAACGGCAATCGACGTCGCCGCGCGATCGGGAACGATGGACGAGCCGATCGCCGCGCACGTGCAGCCGAACGTCATCGTCGCCAACGCCGCGGACGACATGCTCGACCTGATCCGCCGCCTCGCTCACGCCGGCATCGACCGCTGTCCCGTCACCGACGACGAAGGGCGCGTGGCCGGCTTCATCAGTCCCTCGGACATCATGCGCATGCGCCTGAAGAGCTACGCGCCGCGCAGCGAGGCGATGTAGCGCCGTCGGCGCGACGGCGCGAACCGGAATCTGCCAGCGAGCCGCTGGCGGTCCAGCCGCCGAGCCGGCGGCGCTACGATTCGGACGCTACGCTTTTCTCTTCGCGCTTTCCGGCCCACCAGAGTTGGCCGACCATGAGCAGCATGCCGAGGTCGCGGACGACGTCGACTTTCATGTCGAAGATGCGCTGTTCGTGAGTCTTGCCGCGGTCGGCGACGTTGAAGCAGCCGCAGTCGATGGCGTTGTCGCGGAACAGATTGATGGAGATGGCGATGATGAAGACCGCCAGCAACACGCCGATCACATTTCGCGCCGCTCTTTTCCAGACGCCGAGGATGAGCGCGAGGCCGGCGAGGAGCTCGACCCACGGCATCACCAGCGCGCTGAGATTGATCAGCGACGCCGGCACGAGCCGGTAGTTGTAGATCATGTGCGCGAACGACGGCGGGTCGGCGATCTTCGGAATCGCGGCGATGACGAAGATCGCGCCGAGGGCCAGTTGGACGCGGATCGTGAGCCAGGGATGCGTGAGGTATCGCTTCACGGATTCGCTCCGGTATGCACGGGCGCGCCGTGCTGCTGCCAGTCGGGGAAGCCGTCCTTGTAGACATAGACGTTGTTGAACTGAATGCCCCACAACTTCTGCGCGAGCATGTGCGAATCCTCGCAATCGCCGCCGCTGCAATAGATGACGATCGGCAGATTCTGCGCGACCTGATCGTTGCGCTCGGCGAAGAGCTTGTTCACTTTGTCATCGATGTCCGACTCCCAAACGGAGTAGGTGCGCGCGCCGGGGATGTGCCCCTGTTCGTAGACCGAGGTGCGGCGCGCGTCGAGAAAGAGCACGTTCTTGTCGTGCAGCGCCTTGACGTCGTTGTAGGCGATCTCGATGTAGGGCTTGTCGGGATGAACTTTGAATTCGGTGGTGGGGGGTGGCGGGGCTGCTGTCGTCGTCGGTGCGGGCGCAGGTGGCGTTTTCGCTTTCGGATTGAGGCCGACGGTTTCGATCGCTGCGGTGGCAGTGGGCTGGGTAGTGGTCGTCGCGGTTGGCGGGATGGTTGTCGTCGCGGGCTGCGTGGTCGTGACCACCGTCTGCGTTAGCGGCGGCGCGACAGGAGGCGGTGCGACGGGCACTTCGCGCGCTGGAACTTTCAGCGCGTTCGGATAGGTGCCGACGAGCGAGACCTTGCGGTCGCGCGAGGCGAAGGCGTTCGCGACGAGCGCGAGGATGATGCCGGCGGCGACGATCGCCGCGGCCTGAAAAATCGTGTTCTGTTTCATGCTGATCGTGAGACGTCGCAGCAACGCGCAGCGTTTCGCGAAGCGTAGCAGATGCGTCGGAACGCTGGCGTCCCGCCGGCTGGCTTGGCTGCGTCTCGCTGCCAGCCCGCCAATGTCGAGAGTCTTGCTGGTAACGAAGCGGCGTTGCTTTTACCGTTTGGGTTATCAGGGCAACGTCGTGACTATGCCGGTTTGGCAGCGAGACGCAGCCAGTCCAGCCGGCGAGACGCCAGCGCTCCCTACGTGAATCCTCAGTCGCGGAGCAATCGTTTCGGCGCGGAAAACCGCCACGCCATCTCGATGATGTCGGCCGCTTCTTTCCGCGTTGCGGCGCTCAGGCGCATCAATACTGCGGGGTAGCCGAGGTAGTGGTCGGTGATGAAGAAAACCTTCGGCTTCGTTTGCATCAGGAGATCGCGCTGATCGAAGGTGACGCGGAAGACCACCGATTCGCTATCCTCCTTCAGCCGCGCCAGGAGTTTGCCTTTCACTTTGAGCGCGGGAGTTCCGTACGACGTGCCGTCTTCGACGCCCGGTAGTTTCAGCGCGATCTCGCGGATCTGATCGAAGGTGACCATGACGTTAGAACAGTAGGCGAAGTCCAAGTTGAAACTGCCGCGGATCGTTGACCGCAGTCGGTTGTCCGAACGTCGGCGAGGTGATGATGTTGTTCGGCACCTGGTAGTTGGCGCGATTGAGCACGTTGAAGGCATCGACGAGCGTTTCGATCGACACGCGGCTGTTGAGCGGAAACGTGCGGCTGAGGCGGAGATCGAGCGTGCGGTAGTCGAAGCCGTGGCCGGCGTTGCGGCCGATGCCGATCGGACGATCGTTGAAGACGCCGTCGCCGTTGCGGTCGTTCGGAAGCTGAATGTTGAACGGCAGCGCCGAGGCGTAGCTGGCGATGTAACTGAGCATCCAATGACTCGGCATCGTCAGCGAGCCGCTGAGCGACAGGCGATGCCGCTGGTCGTTGTCGGAGCGGCCGCGCTCCGCGGCGACGTCGTTCGCGTTCTGCGGCTGGCTGAAGAAAAAGTTCCCCGAGGTATCGAGGCCCTTTGAAAATGTGTACGACAGACGAATGCTGCCCCACGACACCGGACGCTTCGTCACGGCGAGCGTCACGCCGTCGTACCAGGAGTCGCCCGCCGACTGAAACTGCGTATTCGTTGGCAGGATCTTGCGCGACATGATGATGTTCCGCCCGCGCAGGTGCTCGACGCCGATCGATGCCGACGACGACGCTCCGACTTGCTGCTCGTACTGCAGCATCGCCTGCGTCGACGAGCTGTTCTCGATGTGGCGGTCGATCGTGGTGATGTTCGTTTTCAGTCCCGCCGGAAATGAGGGCAGCACGTTCGGGAAAACGGGCGCGCCCGGCGATGTCGGACCGACTTGAGCCACTCGATACGTAACTCCGTTCCGCTGCAGCGCGTTCGAAACCGCGCGTAGCGGAATGGGATCGTAGTAAATGCCGGCGGCGCCGCGGAGAACTGATCGTCCATCGCCGCGGATGTCCCATGCCGCGCCGAGTCGCGGCGAAATGTTGTTGCGATCGGTGCGCACGAGGCTTGGCAGTTGCTGGACGTCGTAGCGCAGTCCCGCATCGATCATCAGCCGCGGCGTCGCGCGCCACTCGTCCTGCACGAACGCGCCGAGGTTGTCGTTGGTCTGGTGCGTGTCGGGCTCGCCGAAGGCTTGCTGGAAGCTGGCGTAGTTGCCGGTCAGAAAGTTCGACAGACTCGAGAACGTGTAGACGCCCTGCAGCGCGCCGGGAAAGGCGATCGTGACGCGATTTTTCAGGAGATCGACGCCTGCTTTCACCGAATGATTGCCGCGCAGCCACGTCACGTTCTGAACGACTTCGCCGAGGTCGATGTCGCGCGCGGTGGGGGAGACGGTGAGCGTGCCGAAGCTGGCGATGCCGCTGATGTTCACCGCCGGACCGACGATGTCGTTCGGCGGCGCGTCGAGGCGGCTGCGCGTGATCTGCGCGCGCGTCTCGGTGATGGCGTCGTTCGAAATCGTCCAGAGGTTGCTGGCCGCGATTGTGCGGTCGTGATTGGCGAGTCCCGTTCCGCGGCTGATGGCGTTCAATCCGCCGGCGCTGCGGGAGTTGTCGCTGGTCACGTCGTACGTGTTCAGCCGCGCGGTCAGCTCGTCGGACGGCGTGACCATGTCGTCGATGCGCGCGAAGAGATTCGTGGTGTCGAGCGTCGTGTCGAAGTTTCCGGTCGTAATGCGCGGACCGGCGTACGCGACGGCATCGAGCCGGGCGTTGATCGCAGCAACGTTCGCCGGCGCAATCGTGATCACCCCCACCGACCGTTGCCGCATCCCCTCGGCGTTCGCGAAGAAGAAGGCGCGGTCGCGGACAAGCGGACCGCCGAGCGTGACGCCGTTCTGCCGCTGCTGCAACGGCAGTTTCGTATGCGACAGCGCATTGGCGGCATCGAAGCGGTCGTTGCGAAAGAATCCGTAGGCATCGCCGCGCAGCGCGTTTGTTCCCGACTGCGTGACGATGTTGATGATGCCCGCCGAGGCGCGGCCGAATTCGGCGCTGCCGCCGGAGCGGACGACTTCGAACTCGCGGATCACTTCCTGGCTGAAAAATGTGCCGGCCAGTTCCGCGGCGTCATCATTCGCAGAGAGCCCGTCAACGACGAACGAGTTGGCGAGATTGCGCTGCGTCGAGATCGAGATGCCGGTGCCGGGCACCGCAGACGTTTCTGCGAAGCGCTGGTTGGCGCCGGTGTTCGTTCGCGAAACTCCCGGCGCGAGCAGCGCGAGGTCGAGGTAGTTTCTCGCGTTCAGCGGCAGCGTCCTCACCTCCTCTGCGGATACATGCGAGGCGATCGCGGTGCGCGCGGTGTCGATGGCCGGCAGCGCGCCGCTGACGTCGATCGTTTCCGATTGCGACATCGCCAGCGTGATCGCGACGTCGATCGACGCACCGATCGCGAGCCGCAGATCGCGATGCCACGGTGCGAAACCGTCGCGCGTCGCGGCAAGCTCGTAGACGCCGACGGGAAGCACGGGAAAGCGAAAACGGCCGGCCGCGTCGGTGACGCTCTTCTGTTTCTGATTGCGATCGACATTGATCGCGGTGACGTTCGCGCCGGCGATCGGCGCACCGGCGGCGTCGCGGACCGTGCCGGCGATCGCGGCCGAAGTGATGGCCGGTTGTGCGTGGAGCGTGGCTGCTGCGAACAGCGACAGCAACAGTGCGTTTCTGAGTTGCATGTGCACCCTGACAATCGCCGCCGAGCCGGCGGCGGTCCAGCCGGCGAGCCGCCGGCGCTACGTTGAAGATCGAGCGTTGTCAGGCGCGGGGAGGCGGGAGGATCGGCGGGGTCGCGCGATGCAGAGGAGCCGCGGCAACATCCGCGACGAGATCAGTCGAAGACGTTGCGATCAACGATGTCGCAGTCGAAAACACCGCGGGGTCGCGTACCAGATCGGGAACACGAAAGGCCGATGCCGGCGCCGTCGCTGCGATCCATCGAGCAGCTCTTCTCGCATCCGGCGTGTTTTCGCAGCGGGCACGAGCCGGATGCCTTGCAGCAGCACGCGGCACGCGCCGCGGACGACATCAGCGCGAGCGACGGCAACGTCATCGCCGCGATGATCAAGGCCGTCAGGAATCTGCGCACGCCGCGATTATAGGCGCCACTTCGTAGTAGAAAGGAGCCGTCAGGAGACGAGATGCTTTCAAACGAGCAGATGTTGGAAGTGGAGTCGGCGTGTCAGTCCGCCGGCGGATACGTTCCCGCGGCCGTCGTCGAGCGCATCGTCGCGTCGGGAGTTCCGCTCGAGCAACTCATGCTCGCTCTCATCCCGCGCGCGAAGACGTTCGCCATTCCGATGATCTCGAACTTTTTCGTCGGCGCGGTTGCGCACGGCGTGAGCGGCAATCTCTACTTCGGCGCGAATTACGAATTTCCGGGACAGGCTCTGAGCTTTACCGTGCATGGCGAACAGGCTGCGACGATGCACGCCATTTCGTTCAACGAAACCGGCATCGATCTCCTTGCCGTCTCCGCCGCTCCGTGCGGATACTGCCGCCAGTTCCTCAACGAGCTGACGAGCGCGTCGACGCTCCAGATCATCCTGCCGAACGCGCCGGCGACGCCGCTGACCTCTCTCCTCCCAAACGCTTTCGGTCCCATCGACCTCGGCGTGACCGCTGCGCTGATGTCGCCGCAATCGCACGGGATGACGCTCGATTCGCCCGACGATTTGACGAATGCCGCGCTGAAGGCGGCGAATGCGTCCTACGCGCCGTACAGCGCAAGCTACGCCGGAGTGGCCTTGAAAACGTCGGACGGCAGCATCTACACCGGCGGCGTCGCCGAGAACGCCGCCTTTAATCCGAGCATGTCGCCGCTCGAAGCGGCCATCGTCGCGCTGACGATCAACGGTAGGAAGAAGTACAGCGACATCGTCGATGTGGTGCTCGTCCAGGCAGGGGGATCGAAGGCGTGTCAGATCGACGCGACGCGCGACGTGCTGGCGACGATCACGAACGTCCCACTGCGGGTGTTCGAGGCGAAGTAGTTACCGCGGAGCCGGCGGCGGCAGGATGAACGGCAGCGTGGAAATCGTCAGTGCCACGACGGCCATCACGAAGATCACGATCAGCGAGAACCATCCCGAGGCCACGGATTCCAGGTCGGCGCCGTCGGGATTTTCCGGCAGGTAACGCACGGCCACTTTCTGGCCGACCGTGTACGGGTTCGGCCGCTCGGAGCGCGATGATTTGAACTCGATCGACTCGCCGTTCGGCGCCGTGAACGTGACGAGAGGTGCGAAGAGTGGATGACCAGCACGGTCGCCGGAAAAGTGCTCTTCCTCGAATCCGACGATGGTTCCTTCAGCCCGTACGGCGCGTTTTTTCCAATCGCGCCGCCCGATGATCAGACGAATGAAGACGTAGACGAGATAAAGGCCGGCCAGCCCGAACGCGAGCGAGAAGCCCCATCGCGCCAGCAGCAACATCGTTGGACTCATGAACGCGAAGAATACCTGACGCGCGTTTTGAAACCATCACGCAGGGGGTACCGTCGAAGCTCAGCAGGGGGATTGATCGATGCGCTTCCGTCTATTGCTGTTGGTGTTTCTCGTTCCCGTGATCGCTGCCGCCGATGGGCTTACGGATCTGCGCGCAACACTCGGCCGCCTTCCGGCGACGGCGCCGCTCCACGGCACGCTCGACGTGACGTCCACCTCGCGGTCGAATGAAGACGAGAAGGCCGACTATGGAAAGGCGACTGTCGGATTCGAGATCGGCGAGTCGGGTCTTCACATCATCTATCCGCGGACGATGCTGGCGCAGGCGACGCAGGAAGCGCGCGCCGAAGCGCGCGATCCGGAGAAATCGACGCCGGTTCGCAATGGGACAAGCCACATCCGGCCGCTCCATGTGGCGGAGTTGCTCGATGGCGCGGCGGCGCTCGGCATCGTTCTCGAGTCTGCACAGTTCGTTCAGATGAAGCCCGCAAACTTCGGCGGACGTCCCGCGCGCCTGCTGTCATTCAAGCTCGTTCCGAAGCTCTCGAAATCAGAAAGCAAACATGTGAAAAAGGTGGACAGCGCGTTGTCGGTCTGGGTCGGCGACGACGGAACGCCGCTGGCCGCGGAGGAATCGACGTCCATCAAGGCCAGTTTTCTTCTCATCAGCTTCGAGGCGGACCAGAGGCACAACTGGACCTACGCGCGCAGCGGCGATCGTCTCGTCGTGACCCGCTTCGAATCCAACGACAAATCCGACGGCCTCGGGCAGCACTCGACCTCGCGTACCGTGGAGACGGTGCGATTGGAGTAAGCCATGAACGTGATTGACCGCCTCGAACAGACCCCGGACCGTGTACGCGCGCTTATCGAAGGACGTAGCGAAGAGGAACTCTCCTTCAAGCCTGCTCCGGACGCGTTTTCGTTGCGCGAAAACGTTCTGCATTTGCGCGACATCGACGTCGAGGGTTACGAAATGCGGATTGCCGGGCTTCTTGACGACCGCGGGCCGCGCGAATTTCCCGACATCGATGGCGCGGCGCTCGCTCACGAGCGGAACTACAACATCCAACCGGTCGCGCCGGCGTTGGAAGACTTCGCTTCCTCCCGCGCGCGTTCGATTGCGCGCCTCCGCGAGAGTACGGATCTGAAACGTTACGGGCGAGTGGGCACGCGCGCCGTCTCGCTGGAAACCTTGCTTCAGGACTGGGCGCGCCACGACAGCGAGCACCTCGCGGAGATGACGCATCTATCCGTGCTCCGGCAACACCCGGTCGATCAGTTGTACGGCAGGTTGGACGTTGGGAGGCCGGTAGACGAACTCATTGACGAGATGCGCGGCGGTTCCTCGTAGCGATTACGCGACGCCGCCGATCATCGTCGTCGCGTCGGATTCCGCCGGTTCGGGCTTGCGAATGGGCAGCCGAGGGTGATGCGCTTGCCACCACGCGGCCGCTTGCGACTCATCCCATGGGGCGATATCGATCGCGTCGAGTGATCGGGACAATTCCGCGGCAGTCGCGGGGCGATTCTCTGGTTTGCGTTCCAGGCACGCCAGCACCAGTTGGTCGAGGGCAGGCGGGATGGAGAGCGAGGTCCGTTGCGATGGTGGGACGGGATCATCGCGCAGCCGCTTCGCCATCAACTGAAAGACGTTTGCGGCTTCGAAAACCAGCGTGGCCGTGAGCAGGTAGTAGGCCACGCAGCCGAGGGCGTAGATGTCGGTGCGGCCGTCGATCGTTTCGCCGAGGGCCATCTCGGGCGACATGTAGGCAGGCGTGCCGGGAGTGATGCCGGCTTCGGTGGCGAGCGAGTAATCGTCGTTCGCCGTCGTGATCGATTTGACGAGACCGAAATCGAGCACTTTGACGAAGTCGTGTTGGAGTCCGAGGCGTCCGACGTGAATGTTTGCCGGCTTGATGTCGCGATGAACGAGACCGCGCACGTGGGCTTCTTCAAGCGACGCACAGACCTGCTGCAGGATGTAGATCGCCCGGTTCGCGGGCAGTGGTCCGTACTGGCTTACCAGCGATTGAAGGTCCATCCCGTCGAGCAGCTCCATGACGAAGTACATCGTATGATCGCCGGTGACTCCGAAGTCGTAGAGCTCGACGGTGTGCGGCGAACGCAGGTTTGCCGCGGCTTCGGCCTCGCGGCGGAAACGCTGGATGGCGACGTGGGCGCGTTCTCCGCCTTCCGCGCGAATCATCTCGGGACGGATCAATTTGATCGCGGCGGGACGCGCGAGCATATGGTGCGTGGCCTCGTAGACTTCGCCCATGCCGCCCTTGCCGAGGAGCGCGCCCAGCCGGTAGCTGCCCATCTCGCGCGCTTTTGCGACCTGCCGTCCGAGGTTCGTGAGGACGTGCGAGATCACGACGGCGACTCCGACGAGAAGGTAGTCGGGACAGTGCATGAGGATCACATTGCTCGTCGCTCCGAAATCCCACGCTCCTCGGTGTCTGGCGATGAGCATCCCGATCGGGTTCATCGAGACGGCGATGAATCCGGCGATGAGCGTCTTGACCGGCGCGCTCGGCACGATGGCGGTGAACATCAGCACGACTACGCCGATCCAACTGATCACCGGCGAGACGGGCCAGGAGGATGGCACGTGCTCCCAGTGGAACAGCACGCCCAGAGCGAACGCGGTGATGACCATGTAGGCGAGACCGAGGTCGAGGATGAAGCGCGGATTCCGCTTCGCGTTGCGCGTGTAGAAGAAAAGTGCGAGCGAGAGCACCGCGCTTGCCGCGGCGATTCCGTCGGTAAACGGCGAGATGGAGACGTTCGGATTCCCGTGGCTCATCACGCGAAGCGCGACGCGATCGAGGGCCGTGCCGAGGACCCACAACGCGGCGGCGAGGAGCGCCAGGATGCCGAGCCGTCCGGACGCCTGACGGAGAAGGTCGTCCGGCATCGCGCGCGGTTTCCACGCCGACGACTTGAGAGCGGCCGGTGTATTGGCCGGAGCTTGCCCGATCAGTTTGTCCATGGGGATCGCGGCCATCATGTGGCCTGGGCGAGCCGTCGGCAAGTTAGAAGGCGTTCATCCCCACGCGAGCATCTCCCGAATTTGTTGTCCGAGCGTCAGCGGGTCGAACGGCTTGGGGATGATGCCGCGGACGCCGAGCTGCATGAACTTCTGGCGGTCGGCTGGCTGGACTTTTGCGGTCAGGAAGATCACGGGAATCCTCACGCCTTGCTGCTGTAGGACGCGCAACGTGCTCGGGCCGTCCATGTCCGGCATCATCACGTCGAGGAGGATCGCGTCGGGTCCTTCGGAGAGGGCCAGCAGCGTTCCGGCGGCGCCGCTGTTTGCGCTCATCACGTCCCATTGCTCCGTCAGTTGCAGGCTCAGTCGCGCCACTTCCTGGATGTCGTTCTCGTCGTCGATGATGAGGATTTGTTTAGGCGGCATGCGGCTCGTCCTTCGTCCGGGTCGTCGCCGCTGCGAGCAGCGACAGGACGAAGCTTTCGAAATCGGCGATGGTGCCGCGGCTTTTGGTCAGGAACTCCGTCGGGCCGAGTCGGAGACGCGACTGATCGGCGCTTCCGACGTCGCGCGCCGAATAAACGAGAAGTGGGACGTTCTCGATCGCGGGATTCTTGCGGAGCTCGCAGACGACGCGGAAACCATCGAGGTCGGGTAGGCCGAGGTCGAGCACGATGAGACTCGGGCGTTGCGCCGTACAGATTGTCAGCGCTTCGTTGCCGCAGGTCGTATGAAGCGTCTGCAATCCGCGCCGTTGCAGCGCCTCGCTCATGACGCGGGCCAGGTCGGAATCGTCTTCCACGATCAGCACCGACGGATCGTCCCTGTCGATCGGCGTGGCAGGATGCAGCACCGCTGAATCGCCGGCCGGCTGTGAAACCGGTTCGCCGATCTCCAGCGGAATTGTGAACTGCACGCGCGTACCGGCGGGCTCGTTCTTTTCGGCCCAGATCCGGCCGCCGTGCGCGGTCACGATGCTCTGGCAGATGGCGAGGCCGAGGCCGGAACCTCCTCTCGTCCGTGAGTCGGATGCGTCCACCTGGCTGAAACGCTGGAAAACCGACGACAGGTTTTCTTCCGGTATGCCGCGTCCTTGATCGGCGACGCAAAAGGTGAATTCCGTCGCACCGGCGGTCCCGCTCAGCGTCACGGTCGTGTTGGCGGGCGAGAACTTGATGGCGTTGCCGATCAGATTCGTCAGCGTTTGAATCACGCGATCGCTGTCGCCCCAGAGCGTTCCGATGTGCGGTTCGACGACGATGCGGATCCCTTCCTGATCCGCGATCGACTGCAGCCCTTCGCGGGCCTGGTTCACGACGCTCTGCGCGTCGATGAGGCCGCGCGTCAACTCGACTTTCCCCGATTCGATGCGCTCGAGGTCGAGGATGTCGTTGATCAGACGCACCAGCCGATCGGTATTCGAGACGGCGATCTCCAGCATCCGCTGTCCTTTTTCGGCGACCGGGCCGAGGAGGCCGCTGCCGAGGAGACCGAGCGCGCCGCGAATGGAGGTGAGCGGCGTGCGCAGCTCGTGGCTGACCGTCGAAACGAATTCGCTCTTGAGCTTTTCGATGGCGCGGCGATCGGTGATGTCGCGGAAGATCAGCACCGCGCCGGCCTTGTTGCCCTCTTCGTCAAACATCGGCGTCGTGGAGTATTCGACCGGAAACGACGTGCCGTCAGGCCGCCAGAACAGATCGTCAGCGTCAGCCACGGATTCGCCACGGCGCAAGGCCAGGCCCATCGAGCAATTCTCTTCGGGTAGCGGATTTCCCGACGCATCGGAGTGGTGGATGAGTTGGTGCATCGATCGTCCGCGAAGCTCTGCGAGCGAGCGGCCCAGCATGCGTGCTCCGGCCGGGTTGAGAAACGACGGCTCGCCCTCGAGATCGACTCCGAAAATTCCGTCCGTGGCGCTGTTCAGAATGAGCGCGCTCTCGCGAGCCAGTTGGGCGTTGATGGCCGCCGCTTTCTCCGCTGCATGCTTCGCGGCGAGCAGCTCTTCGTTTGCCGCCGTCAGCTCTGCGGTGCGTTGCGCGACGGTGGTGACGAGCTGCGTCTGGTGGAGAACGAGCTTGCGGTCTCGCTCCTCGAGCTCCGCCAGCATGGTGTTGAAGCCGATGATGAGATTGCCGATCTCATCGCCGACGTTCAGGCGCGAAAGGCTCGCGCGAACGCTGAAGCTCTTGTCTTTCGAGACGAGCGCCGCTACACGCGCCAGCTCCACGATCGGTTCGGAGATCCCATGCTGCAGCCAGGCGGCCAGTCCGTACGCGGCCAGCAGGGAGAGCAACACGATTCCGGTGGCGATCTCCAGGTATTGCAGCAGGCGGGCGTTGCGGTCGCGCGTGTCGGCGGCGATGAAGAGGGTTCCGACGCGCACGCCCTCGTGCCGGATCGGAAAGAACACTTCGAGGCGGTCATTCTCGTCGTAGAAGCCGTCGGGCCTGGTCACTGGCGGGATCGAGAACTCGAGGTGTGGCTCGTATCGCGCGAACGGCTTTCCGCGGTCGTCGTAAATGCCGGCCGCGACGATCGACAGCTTGTTGTGCAGGGCGGTGAGAACGTGATCCGCGGTGTGGCGGTCGCGGGAAACCAGAGCGGTCGTGCTGTTGGAAGCGATCACGCTGCCGATGGTGGTGAGATCGTTGACGAGCCGCGTGCGGAACTTCAGCGCACCGGAGCCGATGAAGCCGAGCGTGGCCAGCAGGACGGCCGCCGTGCTGGTCATCATGATGATGCGGGTCAGTTTTCTTCGGATGGAGTGCTTTCGCTTCGTCATTCCTGGCGCCTTCGTTGAGGTAAGTGCGCCGAGGCCGCGAAAAAAATACAGGCTCGTTTTGTACTTTTCCGGCCGTGGCGGCGCACTCATTCGCAGCGCCGCTGAATGCGATGCGCAATCCATCAGGAGCAAGCCAGTGCAATGTGTGACAGGACCGATGTTGGAACAGCAGTTGGGCGAGATCACCATGCGTTTTGACGGCGCGCGGGGTCGTCGCTTCGACAGAAGAGATTGGGGATCGCCGCCGGCTCCGTCCGAGTCGCGTGAGCTGATCTGCACGCACGATCTGTCGGGCCGGATTCTCTCGGCCAATCGCGCTGCCTGCGCGGCACTCGGAATCTCCCTCGCGGAAATCCGCGGCATGTCCATTCAGGCTCTGATGCCCGCGGACGGCGATGCCGGCTTCAACGCGTACATGGAGACGCTGTTACGCGACGGCACCGCGGTCGGCTTGATGCGCATCCTGCCTCCCGCCGGCGGTCAGCGCATCTGGGAGTACTGCAACTCTCTCGATTCGCACGAGGGATCGCCGGTCGTACTCGGTCTGGCCCGCGACGTGACCGACCGCGAAGAGGCTTTCCTGCAGGTTCGCCGCAGCGAGGACTATTTCCGTTCCATCATCGAAAACGCGTCCGACGTCATCGTCGTCATCGGACGAGACGGCCACATTCGCTACGGCAGCCCTTCCGTTGAACGCGTGCTCGGTTATTCGCGGAGAGATCTGGCCGGCATCAGCGGCTTGAGCCTCATCCATCCGGATGACGTGCGGCGGGGAACGGAGTTCTTAACCCGCCAGATCGCCGAACCGGCCGCGAGCCAGACCATCGAGCTGCGCGCGCATCACCAGGACGGTTCGTGGCGGTCGTTCGAAATGGTGGCCACGAATCTGGTCAAGAAAGGGCAGACCGCGGCAGTGGTCATCAATGCCCGCGACGTCACCGAGCGCAAGCTGCTCGAGGCGCAACTGATCCAGGCCAATCGCCTCGGCGGGCTGGGGCGGCTGGCCGCCACCGTCGCGCACGAATTCAACAACGTGCTGATGGGCATGCAGCCGTTCGCGGAGCTGATGCAGCGCGAGGACGTCACGCCGGAGATCATTTCCAAGGGCGCGTGGCACATCGCCAACTCCATTCAGCGCGGCCGCCGCATCGTGCTCGACATCCTCCGTTTTTCGCAGCCGCACGTTCCGGTGATCGATGCCATCGACCTCGGCGTGTGGTGGGAAAGCTTTGCGCCCGAGGCCGAGGCGGTGCTCGGGAATCTGGTCGCGGTCGTGTCTGCGATTCCGAAGTGCGGTCTCTACGCCACCGCCGACCGCGGGCAACTCGATCAGGTTCTCGCAAATCTCGTTGCGAATGCGCGCGATGCGATGACGGCCGGCGGAACGCTGACCGTCTCCGCGAATGCGCTGCCGGCCAATGCCAAGTTTCCTTTCGGCGTGGTGCCGCGCCCCGAGAGCTTTGTGCAGATCTCCGTCCGCGACACCGGCCACGGGATGTCGCCTGAAGTCATGGACCGCATCTTCGAGCCGCTCTTTACGACGCGGCTGAGCGGCGGCACAGGCCTCGGCCTTGCGGTTGCGAACCAGATCGTGACGCAGCACGGCGGGTTCCTCTTCGTCGAGAGCACGGTAGACGTAGGAAGCGTCTTCCACATCTTCCTGCCGAAAGCGGCGCCGCCGGAAACTTTTGATGACTCGACGTCTGAGATTCCGCGCAAGCCGAAGGCGACGAAGCTGCTGATCATCGATGACGAGCGCGCGATCGCCGACGGCATCGCCGCGCTGCTCTACCAGGACGGCATCACCGTCCAATCGATCGTTACCGGCGTTGAAGCGGAACGCGCCATCACCGATTTTCGTCCCGACGTCGTGTTGCTCGATTTCGGCCTGCCCGACCTCGACGGCAGCGAGGTCTACGCCATCATTCGCCAACTCGATGCGAACCTGCCGGTCATCTTCGCCACCGGTCATGGCGATCGCCGCATCCTTCACGACGGGCTCCACGATCCGCGCACGCGATTCCTCCAGAAACCGTTTGAGCTCGCCGACCTCATGGCCATGATGGTCGAGCTCGAGACGGAGGTGATGCGATGACCAGCGATCGTGAGAAACGCGCGCTCGTCATCGACGACGATGATCACATCCGCGAGCTGCTGCAGGCCTTGCTCGAAACCGCGGGCTACAAGGTCGATCTCATGCGCGACGGCATCGACGCGGTCGACATGAAAGAGCACGAGTACGCCGTCATCCTGCTCGATATGAAGATGCCGATCTTCGACGGCGAACGGCTCACCGATTACTGGAAACTCACCAACCCCTCGGTACTGCGCCGCGTCATTCTGCTCAGCGGCTACTCGCGCCTGTCGTCCGACCGCGACTTCGGTACGTTCGCGGTGATTCAGAAACCGTTCGACTACCGCCACCTGCTCACGGCCGTCGAGGAGTGCTTCCGCGGCGCGCGAGAACCTGTCCGGATTCCGGTCACTTTCTGAGTTCTGATCTCTGTCCGGAAACGCTGACTTGATCTAACTCTATCTTTATCAATGCATTAGGGAATCGTTCGGTTCGGCACATCCGGTGCTCTGAACACGATCCGGAGAAGAGAGCGATGGCTGGAAGAGTACTGATAGTTGACGACGAAGAAGCGATCGTAGAAGGCCTGCTTGGCTTGCTGCAGTGCGAAGCGATCGAGGGCAACGGCGCGTTCGACCGCCTCGGCGCGGAGTCACTGATGGAAGAGACGTTCTACTCGGTCATCGTGGCCGACCTCCGTCTGCATACCGAAGCCGAGGGGCTGGAACTGCTCGACGCGATCCGGCGCATCACGCCGCGCTCGCGCGTGCTCACACTGACCGGCTTCGCCACGCTGGAGCTCGAGAACGAAGTGCTCCGCCGCGGTTCATCGAAAGTGATGCGCAAGCCGGCGCCGGCCGAAGACATCCTCGGCGCGATCGCCGACCTTCTGGCCGAGGTCGAGAAAATGGCCGCGGCGCAGGAGACGCTCGACCTCGAGCAACTCCACCTCGGCATGCGCAATCTGCTGCACTCGATCCCGCGCAAACGCTACGGACTCACCGCCGACGAAGCGGAAGAAGTCGTGCAGCAGGCCTGGCTGCTCTTCCTCGAAAAACGCGACCTGATTCGTGTCGCGCGGCCGTGGCTCATCGGCACCGTCGCCAATCTCTGCAAACGCCAGATCGGCGCCTCCAAACGCCGCCGCGAGTCGTTCGTGGGCGAGGAGGTGCTCGCCGAGCTGCCCGACACGAATGCGGATTCGTCGGTCGACAACATCGCTCTCCGTCAGGCGCTCGCGTCGTTGACCAAACAAGCGCGCACGCTCTGCATCCTCATCGCCATCAAAGGCTACGCGTACGACGAAGTCAGCGCGATCACCGGCATTCCCCTCGGCTCCATCGGTCCGATGTACCTCCGCGCGAAATCGAAGATGAGGATGCAGTTGGCGGCGTAGTAAGTAGTGCGGGCGTCACGCCTGCATCCGGTGCGACGTGCCGCTCGCCGGGTTTCTGGAAATGGACAAATGTTCGCGAACGCAGCGCAAGCCAGCGCGAACATCGCAGAAACCACCGCGGGGCGAGACACCCGCCGGATGCAGACGAGACGTCCGCACTACGCATAAGCTTCGCGGGATGACGCGAACGCGAGCCCTGGTGCTCACCGGCCTGGCCGAACTCCTCGGCATGTCGCTCTGGTTCACCGCGTCCGCCGTCGCGCCGAAGATCGCATCCGAATGGCACCTCACCGCGGCGACGACATCCTGGCTGACGCTCGCCGTGCAGATCGGCTTCGTCGCCGGCACGCTGATTAGCGCGATCGCGAATCTGCCGGACGTTCTCAACGTGCGGCGGCTTTTCGCCGTGTCGGCGTTCGCGGGCGCGATTACGAACGCGCTCTTTGCCGCTTTCGCGCATGACGCGGCTACCGCCATCGCGCTGCGCTTTCTCACCGGCGTTTTTCTGGCGGGCGTCTATCCGCCGGGGATGAAGATCATTGCCACTTGGTTCCGCGAGGGACGCGGCTTCGCGCTTGGCGTCCTCGTCGGCGCGCTCACGCTCGGCAAGGCCTCGCCCTATCTCGTCAACGCCATCGGATCGCAGAACTGGCGTATCAACGTCGCCGTCGCCTCGGTGCTCGCACTCGCCGGCGGCGTGATCGTGTTCGCATTCGTGCACGACGGACCGTTCGCGCTTCCGAATCAGCCGTTCGATTTTCATCAGGCCACCGACATCGTCCGCAATCGCTCCGTGCGATTGGCGAACTTCGGCTACTTCGGACACATGTGGGAGCTGTACGCGATGTGGACGTGGATACCGGTCATGCTGCGCGCGAGCATGGCGCCGCGGCTGGCCGAGGTCGGGTCGTTCGTCGTGATCGGCAGCGGAGCGGTGGGATGCGTAATAGCCGGACGCTACGCCGATCGCCTCGGGCGAACGGTCGTCGCGTCCGCGGCGATGATCGCCAGCGGCGCCTGCTCGATCGCCATCGGATTCCTCTTCGGCGGTCCGCCCGCGGCATTGCTGATCGTCGCGGCAATCTGGGGCGCAACGGTCGTCGCCGACTCCGCGCAATTCTCGGCGTGCGTCACGGAACTGTCCGACCCGCGCTACATCGGCACCGCGCTCACGCTGCAAACGTGCATCGGATTTCTGATCACCACCGCGTCGATCAGCCTGATGCCACTGATCGAACACGCCGTCACCTGGCGCTGGGCCTTCGCCGTCCTCGCGCCCGGCCCGATTCTCGGCACGATCGCCATGCTGCGGCTGCGCAAACTCCCCGAGGCGAGGAAACTCGCGCAGGGGAGAGGATGAGCGGCTAGTGGCCGCGCAACGCCGTTAGCGATGCTTCGCCGAGAACGTGGCCGCGGATGATGGCCCGCAGTTTTCGCCACGTCATCGGCGTTCCGGCGTCGTCGATGGACGACAGATCGAGCGCGTAGATCGTGAAGCGATATTTATGCGGCGGCCCTTCCGGCGGACACGGACCTCCATAATTTCGCTGCAGGAAATCGTTGTAGGCGTGACGGCCGCCACTTGGAATGTCGACGTCATGCGAGCCTGCGCCGGCGGCGAGCGTCGTCGCCTCGGCGGGGATGTTGTACACGGCCCAATGGATGAAGCCATCGCCGCCGCGGGCCTCGAAATCGTCCAGCACCAGCGCGAATCCGCGCGTGCCGGCCGGCGCGTTTTCCCAGTTCAGAGGAGGGGAGATGTTCGCCCCATTGCAGTCGAGACCATGCAGGACCGTGCTGTCGGCAAGCGTATCGCCTTCGCGGAACGCGGAGCTCTTCAGCGCGAACGCCGTTGCCGCGGGAACCTTTTTCCAGACGACGTCCTCGTTGTTTCTGCGATCGATCAGCGCGTCGACGGAGCCGTTTTGCGCGACGCGAAAAAGACGCCGTCCCTCAAGCCCTTTGCGGAAAAAGATGTCGTTCGCTTCGGGGATGAGAAGTTCGCGCGCGCGTCCCTCGCGCTGCGCGTACAACTGGCCGTTTTCGACGGACACAGTCATCCGCGTTCCCGGCGCGAGCTCGTACGTGCCTGCATAGCGATCGAGACGGCTTGGATCGGCGGCGCCCGGATGCGGATCTTCGTAGTAACGGAACATCTGCGTGGCCACGATCTGCCAGCGTCCATTGCGGTACATCCACGTGTCGGTACCGTGATAGCGCGCGCTGAGGTTCTGTCCCCAGATCGTTTCCGACTCGTCGAGGTCGTAGCTGAGGATGGCCGTGTCGTTCTCGATGCGGCTTTGCGCCTTCACCAGCTTGATCGAGCCGCCGTAGCCTTTCGGCAGCGGCGTGATGTCGGCCACGAGCTGCTCCTTGGTCATGCTGCGTCCCTTCTCATCGAAGAAGAGCGCGTCATCCGCGTAGTACTTCTGCCATGGAGTGTGATCGCCGGTAGTGACCGAATCCATCAACTCCTGCGTGCGGCGCTCGAGCTCCGCCTGCGTGATCGATGGCACGGCGGGCACGCTCGAACTGGCGCAAGCGGTGGCGAGCAGCAGAGCGGCGACGAGGGCGAATCGGGAGGGGCGCATGGCGAAGCGGAGGATAGCAGCGGGATGATTGGGTTATCATCACGCTTCATGAAAATCTCGTTTCTTAAGGCCCCGATCGGCGGAATCATCGGTCTGGAGATGATCACGTTCGTCGAGCCGCTCGGCATGGAGTGCGTGGCCGGCGGTCTCGAGCTGGAAGGGCACAGTTGCCAGATCGTCGACATGCGCATCGACGGCATCAAGCACGGTCTGGCCAAGATGCGCGCCTTCGGACCGGACATCGTCGGTCTGCAGTGCAACTTCACCACCGAACGTTTTCGCGCCATGCGTCTGGCGAAGCAGGTCAAGGACGAAATGCCCGACGTCCTGGTCGTCATCGGCGGGCACGACGCCTCACGCGATCCGAAATGGTTCCTGAAGCCGAACATCGACATCGTCGTGGTCGGCGACGGCGAAGAGGTGATGACGCCGCTGGTCGATGCATGGTCATCGAAGCGCGATCTGCGCAGCGTGCCCGGTCTGGTCATCAACGACAAGAACGGTCCGATCGACACCGGCCACGCGCCCGCGCGCGGCAACATCGACAATCTGCCGATGCCGGCGCGGCATCTGATCAAGGAGTACGCCTCCGAGTACTACATCAACTTCCGCCGCCCGCTGGCGCTGCTCGAAACCGCGCGCGGCTGCCCCTTCAAGTGCAACTTCTGCTCGGTCTGGAAGTTTCACGAGAGCACGTTCCGCGAGAAGTCGCCCGACCGCGTGGTCAAGGAACTGCAGCAGATCGACGCGCCGAACGTCTTCATCACCGACGACATTTTCTGGATGAACGTGAAGCGCGGCCGCGAGCTCGGCAAGGCGATCGCCGCCTCGGGCATCAAGAAGCACTACACCATCCAGACCCGCAGCGACATCATCTGCAAGTTCCCCGACCTGATCGAGCAGTGGAAGGAGTGCGGCCGCATGACCGTCTTCCTCGGCCTCGAGAAGATCGACGACGCCGGCCTGAAATCGGTCAACAAGCGGAACACCGCCGACAACAACAACCGCGCCATCAAGATCCTGCAGGACCTCGATATCGGCTACACGCCGAACTTCATCATCGATCCGTCATGGGATCGTCCCGACTTCCAAAAGCTCAAAGAGTGGGTCGACGCCACCGGCGCCTACAACTCCGGCTTCTCCGTCCTCACGCCGCTGCCCGGCACGGATCTGTGGGACGCGACGCAGGACACGATCAACACGCGCGACTGGGAACTGTTCGACATCGCGCACACGGTCCTGCCGACGAAGCTGCCGCTCGACGAGTTCTACCGCGAATACGCGGGACTCTGGAAACACGCCACCGACGTTCGCTACCAGGTCAACGGCAAGATGAAAACGCACCTCGGCCTTCTCGCCGCACTGGCCACCCGCAAAGTGACGTTCACCGCCATCCGCAAAGGCATGCGCATGGGTAACGTCCTCAGCGATCCCGCGACGTTCCTCCGCGCGCACGGCGAAAGCGATGCGCGGTTAGCGGAAGCAGCGGCGCTGGTTCAGTAGATCTGCGGGCCATCTGCGTCATCTGCGGATCAAATCCACGGCTCATCCCCGCTCGGACCGTAAATCGCCGGCACCTTCCCGTCCGCCATGCGCAGGTAGATCGAGAACTGGCCGCGATGGTGGATCTGATCGTGGAGCAGGAACCAGATCCAGTCCTTGCGCGAGATCGGTCCCATCTCGTGCGGACCTTTCATGAAGTGAACGTTCTGTTCGAGATCGGCGTCGGACGCGCCCGACACCAGATCGCGGAAGTCCTTGTGCACCTTCTCCAGCGTGGCCAGAAGCTCATCCCAATCCTCGGGCGGCTTCGGTGGCGTGGAGCCGCCTTTCGGCGGACCGCTGGCGTATTCGTCGTTCCAGACTTTCGTGCCGAGGGCGCGCTCCATGATGAAAACGAAGGCCAGCTCGCGGGCCGTCTTCGACTTCGGATGCGGACGAAGATCGAGCTTGTCCTTCGGATACGCCCTCAGAACGCGCATCGTTCTGGCGTGCTCTTCATCGTAGGTTTCCAGGAACTCCTGTTTGCCAGTGGACATCGTCAGCCTCCAAGTGGATCAGTAGATTAGTCGATTCGTAGATCAGGACGGCGAAGGATCTCAAGATGCGCAACTTTGGCTGAAACCCACTGGGTTTCAACGCAACCTGGGAAGCTTGAGATCCTTCGCCGTCCTCCGGCGTCTCCGCCTTCGGCTACGCGCCTCCGGCAGCCTCAGGATGACAATCGTACAGGGGCCTTCCTTGATCGACTGATCTACTAATCCACGAATCTACTAGCTTGATATAGTCGCCCCAAGGCGCCGATTTCCCTCACGCGCCATTCTGCATCAGAGGATGGAAATGCCTCACAACACCTTCAATACTCTCGATTCCTTCAACCTCGGCGACGGCACCAGCGGACAGTTTTACTCGCTTCCGAAACTCGAAGCGGCCGGCGTTGGCAACGTGTCCAAACTGCCGGTTTCGATCCGCATCGTGCTCGAGTCGGTGCTGCGCAACGTCGACGGAAAAAAGATCGCCGAGCGCGATGTGCGCACCCTCGCCAACTGGAAGCCGCGCGCCGAACGGACGGACGAGATCCCGTTCATGGTCGCTCGCGTCCTGCTGCAGGACTTCACCGGCGTCCCGCTCCTCGTCGATCTGGCCGCGATGCGTTCCGCCGCCAGCCGCGCCGGCGCCGATCCGAAAATCATCGAGCCGCTCGTGCCGGTCGACCTCGTCGTCGATCACTCGGTGCAGGTCGACTACTCCAATCGTCCCGACGCGCTGCAACTGAACATGGACGTCGAGTTCAAGCGCAACCAGCAGCGCTATCAATTTCTGAAATGGGGGATGCAGGCCTTCAACGGATTCGGTGTCGTGCCGCCCGGAATCGGCATCGTGCATCAGGTCAACCTGGAGTACCTCGCGCGCGGCGTGCTGCAGAAGGATGGCGTGTGGTATCCCGACACGCTGGTCGGCACCGACTCGCACACGACCATGATCAACGGACTGGGCATCGTGGCGTGGGGCGTCGGCGGGATCGAGGCCGAGGCGGGCATGCTGGGGCAGCCGGTGTACTTTTTGACGCCGGACGTCGTCGGCGTTCATCTCAAGGGATCGCTGCGCGAAGGCGTCACCGCGACCGATCTCGTGCTCACCATCACCGAGATGCTGCGCAAGGCGAAGGTCGTCGGAAAGTTCGTCGAATACTTCGGCGACGGCGCGGCGTCGCTGGCGCTGGCCGACCGCGCCACGATCGCCAATATGGCCCCCGAGTACGGCGCGACGATGGGCTACTTCCCGGTTGACGAAGAGACGTGCCGCTACATGCTCATGACCGGCCGCAGCGAGACGCAGGTCAACGCGCTGCGCAGTTACTTCCAGGCGCAAAACCTTTTCGGGATGCCGAAGGCCGGCGACATCGACTACACCTCGGTGCTCGAGCTCGATCTGAACAGCGTCGTCGCCAGCGTGGCCGGGCCGAAGCGTCCGCAGGATCGCATCGAGCTCGATGACATCCAGCGCGAGTTTCACGAGATGCTGAAAACGGCTGCTCCGGCCGGCTATGGCAAACCCGATACGGAAGTGGCGCGCAAGGCGCGGACGCTCGTCGGCGTCACATCCACCGGTCCCGAGCACACCATCTCCGGCGGCGGCGAACAGGATTCCGGCACCGCGCCGAACGCGCTCGTGTCGGAGAAAAAGAACACCAGCGTCGTCACCGAAGAAGAGATGCTCAACAACCGTCCCACGCCCGACCGCGTGGCCGCCGACTCGCTGGCGGACGAATTTCCGATGGCGGTGGCCGAGTTGCATCACGGCGACGTCCTCATCGCCGCAATCACCTCGTGCACGAACACCTCGAATCCGTCGGTGATGATCGCCGCCGGACTGCTCGCGAAGAAGGCGGTCGAGAAAGGGCTGCGCGTTCCGCGCGTGGTCAAGACGTCGCTCGCTCCCGGCTCGCGCGTCGTCACCGACTACTACCATCGCAGCGGCCTGCAGCCGTACCTCGACCAGCTCGGCTTCAACACGGTCGGCTACGGCTGCACGACCTGCATCGGCAACTCCGGTCCGCTCGATCCGCGCATCGAAGAGGCCATCACGCAGCACGACCTCATCGGCGTCAGCGTCCTCTCCGGCAACCGCAATTTCGAAGCGCGCGTGCACCAGTCGATCCGCGCGAACTTTCTGATGTCGCCGCCGCTGGTGGTCGCGTTCGCGCTGGCCGGCCGCATCGACATCGACATGGCCAACGAGCCGCTCGGACGCGGCGCGCATGGCGAAGACGTCTACCTGCGCGAGATCTGGCCGACCATGGCCGAGATCCGCGAATGCATGGCCGGCGCGCTCGATGCCGAGGCGTTCCGAACGCTGTACAAGAACTTCGCCGATCAGAATCCGCTCTGGAACGAGATCCCGAGCACTGGCGGTCTGCTCTACGCGTGGGATGAGAAATCGACCTACATCCAGGAGCCGCCGTTCTTCACCGGCGACAAGGGGATGGGGAAGGCGGCCGACATCACCGGCGCCCGCGCGCTGGCCGTGTTCGGCGATTCGGTGACCACGGATCACATCAGCCCCGCGGGATCGATCAAGGCCAACTCACCGGCCGGCAAGTACCTCATCGAGTCGGGGGTCGCCATCGAAGACTTCAACAGTTATGGATCGCGCCGCGGAAACGATCGCGTGATGACGCGCGGGACGTTTGCGAACGTGCGCATCAAGAACCTGATGGTGCCCGGCGTCGAAGGCGGCGTGACCAAGCACCAGCCCGACGGCACGCAACTGTCGATCTACGACGCGGCCATGCAGTACCAGAAAGAAGGAACGCCGCTCGTGGTCATCGCCGGCCAGGAGTACGGCACCGGCTCCTCCCGCGACTGGGCCGCGAAAGGCACGAAACTCCTCGGCGTGCGCGCCGTGATCACGCAGAGTTTCGAGCGCATCCATCGCTCGAACCTCGTCGGCATGGGCGTCCTCCCGCTGCAATTCGAAGAGGGGACGAACGCCGCGACCTTGCAGCTCGACGGCACTGAAACGTTCGACATCACCGGCATCACCGGTGAGCTCCGCCCGCGCCAGAAAGCGACGCTGGTTATCCATCGCGCGAACGGCGCCACGGAAAATGTCCCGCTCATCGTCCGCATCGACACGCCCATCGAAGTCGACTACTACGAGCACGGAGGGATTCTGCCGTTCGTGTTGCGGCAGTTGATGGGCGCGGCTAACTGACCGTTGAGGCAAGCTCTTTGCTCTTTTGAGAGATGCGATGAAGCCCGCATCGATTGCGATCCTTCTCTGCCTGGTCGCGGTTCCGATGTTCGCCGCACCCGGTCCGTTCACGCTCAGCGGAAATGAAGGGTGCTGGACGGCCGATCCGCCGCCGCGCCCTTCAACGCATCTTTCCTGGACGGCATCCGCAAATGCCGTCAGCTTCGACATCTACCGGAATGGCCAGTTCCACGACACCATCCCCTTCGGCGGGTCGGGCACGTACGACGAAACCAACAATAGCTTCGCGGCTGGGCAGACAATCTCGTACTTCATGGTCGCCCATGACAACGCGGGCGGCACATTCACCTCGAACACCGTCGATATCTTCATCTCAGGCACTGCCTGTCAGCCGCCTCCGTCCGCGCCGGTACTGGATGGAAGCGCGGCATGCGATACGACCGGTCCGCGCGCGGTCGTGAATCTCACCTGGTCCGGATCACCAACAGCGACTTCGTATGTGATCGCCCGCAGTCCGAATTCTTCGCCGTTCCCTGTCACGACGACTGCGACGGCCTATACCGACACGACGGTCAATCCCGGCGTGAGCTACAGCTATCGAGTCACCGCGATCAACAGCGGCGGGTCCGCCAACTCGAATACGAAGGATGTCAGCGTCGCGGAGGCGATCTGTCCGCCCGGTCCGCTCACCGTTACGCCGACCGCGTTCTGCGCGGCCGGTCCCCCGGTTACTCCGGCGGTGCATGTGGAGTGGACCGTATCGGCATTCGCAACGTCGTACGTCGTCAAACGCGACGGAACACCGGTCAGCGGCACCTTGTCGTCATCCACGACCTCGTTCGATGACTTCACCGGTATCGCGGCCAATCACACGTACAACTACACCGTCACCGCTTCCAACACCTCCGGCAACGCGACCTCGCCGCCGGCGCCGGTGACGATTACCGGTGTGCCATGCGCGCCGCCGCCTCCGGGCTCCTTCAATGCCTCGGTCAACCAGCAATGCAACCTCGGCGCGGCCGCGGCGCATGTGACTTGGAGCCCGTCGGCGTCTGCGAATACATATGTCGTCAATCGGAACGGCATCGCGATCAGCGGTTCGTTCCCCTCGAATACGACGTCGTTCGATGACATCAACATCACTGCCGGCCAGACGTACAGCTACACCGTCACCGCCACGAACGGCGGCGGATCGACGACGTCCTCGCCGGCGATGCTGACGGTAGCGGCCTGCGACAACCCGCCGCCGCCACCCACGGCATTCGAGGCCGGCGTGAACGCGTTCTGCAACGCCGGCTCGCCCGCCGTGCACGTGCTCTGGAGCGTCGGCAACAACGCCACGTCGTGGGTCGTCAAGCGGAACGGATCGCCGATCAGCGGAACGCTCACTGCCGATTCGTACAACGACACCACCGTCACCGCCGGCCAGACCTACACATATTCGGTCGTGGCTTCGAACTCCGGCGGCAGCACGACCGCGCAAGCGGGATCGATCACGCCATCCGCGAACGTCTGTCCGCCGCCGGCGTTCACGCTCACGGCGAACGCGGCGTGCAATCCGATCGTGTCGCCGCCGCAGTCGATGGTGTCGTTGAGCTGGTCCGCCGCGCCGACGACGACGAGCTACGTGATCCTGCGCGACGGCGCGCAGATCGCGTCCGTCGCCGGCAACATGAACAACTTCAACGACGGCGCTGGAACCGGCACGTTCAGCTATGTGATCCGCGCGGTCGGTCCCGGAGGCACCACCGACTCAAACATGGCCACGGTGACGGTCCCGCCGAACTTCTGCAGCACACCGCATCCCGATCTCGCTGCGACCGATATCGCCTACGCACTTCCATCCGGACTGCCCGGCGACGCGATCGGCGTCTCCTTCACCGTCACGAACGTCAGCACCAGCGCCGCCGCGCCGGCGACGACCACGCGCATCCGCATCGGCAGCGGTTTGACGATGTCGGCATCCGATCCGGTTCTCGCCGCGATCGCCACGCCGCCGCTCGCCGCCGGCGCCAGCACCACGCAGACAACGTCCGTCACGATTCCCAACCTCCCCGCGGGCACGTACTACTTCTTCTTATCCGTCGACGAAGATCACCTATCCGGCGACATCAATCCGTCGAACGATGTGAAACGCAGCGCCGCCTTCCTCGTTCAGGGCTCGGTCTGCACGCTCGGTTGCGCCGCCACCGTCCCGGCCACCGATCAAGCCGCGGCAGCAGTAGCCTTCCGGCTTCAGCAGCAGCCAACCTGTCCCAACGTCAGCGCGGCCTGGACCTTCGGCGACAACAGCGGCGCGACCGGCTTCTCACCGACGCATGTGTACGCAATCGCCGGCACGTATCACTGGACGTTGACGCTCACCGCTGCGACCGGCGAGACCTGCGCCAGCAGCGGCAACATCACCATCGCCGCGCCGACGGTGCCGGGAAAGAGACGCGCCGTCCGTCACTGAAAATAATCGTCGTTGTATGATGGCCGCCTTGCCTTCCATCAAATCCCTTGTGGCCACCGTCGTGCTCAGTGCGATTGCGACGCTCGCCCAAGCCGCGCCCGGCGCGTTCCAGTTGACCGGCGATCGTTCGTGCGACGGCTTCGTGCCGGCGGTCAGGCTCGCGTGGACGCCATCGTCTGGAGCGGCGTCGTACGACGTCATCCGTGATGATGGCCAGCACACCGTCGTCGAGTTGGTGGAGGTTTTTTACGATACGAACGTCGTCGTCGGAGGTGCCGCTCATACTTATTTCGTTCGCGCGATGGACAGCAGCGGCGGTACCACCGACTCGAACAGCGTCACAGCCGCGCCGCCTCCGACCCCGTGCTCGTTGCCGCCTGCTGCATTCACAATTACCGGCAAAGCGCTCTGCTATCCCGGCGATCCCAAGCGAGCCATGAGTCCGGCCGAGCAACTGGATTGGCCTTCCGCGCGATTCGCGACGAGTTACGACATCTTCAAGAACGGCAGTTTCTATAAGTCGATCGCCGGAGGTGGGGCCGCATACACCTTCATCGGCTTCGACGTCGGCGGAACCACGAACAGCTACTTCGTAGTCGCGAAGAACGCGGCGGGCACGACGAACTCCAATACGGTCACGTTCACGATTCCGGCGGATATTTGCGTCACAGCTCCGCCTGTTGCCGCCTTATCCGGAAGCACCGAGTGTAGCTCGCAGACGCATCGACCGATCGTATCGCTCCACTGGACCTCGGTGGCCCAAGCCACCGGTTGGCAGGTCTACAGAGACGGCATTCCGTACGCGAAGCTTGGTTTCGGGCAGTCTTATGGCGATACGAATGTCATCCCCGGTCACACATATACCTACAACGTGGCAACGAACGGGATTTCTGCTCCTTTGTCGAATCCCGTCAGCGTCCAGGTATCGGAGGCCGTGTGCGTGCCTACGACAGTCAGTTTGACGACCACGCCCTCCTGCACCGGTAACGCGCCGGCGGTAAGCCTTGTCTGGACCGATTCCGACAATGGAGCTACCTACACGGTCCTTCGCGGTAACACGACGCTCGCCTCGGGTCTGAGAGATCCTAAGTATGTCGACTTCACGCCGGTTACCGGCTCGACGTACACATACCAGGTGATTGCGACGAACGGGAGTGGATCGACACCCTCCGCACCGGCGACGATCCACATTGACGACGACCTTTGTCCTCCATCCTCGTTCACCGTCCGTGCAATTGATTTTTGCTCCAAGGGGACGCCGTCCGTTCTGCTGACCTGGCTCAGGAGCGCGCACGCGGCCTCTTATACGGTCTATCGTGGCAACGTGCAGATCGGAGGGACGCAGCCCGCGTCGGCCACCGAGTACATCGATGTCCCACCTCCCGGTTTTTACCGATACACGATCAAGGCTACGAATGCCGCCGGCAGCAATGACGCGAGTGCGGACGGCTTCGCCACGGACGGAGTATGCGCGTCAGCCCCCGGCGCCTTCACCGCTTCCGCGATCCCGATCTGCAGCAACGGCAAGCAGACCGTGCGTGTCCAGTGGACACCCGCGTCGGGTGCAACGGCGTACTCGGTAGTCCGAAACGGCACCATCCTGCCGTTTTTGCCTTCGACCGTGAGCACGTACGAGGACGCGGCGGTGAGCGCCGGTCAGGACTACACATACCGGGTCATCGCATCGAACAGCACGTTCCCCAACGGCACGACCAACAGCACAGCGCCGGCCGGCACCGTCACCCCATCATCAGCAGACTGTCCGCCCGGTCCATTTACGGTGGGGGCGTTAGCGGGCTGCAATCCGCCCGTAACTCTGGCCTGGACCGCGCCGCTGAATACGGTTTCGAACTTTACGATCTTCCGCAATCAGGCGTCGATTGCTACCGTCGGTCCGAACACGTTTACGTACGCGGAAGACAACGCTCTGCCGAGCGGCAATTACCGCTATTTCGTGCGTGCCGCCGGCTTCGCAGGCGTGACGGATTCGAACACGTTTGACGTCACTTTCAACCGGGCCCTTTGTGCCGGACAGTCACCGAATCTCGCCGCGCTCGACATCCAGCCGTCTGTGCTGAGCGGACACGCCGGCGATGAGATGTCCATCGCCGTTGAATTGGCCAATGTCGGAAGCGTATCGGCGTTACCCGCCACGGCTCGGATCCGTGTTGGCCGCGGTTCGTCGATGTCATCGTCCGACTCCGTGCTCGCGACATTTGCGGTGCCCACGATGGAATCAGGCGCGCACATGCAACGCACGGTGAGCGTGAAGCTGCCTTCAATCGCCGCCGGGACCTATTATTTTTTCTTCTCGCTCGACGAAGAACATTCCTCAGGCGATGCGAGCGCCGACGACAACGTGAAGGCCAGCGCCGCGTTCACCCTCGGCGACATTGTTCCGCCGAGGCGCCGCGCCGCAGGGCACTGAAGCGCGGCATCCGGACACGCCGTTCGCGCGTGCTAATCTTCGCCGCATGTGGCAATACACCCCTCGGGTTGCTGTCGTTCGCGGTCTCCGCACGCCGTTCGCGAAGTCGGGCACGCACTACGCGCACCTTTCCGCGCTCGATCTCGGCAAGCTCGTCGTCGCGGAGCTCGTGCAGCGCTCGGGCATCGATCCGAATGCGATTCAGGAACTCGTCTTCGGCAACGTCATCCCGTCCGTCAAAGCGCCGAACATCGCGCGTGAGATCGTCCTCGGCACCGGACTGCCGCGCAAGATTCCGGCCTTCACCGTCGGCGAAGCGTGCGCCTCTTCCAATCAGGCCATCACCTCTGCCGCGGACATGATCTTCCGCGGCTACGCCGACATCGTCGTCGCCGGCGGCAGCGAGTCGCTCTCCGACATCCCCATCCTCTTCTCGAAGAACTTCGCCGAGGCGCTGGTGGGGGCGAGCAAGCAAAAGAGCGTGGGCGGCAAGCTCGGATCGTTCAGCAAGATTCGCCCGAAGGATCTCGCGCCGGACGCTCCCGCCATCGCCGAATCGACCACCGGTCTGACGATGGGCGAGTCGGCCGAGAAGATGGCCAAAGAAAACGGCATCACGCGCGAGGCGCAGGACGCGTTCGCGCTGCAGAGCCATCACCGCGCCGCCGAGGCCACGGCGAGCGGGCGATTCAAAGAGGAAGTGATGACCGTGGTCGTGCCGCCCGGATACGACAACGTCGTCGAAACCGACAACCTCATTCGCGGCGATTCGACGCTCGAAGCGATGGCCAAATTGCGGCCGGTCTTCGATCGTAAATTTGGAACGATCACCGCGGCCAACTCGTCGCCGCTCACCGACGGCGCGGCCGCGGTGCTGCTGATGTCGGAAGACAAAGCGAAAGAGCTCGGCGTGAAGCCGATCGGATTCATCAAGAGCTACGCGTACGCGGCCACCGATCCCTTCGACCAGTTGCTGCAAGGCCCCGTCTTCGCGCTTCCCGTGGCGCTGGAGCGCGCCAAGATTTCGCTGAAAGACATCGGCGTGATCGAGATGCACGAAGCCTTCGCCGCACAGGTGCTCTCGAACATCCAGTGGATCGGCTCGAAGAAGATCGCCAAGGAAAAACTCGGACGCAGCGAGCCAATCGGCGAGATCGATCCGACCGCCATCAACCGCACCGGCGGGTCGATCGCTCTGGGACACCCCTTCGGCGCCACCGGCGCCCGCATCATCACCACCGTCTGCAACGAGCTCCAGCTCACGGGACAGCAATACGGCCTGGTGACTGTCTGCGCGGCAGGCGGGATTGGCGTCGCGATGGTGCTGGAGAGGGAGTAGCGGTCATGGCCAAATCCAAAGGCGGCAAGATCGAGTCGAAGATTCGCGAATTCGCGCTGAAGTTCCCCGAGGCGTACGAAGAGTTTCCGTGGGGACACAGCGCGATGAAGGTGAAGAAGAAGGCGTTCCTCTTCATGGGTACGGACGAGAACGGACGCTTTTCGATTTCGGTGAAACTCCCGCAGTCGCGCGACATGGCCATCGATCTTCCGTTTACCGAGCCGACCGGCTACGGACTTGGGAAAAGTGGCTGGGTGACCGCGTATTTGACCGACGAGAAGGCGCTCGATTTGATCAAGAGCTGGATCAACGAGAGCTATCGGGCGATTGCGCCGAAGACGTTGGTCAAAAAACTCGACGCGTAATCTCCGCGGCGTCGCCGTCGGTCCGAGGCGTAGTGAACGTCACTTCTTGGCCACGAACCCTGCGAAGTTGAACCAGCGGAAGAAGGTCTCCACCTCGGTGAAGCCGCTCCGGCGCAACATCTCGATGTTCTCGGCGGCGCGGTAGGGGACGAGCACGTTCTCCAGCGCTTCGCGTTTCTGCGCGATCTCCAGTTGCGAGTAGCCGTGCGCCGCTTTGTAGTCGTGATAGAGGTCGATGAAGAGACGGGCGAAGGCGGGATCGTCGGTCAGCACTTTCTCGACGAGAATCAGGCACCCGCCGGGTGTGATGCTTTCGCAGATCCGGCGAAGGAGAGTCTGGCGCTGCAGCGGGCGGATGAACTGCAGCGTGAGAGTGAGGATTGCCACATCGCACGGCGCGAGGTTGATCTGTTCGTCGATGTGGAGAGGGAGCCATTCGATGGGAAGGCCCTGCGCTTTTTCCGCGGCACGATCGAGCATCGGCTGCGAGGAGTCGATTCCGATCAGTCGCGCGTTGCGGCCTTTCAGTGCCGAGGCGAGTGCAATAAGCGTCGTGCCGGTCGAGCAGCCGAGGTCGAAGACCACGCCGTTGTCGCGAACGAAGGCCGCCGCGAGAGCGACCACCATGCTCTGAATCTGGCCGTACATCGGTACGCTTCGATGGAGCATGTCGTCGAAGACCTCGGCGGTATTTCCGTCGAAGGCGAAGTCCTTTGCCTTCTCTTGCGGCGCGGCAAAGATCGTGTCGCGGCTCATCGCTCTCCTCCCAATCGGATGACGTGAACGAACCAGCGGATTCCCTGGCTGTCTCCTTCGTAGGCGCGCTCCAGGCCGCAGCCGCCCTCGTCGTAAACAGCGGCCCATCCTTCCAGGTCCGGCGGCGGCACACCCTGCGCGGTGACGAGTTGGATGAGGTCGTGGATGGCCGTGTGCTGATACTTCGAATCGAACTCGTCGAGACGCGTCAGGACTCCGTAGTAATCGACGACGAACATGGTGCGGCCGGGAAAGAGCGCGGCGAGTTGCCGCAGATACTGCGCGGCTCCCTCGGCCGATCCATTTCGAAACAATTCATTGAGCAGGCCCTTACTCTGCAGCGCTTCCACCGAGGAGCGTTGCGCGCGCGTCATGCGCCGGCCGATGTCGCGCGCGTCGCCGTGCAGAATGTGTACGCGCGCGCCGATGCCTTCCTTGCGCGCGGCGCGTCGGGCGGCGGCGCACATGTGGCGGTTCTCGTCGATGCCCCATCCGATGAAGTCTGTATTGCGTTGCGCGAGTTGGCGCAGCATCGTGGCCGGGCCGCAGCCGACGTCGAGCAGCGATCGGATGCCGTCGCGCTCGACGATCTCCATGACCACGGGATTGGGAGGCGACTGGACTCGGTGGTAGGCCGCGGCCTCCACGTCGCGGCGCACGAGCGAGCGGCCGAGGTCCGGCGCGCGCAGACTCTTTTCGAGATCGGCAAAGCATTGGCCGTAGGAGCGGACGTACTTGTCGATCGTGAACTCGAGCGCGTAGTCGCTGTCGTATGCTGCCGCGACGCGGTAACACGAACCGTCGCGATCGAGCAGGTCGGTCTGCTGATAGAGAAACTCGAGAACGCCGTGAAGCAGCTCGCGATCGTAGCCGTGCTGGTCGGCTAGCTCGTTCGCGTCGATGCCATTGCGCAGTTGCGCGAAGAGGCCGGCGGATTGGAGATGCGCGACGAGATGTCCGGCGTAGAAGCCGGCCACGGCGCCGAGGAGATCGAGCTTGCGGGCCGGCGTCATGACGGGGCCGCGTAGTCGACGGCGCCGAGTTGGGCGAGATGGTCGAGTGCCGCGCCTGCCCAGGCCGCCCCTCCGCCGAAGCGGCGTGCGCGTTCGACCAGCGCGCGGCGCGAGCGCGGACGGGTCAGGAACGAGCAGAAATCGGCGAGCTGATCATCGACTTCGAAATTACGCACCTGCCGTTCGGCCGCGTTGTCGAGGACCAGCAGATAGTTGCCGGTATCGGCCCAAAGGTTCTCCTCGGGTTCGCGCTGGCTTCGCATGACGTCGAGAATGCGCGGGCAGTTCGGAATCGACGTGCAGACGGCTGCGCGCGGGCTGAGGCGGTACTTGCCGGCGGGCGGCGGAGTTCCCTCGCCGAGGGTGTGCGCGGTGAAGAGATAGCGCGTCATGGTGACGATCGGATCCGAATCGCCCCACCACTCGCCGAAGAGCGCGGCGATCCTGGCGAACGTCGGCTGACGTTCCCATCCATCCTCGCGTGCGGCGTCGTACATCGCCGTCATCAGATCGCCAAACGTGCCGCCGTACCGGGCGATGACGCGCGTGAGGAACGGAAAGCCGAGCGCGAGGAGAACCTGGAAAGCCGAGGTCACGAAGACATGGCGCTCGCGCGGAAGCACGGAGCGGAAGTAGTGATGGTTCATGAAGACGTCGCGATGCTCCTGCATCACGGCGGCATCGTCGTCTTCGATGGTCGGGAAATTGAAGTCGGAGATGTGGCCGTCGTACTCGAGAGAATCGCGGAAGTCGGTCATGAGCTGCGTGCCCGGCTCCGGCGTGAGCAGATGGAACTGCACCAGCAACTTCGGCTCGTCGCGCGTGAAGCAGCGCCCGATCATGTCCAGCGTCTGCTTCTGATCGTCCTCGGTCTCCTGCGGATAGCCGGTGATGAAGGAAGCGATGGCCTTCATGCCGAGGCGCAGCGTGGTGTCGATGACGGGTTCGAAGAGATCGAGGTCCTGATGTTTCTGCGCGATCTTCTGCATGCGCGGCGAGCCGGTTTCGACGCCGTAGTAGATGGCGCGGCAGCCGGCATCGGCCATCTCGGCCAGGAGCTCGTCGTCGACGCAGTCCATGCGCGCCGAACAGCTCCACCGGTAGCCGTGCCCGTTCACCTCGGCGCAGAACTCGCGCACCTTCACTTTGCTGACGGTGAAGAGATCGTGCGTCAATCCGAAGTCGCTGATGCCGTACGTTTCATGAAGGTGATCGAGCTCGGCGACGAGCACCGGCGCGGAGCGCAGCCGGTACTTGCGGCCGAAGAAACTGGCGGTCGAACAGAAGGTGCAGTGGAACGGGCAACCTCGTCCCGCTTCGACGCGCAGGCTGGTGGGCTTGAGATCGGCGATGGGGTAGCGCTCGTACAGCGGACGGGGAAGGGCATCGAGATCGGCGATGGTCGGCGTGCCGGGGTTCTCGATCACCGCATCGCTGTGCCGGTACGTGACGCCGGCCAGGTTTTCCAACGATCGATTCACGACGCCGTCGAGCAACGGCAGCAGCGTCAGTTCGGCTTCGTGACGGGCCACCGCGTCGAATTCGGGGAAGCGTTCCAGGATTTCGCGCGCCAGGATCGTGGCGTGTGGACCGCCGAGGATGATCGGGATGTCCGGCCGCGCCGCGCGAACGTGCCGCGCCACCTTCAGCGTGCAGATGAAATTGCAGCCGAGCGTGGTGAACCCGATGACATCCGGCGCCCGATCGAGCAGCGCCGCGGCCATGTCGCGGTAAAGGTTTGCATCCAGCGCCAGCGTGCCGCGGGTCAGTTCGAGCTTCGGATCGTAAAGGAGCGCTTCGTGACCGCCGCTCTCGGCCACGGCCATCAGAGAAAGCAGGCCGAGGTGCGGCTGCAGGTCGTACTTCGCCTTCTGACCGTTCTGATCGATGAGCAGGTTGTCGACGAAGAGGACGCGCATGGTCAGTGCCTCCGCCGAACAGGACTCGTGATCAGTCCTTCATCGACAGCCGCATCGATGAGGCGTTTTACGCGGCGTCGATCGATGCCGCATTCGCGCGCGATTGCTGCGATCGATCGCGTGCCGCCGGCGAGCGCCAGCACGCGGCCGGTCACTTCATCGACTTCCAGCGTGCGGACGGTCTGCACGTTGACGTCGGCGTGATAGACGAGCCACTGCGGCGCGCTGCGAACGTTGGCGGGGATGAATCGCTCCTCACGAATGGCGGCGATGGTTTCGTGCGGCGAGGAGGAGAAGAACCCGACGCGCAATGCCGAGGCGACGCCGGCGGCGAGGCTGGTGCGCAGCTCCCACAATAGCCGCTCGTGCTGGAAAACGTCGCGCAGCCCCGGGGTCTCCTCCGGAATCCATTCCGCAAGCGCGTGGCCGAGGAAATCGAAGAAGCGGCGGGTCTGCTCGTCGCGCGTGCGCGGACCGGCGCGCAGCGCCTGATGCTCGCGATGAAAGGCGGCGAAGATCTCCTGCTCCAGTCCGTAGCGCACCGTCAGCGCGCGCGTATTCGGGATCCATTGCCACAACCCGTTGTTCTGAACCTTGGTGATCACGGCGGCCAGCCCGATGACGCGGCGGATATCGAGCGCCGCAAAATCGCTGCGTGTTCGATCATCGAGATCGTAGCCGCGCAACGCTGCGTCGCGATCGCTGGACAGCAATGCCAGAAACTCCGGATCGACCATGCAGCGGGCGATGAGCGTGTTGACCGTACCCGTGCTCATGCTGCCAGCGCCTCCTTCACGCGCGCGAGTTCAGCGAGCAGCAGGGGGCGCGGAAAGGTGACCGACCAGTTGTATTCGAGCGTCACCGCTTCGAGGCCCGATCCACGCGCCAGCACGCGCAACACGTCCATCACCACCTCGGGTGCGCGCACGGTGTGGTCATCCCACTGCGTCCCTTCGAAATCGCTGATGCCGGCCACGTGTACCTCGAGGATGCGATCCAGCGGCAATTCGTGCAGCGCCTCGATCGGGTCGCGGCCGAGGTTCTGCGCGGTGATCACGAGGTGCGTGACGTCGAGCAGCAGCCGGGCCGGGGAGCGTTCGCAGAGCCGGCGGATGTACTCGAACTGCGTCATCGTGCTGCCCGGCGGAGTGAAGTAGAGCGGCGAATTCTCGAGCAGGATGGGGATGCCGAAGCGTTGCGAACAGGCATCGACCGCGGCCACGACGACGTCGAGCGATTCCTCGTTCATCGGCGCACTGATGGCGTAGCCGATGTCGTAGATCGGCACCGCGGAATGCGCGGAGCCGTCGCCGGGCGTCCGATGCGCCGTGAAAAAAGCGAGGTGCTCGCTCAGCCAGGGAGTGGATGTGCGGTCGATCCAGTCGCCGACCGCGCTCCACGTGGCCTCGTCGGGCGGCACGTCGCCGGCCATGGAGAGGCTCGCCGAATGCAGCAGCACCTGCGGGCAGTTCTCGATCGGTACCACGTGCGGATTGGCGCGCAGCATCTCGAACGGGATCTCCACGTAATCGAAGAGATCGGGCCGGTCGAGCAGCAGCGGCCTCACGTAGTCCGAGTAGCTGATGCCCACCCGCGGACGCCCGCGGCAGACGGCACCCTCACGGCGTTCCGGCCGTTTTGTTCGCATCGGAGCAGGGAACGGGTCTAGTTAACAATGATGAGGTGGTTGTGCAGATCGCTCAGCTTCGTCACTTCGACTTCCCTCGTGCTGAGTGAGACTTTGCCGGTCTCGCGGATGCACTTCAGAGCCTTGGCGCGGTCGGCGCCCGTCAGCGTCACCACGACTTTGTCGGCTGATACTTTCGCGACACTCTTTCCGGCGGTCGATTTCGATGCGGTTTTCGAAGGGGCTTTCTTTGACGCCATGTTTAGTTCCTCCATCAATAGGTGTGACGCGCAGCAGGAAATCCCTACCCATCTCTGCCATTACAATCACGAAATGCCCGAAGTCGTCCGCGCCGTCTGTCCTCACGATTGTCCTGATACGTGCGTCATGCTCGTCACCGTCGAGGATGGCCGCGCCATTCGCATCGCCGGCGATCCGGATCATCCGATGACGCAGGGATTTCTCTGCACGAAAGTCTCGAAGTATCTGGAGCGGACGTATCACCCGGAGCGGCTCGCGTTTCCGCAGATTCGCGCCGGTGCGAAAGGGGAGGGACGCTTTCGCCGCGCGACGTGGGAGGAAGCGACGTCGCTCATCGCCGAACGCCTGAACGCGATCATCGCCTCGGACGACGGTCCACAGGCGATCCTGCCGTATTCGTACGCGGGGACGATGGGACTCGTGCAGGGCGAAGGGATGGCCTCGCGATTTTTCCGGCGCATCGGCGCGTCGTTTCTCGATCGCACCATCTGTTCGAGTGCGGGCGGCGAGGCGTTCGCTTTGACGTATGGCGCAAAGATGGGAACCGATCCCGAAGGGGTGCCCGAAGCGAAATTGATTCTGCTTTGGGGAACGAACACGCTGACGTCGAACCCCCATCTCTGGCCGTTCATCCGCCGCGCGCGGGCCAACGGAGCGCGCGTGATCTGCATCGATCCGCTGCGAACGCGAACGGCCGCCGCGTCCGACGAGCACATCGCCATCCGTCCCGGCACCGACGCCGCGCTCGCCCTCGGCATGATGCACGTGCTGTTCAGGGACGGCCTCGAAGATCGTCAATATCTTGACCAGATGACAATCGGATGGGAGAAGCTGCGCAACCGCGTGCTCAACGACTACGCGCCGGAACGCGCCGCGAACATCTGCCGCCTGCCGGTCGATACGATCGAACGCATCGCCAAAATGTACGGCACGACGCGTCCAACGTTCATCCGTTTGAACTACGGACTGCAGCGTCACGCCGGCGGTGGCTCCGCGGTGCGCGCGATTTCGCTGCTGCCGGCGATCACCGGCGCATGGAATGATGCCGGCGGCGGCTGCCAGCTTTCGGCCTCCGGAACGTTCGCCATGAACACGGCCGCGATGGAGCGGACGGACCTCGGCAACCATGCTGCGCGCACGATCAACATGACGCGGCTCGGCGAGGCGCTGACGGAGGTTAGCGATCCCCCTGTGAAGGCGCTCGTCGTTTACAACTCGAATCCCGGCTCCATCGCGCCCGATCGCGAAACCGTCCTGCGCGGATTGAAGCGCGACGATCTTTTCACCGTCGTTCTCGAACATTTTCAGACTGACACCGCCGACTACGCGGACGTCCTGCTGCCGGCGACGACGCAGCTCGAGCACGACGATCTGCACAAGGCTTACGGCCACATCTACGCGACCTACAACCGCCGCTCCATCGAGCCAATCGGCGAGGCGCTGCCGAACAGCGAGATCTTCCGCCGCATCGCCGCGGCGATGCATCTCGATTATCCCGAGCTGCGCGAAAGCGATGAAGAGCTGATGCGTGCGGCACTCAGCGGCACCGGCGAGGTGATGAACGGCGTGACGTTCGAGGCGCTGCGCGAGCACGGCTCCGTGCGTCTGAACCTGCCATCGCCGCATCTGCCGTTTCGTCAGGGAACGAAGGTGCCGACGCCGAGCGGCCGGATCGAAATCGAATCGCAGCAGGTGGCGGCGCTCGGACTCGATCCGCTGCCGCTGTACATCGCGCCGTATGAGTCGGAAGAGCGCGCGCCGGAGCTTGCGCGTCGTTTTCCGCTGGCGCTGATCTCCCCGCCGGCGCATGAGTTTCTCAACTCGTCATTCGTAAACGTGGCCTCGCTGCGCCGCTCCGCAGGCAAGCCGACGCTGGAAATTCACGCCGACGACGCGCATGCGCGTTCGATCGCCGACGGCGCACGCGTGAAAATCTTCAACGACCGCGGCACCTTCACCGCCGACGCCGTCGTCACCGACCGCGTTCGCCCCGGCGTCGTCTCCGCCCAGTCGGTCTGGTGGGGCCGCCTGACCTCGGACGGCGCGAACGCGAATCAGACGACCTCGCAGGCGCTCACGGATATCGGACGCGGCGCGACGTTCTACGACAACCTCGTCGAAGTGGCACCGGTTTAACCAAGGCGTAGTGTAGGCGTCCCGCCTGCAGCCATCGGGCGTCTCGCCCGATGGTGCGTCGTAAATCAACTCTAATCTTGGGGTTAAATCCAGAAATCACCGTCGGGCGAGACGCCACGCCGGATGCAGGCGAGGACGCCCGCACTACGCTTCAAATCATCGGAAATCGTCAACGATCGCATCCCACTCGCCGCGCTCCCGCAAGAGCCGCTCGACCAACTCGCGGAACGCCGCGCGCCCGCCGCGCGCATCGAGTTTCCACGTTGCCGCCGAGCGCACCTCGGATGCCGCATCGGACGGCGCGGCGGAGATGCCGGCGCGAAGCATCGGCGCGAGGTCGGGAAGGTCGTCGCCGATGTACAGCACTTCGTGAAAACCGGCGCCGAGTTTGGCCAGAATCGATTCGCATTCAGTTAACTTGTTCGCGGCGCCCTGATGCAATTCAACGATTCCCAACTCTTTCGCGCGACGAAGAAGCGCCGGCGAGCTGCGCGACGTCAGCAGCACGATGGTGAGCCCCGCGCGCTGCGCGAGTTTCGCGCCGAGGCCGTCGCGGACGTTGAACTCCTTCACCTCGGAACGGTCGCCGGCGTAGATGATTTTGCCGTCCGTCCACACACCGTCGACGTCCGATACGATGATGCGAATGTCGCGCGCGGTAGTCATCACCGTGAGAATAGCAGCCGTCCCATAGAATCCGCCGCGTGAAGCGTCACGATCGTCTGCCCGCCCATCGCGCCCGCCGCGGCCGCATCCTGCATCGCGGATTGCGCGTTTTCAGTGCCGTCATCCGCCGGTTGCCCCTCGGCGCCGCCCGCGGCATCGGCCTTTTTCTCGGCCACCTCGGCTGGCACGTGCTCCGTCATCATCGCCGCCGCGCGCTGACGAACATCGCTGCCGCGTTTCCCGACTGGACGCCGCGCCGGCGTCGCGACACGATCCGCAGGATGTTTCATCACCTCGGCATCACGCTGACCGAGGTGCTCTGGCTGCCGAACTTCGACGCAGAGACCTGTGCGCGCACGACCACCTTCGAAGGTCTCGAGCACCTTCGGCCGGGGGAAGGTGTCATCGGCATCACCGGCCACTGCGGCAACTGGGAGTGGACGGCGCACGCAATCGCGCTGCACACGCACCTGACCGTCCTGCATCGCGGCCGCGACGAGCCGAAGATCAATCTGTTCATCGCCGATCTGCGCGCGAACGCCGGAATCACGACCATCGTTCGCGGCTCCACCGCAGCGGGCCGCGAGATGATCCGAGCCCTCCGCCACGGCAGCATGCTGGCCTTTCTGATCGACCAGAACATCCGCGCCGAGAGCGTGAAGGTGCCTTTCTTCGGCCGTCCCGCGCTGACGCCGATCGGGCCGGCGCGCCTCGCGGTGCGCATGGGCGTGCCGATCACCTGCATCTTCGGCGAGCGGCGCGGCAACAAGCTGCACGTCCGCATCATGGAGCCGATCGCCGTGAGCACCGAGGACGATCCGGTCGCGCTGACCGCCCGCCTCACCGCCGACATCGAAGCACAAATCCGCCGCGTCCCCGAGCAGTGGGTTTGGATGCACGATCGCTATCGCGAGCGGCCGAAGTGGGAAGTGGTCGTGGAGTGAGTGACGCAGCGTTGATTTTCCAAACGGTCCCGAGCCTCACCAGCACAGACAGGAGTGTCTGTGCCACACCGCGCGGCGGTGGGAGCTTGTGTGCCTCTGACGCGTTGTGCCTGCCGCACCGCAAGAATGCTGGTACTGGCGAAAGCCAGTGTGGCACAGACACTCTTGTCTGTGCTTTGGCAAGTCGCAGTGCCTGACCCTGATGAACGATGACCGCTAAATCACGATCGTTTCGTGGATCGGCTTGTTCTCCCAGAAGCGGCGGATGGAGAGCGGGGTGATGTCGAGCGTTCGGTAGTCGCCGTAGTGAAGTAGTTCGGCAAGCGCCAGGCCGGCGGCGGGGGATTCCATCGCGCCGTGGCCGGAGAAGCCGGTGGCGAAGATCAGATTTTCGACGTGCGGGTGCTCGCCGAGGACGGCGTTGTGGTCGACGGCGTTCGTGTCGTAGAGACCGCCCCACATCGACATCAGCCGGCAGCGCTCCATGCCCGGGATGCGCTCCTGCATGTAGTAATTGATCTGCTCCTCGTAGTACTTCGCGTCCGGCGTCGTGTCGAAACCGGCCGGCGTATCGGGATCGGCGCGTCCGATCATCAGGTTCGGTCCCTCGGGGCGGAAGTAGACGCCGTTGTCGATGATCGTCATCGGAATGTGCTCGAAGCCTTCGATGGGCGGCATGTTGGTGATGAAGAGCATGCGATTGAGCGGGATCACCGGCGGCAGATCGTCGCCTGTCAGTCCGGAGACTTCGAAGAGTTGATTTGTCCACGCGCCGGCGGCGACGACGATCTTGCCGCTTTCGATGAACGAGCCGTCCGCCATCTCGACGCCTTGATACTTGCCATCGACGATGCGAACTTTTTTCACGGTCGCGTTCAGACGGAGATCGGCGCGGCCATCGAATCCTTCCAGTCCACGCTCGAAGTAGCCCTGCGCTGCCGCGGAGGGATCGAAACTTCCGCACTCCGGTCCGAACACGCCTCCCGCGATCGGTTTCATCTGCAGGATTTCGTTCACTTCGGGATCGATGTGATCGATACCCGCGCGCAGACCGGGGACTTTGGTCTCGACTTCGGCGGCGTCGAGAAACTCGATCTTCACGCCGTTCTTCGCCCACTCCGCGCCGTACGCTTTCGCGCTTTCGAAATTCTCCTCGTACTGGCAGAAGAGATAGCCGCGCTGATCGAAGCCGATGGGGAAGCGCAGCTCGTCCTGAAACGTCGCTAGCTTTTTGATCGAGTAGCTGGTCAGGCGCATGTTGATCGGCGTCGTCCAGATGTTGCGGAAGCCGCCGGCGGAAAGGGCGGTGGAACCTTTCGACAGCGCATCTTCGCGCTCCAGCACGAGCACGCGCCCGGGATAGCCGAGCTGCGCGAGGTGATAGAGCACGCTGCCGCCGATGATGCCGCCGCCGATGATGATGAGGTCGTAATCGGGCATGTATCGCTTACTTTATCCTGCGGCGAAGCGCGCAGGATCTCCGGTAAGGCCGAGCGAATTTATCCTCGACGCGATTATCTGACGGGAGACTGCTCCTTCATGAAATTCTCGACATCCGCGGGGCGCCACCGGAGATCCTGCGCGCTTCGCCCCAGGATCGAACCCGAAACTCATTCCGTCTTCGCCACCACCGCCGCGGCCACGCGCGCGGCTCCGGCGCGGATCAGTTCTGCCGCACAGGCGCGGATCGTTGCGCCGGTGGTGCAGACGTCGTCGACGAGCAGGATGCGGGCAGAGTCCGCGCGGGGCGACGCGAGAAACGCGCCACGGACGTTGCCGGAGCGGGCGGCGCGGGGGAGTTTCGATTGCGCATCGAGGTCGCGCGTCTTCGTCAGCAGCGACGTGTCGCAGCGGATGTCGAGGCGGCGCGCCAGCGCGCGGGCCAGGAGCTCCGCCTGGTTGTAGCCGCGGCGCCGCACCTTTGCGCGATGCATCGGCACTGGGACGATCGCGTCAAAATCGAGATCGCCGCGCGCGCGGATCATCTGCTCGACAAGCTCCGCCAGCGGATCGGAGAAGAAGTCGTGGCGATTGAACTTGAATGCGTGCAGCACGCGCTCGAGCGAGCCGCGGTAGCAGCCCCACGCTTCCGTCCAGTCGACCGGCAGCGGATTGGTCAGACACGGTCCGCAGACGAAATCGGGATCGGGTTCGCCGGACCACGGCATCGCGCAGAAGCGGCATTTCGACGCGCAGATTGCCGGCACCGCCGCCCAGCAAGGCGCACAGCAGGAGGCAGTCCGATTCCGCCACGGCAGCTCGCCTCCGCAGGCCACGCATGACGCATGCAGAACGATTCGCGCCGTCTCACGTCCTAAGGAGGACAACGTTTGCAGCACGAAGGGATTCTAAGTGGGAAGGGTGAAAAACCGATGCTTCACTCTTCACCCTCCACCCCGATATAGTGAGGCTCGTATGAAAAAGACCTTGATTCTCCTTGGATTGTCGCTCTTCGCCGCTCTTCCTCTTTTCGCGCAGCACAACGAGATCGACCTGCTGGGCGGCGGCTCGAAAGCGATGAAGACTCTGGCCGGCGGCAAATCTGATTTCCAGCACGGCTTCGAAGAGATTTCCTACGGCGTAGTCATGGAGCCGGACACGATTTTCAAGATCAAGCTCGGCCGCATGAAAGCGACCACCGCCTTCGCGTCATCCGAGAAGGATGACAAGGGCAACAACATCGTCGATCCCGGCGACGTCGATCGAAGCGGGCAGGTCGAATACGCCGATGCGGTCATCGAATACCGCTTCTCCGAGCCGTTCGGATCGACCGGCCTCTTTGCCGGCACCGGCCTCTACCGGCAGACCGGAACGAGCACGAGTGGCGCGCACCTTTCGGAGAGCGATTACGGCTTCATCGCCGGCGTGAACGGGCTCTTCCCGATTACGCGCAACGTCGGCATCAGCGCCGAGGCGGCGTATCACTGGGCGCACTTCTACAACCCGAAGCCGCGATATGCGGCGATCGGCGTCGGGTTGCGATTCGCGTTCTGATCGGGGCACGGCGCTTGCTCCCTCCTTCTTTGAAAAACAAGGAGGATTCATGGCTCAGGAACGGAATCAGAAATCGGGCGGAGGCTCGCGCAGCGCGCGCGACGTCATGACGCCGAATCCCGCGACGGTCTCGGAGAAAGACAGCATTCGTGACGCCGCGCGGATCATGGCTAGTGAAGATACCGGCGTCGTTCCGGTGGTCGACGGCCGCAAAGTCGTCGGCATGGTCACGGACCGCGACATCGTCGTGCGTTTCGTGGCCGAGGGGAAGGACACCGCCAACGCCAAAGTCAACGAGTGCATGACGAAGTCGGTGCGTTCGGTGAAGGAAGACACGCCGATCGCCGAGGTGCTGTCGATGATGAGCAGCGCGCAGATTCGCCGCGTGCCGGTTGTCAACAACAGTAACGAACTGGTCGGCATCGTCTCGATCGGCGACATCTCCACGGAAACGAACCAGGACAACAAAGTCGGCAGGACGATCGAGCAGATCAGCCAGAGCCCGGCGAATAATTAGCACGAGCGAAGCGAAGTAACCGTAGCGCCGTCGAGCCGGCGGCGCTACGTGCGCTACTCTCCGCCGATGCTGAAACGCGTCGCATCGGTCCTTCTTCTTTTCGCGCTCGCTACTCCTCTCGTCGCCGCACCGCCTAAGAAGGTTGCCGCGAAGCCGACGCCGCCGGCGATCACCGTCGACACGCACGCCGACACTCCCAGCGAGTTTCTCGATCATCCCTTCGACCTCGGCGTGCTCAACACGCGCGGCCACTTCGACTATCCGCGCATGAAGGCGGGCGGTCTCGACGCGGAGTTTTTCGCCGCGTACGTCCCCGCCAAGTACGCGAACAAAGGCGCGGCCGCATACTGCATGAAGATCATGGAGACCATCCACGAGATGGTTGACATGTATCCGTCGTGGGTCCGCTTCGCCACGTCGACCGCCGGCATCCGCAGCGCCGTGGCCGAAAATCGCCGCGCGATTCTCATCGGCATCGAAGGCGGCCACGCCATCGAGGACTCGCTTGATCTGCTGCGCGCGTTCTACCGCTTCGGCGCGCGCTACATGACGCTGACGCACACGAACACGAACAACTGGGCCGATTCATCGACCGATGAAGCGAAACATAACGGTCTCAGCCCCTTCGGCAAGCAGGTGGTCCTGGAGATGAACCGCCTCGGCATGCTCGTCGACATCTCGCACGTCTCCGACAAAACTTTCTACGATGCCATCGCGGTTTCGAAGGCGCCGGTGATCGCCTCGCATTCGTCGTCGCGCGCGCTGGCCAGCGCGCCGCGCAACATGACCGACGACATGCTTCGCACGCTCGCGAAGAATGGCGGCGTGGCCATGGTGAACTTCTATCCCGTCTTCCTATCCGACGAGGTGGCGAACGCGTCGAAAGCGCGCGACGAGAAACTGAAGCCCGAGATCGCCGCGTTGAAAGCGAAGGATCCGGCGGAAGGTCCCGAGTATCAGGAGGGCGTGCGAAAGCTGATGGCGGCCAATCCGCTGCCGAAGGTGTCGTGGACGGTGATCGTCGATCACATCGACCACATGGTGAAAGTGGCCGGCATCGATCACGTCGGCATCGGCTCCGACTTCGACGGCATCCCGGCCGTCCCCGAGGGGATGGAGGACATCAGCAAGCTGCCGGCGATTCCGGCGGAGCTGAAGCGCCGCGGCTACACCGATTCCGACGTCAAGAAAATCATGGGCGAAAACTTCATGCGCGTGTTCGCGGAGGCGGAAAAGGTCGCGAAGGAAATGCAGGCGGCGAAGTAATCGCATCGCCGCCGAACGAAAGTTTCGGTTGTTTCAGTCTGCGCGAGCTGGATAACCGCTACGACCGCACGTAGGCGCGGCCGCCGTGAAGCTCGTCGGACTCGTCGCGGATGTAGACGCGGAGAAGGTAGTCGAGCGCGAGCGCGAGGCCTTGGCGTTCGCGCAGCGTCGCCAGCAGCGGGACGGACAGCGCGCCGAAAAACATCGCGGTGCTGAGCCAGCCGTTGGGATGGATGCCGAAGTAGAGGATAGCGATGCCGGCCAGCAGCGGGATGCGATCGGTGATGATCATGAACATCAGCGTGTCGCCGTAGTCGCGCTGATAGAGCAGGCCGCATTCGGTGCAGCGCTCGTGCGTTTTCAGGAATCGCACGAAAAGCTGGCCTTCGCCGCAGCGCGGACAGCGGCGCCGCAGTCCGCGCATGAGAGCGGTGCGGATGGGCGTGCGAACGGCGGGGACGGGTTCCATCGGCGCGAGGTAGAACGATCGGTGCCGCGGCGCGATTCCGTTTTATGCTCTGCGCCCACATGAACGTCAGTGCAGGAACGCGGCTCGGTCCGTACGAGATCGTCTCGCCCGTCGGAGCGGGCGGGATGGGAGAGGTCTGGCGCGCGCGCGACACGCGGCTCGACCGCAGCGTGGCCATCAAAGTTCTGCCGCGCGAATTCGCCGGGAACGCGCAGTTGAAGATGCGATTCGAGCGCGAGGCAAAAGCGATCTCGCAGCTCAATCATCCGAACATCTGCACGCTGCACGACGTCGGCGAAGAGCAGGGGACCAACTACCTGGTCATGGAGCTCCTCGAAGGCGAGACGCTGGCGGACCGCGCTGCAAAAGGTCCGCTGCCGCTGGCCGACGTGCTGCGTTACGGAATCCAGATCGCGGACGGTCTCGATCGCGCCCATCGCGCGGGAATCGTTCATCGCGATCTGAAGCCGGGAAACATCATGATCACGAAGAGCGGCGCGAAGCTGCTCGACTTCGGTCTGGCCAAAGGCAGCGGGCCGATGCCCGGTGAGAGTGCCGCCGATTTGCCGACGATCGCCAAGCCGCTGACGCAGGAAGGGACGATCATCGGCACGTTTCAGTACATGGCCCCCGAGCAGCTCGAAGGCGCCGCCGCTGACGCCCGCACCGACATTTTCGCGCTCGGCACGGTCCTCTACGAGATGGCGACGGGACGCCGCGCGTTCGAAGGGAAAACGCGCACGTCGCTGATCGCCGCGATCGTCAGCGCGCAGCCGCCCGCCATCACGAACGTGCAGCCGCTGGCGCCGGCGTCGCTCGACCATGTCATCGCCACGTGCCTCGCCAAGGATCCGGACGACCGCTGGCAGAGCGCGCACGACGTCGCACAGGAGCTTCGCTGGATTGAAACGAATGCCGCGGCTGCTGCGCCGTCGCGCGCGACGTCGACGCGATGGATTGCGATCGCCGCCGTCGCGCTCCTCGCCGCAGTCGTCCTGGCGGTTCTTTACGCGCGTGCCCGCGTGCGGCCGCATGAAGCCGTGGCATTCTCGATGCTGCCGCCGAACGGTTATCAGTTCGACAGCCAGCAGATCGCTCCCGACGGAACCGCCGTAGCGTTTGTCGCGCACAACGACGCCGGTGAGCCCAGCATCTGGGTGCGGCGGGTTGGATCGGTCCTCGCGACGAAGATCCTCGATCGGCCGACGATCAGCACGACAGTGCTCTTCTGGTCTCCCGATGGAAAGTGGATCGGATTCCTGGAGCAGGACAAATTGATGAAGGTGCCGGCGCAGGGCGGCGCGCCGGAGACGATTTGCTCCGCGTGCACCGCGTACGGCCAGGGCGCGGTGTGGAGCAGCTCCGGGACGATTCTTTTCGGTCCGAAATTCGGCGAGGCATTGTTTCAAGTTCCGGCCAGCGGCGGCAGCGCCGTGCGCGTCACGTCGCTCGATGACAAGCGCCGCGAGACGATGCATGGATGGCCGCAATTCGTCGACGGCGGCGACCGCTTCGTCTTCCTTCTCCACACGATCTCCAACGAGAAGAACGCCATCTACGGCGGAAGCCTCAGCGCGAAAACGAAGACGTTCCTGACCAATGCCGAATCGCTCGTCGGAGTCTGGGGCGGGTATCTTCTCTTCGTTCGTGACGGTGCGATCTACGCGCAGCATTTCGATTCCGGGAAGATGAAGCTCACCGGAGAGCCGCGGAAAATCGTCGACGACGTCTACTACGACGAGGATCGTGCTCACGCGTATGCCTCCGTAGCGACGACCGGCGCGTTGATCTATCTCCCCGTGTCAAACGGCCAACAGAAGATGCAGATTGGCTGGTACGACCGCGGCGGCAGGCTGGTCGAGAAACTCTTCGACGACGTCAGCGTCGATCAGTTGTCCTTGTCTCCGGATGATTCGAAGATCGCCATGACGCGCTTTGAACCGAAGAAGGGCGCTTCGGACATCTATGTCTACGACGTCGCACGTGGAATCCGATCGAAACTGACTGGAGGACTTGCCAACTATGACCAGCTTGCCTGGTCGCGAAGCGGCGATCGCATTCTGTTCTCGGCTGACGGCGACGGCATGTACGACATCTATGGCCGCTCCGACGACGGCGCGACGCCGCCACAGCCGGTTTGGAAGGGCGGCGACGACAAGCATCCCGTTTCCGTTTCGCCCGACGGCCGCTTTCTCCTTGCCCGCCAGTATTCGGCGAAGACGAGGGACGATATCTGGCTGGTGCCGCTGGACGGCAGCGCGAAGCCGTCGTTGCTGTTCGGCACAGACGAGGCCGAAGGCGGCTCGCGCTTTTCGCCGGATGGAAAATGGATCGTGTACGCATCGGAGCAGTCGGGCCGATTCGAGGTGTACGTCCGGCCCTTTCCGGCGGGGCGGTCGCTGCAGATTTCGGTCGACGGCGGAGACACTGCCTACTGGAGCGGCGATGGATCGGAGATTTACTTCACGGCCCGCGACGGCAACTACATGGCTGCGTCATTCCATGCAGCCGGCACGACGCCGGAGCCCGGCAAGCCGGTCGCGCTCTTTCACCCGCCGATGTCGATGGTGTCGTTCGTCCCGTCGCACAAGCCTGGGCGGTTTCTCGGAGCGGTACGCACGGCACCCGAGGAGTCGATCAAAGTCATCAACTACATGTCGGGATGGATGGAGAAACTGGAGAATTGACGCGCGGTCCCCAGCCGATGTCCCAGGTTCCCCCGCCAATCAAGATCGTCCACGTCATCACCGGCCTTAGTGGCGGCGGCGCTGAGCGGATGATGATCAACGTCGCGCGCGGCCTCGATCCGGCGCGTTTTCAATCGAGGGTGATCTCGCTTTCGCGCGATCACACGTTCGCGCCGGCGCTTGACGCCGCCGGCATTCCGATCACGACGCTCGACGCGCGTCCGCTCCTGACTCTCGGCCTCGGACCGCTTCGCCGCGTCGCGCAGATTTTGCGCCGCGAGAAGCCGGACGTGGTGCAGACGTGGTTGTTCGACGCCGACCTGGTCGGCGGCATCGCCGCATGGATGACCGGTGTGCCGGTGATCTGGAACATCCGCGCGTCGATGTCGGACAGCGGCTGGCGGCCGCTGGCGTCGAGCGTGCGGCTGCGCGTCGTCGCGCGCGTCTGCGCGGCGCTGTCCCGCGTCGTTCCGCGCAACATCATTTCGTCGTCGCAAGCGAACGTGCGCCGGAATCTGCGCCATTACCAACCGGAGAAAATTCGCGTCATCGGCAACGGAATCGACGCCGATCTGTTCAAGCCGGATGGCGTTGCGCGTGCCGAGGTGCGCGAGGAGTTGGGAGTTGGGGAGGGGACGCCGTTGATCGGGATGGTGGCGCGCTTTCATCCCGTGAAGGATTTCGAGACGTTCTTCGCCGCGGCGCAGCGCGTGATCGAGACGCATCCCGAGGGACGTTTTCTCCTGTGTGGGCAGGGGATGGAGCGGGAGAATGCCGCGCTGACGCGCCTGGTTCGCGCGCATGGTCTGGACGATTTCGTGCTGCGGCTCGGATTCCGCGACGACGTCGCCCGCATCTTTGCCGCGCTCGATCTTCACGTGCTGTCGTCAAAGTCCGAGAGCTTCGGCAACGTGCACATGGAAGCGATGGCGGCCGGTGTGCCGTGCGTCTCGACCGACGTCGGCGAGGCGCGAGCCATCATCGGTGATGCCGGACGCATCGTGCCGCGCGGCGATCCTGCAGCGCTCGCGGCGGCCATACGCGAGCTGATCGGCCTGCCGTCCGCCGAACGCGAGGCGCTGCGCATTCGCGCGCGGGAGCGCATCGTGCGCGAGTTTCCGTTGGCGTCCGTTGTCGAGCGATACGCGCAACTGTACGAAGAGGTCGTTCGCGGGTGACGCTCCCGAATTTCCTCATCATCGGCGCCGCCAGATCGGGCACGACCTCGCTCTATCACTACCTCCGCCAACATCCCGACATCTTCATGAGTCCGATCAAGGAACCGAACTACTACACCGACGAGGACAATCTTCTCGACATGCCGGCCATCCGTTCGCGGGCTGCATACGAGGCGCTGTTCGCGGACGCGAGGGGCGAGCGCGCGATCGGGGAGGCGAGCGTCCGGTACCTGAATGCTGTCGCCGGCATCGATCGCATTCACGCCGACCTTCCGGGAGTCCGCCTGATCGCCTTGCTGCGGCAGCCGGCGGATCGCGCCTGGTCGAGTTCCATGGGCCGCTTCGCGACCGGCCGCGAAACAGAGAGTCCGGAAGAAGCGCTGAAGCCGGGCAGCTACGCATTCGAGACCAGCCGTTACTACGCGCGGCTGCGGCGTTACTACGACCGCTTTCCGCGGCGGCAGATCAAGGTGATCCTCTTGGAAGACCTCGCCGCAAATCCGCAAGACGTGCTGCGGGAGGTCTTCGGCTTTCTCGGCGTCGATCCCGGCTTCATCGCCGATACCGAAATCCGCCACAACGCCGGCGTCGCACCGCGCTCGAGGTTTCTGAATCGCCTGGCCGACTCCGGCATGCGCTTTTTCCGGCCCATGGTCCCGCGATGGTTCCTGTCGCGCGGTCTCGGCGTCAAATTGCGGCGTCCGATTCTTCGCGCGCCGGAACCGATGTCGCCCGAGCTTCGCCGGCGGCTGATCGATCTCTACCGCGACGACATCCTGGCGACGGGCGAATTGATCGGCCGCGATCTATCGCACTGGCTGTGATCACTCCAGCTTTGCGATTTCCACCAGCAGCGCTAATCCGGTTTCATCGCGGCGGATGGTGACGTTGCCGCGGCTGACGCCGGCGTTGGCGCAGTAGCGGTAGATGTCCTCTTCCGAGCGCTCGATCAATTTCCAGTTGCCGAAATATTCGATCAACGGCCGGTACGGATTTCCCGCGGCGATGTTGGTGAAGTAGAACGTCCCGCCCGGCGCGAGCGCGCGCACCGCGAGCTGGATCAGCAGCGTGGCCACGCGCTCGTTGAGGTAGTCGACCAGACCGCCCGCGAGCACGAGATCGAACGCGCCGCGCGGAAGGCGCCGCGCGAAGGTGAGCGCGTCGCCCTGACGGAAATGGCAATGCGACGCGATCCGCTGCAACGCTTTTCGCGAAAACGTCAGCGCGTCTTCGTCGATGTCGTTCAGCCAGATGTCGCCGGCCAGCGGCGGCAGATGATCGAGAATCAGCCGGAGGTCGGGACAACTTCCGCAGGCAATCGAGGCGACGCGCGTCCGGCCGGGATTCATCAGCATCGTGCGCATCAGCCGCGCGGCCTGATGCTGAATCTTGTTGCGATGCTGCTGCGCGATCGAGCGGCTCAGCGCGTACGCCTCGCACGACCGCGCGATCCGGTCGCTGGCTTTGTTCGCAGACGCCCCGCCGATCAGATACTCGACTGTCTCGAAATCGCCCGGATATCCGCGCGGCCACGTTTGCAGCCGCTCCACGAACGGCGAGCGTGCATGAACGCGGCGCACCGGCTCGAGCACGGCCCGGATTTCGTCCGGCTCCATCTCCGCGTTTTCGCACGCCAGGATGGCCGCGCAGAGTTGATGGACGATGGCGAGCAGGCGGTGGTACAGCTCCTCCTCGCGCAGCCGCTCGTCATCGAGCGACAGAAAGTCTTCGACGTGACGGCGCAATTGTTCCACTGCTCGCTGCTGCTGGATTCCGGTCGACTTCTCCGCGTCTGGGTCGGACAAGCGAGGTTCCTCCTGCGATCTCTCTTTCCAGGATTGGACGGACCGCGCCGCCGTTTTCCGCGTCCGCTACACTTACGTTCTTGCCGCGCGCGAAACTGCTCACTGTCCTCGGCGTGACGTTCGGCCTGGCCGTGACGGTCGGGAACATGATCGGCGCCGGCATCCTGCGCACGCCGGGCGACATCGCCGCGCAACTTCCCACCTTCTGGCCGTTCCTCACCGTCTGGATCGTCGGCGGCCTCTACGCGCTCCTCGGCGCGAACGCGCTGGCGGAGTTGGGGACGCTCGTGCCGGAATCGGGCGGACAGTACGTCTTCGTCCGCCGCGCCCTCGGCGATTACGCCGGACTCGTGGTCGGCTGGAGCGACTGGATCTCCACCTGCGGTACGACCGCGGCCGTCTCCATCGTCGTCGGCGAATACACGCTCGTGCTCTTTCCGCAGATGCGCGGCATCGAGCCGATCGCGCTGGCGGTCATCGCGGTGCTGACGCTCATCCAGTGGTTCGGCGTGCGCTGGGGCGGATGGACGCAGGACCTCACCAGCCTCCTGAAAGCGATGGCCTTCCTTTTCCTCATCGCCGCCTGCTTCTACCTCGGCGGACGCCATCCGACTGCGCCGTCGATCGAGGCGGAGCGCGAAGGCTCGATGGCCATCGCGTTCATCCTCGCGCTGCAGGCCGTCATCTACACCTACGACGGCTGGACGGCGGTCATCTACTTTTCGGAAGAGGTGAAAGACTCCGGCCGCAACATCCCGCGGTCGATGTTCGGCGGCGTGCTGACGGTGATGGCCATCTACCTGCTCGTGAACGTCGCCTTTCTACGCGTCGTGCCGCTGGGCAGCATCGCCGGTCAGAAGATGGCGGCCGGCGTCGTCGCGCAACATCTCTTCGGCGGATACGGCGACACGATCCTGCGCGTGATCATGATCGTCTCGCTGCTCAGCGCGGTGAATTCGAACGTGATGATCGCCCCGCGCGTCCTCTTCGCCATGAGCCGCGACCGCCTCTTCTGGAAAGGAGCTGCGGAAGTGAACAAGGGCGGCACGCCCGACATCGCGCTGCTGTTCAGCAGTTTCCTGGCCGCGGTTTTCGTCATCTCCGGAAAGTTCGAGCAGGTCATCGCCATCCTGGCCTTCTTCTTCGTCGCGAATTACACGCTCTCGTTCGCGTCGCTCTTCGCCATGCGCCGAAGCGCGCCCGACGCGCCGCGTCCTTTCCGCGCCATCGGCCATCCGTTCACGACCGTCCTGGCGTTGCTCGCGTCCGTCGCCTTCCTCGTCGGCGCCGTCATCAGCGACACGCGCAACTCGCTTTACGCGGTCGGTGTTCTCGTTCTGACGATCCCGTTGTACCTTCTCGTGCGACGCAAATGAGTTACAAATTCGAACCTCGTCTCGCGTACGCGCGAACGCTTCCATCGCGCTACTACTTCGATCAATCCGTTCTCGACGACGAGAACCACAACATTTTCGCGAAGAGCTGGCAGCTCGCCGGCCGCGCCGATCAGGTGCGCGAGCCGGGGCAGTTCTTCACGACCACGATCGCCAACGAGCCGCTGCTGATCGTGCGCGGTTCGGATGGCGAGTTGCGCGCGCTGTCGAACGTCTGCCGCCATCGCGCCGGTCCGGTCGCGAAAGGGGAGGGGAAGCGTCCCGTTCTGCAGTGCGGCTATCACGGTTGGACCTACGGACTCGATGGCCGCCTTCTGCAGACGCCGGAGATGGCCGGCATCGAATGCTTCGACCGCGGAGAGTTTTCGCTGCCGCGATTTCGGGTTGAGATCTGGAACGAGCTCGTCTTCGTCAATCTCGATCGCGACGCCGCAACGCTGTCCGATTTTCTCGGCGATCTGGTCGGCCGTCTCGCGCCGCGCAACTACGACGGCTATCGCCTCGCGGCGCGTAAGGAATGGTCGCTCGACTGCAACTGGAAGGTTTACGTCGACAACTATCTCGAGGGCTACCACATCCCCATCGTCCATCCCGGGCTCTTTCGCGAGCTGGACTATCCGAATTACCGCACCGAGACGCGCGCGAACTATTCGATCCAGCACGCGCCGCTCAAACGTCCCGAACGGATCCGCGTCAACGATCCCGGCGAAGACGTCGACTATTTCTGGATCTGGCCGAACCTGATGCTGAACGTCTATCCCGACAATTTCTCCACGAATCTGATCGTGCCGCTCGGCCCCACGCGCACGCTGACGCTCTTCGACTGGTACTTCCGCGATCCCGACGCAAACGGCGTTGCAGAACGCATTGCTGAGACGATCGCCTTCAGCGACGAGATCCAACTCGAAGACATCGATATCTGCGAAGCCGTCCAGCGCGGTCTGCGCTCGACGACTTACGACAGCGGCCGCTACTCGCCGTCGCGCGAAAACGGCGTGCATCACTTCCACGGTCTGTACGCGGAAGCGATGGCGCTGCGCTAACGCGCGTCGTCGGTTGCCGGTTGATTACAACCTGACCGACAACCGACAACGCGTGGAATCCATTACTTAGCCGCCAGGTTCGCCGCGAAGTACGTCGAATCGTTGGTGCCGTTGTCGAGCGTTGACGCGTAGGAGCCGATCATTCCGTTGATGGTCGTGATGCGGATCAGCACGGGCGAGCCATCGTTCGGCAACTGATGGGCGCGAAAGAGATCATTCAACTGCATCCCCCCGAGAGACGGCAACGTGACTTCGAAGCGGTCGATCGTGAACCCTGCAGAGCTGATCACTTCGACGCGCGCGCGTGCCGGCGACGATTCCGATGCCGCCATGTCAACCAGACCGAGGTTCGTCCGGAATCCGGGGTTGAGAGAGGGTCCGAGAATCTCCAGGATGTCGCCGGCCGAGGCGGTCTGGAACGAATTGAGCGGCGGAAGGAGAAAGCCGTAGGTACCGCCGTTCGCGTCTACCGTGTAGGTGCGTGAGGAGACACGAATGCTGGTATCCGTGGTGGAACCGCCGGCGGTGATCTGCAGGCGCGCGATGCCGGTTTTTCCAAAGGTGTTGAAGAGAACGTCGGGCAGTACCAGCGCTTCGTTCCCCTGCAGATAGACATAGGTCGAGCGGCTCACGTTGGAGTCCCACATCTTCATCGACAGGTAGACGTATTTGTAGTTCGGCGAGTTGTTGTAGAGATAGACGTCGCTACGGAACTGCGAGCCGTTCAGTCCGTCGAGGTGGCCGATGGCCGGGATGGTTCGCGTTACGGAAGCCGAGAGATCGGGCGGAAAGTACGTCGGATCGTTCGTCTTGTTATCGATGGTGAATACTGCCGCCACCGCCTCGCCTCGGGTTGGTTGAACGGTCAACCCGCCCTTCAGCGACGAAACGCCCAGCGATGACTCGAGGCCGTTGATCTGTTGATATCCGAGCGCCGTGGTCTGGGTCGACGTAGTGTTGCCTGCCTGGGCGCTGAACGTGTTCGCCGAGAATGTTGCCGCTGTTCCGCGGCCGGAGACGTCGGTCAGGACGAGGTTCGTCCGGAATCCGGGGCCCTGAAACGCTCCGCAGAATGAGACGGGAAAACGCGCGCTCGCCGCGGCATAGGTATCGATGGCATCCATCCCGTATCCGTAGGTGCCGGCCGCGGAGCGCGTGTAGGTGCGTGCCGTGGCATTGAGCGAAGCGCCTCGGGCCGGAGTGATGAAGAGCGCACCGACCCCGCTGTTGATGCCGAACAGTGTCTTCAGTGCGTCCGAAACGAGCAGGATCTCGCGCGGTGCGAGCTCTAACGTCTGATCGCCAGTGCTGGCAGCGACGACCGTCGCCGAGTCGCCCGGCACAAAGCGCAGCGTCGCCGTGATCGCGGTCTCGTTCGGGTTGTAGAACGTGACGTCGGTGGTCCAGTTGCTGTTGAAGGCTCCGACAGTCCGGCCGAAGCCTGGCAGGACGAGCGTTTGCGCCAGGGAGCCCCGGACGACGCCCCACTCCTGAAACACGTCGCTGCCTCCGCTGCCGGAACTTTGGCAGCCGCAGCCCCCCGAGACATAGACAACGGACCCGCCGTCGAAGACGAACGGCTCTTTGCGCTCGACGGCGTCGACGTCGAGATGAACGAACCCCTTGTTCGACTTTTCGTCAAGGAACAGCTCGTCGTAGAAGCGCGGGGCCGGATCGCCGACGTGCCACACCGCCAGAGCGGGGTCCTTGAACGACAACGTATCGATCGCCGCGCGCGGCCGGTGCACTTGAATCAGAACCTTGTCGCCGCCTGCCGAGGCATGGATTGCCTCGACCTCCGGTGCGGTGATGTCCTGCCAGTGCTCTACCAAGCCGGTCCCGGGAGTGTGCATCAGAAGCCGCGTTGGCTTTCCGGGAGCGCCCTTGACGATCCAGGCGCCCGCGTAGTCGGCCGTGGGAATCTCGAAGAAACGCATTCCCGTGGAGCTTCCGCCGAACCGCGCGTCGGAGGCGACCGGCACTTCCTGTACGGCGCCATCTTTCAAATACCAGAGGCGATCGACGTAATTGCTGACAGCGATGTTGACGTATGCCGCACCATCAGGGGTCAGCCATCCGTCGATCAATGCACCGCCGTAATTCAACTGCCCGAGCTTTATGGCGTTGCCATCGAGATCGGTCGAGTAGACGTTCGCCCCGTTCACGACGAGAAAACGATCGCCCGCTTTGTTGGATCCGATCAGTAGTCCGGTGATCGTCCACGGCTTCACCGATCCATCCGCCCGGATCGCGTACAGCAACGTGGCATAGGGGGAACTGGCAGAGCGGACGGAAATCACGAATGGCACGTCGCCCGTGCCGATGCGGATGTTGGAGTAGCGTCCCCGCGTGAACGGGCCGCCGACGTCAGGGGCGGTGGACGATTGATAATCGAAATACGCCTGCGGGATCGAGAGTGCCTTCCAGCTTGCGCCTCCGTCGATGGATAGCTTCCACACCACAGGACCGTAATAATTGCTGGTATAGATTCCGACGAGGATCGAGGGCCGCATTCCGGCCTCTTCGCGCACCGCGGCGACGCTGACGTACTCCCCCGGGCCGGCGGCGGCATAGACGACCCGCGGCTCCTCCTGTCCCGTGGAGTCGTACAAGACGACGTCGCTCCAATAGGCGCTTCCGGATGTTTGTGGCGACGCCGACTCCAGGAGCACGAAGTGCCGGTTCGTCCGGCTCTGGATGACCGGCAGCGCTGGCCGGTTGGTGTAGGGCGCGTACGAGATGACGCGCGCCTCGAGGAAGTGGGAAGCGAAAACGACGGTGAGAACCGAGAGGAGTACGATGCGAAACGACTTGGGCATGACGACCCCCTGTGTTTTATGGTGTAACAGCATAATAGGTCGCGTTGATCGAGAAAGCAAGCCAATCGGCTGAAATGCCGATCCGTCGCATACAATTCGCCCCTCGGAGGCCGCAACCATGTCAGTGGTCGCACCCGCGATCGACGCAAATCCTCTTCGCGAAGGTCTGGAGCAGGAGCGAGTTCCGGACGCGTCGTGCCTGGTCATCTTCGGCGCCTCGGGCGATCTCACGCAGCGCAAGCTCATCCCGGCGCTCTACTCGCTCGCGCATGACGGATTGCTGCCGGCCGGCCAGACCATCGTCGGCTACGCGCGTCCCGATTACACCGACGACGCGTTCCGCATGGCCATGCGCGAGGCGTGCGACAAATTCGCGCGCGTGCGCCCCGTCGACGACGCGGTGTGGGACAACTTCGCCAAAGGTCTCTTCTACGTAAAAGGCGAGTTCGCTGAGCCTGACGGCATCCTCAGACTCAACGCGAAGCTGAAGGAGTGCGATCAGACCCGCGGCACCGGCGGACGCCGCATTTACTACCTCGCCGTTCCTCCCAACTTTTTCCCGGTCATCGCCGAGCTTCTCGGCCGCGAGAAGATGGTCAACGATCCGGAGCAGGGCGGTCCGTTCACGCGCGTCATCATCGAGAAGCCGTTCGGCCACGACCTCGCGTCGGCAAAGGAACTGAATCGAGTTGCCGTCACCACCTTTCGCGAACGGCAGGTTTTCCGTATCGATCACTACCTCGGCAAGGAAACCGTCCAGAACCTGCTGGTCCTCCGCTTCGCGAACGGAATCTTCGAGCCGTTCTGGAATCGTCAATATATTGACCATGTGCAGGTCACGGTGGCCGAATCGATCGGCGTGGAGAAGCGCGGACCGTACTTCGAGACCGCCGGCATCTCGCGCGACATCATCCAGAACCACATGCTGCAACTCGTCTCGCTCATCGCCATGGAGCCGCCGGTGGCATTCGAAGCCGACGCGGTGCGCGACGAGAAGGTGAAGGTGCTGCGCGCGCTGCGTGAGTTTCCGCGCGGCCACGAGACCGATTTCGCCGTCCGCGGCCAGTACACCGATGGCTCGGTCCTCGGCGAGAAGGCCATCGCCTATCGCAAAGAGGTCAACGTCGACCCGAACTCGAACGTCGAGACGTACGCGGCTCTCAAGATTTTTGTCGACAACTGGCGCTGGGCCGACGTGCCGTTCTACATCCGCGCCGGCAAACGGCTGCCGAAGCGCGTGACCGACATCTCCATCCATTTCCGGCCCGCTCCCTACCCGTTGTTCAACAAGCTGACGCACGTGACGATGCAGCCGAACGTCCTCTCCATCCGCATCCAGCCCGACGAAGGGATTTCGTTGAAGTTCGATTCGAAAGTGCCGGGGCCGACGGTGCGTACGGCGCCGGTGACGATGGAGTTCCGCTACGCAACGTCGTTCGGGGCGGAGCCACCCGAGGCATACGAACGGCTGCTGCTCGAAACGATGCTCGGCGATTCGACGCTCTTCGCGCGCCGCGACGAAGTGGAGACGGCGTGGGCGTGGCTCGATCCGCTGCTCAACGCCTGGGGCGCCGATCCGATCGGGCCGGAGTTGTATCCCGCCGGAATGTGGGGTCCCGAGGCGGCCGATAAGCTCATCGAGCGCGATGGACGCAAGTGGAGAAGGCCATGACGTCCAGGACGTCCGCGGTCCTATCGCATGACTGACCTCTCCACTGCCGACGTCCGCGTCGACGTCACCGCCATCGAGAAGAGTCTGTCCGAGCTTTGGCGCGGGCAGCAGGATGGCGAGAATGCCGTCACGCGCGCGGCGCTCTGGAACGTCGTCGCGCACACGTCGACGAGCGAGTTGCACGCGACGGCGAGCGAAACGCTCGGCCGCGCCAGCGCGTCGGTTCCGCAGCGAACCATCGTCGTGCGCTCGAATCCGGCCGCCGAGGCCGAGCTGTCGTCGTGGATCAGCGCCAACTGCCACATGATCGGCGACGGCAAACAGGTCTGTTCCGAGGAGATCAACCTCGTCGCCGGCGGCGACCGCATTCACCGCGTGCCGCCGGTGGTCAGCGCGCTGCTGATCCCCGACATGCCGGTGGCGTTCTGGTGGCTCGGCGATCTGCCGAACGAGCACGAGGACTACGTCGAACTGCTCCTCGGGCCGGCCGACCGGCTCATCGTCGATTCCGTTCATTTCGATTCGCCCGCCGACCTCGCGCTGGTCGCGCGCATCTCCGAACAGACCTCGACGTCGCCCGCCGATCTGAATTGGGGCCGCCTCGAGGAATGGCGCGCCGCCACCGCGTCGATCTTCGATCCGCCCGACATGCGCAGCCGCCTGGCCACGATCCGCCGCGTGCGCGTCATCGCCGGAAGTTCGAATCACGAGTTCTTCGGCGAGTCGATCGAGTCGCTCCTCTACGCCTCGTGGCTCAGCGCGCAGGTCGGCCACAACGTCGAATCGAGCGGCGCCGTGGAAGGCGCCGCGGGCGCGATCGACTACGCCTTCGAGCGCCGCCATCAATCGAACGATGTCGGCGCCATCTCGCTGGTCGAGATCTCATTCGAAGACGGCGCCTGCGCCAGCATCGCCCGCGACCGCGACCGCGGCGTCCTCGTCGCGAACGTCGACGGCAGCGTGACCGTGCAATCAGTCACGCGCACGCTGAATCAACGTCTCGATGAACTGATCGTCCGCCAACTCAAACGCTCCGAAGGTGACCGCGTTCTCCGCCGCGTGTTGCCGATCGCGTTGAAACTTGCGAAACGGGTGGGGTAGTGGATTAGTCGATTAGTGGATTAGTGGATTAGTAGATTAGTGGGGACCGCAAGGGACGATGCTTTCCTAATCCACTAATCTACTAATCTACTAACTCATGAACCTCCGAATCTTCGACACCACGAACGACCTCCTCGCCGCTGCCGCGCGGACGCTCGTGCAGCGCGTGCAGGGCGGCGCGCGGACGGTCGCGCTCTCCGGCGGTTCGACGCCGAAACCGATGTACACGATGCTCGGGTCCTCGCTGATGCGCGAGCAGTTGGCGGAGTTTCCGATCACGTGGATCGTCGTCGATGAGCGTTACGTTCCGATCGACGATCCCGAATCGAACGCGGGGATGATGCAGAAGACGCTCTTCGCAAACGGCATGTCGCCCACGCATCGCTTCCTCCGCTTCCGCACGGAGCTCAACGATCCCACCGCCACCGCGCGGACATTCGAAGACGAATGGCGCACTCTCAACATCGCCCAACTCGACATCGTGTGTCTTGGTATCGGTGACGACGGCCACACCGCCTCGCTCTTTCCCGGCACGCCCGTGCTCGACGTCGAAAACCGAATCGCGTCCGAGGTGTTCGTTCCGCGCCTCGACACCTGGCGCGTGACGATCACGAAACCGGTCATCCGCGCCGCGACGCTGCGAGTCGTCCTCGCCAACGGCACGAAGAAAAAGCCGATCCTCGAAGGAGTTCGCGACGGTGCCGATTACCCGATCGCGCAAGCGACGAACGGCGTCGACACGTGGTGGTTCATCGATCGCGCCGCCGCGCCGGCGTAGCGCGCGTACGCGCGATGGAGCGCTGGCGTCCTCGCCGGCTGGCCCGGCTGCGTCCTCGCTGCCGAACCGCCAACCCCTCGAATTTCGCTGATAACCGCGATCCGCGCAAGCCTCACATTCGGCAGCGAGGACGCAGCCGAGCCAGCCGGCGAGACGCCAGCGCTCCGTCCCTACCGCGTTCCGCGGGAAACCGCGTACGTCTTCTCGCGCGCTCTGACGCGCTCCACTGCATGGGCCGGTTGCAGCGCGAGCGGAGCAACCGCTGTCATCGGCAGCGACACGATGAACGTCGCGCCGCGGTTTTCGCCGTCGCTGAACGCGGAGACCGTTCCGCCGTGGAGCTCGACGAGCTGTTTCACGATCGACAGGCCGATGCCCATGCCGCCGTGGTTCCGATGTGAGCCGATGTCCTGCTGCGCGAAACGGTCGAAAACGTAGGGGAGAAACAGGGGGCTGATTCCCACGCCGGTGTCCTCTACTTCCACCACCACCGTTTTCGGATCGATGGCGACCAGCCGGATCTCGATGCGGCCGCCGGCGGGCGTGAACTTGAGCGAGTTCGAAAGCAGGTTCCAGAAGATCTGCTGCAGCCGCACCGTGTCGCCGCTCAGTGGAGGGAGGTCTGCCTGAAAATTCAGGCCGATCTCGATGTCCTTTGCGTTCGCCGCGGGAAGCAGTGCCGTGAGCGCGGCGCGAAGGGCGCTTTCCAGATCGACCGGTTCGATCGACAGGTGCAGCTTTCCGGTGATCATTCGCGACACATCGAGCACGTCGTCGATGAGCTTGGCCTGCGTCTGCGCACTCTGGAGGATCGTGGCGATTCCGTCGCGGCGCGTCGCGTCGTCGAGCGGCATCATCATGAGCAGCTCCGCCCACCCCAGGATTGACGTGATCGGTGTGCGGAGCTCGTGGGAAATCGTGGCCAGGAAATCGTCCTTCGCGCGGTTGAGCGACTCCGCCTCTTTGTACAGGCGCGAAAGTTCGGCCTCGATGCGCTTCTGATCATCGATGTCCGTATTCGAGCTGATCCACATCGTGATCGTTTCCTTCGTAGCGCGCATCGGCGGTGCGGGGCTCGGCTGTCGGCGATGGATACCGTCCCCGCGGCGGAAGCGGTGTGGAAACTCGAACGGCCTCGCCGTGAAGACGGTGCACGAGAGTGCGAGGAGTCGGGCCGAGCAGGACGGCGTTCATCCTTGCGGCCGGGCCATGCTTGCCACGAGCGAGATCAACTCCTCCGGCTCGACCGGCTTTTTCAGGTATTCGTCGAATCCTTCGCCGAGGGCGATCTCGCGTTCGGCCGGGCGGCCGTATGCCGTCAGGGCTACGGCCGGGACGCGTGATTTTTCGTCGGCAGGGGAGCGGATGCTGCGGATCAGCGAGTAGCCGTCCTGCTCCGGCATGGCGATGTCGCACAGCAGGATATCGAACGAATGCCGGCCATACAGTCGCAGACCTTCCGCCGCGCTCGACGCAGCGGTGACGATCGCTCCGTGCACTTCGAGGATTGCGGAGATCGTTCGACGTGAGTCGCGCTCATCGTCGACGACCAGCACGCGCACACCTGAGATCGAAGCCGGCTTGGCGGATCGCGGCTTCGGCCGAAGCCTTGCGATGTCCATTGCCACGGCACTGTGCGGCGTCGCTGCATGGACGGGAATGGCCATGGTGAACGTCGCGCCCCGCCCTTCGCCTTCGCTCACGACCGAGACGTTGCCGCCGTGAAGCTCGACGAGCTGCTTCACGATCGACAAGCCGATACCCATCCCGCCGTGATGCCGCATCGTGCCGCCTTCCTGTTGCGCGAAACGGTCGAATGCGTATGGGAGAAATGCGGGTGAGATTCCGACGCCTGTGTCGCACACCTCCACCACCATGTTTCCGTCGCGCGAAAAAAGGCGCAGGTCGACGTGGCCGCCGGCTGGTGTGAATTTGAGCGCGTTGGAGAGGAGATTCCAGATCACCTGCTGCAGGCGAACGGGGTCGGCGCCGAGCCGCGGAAGTCCGGGCTCGAAAGTCATTCCGATGCGGATGTCTTTTGCCTCGGCAGCGGGAATGACGGCCGCCACCGCGGCCCGCAGGATGACTTCCATATCGACCGGTTCGATGGTGAGGTGCAACTTGCCGGTGATCATGCGCGAGACGTCGAGGACGTCGTCGATGAGTTGTGCCTGTACCTGCGCACTGCGGTGGATCGTGGCCATCCCCTCGCGGCGGGTCGGCTCGTCGAGGGTGGTCATGGAGAGCAGTGCCGTCCAGCCGAGGATGGACGTCATCGGTGTGCGGAGCTCGTGCGACAGCGTGGCCAGAAACTCGTCCTTTGCGCGATTGAGCGAACTGGCCTCTTTGTAGAGCGCGGAGAGATCGTCTTCGGTCTGTTTCTGGTCCTCGATGTCCGTATTCGAACTGATCCACATCGTGATGGCGTTGTTGGCGTCGCGCATGGGAGTGGCGCGGCTGAGATGCCAGCGGTAGACGCCGTCGGCGCGCCGGATGCGATGCTGCGATTCGAACGGCTGGCCGGCGTCGAGCGACTGCCGCCAGCGGCGCGAGGTTTCCTTCGCGTCGTCGGGGTGGACGAACTTCGTCCATCGCCAATCCTGGACATTGTCGAGAGACAGCCCGGTGAACGTGCTCCACTGCTGATTGAAATAGTCGACGTCCCCGTTGGGCTGCGCGGTAAAAATCATCTGCGGCATCGACTCGGCCAGGAAGCGGAAACGATCGGCGCCTTCCTTGGCAGCTCTTTCCGCCTTCTTGCGGTCGGTAATGTCGCGGATGTTGCACTGGATGATGGCCTGGCCGTCGACGTCGTAAGTGTTGCTGACGAACTCGACTTCGGCGCGCTTTCCGTCTTTCGTTTCGAGCGGCAGGTCCTCGTAACGGATGTAACCTTCGCGCTGCAGCCGATCGAACGCCGCCTTGCTCTCCTCGATGTCGCGGAACAATCCGATCTGCCAGAGCTCCTTACCGATCAGCTCTTCGAGGGCATAGCCGAGGAGATTGATGACAAAGGGGTTGGCATCGATGATCCGCCTGCTGTCGGCGTCGACGATCAGGATGGCGTCCTGCGCCGTCTCGAAGAGCCGCCGGTAGCGGACCTCGGACTTTCGCAGCGCCTGAATTGCCCGATCTCGCTCGGTGATGTCGCGGATGTTGCACTGGATGACATTGCAGCCGTTGACCTCGTAGACGTTGCTGACGAACTCCACGTTGACCTGCCTGCCGTCCTTCGTCTCCAGCGGCAGGTGGTCATAACGGACATAGCCGTCCTTCTGCAGCCGGTCGAATGCGTTCTTGTTTTCGGCGACGTCGGCGAAGAAGCCGATCTGCCAAAGCTCTTTGCCGATCAGCTCGTCCAGCGAAAAGCCCAGCAGATCGATCACGAACGGATTGGCATCCATGATCTTGCCGCCGTCGCCCTCCAGGATCAGGATGGCGTCCTGCGCCGTCTCGAAGAGCCGGCGATAGCGTGCTTCGGATTCCTCGACGGGAAGGTCGGCGGCGGCCTCCGTCGGAAGGCAGGGGACCTCCTTCAGGACCGATGTCGCCGATGCCCTGGCGACATGCGGCTGCGAATCCTTTGTTTCCCGTCTCGTGATCGACCGCTTCATATGTCCTCGGAGCGAGGCTGGATCGCCTACCAAACGATCCTATGCAGCGGGAAGCATCAAAACTGTTCCAAAAGAGACAGCGCGTCAGTGATCGAGCGGAGAGCGATTTTTTCCGTGATGCGCTCCGATCAGCCGCTGCGCTTTCGATTCGAGCACCGCCAGCTCAACGGACCGAAGCCACAAACCGATCGAGACCCGCGCGAAGGGATGCGGCGCACTCGCACGACCGGGCCAGCAGGCCGGCGTGATCGCGAATCCGTATGTGGTTGCGTGAATGTCCGATCACGCCGTCGTTCTCGAGCGCGGTGACGGCGATCGACACACCGGGACGATGCACGCCGAGCATGTGGGAAAGGAAATTCTGGGTCAGGTGCAACTCGTCGGTGTCGATGCGATCGCGGATGATCAGCAGCCACTTCGCCAGCCGTTGCTCGATGGCGTGGAGCCGGTTGCAAAGCAGGTTCTGCGTGACCTGGTGCAGGAAAAGGCTGGTGAAGGAGAGCAGCAGATCGCGGAGCGCCTCGTCGTTCCGGAAATGTTCGCGCAGGATGCCGGCATCGACGCGCGACACGCGTCCGTCGATCTGCACGATAGCCTCACTTCCCGTCGCGGCAGGCTCGGTGATGACGGTGTGAACGTTGAACATCCCCTCGTGGCCGACGATCCCCGCCTCCACCATGGCGCCGCTTTCCGTGGCGCGGATGATCGAAACCACGGCGCCGAAATGGGGGAAAAAGATCGCGTCCGGCGTTTCGCCGGGCCGGATCAGGATGTCCGTGATTTTGTGATTTTCCTCCGTCGGCTTGAGCGAGCGAAGAACCTCGGAGGGAAGGGTATTGAGAAGAAGATTTCCATGTCTCGTTTGCGGGGTAGTCAATCGTCTCTCCAGAAAAAGCGCCGGGTTTAGAAACCGCGACGACACGAGGGAGAGACAGGCGCTGACCGTCTGAGCCGGATGCCGAAGAAGTGGCCTGGGCCACTCGTGGACCGTGAAGCATCCGTCGCAACCGCAATGCGCAGAGGCGAATTGCTCGCCATCTGTTCGCAATCGTACTTTTGAGTTGTGTTCGGAATCATACGGACTTAGGATGTCCGCTACCGCTACCTTTGGCGGTTGGTTCCGCACCAACCGTTCCGACCTTCCGTCGAATCTAGCCGTCGCAGTTCTCGTCCACAACCATCGGACGACGCGAGGGCGATTCATGACCACCCCGTCAAAAGACGTACTGATCGTCGAAGACGATGACAGCATTCGCAATCTGGTCGCGCTTGCGCTGGTGCGCGCCGGCCTGACGTGCGATACCGCCGAGGATGGCGTATACGCCGTCGAGCAACTGACTGAGAAGCGATACTCGGTTTTGCTGCTCGACATGAGCATGCCTCGCCTCGACGGCGCCGGCGTGCTCAAGGAAATCCGCGCTTTTTACGCGGACGATTCCGAACGCCCGATCGTTCTGGTCATGACCGCGGGCGCCCATCACGAGCCGCTGCAGCCGTTCGCCGGGATCGTGCATGCCGTCATCAACAAACCGTTCGACATCCGCGAACTGCGCGCGCTGGTTCGCGGTTGTGTGACGTTGCGCCAGCGCCAGGACGGATTGGAGCGAGCGTCGGCATGAACAGACTCGCCATGGCGGTTGCCACCGGGAAGAAACGCCCTTCGCGCATCCGGAAAGCGTCCTTCGATCCGGAAGCGTTCCTGGAGAACGCGGGGATCGGCCGGACGCTGGTGGAGCTGAAAAAGAATCAGGTGCTCTTCTCTCAGGGCGATGAGGCGGATGCGGTCTTCTACCTGCAGAAAGGGACCATCAAGCTCACGGTCGTATCCCAGCGCGGCAAAGAGGCCACCGTGGCCTTGCTGCAACCGGGAAACTTCGTCGGAGAATCGTGCGTGGCCGCGGCCGAACCGGCGCGAACGCTGAGCGCGACCGCGCTGACCCGTTGCACCCTCATGCGCATCAAGCGCGCCGAGATGGTGCGCGTCCTTCGCGAGGAACACGCCTTCGCCGACGTGTTCGTCTCCTTCCTCCTCGAGCGCAACGCGCGCATCCAGGCCGACCTCGTCGATCAACTGTTCAACTCCAGCGAAAAGCGGCTGGCTCGCATCCTGTTGCTGCTCGCGAACTTTGGAAAAGAAGGAAAGCCGGAGACGGTCGTTCCGAAGATCAGCCAGGAAGTGCTGGCGGAGATGATCGGCACCACGCGCTCGCGCGTGAACTTCTTCATGAACCGTTTCCGCAAGCTCGGATTCATCGAATACAACGGCAAACTCGAAGTGCACAGCTCGCTGCTGAACGTCATCCTCCACGATTGAGATGCTCCTCGCAAAAAGTGTCTCCTTTTGCACAGTTCTGGCGACCCATCCGCCGCTATTGTCCGAAGGCCATTTGCCCACGCTGTTCCATCGAACGCTGCTCAGCCCATGAAAAGAGACCTCCCATGAAGCGAATCCATCTCCGCCTGATGACCGTCATCGGGCTTGCGCAATTTCTTCTTCTCGTCTCCACCGCATCCGCGCAGATTTCCCTCGGCACGGCGCAGAACTTCGGCGTCCTGGCCGGATCGACCGCGACCAACACCGGCGCGACGACCGTCAACGGCAACGTCGGCGTCAGTCCCGGAAGCGCCGTGACGGGCTTTCCGCCGGGCGTCATCATCGGCGGAACGATCCACGCCAACGACGCCGTGGCCATGCAGGCGCAGAACGACCTCGCCACCGCGTTCAACAACATCGTGGCCACCCCGTGCAACGTCGATCTCACCGGTCAGGACCTCGGAGGCCTGACGCTGACGCCGGGCGTCTACTGCTTCACGACGTCGGCGCAGCTCACCGGCGCGCTGACGCTCAACGCGCTCGGCAATGCGAACGCGCTCTTCCTGTTCAAGATCGGGAGCACGCTGACGACGGCCAGCGCGTCGTCCGTCACCGTGATCAACAACGGCGGCAACAGTTGCAACAAGGTCTTCTGGCAGGTCGGCAGCTCGGCGACGCTCGGAACCGGCTCCTCGTTCACCGGCGACATCCTCGCGCTTTCCAGCATCACGCTGACGACGGGCGCGAATACGAATGGCCGCGCGCTCGCGCGAAACGGCGCGGTCACGCTCGACGGCAGCAACGTCAATACCTGCGGCGTGTTGGCCTGCCCGATCATCACCGTCAATCCGGCCAGCCTGCCGAACGGCGCGGTCGGTACGGCGTACAGTCAGACCGTCTCCGCTTCGGGCGGAACGGCTCCATTCGTCTTCTCCATCTCCAGCGGCGCACTGCCGGCAGGTCTGATCCTCAATGGCGTCACCGGCGCAATCACCGGAACGCCGACCGCCGCCGGAACGTCGACGTTCACGATCACCGCGACCGATGCGACCGGCTGCTTCGGCAGCCGTCTTTACGACCTCACCATTGCCACGACAGGCTGCGGGGTCATTACCTTGAGTCCATCCACGCTGCCGCCGGGCACGGCACTGTTCCCGTACGCGCAGACGATCACCGCCTCAGGCGGAACCGCTCCCTATACGTTTGCGATCACGGCCGGCGCGCTGCCGCCGGGCCTCGTCCTCAGCGCGGCCGGACAAATCAGCGGCGTTCCACAGCAGCCGGGACTCTTCAACGTCACGATCCGGGCCACGGACGTGAACGGCTGTCAGGGCAGCCGTTCGTATGCTCTGGTGATTCTGGCGGCTGTGCCGCCTTCCGGCGGTTCTACACTGAGTCTTGCCGGACTGATGATCCTTACGGTTCTTCTTGCGGCCGCTGGATTATTCGTCATGAACAGGCTGTCCATCTGATCCGTGCGCGCACATAAGACGAATCCAAGACCACTGCGGCCTCGCATTGTGTTTGTGGCGAAGTTTTGCGGGGTGATGCTCGGCCTCTATGCCGTCATCGCGCTCAATCAGGTCAATGATCGCGTCATCGTGCCGTTCACAGAAGCCGTGACGAGCGCTGCGGCGGGATTGTTGAGCATTTTCGAAAGCGGGGTGTGGGCAGTGGGGACAGTGATGAGGTCCTCACAATTCGCGCTCGATGTGCGCAATGGCTGCAATGGCGTAGAGGCTGTAATTCTCCTTGCCGCGGCGATTTTTGCGTTTCCGGCAACGCTGCGGTCGCGGCTGATCGGGATATCGGCAGCAAGCATTGCGATCCAGCTTCTCAATCTCGTCCGTCTCAGCTCGCTGTTCTGGCTGGGGGAGCACTATCGCCGCATTTTCGATTTCTTCCACGTCGCCGTCTGGCAATCGCTGGTCATCCTCGCCGCGATCTCTATTTTCCTTCTCTGGAGCTGGAAGTTTGCCGAAAAACCTCTGGCCCACGCTCGCTAAAGGCGCGGCCGGATTCGTTGCCGGCGTCGTCTTGTGGTGGGCATTATCGGCGCCGTATGCGCGGCTGCTGGCGTCCGTCAGCGAAACGTTGATCCGCCTTGCCGAACGGCCGGCCGTGACGCGCCTGGCCGCCGACGGCAACGAAATGGTGATCGACCGGGATGATTTTCCGCGGGCGTCGCCGCGGCCCGCCCTTCTGCTCACGGATCTCACCGCGAACATCATTGTGCTCACGACGCTTTTCGCCGCAGCACGCCGGCCGCTGAACGATCGCAATATGGTCGGGCTTTTACTGGCCAGCCTGAGCCTGGTCGTCGTGCATGTGGCCGCCGTCGTCGTGAACGTTCAATCGATTTATGCATTGAGGCTCGGCGCCTGGAGCGCGCGTAATTACGGACCGGTGGCGCGCAATTTATGGAGTGCAGGTGCGCACTTTTACAGCGTCGTCGGCGTATTTGGCGCCGCATTCGCGCTCTGGTGGCTTTTTCGCCCGCCGCAACGGTGACATTGGCAGCGAAGCCGCGTAGGAGTGTTTGTTCGCCGGGGAAATTTACATAGCGCTCCAGTCCTTCTGAATTGCGTCAGAACCTCTGGAACTCACCCTCCTCTTCGTTCTCCCTTCCGTGCATTTTCCGTAAGCGGCGCGCCCTCCTTTTTTTTGGACGCGCGGTCCGCCGCACCATCGAAACAGGAGGACCTCATGCCGATATGGTTTTTGATCGCGGCCGCCATTGCTCTCGCAGTTCTTGGATGGAATCTCTATCGCCGCCTCGGCGCCGATCGGATCGAGAAGTTCATGGCGCGCCGGCGCGCGACCGCACGGATGGTCAGCCGCGCCGATTTTGTCGACAGCGGCCGGCAGGTTCCGGTGGCGCTCGCGGTCACCGACTCGACGCTCTTCTACGAAAACAGCGACATACAGTCGACGCTCGACCTGCAGTGGGTCCGTGAGATCGAGTACGACACGGCGCTGACTACAGGCGCCGCCGTCGCGGGCGGCAAAGTGCTTCGCCTGCGCTGCTACAACCAGACCTTCGAATTCGTGCTGGCCAATGACGTCGTGGCGCGCTGGCACATGATGATGCCGCCGCGCCGCGCGGCCGTACCGGCGGTGGCTTGATGTCCGACGACACCGGCATCCGGCGCGTGGCGATGCTCGGGAATCACCTGCCGCGGCAATGCGGTATCGCCACGTTTACCACGCATCTGAGCGAGGCCGTCGCTTCCGCCGCTCCCGATCTCGACTGCTTCGTCCTGGCCATGAACGACGGCCTGCACAAGCATGCTTATCCAGGGCGCGTCCGCTTCGAGCTTTCCGACAGCGACACCGGCGCCTATACGCGCGCCGCCGACTTTCTCAACGTCAACGCGGTCGACGTCCTCTCGGTGCAGCACGAGTACGGCATCTTCGGCGGCAAAGCCGGTGGGCATGTTCTGACGCTGCTGCGCGAATTGCGTATGCCGATCGTGACGACGCTGCACACGATCCTCACCGCGCCGAATCCTCATCAGCGACGCGTGATGGACGAGTTGACGTCGCTCTCCGATCGCCTCGTGGTGATGACCAACGGCAGCGCGGACATCCTCCGCGAAGTCCACGGCGTCTCCGCGCAGAAGATCGACATGATCCCGCACGGAATCCCGAGCGTTCCGTTCTCCGGCAGCAAGGATCGCCTCGGCGTGGAAGGGCGGCCGCTGATTCTGACCTTCGGTCTGCTCGGGCCGGACAAGGGCATCGAGCACGTCATCGACGCGCTGCCGACGATCCTTTCGCACTACCCCGATGCGGTCTACATCGTCCTCGGCGCGACCCATCCGCACATCGTCGAGCGCCACGGCGAAACCTATCGGCTGATGCTCGAAGAGCGCGCCAAACAGCTCGGCGTCGACGGCAACGTGATCTTCCACAACCGCTTCGTCAGCCAGGCCGAGCTCTGCGAGTTCCTCGCGGCCGCCGACATCTACATCACGCCGTACCTGAATCCGGAACAGATCACCTCGGGCACACTCGCGTACGCCCTCGGCGCGGGCAAAGCGGTCATCTCCACGCCGTACGCCTACGCGAAAGAGTTGCTTGCGGATGGCCGCGGCATTCTCGTTCCGTGGCGCGACAGTTCGGCCATCGCCTCGGAGATCGTCGGCCTGCTCGACGATCCCGAGAAGCGCCTCACCCTCCGCCTTCGCGCGGCCGAACATGGGCGGGCGATGTTGTGGCCCGCGGTCGGCCAGTCGTATCTGCAGTCGTTCGAACGCGCCCGCGTCGAGCACGCGCAGCGCTTGCGCACCGCGTTCCGCGCCCGCACGCTGGCCACGCGGCCGGCGGAACTGCCGCAGGTCAACCTCGAGCACGTTGCGGTGATGACGGACGACACCGGCATGCTGCAGCACGCGACGTTCAACGTGCCGCGTTACGGCGAGGGCTACTGCGTCGACGACAACGCCCGCGCACTGATCGTGATGACGCTCCTCGAAGATGCGGGCTCGGACGAGCCGAAGCTCGTGCGCACTCTGGCCTCGCGCTATCTGGCCTTCGTCAGCAACGCCTTCAACGCGCCGCTTGGGAGGTTCCGCAACTTCATGTCGCACGCGCGGGTCTGGCGTGAGGACGAAGGTTCCGAGGATAGCCACGGCCGCGCGCTATGGGCCCTCGGCACGGTGGTCGGATGTTCGGCCGATCCGGGACGTCACAGTCTCGCCGGCGCGCTCTTCCACGCCGCGCTTCCGGCCGTGTCGCGTTTCACCAGTCCGCGCGCGTGGGCCTTTACGCTGCTCGGCATCGAGCAATACCTGCGCGCATTTGAAGGCGACCGCAACGTGCAGGCGTCCGGCAAAGCGATCGCCGAACGGCTGATGGGACTCTTCAAAAGCGCCGACGGCCCGGAATGGCCGTGGTTCGAGAACAGCGTGACGTACTGCAACGCGCGGCTGCCGCAGGCACTGATCGCGACGGCGTCGTGGACGGGCGATGCGGAGATGGCCGCGACCGGATTGCGATCGCTCGAATGGCTGACGGCGATTCAGCGGACGGCGGAGGGTTACTTCGCGCCTGTCGGAACGAACGGATTTTTCGAGCGCGGGTCGACGGCCGCCGTCTTCGACCAGCAGCCGGTCGATGCGTGCGCCACCGTGTCGGCCTGCATGCACGCCTTTCGAACGACGGGCGATCAGCGCTGGGCCGATCAGGCGCGGCGCGCGTTCACCTGGTTTCTAGGCCAGAACCAGTTGCATCAGGCGCTCTACGATCCGCTCTCCGGCGGTTGCCGCGATGCGCTGCACGCCGATCGGCTCAATGAGAATCAGGGAGCGGAATCGACGCTGTCGTTCCTCCTCGCGCTGATGGACATGCGCGCGTTCGAGATGCAGCGCGCGGCGACTTCGGTCAGCAGCTCCGAGGTTCTCGTGGCGGCCGGCGCATGACGCAGTCGTACCCGGCGCTGTTTCATCGCGCGGAACGCAATCCGATTCTCACCGCGGCCGACTGGCCGTATCCGGTCCACACCGTCTTCAACGCCGGCGCGACGCTGCTGCGCGACGGCAGCACGCTGCTGCTGTGCCGCGTCGAAGATCGCCGCGGACTTTCCCATCTCTGCGCGGCGCGGTCGGCGAACGGCGTCAGCGACTGGATCATCGATGCGCATCCGACGCTCGCTGCCGATCCGGCGAATCATCCCGAGGAGTTGTGGGGCGTCGAGGATCCGCGCATTACGTGGATGGCGGAGCTGGGCCGCTATGCGGTTGCGTACACCGCGTTCGGAAAAGGCGGTCCCGGCGTTTCGCTGGCGTTGACCGAGGACTTCGTCAATTTCGAACGCTGCGGCCTGGTCATGCAGCCCGACGACAAAGACGCGGCGCTGCTGCCGCGCCGCATCGACGGCATGTACGCGCTCGTCCATCGTCCGATCGCGGACTCCGGCGCGCACGTCTGGGTTTCGTATTCGCCCGACCTGCGGAGCTGGGGCGGTCATCGCATGATGCTTCAGGCGCGGCGCGGCGGCTGGTGGGACGCGAACAAAGTCGGTCTCTCGCCTCCGCTGATCGAGACCGGTCGCGGCTGGTTGATGCTGTATCACGGCGTCCGTTCCAACGCGGCGGGCAGCCTGTATCGATTGGGCGTCGCGCTGTTCGATCTCGACGATCCTGCCGAACTTTTGCTCCGAGGGGATGAGTGGATCTTCGGACCGGAAGAGACGTACGAAACGCACGGCGACGTCAACAACGTCACGTTTCCCTGCGGCTACACCATCGCGGCGGATGGCGACACGCTGAACCTCTACTACGGCGCCGCGGATACCTGCATCGCGCTGGCCACGGGAAGCATCCGCGGGATTTTGAGTTGGCTCGACGAGCACGGGAGGATTTCATGAGCAGACAAGCCGTTCGAACGACCGCGGGGAAAGTGCTGCGCAGCGACGACCTGATCGCGGACGAAAAGGAAGTCGCGGCCGTCTTCCTGAAAGCGAATCCTCATTTCGGAAACCCGCACGTAGTCCGCTGCGACTGGTGCCACGAAACCCGCACGCTCTTCCGCGACGAGAACGAGGGCCCGTTCAAGCTGACGTCGCACGGCTGGCTGTGCGAGCCGTGCAACGTGCGCGCGTCGAGTCAGGAAGTGAAGTTTTGATCCGCAGACATCGACGTTCAGTTCGGCGGAACTGAAGTTCGACTCCATCGACGTCGACGTTCAGTTCGACGGCACTGAAGTTCGGTTCCATCGATATCGAGGTTCAGTTCGACGGAACTGACGTTCGGTTCTTTCGACATCGAGGTTCCGTCGACTGAACTGACGTTCGGTTCTTTCGACATCGAGGTTCAGTTCGACCGAACCGACGTTCGGTTCCATTGACATCGAGGTTCAGTCGACGGAACTGAAGTTCGATTCCATCGACATCGAGGTTCACTTCGACGGAACTGACGTTCGGTTTCATCGACATCGACGTTTAGTCGACGGAACTGACGTTCGGTTTCATCGACATCGAGGCTCAGTTCGACGGAACTGAAGTTCGGTTCCATCGACATCGACGTTCAGTCGACGGAACTGACGTTCGGTTTTATCGACATCGAGGTTCAGTTCGGCGGAACTGAAGTTCGGTTCCAGCGACATCGACGTTCAGTTCGGCGGAACTGACGTTCGGTTCGATGGAACTGACGTTCTATTCGGCGGAACTGAAGTTCGTTCGGCGGAACTGAAGTTCAGTTCCAGCGACATCGACGTTCAGTTCGAGCGACATCGACGTTCATCTTTTTGAGGGTGGAGAGAATCAGCGGGAATAAGCATGTTGAGGCCGCTTTGTTTCCCGTTGCGCTTGTCATGTCGAACGCTGACTTCGGGACCGCCTCGGATACACACGCGAGTGATTCGCGTCGGGCCGGGGTGTGCTCGCGCCGCGAACGCCGGGAGTCGTGGATTCGTCCCTATCGGCGCGTTCGGCGGTCCATCGTCGCATCGCGGCGCCTGATCGATTCCTCACGACGGATCATCGATGCCTGTGAGAAGTCGGCTGCGGAACATCCGCTCCGTGCCAATCGTCAACTACAGGACGTATGGAGCCGCCTGGGCAGGGCTTTGGCGCGGTTGGAGCGTGGCGCCGAGAGTCTGGGAGAAGCGAACGACCGTATCGCGCTCTCACCCCAATACGCCGGCGACGCTCCGCCACTGATGATCGATGCCGTCACGCGATGGGTTGGCGCGGCCACAACGATTGCGATGCTCCTCAACCAACTCGATGATGACCGCGCCACACTTCTCGAGTATGTGAAGGGCGCCGGCGCCTGCCTCGATCTCGATGAGCTCTTCAAGAACGGCGGTCCTGCGCCGCGGCTTCTGACCCGACGTTCCCTTCCGGCCTCGCTCTTCTCCGAGCGCAGCCGCGTCTTCTGCATTCATGTCCGGCGCAAACGGTCTGCCCGTCTGACCGTCGTCGAGGCTCCCAAACGGATCTTCCGAGGCCGTGCTCCTCCTTCTGTCTCAACCTGCTCGCTCTGATCACAGCAAGTTTGAGAAAGGAAAAGGAGAAGCTATGTCTATCGAGAATGAAGTTCCCGTCACTACCCCTGCGACGTCCCACAAGGACGCCGCTGCAGCAATTATCGACGAGGTTCGCGGTCTGAAGGATCGGATCCCGCATTTCGTCATCCCGGAATCGAGAGCGGACCGTCAGCGTCTGGTAAGAGCCGCCTCGCTGCCCCCGGAGTTCATCGATCTCACGTCGATGGCCACGCGGAACAACGAGGATCTCGCGCGTGGGGGCAACTCAGGTCCTGACAAAACCGAGGATCTGAATCGCTACGCCGAGGCCTACGGTCCGCTGGCGGATGAACTGGAGGCGATGGCGCTCTTCGTCCGTCACAGCGTACGGGCGGCGAAGAATCAGGCCGGGAGCAACGCGCTCATGACCTACGCCATGGCCCAGCGTCTGGCTAAACGTCCCGAGACCGCCAGTCTCGCGCCGCACGTGCAGGACATGCGCCGCGCGCTGGCCAGTCCGAGACGCAAAGCCAAAGCGAAGCAGGCGCCGGTTCCGGCAAACCCCGGTCCCACGCCGGCTCCGGCCACACCGCCGAAGCAGTGACGTGATCGGGTTCGTGCAGTAATCCCCGCGCGGGCGCGTCCGAAGGCGCGCCCGCGCATTTGTGGAGCATTAGTAGCTCCGCGGCAGGATCACGCGGATCGTCGTTCCCTGACCGGGCTTCGTGGCCAGTTCGAGTCCGGCGTCGAGGAGCTCGCACAAGCGTTTGACGATCGACAGGCCGACGCCTTCGCCGGGCTGCTGGCTTTGGGGGAGTGCTTCCGAGGCCGACGGCTGCGTGGTGGCGGCGGGGATGTCGCGGCGGCGGTCCGTGCTCGCGTCGCGTGCGTCATCGGCGGCTTCGGTGGCGGTGTGGAGCTCCTGTGCGAACGGTGCGGCGCGGTTTTCGTCGATGCCCGGTCCGGTGTCCTGCACGGAAAACGTCCAGCGGTCGGTGTCGCGGCCTTTGTCCAGTTCCCACGTGACCGTGACGCCGCCGCTCTGCGTGTACTTGACCGCGTTGAGCAGGAGGTTCTGCACGATGCGCAGGACTTTCGTCCGGTCGCCCTGCACCGGCATCGATCGCGGTCCGTCCATCTTCAGGTAAAGCCCGCGCGCCGAGGCCGCGGTCTGCGATGCGTCGCAGAAGTCGCGCAGCAGAGCGGCAGCGTCGAACGTGGTGAGCTCGCGCTGTTCGTGGCCGGCTTCGAGGCGGGCCAGACTCAAGAGGTCGTTCAGCATTTCGTGCAGCGACGTCACGCTCTTGCTGAGCATCTCGGCCACTTCGCCGCGAAGCTCGGGCTGCGCATCACTGTCGTTCAGCAGCGTGGCCGCGCCTTTGACGACGGTGACGCTGCCGCGCAGGTCATGCGCGGCCGTGCGCCACGCTTCGGCGCGCGACTGCTCGATGGCGTGCAGCGCCGAGAGCGCCTTCTCCAGGTCATTGACGTGTCCGGCCGACTCGGCTTGCTCCAGGCGCCAGTACTGCGTGGCGCTTTGCGTCACTCCGCTCGCGCACAACTGCGACCACGCCCGCCGCGCCGCCGGCATCACTTCCGGCTCCAGCGACGGGTGCGCGGCCGCGTAGCGCTCCAGCTCATCGACCACGCAGACCTGCAGATATCCCCATTCCGCGATCAGCTCGCGCAGCGGATATCCCTGCTGCCAGCGCTGCAGGCCGTGCTCGCAAACGCGGTCCGCTTGAAGCTTTGCGGCGGCGGCATCCTGCTCGTCAGGCCACGAGCGAAGCGTGCTGGCCAGACAATCGAGCACCGCCGGGATGTGATCGTTGAACTGCGCGCGGGACAGTGAGGACGCGATGCTGCCCGGACTTGCCTCGCCGGCGGCGCGCCACGCGTCGAGAATCGCGTCGCGCCGTTCGCGCAATTCGGCAGCCAGGCTGCGGAACTGTTCCGCGGCGGAGGTCGGCGTCGGCTTGATCACGAGGTGAAGGCCGGCGTTCTTCGTATTTTTTTCGTTGGCGGACATGGAGGTTCCTTTCGCAGGAAGGGGTTATTCGGCGGCGATGCAGGCGCCGACGGTGGCGACGATTTCGTCGATTGCGGACGGCTTGTGGAGCGTGGCGAAGACGTTCGCGCCCTTCGCCCTGGCGATGGCATCCGGCGGCGCGGCGGACATGATCACCACGAAGCGCGCCTTCGGCGTGCGGACGGCGAGGCGTTCCAGGACTTCGAAGCCGCTTACGACCGGCATCATCAGGTCGAGCACGATCACGTCGTACTCCGTCGCGTTCGCCTTCTCGACTGCGTCGCGACCGTCCACCGCGGTATCGACGTCGTAGCTCGCGCGCCGCAGAATCGTGGCCAGGAGCGAGCGGATCGACGGATCGTCCTCGGTGACGAGGATGCGTTTCGCGCTCAACGCGCGCCTGCCGGAATCGTGAATGAGAACGTGCTGCCGGCTCCGATCGTGCTCTCGACCATCATCCGTCCGCCATGCGCTTCGACGGCGAGCTTGCAGAAGGCGAGGCCGAGACCGGTGCCGACGCGGCGCGAATCGAGCTGCCCGAATTTTTCGAAGATGCGGCCGAACGATTCCACCGGAATCCCTTCGCCGGTATCGCGGACGGCAAAGCGGATGGCGCCGGGTTCCTGATTCGCACTCACCGTCACGGTGCCGGCGCCGGTGAACTTGATCGCATTGCCGATCAGATTGACGAGCGTGCGGCTCAGTTTCTTTTCGTCGCCGGGGAAGGGGAGCAGATCCGCGGGAACCTCGGTCACGAGCGTGGTCCGGCTTTCCTCAGCGAGGAATGCGACCTGCGTGACGGCGCCGGCGACGAGCGAGGCCGCGTCGACGGCGTCGTACTGCAGTTGCGCGGAGCCCGACTCCAGCTTCTCGACGTCGAGCAGATCGTTGATCATGCCGAGGAGAGTGCGGCCGCCGCCCGCGGCGATGGCGATGATTTCCTGCTGCGTTCCGCCGAGCGTGCCGTCCGTTTCCAGCATCTCGATGCCGACGATCAGCGCGGTCAGCGGCGTGCGGAGATCGTGGACGATCATGTTGCGCATGTCGTCGCGCTGCCGTTCGAGCTCCTGCAGCCGTTCGTAATTGCTCTGCAGTTGCTCGAAGAGAGCGCTTTCGCGATCGCGCCCGCGCTTCTTTTCCAGACACGCGCCGATGCGGGCCTTGAGCAGCGTCGGGTTGAACGGCTTGGTGAGGTAATCCTCGGCGCCTGCTTCGATGCAGCGCACCACCGACTGCATCTCGTTGAGGGCGGAGATCATGATCACGGGGATGTGTTCCAGCCGGCTGTCGGACTTGATGCGGCCGAGGACTTCATAGCCGTCCATCTCCGGCATCATGATGTCGAGCAGGACGAGGTCGAAGCCCCCTTCGCTGAGGATGCGCATCGCATCGAGACCGCTCCTCGCGGTTTGGACCTCATGTCCCTGCCGCTCCAGACGGCGGCAAAGGACTTCGCGGTTCGCGGCGTCGTCATCGACGACGAGAAGATGTCCGCGCACGTCGTCACTGCTCGGCGGCGTTGCGTCCGCCTGCGACAACAACTCTGCTTCGCGCGTCACGAGCACCGGAAGCGCTTCGCGCACGGAGGTGAAGTTCTCCTCAATCAGCGCGAGCATGCGATGCCCTGCGGCGCGGATTTTCTCCAGATCGGTGGCGAATCCTTCACGCCGCTGCCCCTCCGCCTCCTCGGTCAACATCTCCGAGTAGCCGATGATGTGATTGAGCGGGCTGCGCAGGTCGTGCAGAAGTTGCGGCGACAGGTTCGTCCTGCCGGCTGTGACGGCCGATTCGGCTTGCGGTTGCGAGCTCAAGAAACCGGCTCCAGACGATGTTCGAGCAGCGCTTCCATCTTCGCCAGGAGACGCGGCAGCTCGATCGGCTTCGTATCGTAGTCATCGCAGCCCGCTTCGAGCGCCTTATCGCGATCATTGGCCATCGCGTGTGCGGTGAGGGCGATGACCGGAATGTGCTTCAGGCGATCGTCGGACTTCAGCCGGCGCGTCGCTTCCCAGCCGTCGACAACGGGAAGACTCATATCCATCAGGATGAGATCGGGCATGTCCGTGCGCGCCACTTCGAGGCCGCTTTCTCCATCGACGGCGATCAGCACCGTGTAGTTCTTGCGCTCGAGCCGGCGCGACAGCATGTCGCGGTTCATCTCGTTGTCCTCGACGATCAGAATGGTGGTCATGACGGAACTCCCACCACCGCGTGCGGACGCACCGCGCGCGGCGCCTTGCTCTCAGCCAGCAGGTCGCGGACCTGTTCGAGCAGCGTCTCGCGCGAGTCGCCGTCCTTCCGCAGAATCTTTTCGACGTTGCCGTTCAGCCGGCGGCGGTCTTCGCTGGTCAGGTCCTGCGAGGTAATCACGACGATCGGGATGGAGCGCCATTCCTCGTGCCTGCGCACCTCGGCCGCGAAGGCGAAACCATCCATTTCCGGCATCATCAGATCGAGATAGATCAGGCGCGGACGTTCGCGAGCCATACACTCCAGCGCCTCGATTCCGTTGGCGGCCTCGGAGACAGCCCATCCTTCTTTTTCCAGCATGGCTCTCATCAGCGAGCGACTCGACTCTTCGTCGTCGATCACCAGGACAGGGCACGGCGGACGGAGACAGGTGTACTTCTTGAGGATCTGCGAAAGGCGGCGGCGATTGACCGGCTTGGTCACGTACTCCGACGCACCGAGCGTAAAGCCGCGGTCCGGATCGTCGACCATCGTCAGCATGATTACGGGGATCTCGCTCAGCAGCGCGTCGCTTTTGAGCTCCGAGAGCACACTCCAGCCATCGACTTCCGGCATCATCACATCCAGCGTGATCGCGGCCGGCAGCAGTTGGCGGGCCAGACGCAATCCCTGCGCGCCGCCCGTGGCCGTGCAGACGGTAAAGCCCTCTTTGCGCAGATAGCGGTGCATGAGATCGCGCTGCAGCGGATCGTCGTCGATGACCAGCACGCACGTTCGCGGCGCCGGAACCGGTTCTCCGTCCGTAGCGATGAGGTCCGGAACCGCGGGCGCCAGGCGGCGATCTTCGACCAGCGCCTCCGGCTCGATGGGGGCTGGTTCTACGACCGTTGCCGGGAGTTTGATCGTGAACACGCTGCCTTCGCCGGGAACGCTGTGCACGGTGACGTCGCCGCTCATCATCTGACAGAAGCGGCGCGTGAGCGCGAGCCCGAGGCCCGTGCCGCCGAACTTGCGCGTCGTCGATGCGTCGGCCTGCGTGAATGACTGGAAGAGGCGAACGATCTGCTCGGAGCTCAGGCCGATGCCCGTGTCCGAAACGCGGAAGACGATCCATTCGCTGCCGTCCATGAGCTGGCGCTCCGCTTCGATCTTGATCTTGCCGTCATGTGTGAATTTGGCCGCGTTCGAAACGAGATTGAACAGCCCCTGCCGCACTTTGCTCAGATCGGCGCGCATGATGCCGACGCCCGGCGGGCAGACGATCTGCAGTTTGTTGCCGTTCTTGGCAACCTGCATTTCGATCGTCGTCGCAACCTCGGCAATGAGCGCCGAGATCGAAAACGCTTCGAGATGAAGCTCCATCTTGCCTGCTTCGATCTTCGAGAGGTCAAGGATGTCGTTGATCAATCCGAGCAGATGCTTGCCGGCCGTCGAGATTTTCTGCAGGTCGGCGCTGAAGTCCTGCAGATCGCGCTCGACCGCTTCTTCCTGCAGCATCTCCGAAAATCCGAGGATGGCGTTGAGCGGCGTGCGCAGTTCGTGGCTCATGTTGGCGAGGAAAAGGCTCTTGGTGCGGTTCGCCGTTTCTGCCGCTTCCTTCGCCGTGGCGACTTCGCCCTCGGCGCGGCGGCGTTCGGTGACGTCTTCCATCGCCAGCACCAGCAGCTCGGCATGGCTGCCCTGGCGCAGTTTCCGCGCGTTGAGCAGCATGACGCGGCGTCCGATGACCGGAAAGTCGTGCTCGAGCTCGAAGTCGTTGAAGACCGAGCTGGTGGGGACGATGTCTTCGAGCAGCGTGCGCAGATCGGGGATGTCCCACTGTCCGTTGCCGAGCTCGTAGATGAGCTGGTTCTCGGTCTCCTCGGCCGAGACGTGGAAGGTCTGATAGAACGCGCCGTTCGCCGAATGCACGCGCAAACTGCTGTCGAGAATCAACAGCGGTTCGCGCACGGTGTCGACGACGTCCTGCGCATACGCTTCGATCTGTTCGAGCAGATGCTGCGCGCGCCGCTTCTCGGTGACGTCTTCCATCGCCAGCAGCACGAGCTCGTCGTGCAGCTTGCGGGCGTTGAGCAGCATGACCCGGCGTCCGATATGCGGAAAGTCGTGCTCGAGCTCGTAGTCGTTGAAGACCGTGCTCTCGGGCACGATGTCTTCGAGCAGCGTGCGCAGCGCGGCGATGTCCCACTGGCCGTTGCCGAGCTCGTAGATGAGCTGGTTCTCCGTCTCCGCCGCCGAGACGTGGAAAGTCTGGCAGAAGGCGCTGTTGGCCGACCGGACGCGCAGCCCTGCATCGAGGACGAGCAGCGGCTCGCGCACGGTGTCGAACACGTCCTGCGCGAAGTTCTGGATGTCGGCAACCAGCGGCTGCACCGCAACGCGCTGCAGTTTCGTATCGTGGAGTGGTGGCTCGAAAACCGTTCCGTTCATGAATCGCCTCCTGGTTGCTTCAACCGGACGCGATCGCAAGGCGCGGGCAGTCGGATGTCGGAAAAACTACCTCTGCGGGTTGGTGGGAAGGCTTGACGTCTTCGGTAACGGCGTTACCGTCGCTGGTATTGCTGATGAGATGCGGTTCTGATGCCGTGTTGGTTAAGCGCGGTCTTCGCGAGCATCAGCAGCACAGACAAGAGTGTCTGTGCCACATTGCCGTTTTGAAGGATTCGTGTTACTGGCGGAAGCCAGTGTGGCACAGACACTCCTGTCTGTGCTTTGGCAATGTGCAGCGCCTGAAGTTGCTAATCGCTCTTCAACCGACCTTCTACTTTGATGTCAGGACTTTGCGAACGAGGACGAGTTGGCCGAGGTGATAGGTGTTGTGATCGGCGGCGAGGAGAATCTGCGCGAGCCACGTCGCTTTTCCGTGCGGGATCTTCGCGAGGAGATCGACCGACTCATCATTCACGATCGCCGCATATGCATCGCGGTCGGCGCGGAACTTCGCCACGCTTTCGTCCCACGCGGAGTTGCTTGGCGGCTCCGGCGACGCCGGCCAATATCCGTTCGGGAACTCGACCGCGACGTAATCTGCGTCGCCGCGCGAGTAGCGGAGGATGTCCGACTGCGCGATGCGCATGTGTTCGAGCAGTTCCCACGGCGAATGGTCGCCGCCCGCCGGACGCTTTCCTCGAATCTCCGCCGGCATGTTCTCGACCTCGGAATCAAAGTCCTGATGCGCGTCGCCGCTGTTGAGAAGGTTGAGGATGTGTTCGCGAAAGGCTTTGTCGTTCATGGGTGCAACTCCTGAAATGAAGGATATCGCGATGACGCCGGCATACGCGGACTCGCCGTCGGCGAAGCCGGCGTAAGAACCGTAGCCCACGGCTTTCAGCCGTGGGACAGCAGATCGCCGCCAAATTTGTGAGCCCGTCTTGACGGGCGAAAGAAAGCTTTCTTTCGCCCGCTAAAGCGGGCTCTCAAGAATCTCCATCCGTGAAGACCCACGGCTGAAGGCCGTGGGCTACGGTTCTCATGCCGGCTTCGCCGACTTCACGTTTGCGCGGCGAGCTGCGGTGGCGCACTCGCACTTCGCGGCGTGAACGGTGACGATACGCGCGCCACGCGATGCGCGACCACCAGCCGGATGTCGTCGTAGCTGATGCGGCCTTCGAATTCTTCGTAGATCGGCTTGAGACGTTCGGTGCCGAGGCGCTCGACGGCGGGTGCGATCGTGTCGTATTGCTCGCGCGGAATCCAGGCGTCGATCGACCGCGGGCGCTCGGTGACGATGAAGTCGGCGAGGTAGCCGGAGATCGTGCTGCGGGCGCGGGCGGTGAGGGCCATGACTTCTTCGATCGACGCTCCGTGGCGGAAGGCGTCGTAGGCCTGCGTGCGGCTCGGCGTCGGAGACGGTTCGCGACGCGGCGCGGGAGGCGGCGGCGGACAATCGAACGCGATGCCCGACTTCGCGCAGTAGTTGACGATCACGTCGAGCAGCGCCGCGCCGAAACTGGCGTGTCGCGTTTCGCCGATGCCGGAGATGTGCTTCATTTTCTCGAGCGACGATGGGCGGACGGCGGCGAGCATGCGCAACGCTGCGTCGCCGAGGATGGTGAAGGGCGGGACGGCGCGGGAGTCGGCTTCGCGTTTGCGCCACTCGCGCAGCTCTTCGAAAAGCGCGTGATCCACGCCGGTCCAGGAGAGATCGCGTCCGCCGAGGTCGTCGCCTTCGCGCGCCGCAGCGCGCACGAGGCGCACTTCGAGGGCGCCGCGAAGCATCGCGCGCGACGTCGGCGTCAGTTTCAGCACCGGAAACTTCGCGCCCTCGCGTTTGAGGAAGCCTTGCGCGATGAGTTGCGCGATCCAGTCGCTCAGCTCCTCCTTCGAATAGTTGCCGAGGATGCCGTAGGTGGAGAGCGCGTCGTGGCGGTGCTCGTGGATCTTCTCATTGCTCGATCCGCGCAGGATGGCCACGATGTGCGAGGCGCCGAACGTCTCGCCGGCGCGGACGACGCACGAGACGATTTTCTGCGCGATGACCAGCGAATCCGGCACCGTCTCGTGCGCGTCGAGGCAGACGTCGCAGGCGCCGCAGTTTGCGTTGTCGTACGTCTGACCGAAGTACTCGACCAGCGCTTTGTGCCGGCAAGTCAGCGAGGTCGCGTACTGCTGCATCCGGTCGACGTTCTCGATCGCGGTCGTGTCGGCGGTGCCGGCCAGAATCGCGTTCCACGCCGCGGCATCCTTCGGCGCATAGAGCATCGCGCACTCGGCTTCCAGGCCGTCGCGGCCCGCGCGGCCGGTCTCCTGCTGGTAGTGCTCGACCGACTTCGGCATCCCGGTGTGCAGGACGAAGCGGACGTTGGAGCGGTCGATACCCATCCCGAAGGCCACCGTGGCCACGATGATGTCGCACTCTTCTTTCGAAAACTTCTCCTGCGCCGACGAGCGCTGATCGGGCGAGAGCCCCGCGTGATACGCGGCCACGCGATGGCCGCGGCGTTCGAGAATCGAGGTCAGCGTGTCGACGTCGCGCCGGCGGATGCAGTAGATGATGCCGGCCTCGCGGCGATGGCGGCGGAGGACCTCCTCGACCTGCGCGACCTCGTCGCGGCGCGGAATGATGCGATAGGTGAGGTTGGGCCGGTCGAAGCTGCCGACCAGTTCGACGTGATTGCGAAGTCCGAGCTGTTCGGCGATGTCGCGCCGCACGCGCTCCGTGGCGGTGGCAGTGAAGGCATGCAGCGATGCGGTCGGAAAAATCCGGCGCAGGTCGCGAAGCTGGCGATACTCGGGGCGGAAGTCGTGACCCCATTGGCTGATGCAGTGCGCTTCATCGATCGCGAACGCGGCGACGCCGGCGCGTGCGAGAAGTTGGCGGAAGTTCGTCATCGCCAGACGCTCCGGCGATACGAAGAGCAACCTTAATTTGCGATCGCTCAGCGCGCGCTCGACGTGCCGCTGTTCCGCACTCGACTGCGAGCTGTTGAGCTGCGCCGCCGCGACGCCGCATGCGACCAAGCCGTCGACCTGATCTTTCATCAGCGAGATCAACGGCGAGACGACCACCGTCAGCGATCCGTTGACGATGGCCGGCGCCTGGTAGCAGAGCGATTTGCCGCCGCCGGTGGGCATGACCACGAGCGTGTCGCGGCCGCCGAGCGCGGCCTCCATGGCCTCGGCCTGCAGCGGCCGGAACGACGCAAATCCCCAATGCCGCGCCAGAACTTCGATGAGCTTTGCATTCATGACGTCACCTTCCATGAACGCCGAGGCTCCCTCGGTGTGCAGCGAATTGCAAGCTTTCTACATTAGGTGGAGAGGCTGGACAATCCGCAGATGACGCAGATGGAACAGATGAGGTTTTCATCTGCGTCACATCTGCGTAATCTGCGGATCACAAAGCACTTTGCGGTAACATGTCGCGAATGTCCGAAGCCCCTCTGCCGATGCGCGAGCACGCGCTGGATAACATTCGATTCATTCGCGATGCGATGGAGCGGGCGGGTTCGTTTACGTCCATTCCGGGATGGGGCGGCGTCGGCGTCGGCGTGACGGCGATCGGAGCCACCTTCATCGCGCAGCAGTTCCTCGGCAAGTCGTTGCGGATGTGGCTGGCGACGTGGCTGGCCGAGGCCATCGTCGCCGCGGCGATCGGATTCGGGACGATGGTCGTCAAGGCGCGCCGCTCCGAGGCGCCGTTTATGTCCGGTGCGGCGAAGCGATTCTTCATCAGCTACTTCGCGCCGCTCGTTGCAGGCGCGGTGGTGACCGTCGCTCTCGTCCGCGTGGAAGCGTACGCCGCGATCCCCTCGGTGTGGCTGCTGCTTTACGGCGCCGCATTCGTCAGCAGCGGAGCGTTTTCGATCCGGGTGATTCCGGTGATGGGCGTCGCCTTCATGCTCTTCGGCTGTTTCGCCGCGCTCGTTCCCCTCGGCGCCTCCAACATCCTCCTCGGCATCGCCTTCGGCGGACTGCACATCCTCTTCGGATTCATCATCGCAAGGAGTTACGGTGGCTAAATCAGCAGCAGCGAAGAAGCACGAAGTCGTCGAAACGCAGATCCCCGACTTCGACCGCGTGATCCACGAGAAGACCCGCCTGGCCATGATCAGCGCGCTGGCCGTCAATCCGACGCTGACCTTCAACGAGCTGAAAGCAGTGCTCAAGACGACGGATGGCAACGTGAGCGTCCACGCCCGCAAGCTCGAAGACGCCGGCTACCTGGCCTGCAAGAAATCCTTCGCCGGCCGCGTCCCTAGGACGGAGTATTCGCTGACCGCCTCCGGACGCCGCGCGCTGGAGAAGTACCTCAATCACATGGAAGCCTTGATCAAGGCAGTGAAGCAGTAGGTTAGTGGATTAGTAGATAGCTTCCTGATCGACTAATCGACGGATCTACTTCGCGTCTGAGGTTCCGATAAGTTTCGACTCGCACCATTCTCGTATGAAGTCAATGTACTCGGGAATCGGCATCATGTTGAGATCTTCGTCGCTATAGCCATCGGTACGCCGCTGATCGTAGAAATCCGAGGCAAAATCGGCGAAGTGATACCAGATTCTGCTTGCACTATGAACGCGACGCAAACCGATTGTTTCGACGAACCAATCGCGGACGGCGCGTACAACTTCTGACGGCTCGTTGTCATGCCGCTTAATGTCGATGCCCGAAAGGTCGGAAATGGCTTTCTGAAATTCGTGCTGCTCCTTTTCAAGAACGAGGGATTTCTTAGTGCTAAGCGCCCGCGAACCAAAGACGCGACGCCCATATTCGATTCCCAGCTCAAATGGCATGTTCATACGGGAGAATTCGCCGACCTGAGAGGCGCGTAGGCGGGACAGATCATGAATGCTGTATTGACACTCACGGATGAGAGCGCAGATCTTGTCGATTCGGTTCTCGCCTGAGTCTGATCTTTCGGATGCGATGCGCGGAACGAAACCGACGTAAACGATCGTAAAGAGTAGTGGACGTAAGAGAGGTAGATACTCCGAGTCGTAAGGGCAGTTGACGAATATGTTGCGCGAGAAGGCGTCTCGGCGCTTGGCCACCATCGTTACTTCTTTCGATCGGCGGGCGGGTGAGGATCACGCCCGTAGGAATTCTTCTCAACGATCATTCCGTCGCGGCGATGGATAACGAGTTCCGATCGATCTTTGATGCTCTGCTGGCGACCCCATGAAATCGCCTCCGCCTGCGTCGGGAACCGCTTGGATGCGCGATCAGCCCCTTCCTTCTTGACGCCCCATCGTCCATCTATCGTTCGAACGACGTGATTAGATTTCGCTGTCCTCGCCATAGTCATGATACTAACACGGTCCACCTCTCCTACTGCGCCGGAACGAACGTTGGATCGTTCGTCTTCGAATCGATCACCGATGCATAAGCCGTTACGCGGCCCTGTCCACTGATGACTTTCACCGTTACGCGGGCGTTGTACATGTTGGTCAGGCCCATTGATTTCAATAGCTGCGGGTATTGGATGAATTGGTTTGGCGTCAGGTTGATTTGCGTTGACGCGGCGACCTTCGAGTCGTTCGGGACGGCGGTTACTTCGACCGTTGCGGATTTGCCGGTGACTTCGGCGAAGCCGACGTTGGTGCGGTAGCGGTCGGATTCTTCGATCTGGAGGAGTTGGAGCGGGCGCGTGCCGAGGGCGGCGGCGTCGTTGGCGGTGACGGCGGGGATGAACTGGCCGTAAGTGCCGTTCGGCGTCTGGTTGTAGGTGCGGGCGGTGGCCACGAGCGGCGTGGCGGCGGTCGTGGAGATGTGCAGGGCGCCGCCGTCGTTCGTCAGGCCGAAGAATTGATGGAGGGCGGCGTCGAAGGTCTGGACCTGGTTCGGCGCGAGGTTGACGTCCTTCGACTGCGGTGTGCCGCCGTTCTGCGAGTAGAAGGTCAGCGTCGCCTTGACGGGGTTCGAGGACGGATTGAAGAGGCGGACGTCGGTCTGCCAGTTGGCGATGCCGTTGTTGAGATCGGCCACGCCCGGGATGACGTAGCGCGACGCGGCGGTCGCGTTCACGGCCACGGGCGAGACGAGGAGCGGATCGTTTGTCAGGTTGTCGAGCACCGAGGCGTAAGCGGTGACCTTGCCGGTTTGGGAGACGACTTTGACTTCGATGCGGCCGTCGTTCACCTGCACCTTCTTATCGGCCAGGATGGAGTTGAGCTGGATGTGCTGGCCGCCCTTGAGGTCCTGCGTGAACTCGGTGAGCTTCTTGCCGTCGTCGCCGAAGACGCTGACCAGGACGGAGGCGGGATCGCCGGAGCCTTCGACGATGCCGAGGTTCGTGCGGAAGGCGGACGACTGCGCGATCTGCTGGAGGCTGAGGATCGTCGATTTGCTCGGATCGGACGCGCGTCCGACGAACGCGGCGAAGGGAACAGCCGGGATGTACTGGCCGAAGGTGCCGTTCGACGTGGTGTTGAAGGTGCGGCTGGAAGCGAAGGTGAGGAGGTTAGCCAGGCCGCTCGAAACCGCGGCGGTCGTGGAGACCGACGTGGACGTGGCGGTGAGCGGGCGCACTTCGAGCGTGCCGGTGGCGCCGTTGGAGCCGAACCATGACTGGAGCACGTCATCGAGCGCGAGAGTGCGGCCGGGATCGATGTCGACCGTGGTCTGTTTGCCGGACGAAATGCCAGCCTCGCCGGTCGGTGTGAAGGTGACCTGGTACTTCATCGGCTGGGCCGAGGAGTTGGTGACGCGGACGTCGGACTGGAACTTGGAGTTGATGCCGTCGGCGTGCGCGACGGCGGGGATGATCAGGGCGTCGGGCGGCGGTGCGCTCTTGGAGGTCGGCGAGACCGGCTGCACCAGGTTGACGGAGACTGTCGTCGTCGCAGGGGGCGTGGTTCCGAGTGGAGCGATGCGGCTGTTTCCGGAGGACGATCCGAAGCTGACGTTGACGGCACCGCTGCTCGTGCCGACGGCGAGGCCGTCGGTTTTCGCGGTGACGTCCAGCGTCGTGCCGCCGGGTGCGACTGTGCCGGTGCTGGGGGAGACGGTGAGCCACGGCTGATTGGTCGTGGCGAGGAAGGTGTCGCCCGCCGCGGCAGCGATCGCGCCCTTGCCAGCCGCGCCGTTTCCGCCATCGAGGTGGATCTGGTAGTGCGTGGTCTGCGGGTTGTCGGCGGGCGTGGAGCCGTTCGCGTTCGAAGGATCGATGACGTTCGACGGCAGCACCTGCACGGCCAGCGCAGGCGAGAAGAGGCTGCGCGCGCCGTTGCACATGGCGATGGCGCGGACGCGGTAGTAGAAGGTGATCGGCGCGTTGGTGTTGTTGAGACGCTTGAACGGATACTCGTTGCCGTCGAGTGTGATGGCGTTCGGCGCGGAGAAGGCGGTGTCGGCCGATTCCTGCAATTCGTACTGCGTGTTCGCCTTCGGGCCGACCGGCGTCCAGCGGATCACGTATTCGACGTTGCTCGATACGGTGCTTTCCGCGCGCGGCTGGGGTACGGCGGGCGTGGCGCACGTGGGCGGCGGCGGAATGGCGGTAAAGCTGCTCACCGTCGAGCGGACGGGCGGACAGTTGGCGAAGAGCGCTTCGACGGACCAAGTCACCGGGCCGGCCGGCGCGCTCTGATTGTCGAGGTGCAACCCGGCGGTGGTGCCGATGACTTTCGGCGCTTCGGGACCGGCAGCAAGCCAGACCTTGTACTGCGTCGCGCCCGGGACGTTGCTCCAGCGAAGGTCAAACGGGGAGAAGACGGGCGCGCCGTCGAACGGCGCGGTGAGGATCGAGCGGGCCACGCTGCAGTCGGCGGGAGGCGTGAAGGTGAAGCGGGCGTGCGCGGAGTCGACGGCGTCGCAGCGGTCGAAGAGGGCGCGCACGAACCAGTCAATAGTCCCGCTACCGACGGTGCGGCGGAGGAACGTGCCGGTCGTCGAACCAGCCAGCGAGGGAGCGCCGCCGTCGATGGAGAACCAGAGCTCGTAGCCGATCGCGTTCGGGGCCGCAGTCCAGTCGAATTCGACGAAGCCGGTGGTGAGCGTGGCGTCGTTGGCCGGAGCGGTAGGTGATGCCGCGGCGTTGTTGCAATTCTGCGCGGGCGGAATCGTGAACGTCTGCGGAGCGGAGGCCAACGAGGCGCAGCCGTCGAAGAGCGCTTCGACGTACCAGTTCACGCTGCCGGTGGTGAAGGTGAAGTGCAGCGTCGTGACCGCGGACGGCGTGGTCGCGATCGGCGCGAAATCGGAGTTGTTGATTGCAGCCCAGATGCGGTAGCCGTTCGCGCCAGCGGCCGGCGTCCAGTGGAGATCGGTGATCGACGACGGAAGGGACGCGTTCGGCGCCGGCGCGAGAAGCGACGGCGCGGTGTGGCTGCCGCAGCCGGTGGTCGCGGCGACCGTGAAGCTGGATGACGTCGATGACGTGTTCGGGCAGCCGGGGAAGATGGCGTCGACGTGCCAGACCACGCTGGAGCCGGAGAGCGGGAGGGTGACCGAGGTGGCGCCGTTGGTGGTGGCGGCATCCTGAAGGGCGCCGCCGTCGATGGCCAGCCAGAGGCGGTAGCCGATCGCCTGCGGGACGGCAGTCCAGGCGAAGGTCACCGGTGAAGTCACGCTTGCATTGGGCGACGGTCCGATGAGCTGCGGTGCAGACGTTGAGCAGTTCGAGGATGCGGCGACGGAGAAATCGCGCGGCGGCGCGGACGCCAGCGTCGGGCAATCGTTCGGGAAGTGCGCGGCGACATACCAGGTGGACGGACCGCTGGGGACGTTGACGGTGGCCGAGGTCGACTGCGTGGAGGCCACGATGGCGGCGGCGCCGCCGGAGCTGGCGATCCAGAGATCGTACGACGTGGCATTGGGAGTCGCGGCCCAGGTGAAGTTGATGGAGCTGGGAAGGTTCGAGGCGCCGGCGGCGGGAGAGAGCAGCACGGGGAACGAGTTGTTGCACGAGACCGGAGTGCCGACGGTCACGCTGGCGCTGGCGCTGTTGTTGTTGACGTTCGGATCGCTGGAAGCGGTGCCGATGGCGGCATCGTCGCCGGCGCTGTTCGCCGTGGCGGTTGCGGTGATGGCGATCGTCGACGAGGCACCGGGAGCGAACGACGGGCGCGTGCAGGTGACCGAGAGTCCGTTCACGCTGCACGACCAGCCGTTGCCGGACGCGGATGCGTTGCTGACGCCGGAGAGCGTGTTGATCACGGTGACGTTCTGGGCCGTGCTCGGGCCGTTGTTCACGGCGTTCAGCGTGAAGGTGACCGTGCCGCCGACGTTGACCGGGTTTGGCGAGGCGGTCATCGTCAGGGCCAGGTCGGCGGAATCGTTGATGGCGACGTTGACGCTGCCGGAGGCGCTGCAGGAGCCGCTGGTGATGGTGATGCTGATGGTCGCCGTGCTGCCGTTGCCGGCGCTCCAGACGATCGACGGCGTTCCGTTGCCGCTGGTGATCGTGCCGCCGGCAATGGTCCAGTTGTAGGTCGAGCCGCTCTGGGCGGGCGGCACCGAGGCGGTGTTGCCGGTGGAGCCGGTCGGAACGGAGGATGGCGCCTGAATCGCGGCTGTGGTCGCGCCGGAAGAGATGGTGATCGTCTTCGATGCATTGGCGCTGCAGCCGTTGCCGTTCGTCACGGTGACACTGAAGGTGGTCGTCGACGCGGGAGAAACGGTGATGGTCTGCGTCGTGGCGCCGGTCGACCAGGCGTAGGTGGCGAAGCCGGCTCCGGCGTCGAGCGTGGCGCTGCCGCCGGCACAGACGGCCGAGGGGCCGGTGATGGTGACGGACGGATTGGGGTTCACGGTGACGGCGACGGGCGATGAGGTCGCACTGCAGCTTCCGCTCGTGACCATGACGCTGTAGCTGCCGGTGGCTGTGGCGTTGAACGACTGCGAGGTGCTGCCGTTGATCGGCACTCCGTTCAGGAGCCACTGATTGTTGGCCGCGGCGCTCGAGGTCAGCGTGACGCTGCCGCCGTTGCAGAAGGTAGTCGGGCCGCTCGTCGTGATCGTCGGCGTGGCCAGCGGCGTCTGCGAGACGGCGAACGGTGCGGAGGTACCGCTGCAGCCGCCATTCCCCACCGTCACGGTGTAGTTGCCGGCCGCGGTCGCGACGAAGCTCTGCGAATTGGCGCCGCCGATCGACGAGCCGTTCAGTGACCACTGGAACGTCGTTCCGGCCGATGCAGTCAGCGTGGTGTTTCCGCCGGGGCAGAAGGTGTTCGATCCGGTGATCGTTGGCGTGAATGGACTCACAGCCACGCTGGCGTTGCCGGTGGCGGTGCATCCATTCAGCGATGCGGTGACGCTGATCGAGACCGGCGAGGCCGTCCCGACATCGAAGATGATGGAGGACGATCCCTGTCCCATGAAGATGGTGCCGTTGGTGATGGACCAGGTGTAGGTCGCGCCGCCGGCGGGGCTGGCGATGCTCGCTACGTTCTCGCCGTTGGCGCAGGTCGATGCCGGCGCGTTGATGGTTGCGGAGGGCGGGGCGTTGACGGTGACGCTCTGTGGCGCGGAGGTGCCGGTGCATCCGGCGGAGTCGGTGACGGTGACGCTGTAGTTGCCGGTCGCGGTGGCGCTGAAGGTCGAGGCGTTCGCACCGCCGATCGGTGTGCCGTTGAGCAGCCACTGGAGTGCTGCGAAGGTGCCGCTGCCGCCGCTCGGATTCGCGGTAAGCATGACGTTGCCGCCGGCGCAGAAGGTGGTCGGGCCGCCGGCGGAGATGGTCACGTTGACGGTGCTGTTGACGGTGACCGATGTCGGCGATGACGTGGCCGAACAGCCGGCGGCATTCGTGACGGTGACGGTGTAGCTGCCGGACGTGGTGGCGACGAACTGCTGCGCGTTGGCGCCGACGATCGGCGTGGCGAAGTTGCGCCACTGGAACGACGCGCCGGCGGACGCCGTGAGGGTGACGCTGCCGCCGGTGCAGAAGGTGGTCGGGCCGCTGGGCGTGATCGTCGCCGACGGCGGCGTGCAGGTGGTGACGCTCACCGCGGGCGAAAGTTCCGAGGTGCCGTCGGCGATCGTGGTGCAGGCGCTGTCGGCGAAGCTGGTGGCGGTGGCCACGAGCTTGTCGCCGATCACGACCGGCGCGCTGTTGACGGTGATCGAGACGCCGTTCAACGCGTTGCCGGCGAAGCATTGCGAGGCGAGGAAGGAGAGCGGATGAAGGCCCGACGCGTCGCTCTTGAACAGTTCGACGCGGATCCCGGCCGTGTTGGCCACCGATGCGGAATCGACGTTCACGCGTGTGGTGAGCGTGCCGCCGGCCAGCGAGGCGTCGACGAACGTTGGTGTGTTCTGGAGATTGTTCGGGCCGAAGTCCGCGTCGCCGGCGTCGTTCGCCGTTGCGCCGTCGCTGGCGAGGTCGATCGACAATCCGCTGTTGCCGGCCAGCGTGTTGTGCAGGATGGAGTTGCCGCTGCCGGGACCGTCGAAGGTGATGCCGGTGGTGTTGGAGACGATGGTATTGCCGGCGCCGGCAATCGTTCCGCCGATCGTATTGAACGAAACGTTCGTGCCGAGGAAGATCCCGGTCGTGTTGCCGATCGAAGCGGTGCCGGCGGCGTCGGTACCGATGAAGTTTCCGGCGATGACGTTGGCGGCGCAGGCGGATGCTCCGCTGCTCATGAAGATGCCGGAGTTGTTGTTGCCGGAGATGACGTTGCGCTCAGCCGCCGTCGTCCCGCCGATGGTGTTGTTGCTCGCGCCGTTGAGGATCTGGATGCCGTCGGTCTGGTTGGCGACGTTCGTCGTGCCGGCGGCGTTGAGGCCGATGTAGTTGCCGCGCACGCTGTTGCCGCTCACGCCTTTGATGACCACGCCGCTGCCGAAGTTGCCGGAAATGACGTTGCGTGCGGCGGCAGTCGTTCCGCCGATGCTGTTGTTGGCGGCGGTGATCAGGATGCCGTCTCCGGCATTCTGTCCAGCCGTCGATCCATCTGTATGGATACCGAGGTAATTGGCGGAGATCGTGTCGTTGCCGGCGGTGTCGATGAGGATGGCCGGACCCTGGAACGTGACGATGCTCAGGCCTTTGACGACGTCGTTGCCGCCGCTGAGCTGCAGGCCGGCGCTCGGGTTCGGATTGCTGCTGCCGTCGAGCGTGACCAGCGGCGCGCCGCTGTAGCCGGGCTGCGTGGTGGCGTCGATGGTGACGCCGCCGGCGGTAATCGCGGGGAGCGAGGTGGGCGGCAGGATCGTGAGCTGTCCGCCGGGGAGGTTGAAGCCGATGGTGCACGGAGCGGTGCAAACCGCGGCGTTGTTGGCGTCGAGGATGGCCTGGCGCAGCGATCCGGTGCCGGAGTCGGCGTTCGTGGTCACGAAGAGCGATGACGTTCCGCCGATGCCGACGTTCGAGGCCGTGGCGTTGTTGCTGCTGTTCGTGTCGGATTCGGTGGCGGACGCCGAGGCGTTCAGAACCGCCGTTCCACTGCCGGTGGCGGTGAGGTTGATGGTCTGCGTTGCGGTGCCGCTCGATGAAAGCGTCCCGATCGAGCAGGTGATCGTCGTCGATCCGCTGCACGTGCCCTGCGTCGATGACGGCAAGCCGTTCAGCGTCACATTCGCCGGCAGCGTGATCGTGGCGGTGACGTTCGATGCCGTGGCCGGGCCGTTGTTGGTGACGATGGTGGTGTAGGTGAAGTTGCCGCCGTTGCCGATCGTGGCCGGAGCACTCCCACTGATACCGATGTCGGCGTTGGCAGCACCGGCCGGATCGATGGTGACATCGAGGCCTGTTCCGTCGCCGCTGAAGTTGCCGTTGCTGCCGAAGCCGACGGTGAATTCGAGCGTGTCGCCGGCGGAGAAGGTCGTGGTGACGTCGAAGTTCGCCGGGACGTTGAAGCTGTTGATGTTGCTGGAAAAGAGCGTAGCCGCCGTGGAGTTGTTGTGCAGGATCGCCACGTCCGTCGTGGTCGGGAAACTCGAGTCGAGTCCGACGAAGAAGCCGTGAACGCGATACTGGGCGGTGGCCGGCGCGGTCCAGCGGATGACGCTGTTCTCTCCCAACGAGCCGGGATGCATCTCGATCTTCATCGACGGCGTGAAGTTGGTGGCCTGCTGCAGCGTGCTGTTGGTGGAGTTGCGGCCGACGTTCGGCAGTCCACTTCCCCAGAAATCGAATCCGCTGCTGTTGCCATGCGTCGCGTGCAGATTGAACACCGCTCCTCGGCTTGCCTCGAAGCCGTAGCTCCATCGCGCGGAGGGGTTGGTGCTGACGAAGAAGTCGCGCGCGGCGTCGTCGTTGTCGATGTAGGTGTAGCCGTTGGTGAGCGTGAACGTGCCGACCGCGTTGGTGACGGCGACGTTGACCGTTCCCGCGGCGTGCGCGGGGGCGGCGACGACGAGTTGCGTGGCGGTGCTGGAGAGGATCGTGCCGCCGGTCGCACCGAAGGTGACGGAGGTGACGGAGTTGAGATTCGTCCCTTCAATGATGACGCCGCCGGCGCCTGCTACGGATCCGCTGTTCGGACGGAGCGCGCTGACGACCGGGGAGGTGTCGTAGGTGAAGCCGTTCGTGACGGTGGTCGGCTGGCCGTCGCCATTCGTGATGACGACGTCGACGACGCCGGAGGCGTGCGGCGGCGTGGTGCAGGTGATCGTGTTCGCGTTGACGACGGTGACAGAGGTCGCAGCGATTCCGCCGAAGGTGACGGCGAGCGAGGTTCCGCTCACGAAGCCGCTGCCGGTGATGGTGACGGCGGTGCCGCCGCCGCCCGGTCCCGAATTCGGCGAGAGTGCGGCGGTGACGGTGGGACCGCTGGCGGTGAGGATGACGGCGGTGGCGGTGTTGGAATCGGTGAAAGAGCGCACCGGCGAGCTGCCGAAGGTCAATGTCTTCGGTGAGAAGGTGGCGGAGCTGGACGACGGATAACTGATGATCTGGAACTGCTGGCCGCCCTGCGGCACGAAACCGTTGACCGGCGCGGCGATCAGTGCGCCGGTGAGCGCGACCGGGCTGGAGAATGATAGATGTCCGAACGTCGAGGCGCTGCCGATGCCGAAGTCGTAAACCGGCGAGCCGCTGCTGGTGAAGGATCCGCTGAAGGTGATTCCGCCGCTTTGCGGCTGCAGTGTTCCGCTGTTGGCGAAGTTCTGGATCGTGGTCGTTCCGGTGGCGACGCTCTTGCGGAACGTTCCGGCGTTGTTGAACGGCTGGCCCGCGCCGCAGCAGTGCTGGAAGATCAACTGGTCACTGGTGACGCTGAAGAGGCCACCGGCCTGATTGTTGATGACGCCGGAGTTGAAGACGGAGATGTTGTTCGCGCCGCTCCAGTTGACGGTTCCGCTGTTGTTGAGGGTGCCGCCGTCGATGAAGCGCGTGCCGCTGCCGCTCAGGTTGAGCGTGCCGCCGCTGTTGACGTTCATCGATCCGGCGCCGGTGAGCACCGCGTCGGCGTTCCAGTCGATGATTCCGGAAGCCGAGGTCCCGATCGAGGCGCCGCTCGTGACGTTGAGCGTTCCGCCGATCATCGTCAGATGCGCGACCGTCAGTCCCGCCAGCGATACGTTGAGCTGCGACCCGTTGAGCTGGAAGTTGCCGCTGCCGGTCAGGGTGGCGCCTGAGCCGAGCGTGTACGGATTGCTGTTGAAGAAGATCGTAGCGGCGGATGCGGCGTTGAAGACCGCGCTGCTGGTGCCGCCGGAGATCAGCCCGAACGTGCCGCTCTGGATGTCCACCGTGCCGCTGTTGTTGAAGCCGTTGTTGTTGACGGTGGTCGTGCCTGTGGCGACCGTCTTACGGAACGTCCCGGCGTTGTTGAAGGCCTGTCCCGCGCCGCAACAGTGCTGGAAGATGATCTGATCGTTGGTTACGCTGAAGAGTCCCGCGGCCAGATTGTTGATGACGCCGGAGTTGAAGACAGAGATGTTGTTGCCGCCGCTCCAGTTGACCGTGCCGCTGTTATTGAGCGTGCCGCCGTCAATGAAGCGCGTGCCGCTGCCGCTGAGGTTGAGCGTGCCGCCGCTGTTGACGTTCATCGATCCGGCGCCGGTCAGCGTGGCGTCCGCGCTCCAGTCGATGACGCCGGACGCCGAGGTGCTCATCGAGGCGCCGCTGTTGACGTTGAGCGTTCCGCCAACCATCGTCAGATGATCGACCGTCACCGCCGAAGAGACATTGAGCTGCGAGCCGGTGAGCTGGAAGTTGCCGCTGCCGGTCAACGTGGCGCCCGATGCGAGCGTGTACGGATTGCTGTTGAAGAAGATCGTCGCGCCGGATGCGGCGTTGAAGATCGCGTTACTCGTGCCGCCGGAGATCAGCCCGAACGTGCCGCTCTGGATGTCGACCGTGCCGCTGTTGTTGAAGCCGTTGTTGTTGATGGTGGTCGTGCCGGTGGCGATCGTCTTGCGGAATGTCCCGGCGTTGTTGAAGGCCTGTCCGCCGCTGCAGCAGTGCTGAAAGATGATCTGGTTGCTGGTGACGCTGAAGAGACCCGCCGCCAGATTGTTGATGACGCCGGAGTTGTAGATGGAGATGTTGTTGCTGCCGCTCCAGTTGATGGTGCCGCTGTTGTTGAGGGTGCCGCCGTCAATGAAGCGCGTGCCGCTGCCGCTGAAATTGAGCGTGCCGCCCGCGACGACGTTGAGCGTGCCGGCGCCGCTCAGCGTGGCGTCGGCATTCCAGTCGATGACGCCGGTCGCGGTCGTGCTCACCGATCCGCCGGCGTTGATGTTCAGATTGCCGCCCGCCAGCGTCATGTGATTGACGGTGACGCCCGCCGCGAAGACGTTGAGCTGCGATCCGTTGATCTGGAAGTTTCCGCTGCCGGTGAGCGTGGCGCCGGTGGCGAGCGTGTAGACGTTCGAGTTGAAGAGGATCGTGCCGGACGAGGTGGCGTTGAAGATGCCGCTGCTCGTGCCGCCGGAGAGCGGCGTAAACGTGCCGCTCTGGATGTCGACCGTGCCGGTGTTGTTGAAGCCGTTGTTGTTGATCGACGTCGTGCCGGTGGCGGTGGTCTTCCGGAACGTCCCCGCGTTGTTGAAGGCCTGTCCGGCGCTGCAGCAGTGCTGGAAGATGATCTGGTCATTGGTCACGGCAAAAAGGCCCGTGGCCAGGTTGTTGATGACGCCGGAGTTGTAGACGGAGATGTTGTTGCCGCCGCTCCAGTTGACGGTGCCGCTGTTGTTGATCGTGCCGCCGTTGACGAAGCGCGTGCCGGAGCCGCTGATGTTGAGCGTCGCGCCGGCGGCGATGTTGACGGTCGTGTCGATCTCGCTGTCCGAGGTCCAGTTCATGATGCCGTTCACGGTCAGAGGTCCAGCGCCGAGGAGACGGCTGCTGGTGAAGGTCAGCGCGCCGCTGGCCGTGACGGTGGCGGGATTGGTGAACGTGACATCGTGGCCGACGCCGAGGTTGAGGGTCTGCGTGCCGGTCGCTCCGCCCCCGACGGTCAGTATGTTGAAGGCGGGAGTGACGTCGACGTTGACAGTGTAGGTGCCGTTGGCATCGATGACGGCGTCGTTGGCCGCCGTCGGAACGCTGCCGGTGGACCAGTTCGAAGCGGTGCTCCAGTTCCCGCCGCTGCTGTTGATCCAGTGCGCGACCGTGAGGACGGTGAACGGCGCCGCGCTGGTGGCGGTGCCGCCGCCCGTGACGACGGAAATCGCGCCGGTGGTGGCGGAGACGGGAACCGTGGCCGTGATCTGCGAGCTGCTGTCGCCGGTGAACGTAGCCGTGGTGCCGTTGAACTTGACGGCGCTGACCGCGCTGAAGTTGGTGCCGCTGATGACGACGCTCGATCCGCTGTAGCCGGAGGAGGGCGTGAAGCCGGTGACGGTCGGCGCGGCGGCGGCGATGAAGCACTTGCCGAACGTGCCTGCGCCGAAGACGGTCTGGATCTCCGTCGACGACAGCGCGCGGTTGTAGATCGTCAGCTCGTCGATGCCGCCGGAGAAGAAGGAGGTCAGCGTGCTGTTGTCGCTCTGCACGCCGATGAGCAGCGGATTCGTGTCGTAGGCGACGACCTTCGAGGTGGTGGCGGCGTTGACCAGCGCTCCGTCGAGATAGAGAGCCTGCGCGGTTCCGGCGCTGTCGTAGACGTAGGCGAAGTGATGCCACACGCCGGTGGTCGGGGCGGTGGTGGTGGCCAGGATGTCGGTCGATGCGGCGTCGCCCACGCCCGCGCCGAGGGTGCCGTCGGTGTCGATGAAGACCAGGAACGAATTTTCGACGCCGCTGCCGATGGCCTTCGAGGCCAGAATCCGTGTGCCGGTGGTGCCGACGATCTTGAACCATCCTTCCACGGTCAGGCTGGCCGGGTGCAGCGAGGCGTTGTCGGGCGCGCTGACGTAGGCCGTCGTTCCGTTGAGACCGAAGGCCTGGCCCACTTCGCCGGTGCCAAATGAGACGCCGCCGTTCGCGGTGGCGAAGTTGGGACCGGCGGAATCGACGGTGTTGCTTTCGGCGCGATACCACGCCACGGCGCCGCTCGGCACGGCCGTGCACGACGTCGGTGTGACCGTCGTGGTCTTGCTGGCGCTGTTGTTGGCCGTGTTCGGATCGGGCTGCGTGCCGCTCGCGCTGGCGGAGAGCGTGAGCGTTCCCGGGATGGTCGGCGTGACGACGATGGACGGGAAGAAGTTCACAGACGCGCCGATGGAGCTCCAACTGCAGGTCACCGTCCCGGCCGACGGCGTACACGTTCCGCTGTTCGTCGGCGTGGAGGAGACGTAGGTGGAGTTGGAGGGGAGCGTCACGGTCAGGACGGGGTTCGTCCCCTGCGAGGTGCTGTTGTTGAAGAGCTGGATGGTGAAGGTGACGTTGCCGCCGGCGAAGGTGACCGGATCGGGCGTGCCGCTGATGCCGACCAGGCGCAGGTCGATCTGATCGTTGACCGTGACCGAGCCGCTGCCGGTGTTGTTGGCGTTGTTGGAGTCCGGCTCCGTGCCGGAAGCGGTCGCCGACAGCGTCGCCGTTCCGCCGGCGGTAGGCGTGACGATCACGGTGGCGAAGTAGTTGACCGAAGCTCCGATCGAGGTCCAGTTGCAGGTCACGACGCCGGCCGATTGCGAACAGCTCCCGCCGCCGGTCACCGACGCCGAAACGAACGTCGAGGCGGCGGGGATGGTCATCGTCAGCGTCGTACCGGTCCCCTGCGAGGTGCTGTTGTTGAAGAGCTGCGTCGTGTAGGTGACGTTGCCGGTATTGAGCGTGATCGGATTCGGCGAGCCGCTGACGCTGACGACGCGCAGGTCGATTTGGTCGTTGACCGTGACCGATCCGCTGGCCGTGTTGTTGGCGTTGTTGGAGTCGGGCTCGGTGCCCGATGCGGACGCCGACAGCGTCGCTGTTCCGCCCGCAGTCGGTGTGACGACGACGGTGGCGAAGTAGTTGACCGATGCTCCGATCGACGTCCAGTTGCAGGTCACGACGCCGGCCGATTGCGAACAACTGCCGCCGCCGGTCACCGACGCCGACACGAACGTCGAGGCGGCGGGGATGGTCATCGTCAGCACTGTCCCCGTCCCCTGCGACGTGCTGTTGTTGAAGAGCTGCGTGGTGTACGTGATGTTGCCGGTATTCAGCGTGATCGGATTCGGCGAGCCGGTGACGCTGACGACGCGCAGGTCGATCTGATCGTTGACGGTGACCGATCCGCTGCCTGTGTTGTTGGCGTTGTTCGGATCGGTTTCCGTGCCGGAGGCGCTGGCCGACAGAGTCGCCGTGCCTCCCGCGGTCGGAGTGACGACGACGGTGCCGAAGTAGTTGACCGAGGCTCCGATCGACGTCCAGTTGCACGTCACGACTCCGGCCGATTGCGAGCAACTGCCGCCGCCGGTCACCGAGGCCGAAACGAAGGTCGAGGCCGAGGGGATGGTCATCGTCAGCACGGGGTTCGTTCCCTGCGACGTGCTGGCGTTGAATAGCTGCGTCGTGTAGGTGACGTTGCCGGTATTGAGCGTGATCGGATTCGGCGAACCGGTGACGCTGATGATGCGCAGGTCGATCTGGTCGTTGACGGTGACCGATCCGCTGCCGCTGTTGTTGGCGTTGTTCGGATCCGGCTCCGTGCCGGAGGCGCTGGCGGACAGCGTTGCCGTTCCTCCCGCCGTCGGCGTGACCACGACCGTACCGAAGAAATTGCTCGACGCTCCGATCGACGTCCAGTTGCAGGTGACTACGCCGGCCGATTGCGAACAACTTCCGCCGCCGGTCACCGAGGCCGAGACGAAGGTCGATGCCGAAGGGATGGTCATCGTCAGCACCGGGTTCGTTCCCTGCGACGTGCTGGCGTTGAAGAGTTGCGTCGTGTAGGTGACGTTGCCGGTATTGAGCGTGATCGGATTCGGCGATCCGCTGACGCTGACCACGCGCAGGTCGATCTGATCGTTGACCGTGACCGATCCGCTGGCTGTGTTGTTGGCCGGCGTCGGATCGGGATCGGCACCGGAGACGGACGACGTCAGCGTCAGCGATCCGCCCGCGGTCGGCGTGACGACGATCGTGACGAAGAAATTGCTCGAGGCCGGGATCGTCGACCAGTTGCAGGTGACCGTTCCCGCCGACTGCGAACAGCTTCCGCCGCCGGTGGCCGAGGAGGAGACGTAGGTCGAGCTCGAAGGAATGGTGCTGGTGAGGACGGGGCTGGTGCCGGCGGTGGTGCTCTCGGCGTTGAAGACCTGGGTCGTGTAAGTAATGTTGCCGGTGTTGAGCGTGATCGGATTCGGCGAGCCGCTGACGCTGACGACGCGCAGATCGACGTTCGTCGCAAACAACGCCGCGGGCGCGGCCACGGCAAGCGCAGCGAGGACGACCACTCGGAGGACCTTGGACATGAACCTCTCCCTCTATGAACACACGTCAACGCACGGTGGCGTGATTGACCCGTTCTCTCTCTGGTGTGAAACCGCGAATTGTACCGCGCTACCTCAAATAACGTCTACGGCGGATGCCCGGAACGATGGCGCAAATGTAGGTTCGCCCGCTTCCCGCTCTCGTGATGTCACTCACAAGACGTACGGCGGCACGATCGGAGTGGATTGCCGACTGAATCCGACAATCTAGCCTAGACTACGCATCTCCCCGAAATCGGTCGGAAGCTAAAGGAGGTCTTGGTGGTTCTCGTTGCCTTCTTCTGGTTCGTAGTGTGGGGCCTCGGAAGCGCAGTTCTGTGGTTCTTGGGGTGGATTCTGACGACCTTCATCCAAGGGCCCGATGCTGCCTCAGACCTCACCATTAAGTGGTTCTTCGCTTTCGACGGCATCCTCGCAGGCGCAGCTGGGTACGGGACGATCTTTTTCTTGTGCTTTGAGCGGTCGATTCTCCTTACGGCGCTCCGAAGCGTCATCGATGTACCCCCCTCCTTGCAGGAAGAATTCGAGCAACGTATGAGACTCTTCTCACCGTGGTGGCGCCCACTCGCCGTGGCTGTTCTACTGACCGGCATCGGTGGTTTCATTGCCTATGGTGCAGGCATTCCTTTGAAAGGGTTCTCGCATCGCTACCTGACGGCGATGGTGATCTCTTTCTATTTCGTTGGCGCGTACGGCTTGATGTTCATCGTCGGTGTACTGAATCTCTTTCGGTTCATCGACAAACACTCGGATTCGGCATCGGATGTCCGCATCAGGTTGAAAGCCCCATTCATCTCGCAGGCCGTCCAGACGATCGATCTCTTTCTTGTCGTGAGCTCCGGCATGTGCGTCTTTGCGGTATACGTTTGTTTCCGCGGAACGCTGACAGCATTCGCGGCCGCTCCGCCAGCCTTTTACAAGGCACTCATAATCCCCGTCTTCTTTTATCTTCCGGCGTCGCTCGTCTATAGCTTTTACCCGAGGCATGTGCTACGACAGATCTGGGAGAACGACACATTTGCTGCCATCGAGCATTTTGCGGATGAGACTCGGATGAATCTTGTTTCCGACTTGAAAGCAACACTCGAACTCAGGAAACTTATCCTCGATGTGAAAGAGAAGATGATCGCCGAGCGCCGGATGTTGCCGATCCTCAGCCTCAAGGACGCACCGACCCTAACTATGGCCTTACTCATGGCGATCCAGCTAGTCGCACAGAAAGATCCGATCGTTGCCGTATTCCTGGGGCTGGGCGGCGGGAAGTAAGGTCAGCTACCTAATTCATTGCGCCGTTACCCTTTCGGCGATACCGTCCGCCGCCATGAAACGCGCGCTGATCGCTCTGCTCTCGCTCACCGTCGCCGTCACCGTATTCGCGGCCTGGCAGGTCTCGCGGCACATCGCTATCGGCGGCACGGGCGGATGGGATTACGTCTCCATCGACTCCGTCTCGCGGCGCGCGTATGTCTCACACGGTGATCGCGTGGAAGTCGTCGACGTCGATGCTGGCAAGGTGGTCGGCCTGATCCCCGACACCCTCGGCGTGCACGGCATCGCCGTCGATCACGATGGCGGACGCGGATTCATCTCCAGCGGCCGCGTGAACATGATGTCGATCTTCGATCTGAAAACGCTGAACCGCATCAACGACGTGAAGACCACCGGCGACAACCCCGACGCGATCCTGTTCGAGCCTGCCTCGCAACATGTGTTCACCTTCAACGGCCGCGGCAAGAACACCACGGTATTCGACACGCACGGCAAAGTCATCGCCACGATCGCCCTCGGCGGCAAGCCGGAGTTCGCCGTCACCGATCTGCACGGCACGGTCTTTGTCAACATAGAAGATACGAACGAGATCGCGGTCATCAATGTAAGGTCGAACGACGTGCGGGAGCGCTGGAAGCTCGCGCCGTGCGAGTCGCCGAGCGGTCTGGCGATCGATCGCAAACACCATCGTCTTTTCACCGTCTGCGAAAACGAGATCATGGCCGTCGTCGATTCAACGAACGGACATGTGGTCACCACCGTGCCCACCGGCAAGGGCACTGATGCGGCGGCCTTCGATGACGAGCGCCAGCTCGCCTTCGCCTCCAACGGTCAGAGCGGAACGCTGACGGTGATTCACGAGTCGACGCCCGACAAATACGACGTGGTCGACAACGTAGCCACGCAACGCAGCGCGCGCACGATGGCTCTCGATACCAAGACGCATCATGTCTTTCTCCCCGCGGCAAAGTTCGGAGAAGCTCCCGCACCGACCGAAAAGAATCCCCGCCCCCGTCCGCCGGTGTTGCCGGGATCATTCGAGCTGATCGAAGTCGCGCCGTAAGCCATCTGCGTTTTCATCTGCGCCATCTGCGGATCAATAGGTTTTAATACACGCCGATGAAAACGCGCATCGCACTTCTTTTCGCACTCGTCGCCGCCTCGGCATCCGCGCAGCCGCTTCTGCGCACGCAGAAGCCGCCGCTGCACGGCTCGCACTGGATGGCCGTCACCGGCAAGCCGCTCGGCGCCACCGCCGGCGCGATGATTTTTCAGAAGGGCGGCAATGCCGTCGATGCCGCCGCGGCCATGATCGCCGCCGACTGCACCATGTGGGACACGCTCTCCTGGGGCGGCGAGACACAGGCGCTCATCTACAACCCGCACACGAAAAAAGTGATCGGCATCAACGCCCTTGGCGTCGCCCCGACCGGCGCCACGCCCGAGTTTTACAAAGGAAAAGGGATGACGCATCCGCCCGACGAAGGCGTCCTGGCCGCCGTCACTCCCGGAACGCCCGGCGGCATCATGACCATGGTCGCCGAGTACGGAAAGTTGTCGTTAAAAGATGTCCTGGGGCCGGCCATCGAGATGGCTGATGGCTACGCGATCGAAGCGCAGTCGGCCGGCACGATCGACCGCAACAAGGACAAGCTCAAGAACTGGCCGTATTCGAAGAAAGTGTTCTTCGTCCACGCCGATGACGCCAAACATCCCGGACCGTACGCCGGCGAGATGTTCCGCCAGCCCGACCTCGCGGCCACGCTGCGCAAGCTCGTCGACACCGAACAGCAGGCGCTGAAGAAAGGGAAGTCGCGCAAGGAAGCGATCTACGCAGCGTACGACCGCTTCTACAAAGGCGACATCGCCAAAGAAATCGTCCGCGGCACGCGCGAGCAGGGCGGCCTCTTCACCGAAGAGGATCTCGCGAACTGGAAAGTGCGCATCGAAGAGCCGATCTCCACGAACTACAAAGGCATCGACGTCTACAAACTCAACGTCTGGACGCAGGGCGCGGCCATGCTGCAGGCGCTGAACATCCTCGAGAACTTCGACCTCAAATCGATGGGCTACAACTCGCCGCGCTACATCAACACCATCTACCAGGCCATGAGCCTGGCCTGGGCCGACCGCGATTTCTACTACGGCGACATCTACGTCGATCCGCCCAAACCGGTCCTCGGCCTTCTCTCCAAGGATTACGCGAAGGAGCGCGCGAAGCTGATCAATCCGGAGCACAACGATCCGAAGATCAAGCCGGGCGATCCGTATCCGTATCAGCGCACAGTGAATCCGTATCCCGATCTGCTCAAGAACTGGGATGCGCCAAAACCGCCCGCGCCGAAGCCGCCGGGGGTGCCGGAATCAGGCGCGCTGCGATCGAACGAGTTCCTCCGGCCGACGACGTCCCTTTCCGACGACTACCTTTTCGCCTTCTACGCCGGCACGACCTCGGTCGAAGCAGCCGACTCCGAAGGGTGGGCAGTATCAGTTACACCGAGCGGCGGCTGGCTTCCGGCCGTCGTCGCCGGCAACACGGGCGTCGGTCTCAGCGAACGGATGCAGAGCTTCGTCCTCGATCCTGCCGAAGGTCCGTTCAACGTCGTCGCGCCGGGCAAGCATCCGCGCGTCACGCTCACGCCGACGCTCGCCCTCAAAGACGCCGCGCCGTGGCTGGTCTTCTCCGTCCAGGGCGGCGACAGCCAGGATCAGAACCTGCTGCAGTTTTTCCTCGACGTCGTCGAGTTCGGGATGACCATCCAGGAGGCGACCGAAGCTCCGAACATCAACAGCTTCCAGATGCACAGCTCCTTCGGCGCGCACGACATCAAGCCGGGCAACATCCTCCTCAACTCCGCCGAGCCGCCCTGGGTGCGCGGCGAACTGCGCCGCATGGGCTACACGATGACGTTCGAAGACCGCACCTCGGGACCGATCAACGCCATCATGATCGACCGCCCCCACGGAACGTTATGGGGCGGATCAAGCAACCACGGAGAGGATTACGGGATCGGGTGGTAGGGTCGTGGGTGTGGGGAGTGGGGTGTGGGGTGTCGGAGTGGACTGAATGACGGTCTCATCTTCCACTCCCCACTCCCCACTCCCCACTCCCCACTCCCCACCCGTTAACCAAACCGTACCTTGCCATTCGCGCAAGGCTTTTGCAGAATCGCCGGCCGGAGGAACACGCTGTATGTCGAACGTCGTACGCATTCTCGCCCTCGGAGTCGGACTTTCTCTCGCCGCGTGCGCGGCCATGCAGCAGCAGAAAGCGCAGGCCTCACGCGCCGCCGATACCGGCGAGTTTCACAATCTCCAGGTCTTTCCGCAGAACATCAGCCACGATGAACTGATCGCCAACATGCGCGGATTTGCCAAGGCCCTCGGCACCCGCTGTGACCATTGCCACGTCTCCAACCCTCCCGGTTCCAAAGAGCAACTCGACTTCGCCTCGGACGCCAAGCCCGAAAAGAACGTCGCCCGCGCCATGATGCATATGACCCGAGGCGCCAACGACCAGATCGCGAAGGCCGTCAATCCTCACGGACAGATGATCACCTGCAACACCTGCCACCGCGGCCACACGGTGCCCGATGTCACCGCCTCCGAGGGTCCGAAGGAGTAGGGGGTCAACGTCGCGTCGGCGACTGAAGCGTTACCGCGATCGGGATTCCCGCCAGCGCCGGCAACCAGAAGGAAATCAGCCGGTAGGTGAGGACCGCCACCACCGCCACGCTGGCCGGCACGCCAAGTCCGCCGTACAACGCGGTCATGGCCACCTCCACGACGGCGATTCCGCCGGGCAGAAAGCTGGCGCGCCCGAGGAGCAGCGGAACGCCGTAGCCGGCGAGCAGCAGGGAGAGGTGGAGCGAGCGGCCCGCCGCGAGGAAGGCGTAGCGCAGACAGAGCAGGTCGAAGGTCAGCACCATCAACGAGCAGGAGGCAGGAAGCATCCATCCGCCGCCGCGCATCTTCTGCCAGATCTCCGACGCCGTCTCGACCGCCGCCAGCATCGCCGACGAATCCCACTTCGGCCGGAACCGTTTCATCAGCCGCGCGGCGCGATTCGAAATCGCACGCAGCCAGTCGTTCCGCGCCAGCAGCGCGATCGCGCCGGCGATGACGATCGTCAACACGGAGATTACGATCGACAGAGCGATCACGGTGACGCGTGAGAGCTGATGCAGGAGTAGCAGCTCGATTGCGCCGATCAGCGCAAACAGCATCAGCGCGGCTGCGTCGAAGATCGACGGCAGCCAGCTCGCCAGCAGCGCCGCATCCGCGGAGATGCCGCGTTTGCGCGTCCACTTGAAGATCGCCGCTCCGAATCCGAGCGCCCCCGCCGCGACCAGCGCCACCGATCCCGCGCCGATCTCGATCGCCGCCGCGCGACGCAACGAAATCCGCTCGCCCGCCAACTGAATGACCGACTGCAGCAACGCCCCGTTCGCGACGTAGCTGAGCGCCTCCATGATCAGACTCAATCCGATCGCCCACGGTGCCAGCGTCCGGAGCGTAGTCAACGAATCCTCGATCGTGTCCAGCCTCGGCAGCAGGAAGTGAACGAGCAACCCGAGGACGATGAGGATGGGGACGGCGCGAAGGATGCGGAACTTCAGCGGCGGCGATTCACTCTCCGGTTCGGCGACAGCCATCGGACCGTCGTCAATGCTGAGGTCGTGCCGGAGATTTACGAATCGGCGGAGAGCTGGGGTCGCCCTCCCGCTTCGCATCGAGCTCGTCGCGGCGTCACCTCGCCCTTTGGCGATCGAAGTATGGAAGGACACTGCTTGCGTAGTCAGTGCCTTCATGATATCCTTCTTTATGGGTCCGTACAGTTTGTTGTCTGCCGTCCTTCTGGATAGACGACGGGTATGCCGTTGGCCTGTCTGGATTGACCACGCGTCACAGCAGCGCATTCGTGAATTACATATCGGGTAGGGGCTCGGTGGATTCGACACACGGGCTCACGAAACTGAGGATCATTCATGAGCCGCGAAACCGAGTGTTGCGCAGGGGATGACGTCGAACGCGCCGAAGCGGGGTGCCGGGTTGCCGCGCCGAACCCGGAGGATGAGATCACGTTCCTGCTTCAACGCTGGCAGGCCGGCGACCGCGATCGGGAGGGTGAGCTATGGGCGATCCTCTACCCGGAGCTGGCGGGCCTGGCCTCCGGCATGCTTCGCCGCGCGGGCGGAAGTGCCCTGATGGAGCCTGAAGAACTCTCGAATGAAACGTGTCTGCACCTGCTGCACCGATCCGATCTCTCCTGGCCAAGCCACGGTCATTTCTTCGCCTATGCCAGCCGGGTGATGCGCAGCATCCTCATCGATCATGGCCGCCGGAGCCGGGCCGTCAAGCGCGGGGTGGAGACCGGCGAAACGCCGCCCGAGACCATCGCCGATCCGCGGGCGGACCGGGCCTTCGGTTCGCTGGACATCGATCAGGCTCTCACGCGCCTGGCCAGCATCAGTCCGCGCGCCAGCAGTCTGATCGAGCTCCGCTTCTGGGAAGGCCTGCCGGTGGGCGAGGCTGCGACCGCCCTGAAGATCTCCAAAGCCACCGCTGTCCGAGAGTGGCAGGCGGCGAGATCGTGGTTGCACGACCAGCTTCATTAGGACCGATCCAGGCCGAATCACGCTCCAGCAGATCGTTCCCCAATATTTTCGCCGCTGGTGAGCACGTCTGTCCCGCATTTGCGTTGGCAATCAATACAGACTGAATAATTGCAATCCTGCGCGGGCGCGAAACCCGGGCGGATGGAGAACGGGAGGCCTTGATGGCTGGAACCATCAACATCGTGTTGTCAGTAGACGTCATTGCGGCCCTCTCGAATCGGTCCCTGCAGGGGAGTGTGCACATGCTGGACGATAGTCCCTGGCCCGGTGAGAACCCGGGAACGGCGCGGCTGACCACCTATTGCTGGCCCGGATGGCAGATCAACTGGACGGTCCAACAGGTGGATCTGCAGACGCCGGCCGTGATCCGGAACATCCGGTTCAAGAATCCCGGCAGTGAAGAAACGCCCGGCGGCCGCTGGACGGCCTTCGGCGATGCCGGCAACACGAGGGTTTGGAGCGGCATTGTGCCCTTCTGTCTCATCCCTGGTTATCGCTACTGGTACGAAATCGAGGTGGAGATGGCCCGCGGGGTCAATTCCATTCTGTCCGTCGAAACCCCTTCGCTGGTCGTGCCTACCGCGTTGAAGTTACTGGCATGAGGGGACGGAAGGAGGAGCTATGGCGCAGCAGCTCGGCATCGTCATCATCATCGACGTAGAAGCGGCCCTCCGGGCAGGAAGCCTGGAGGGGTGTACCTACTGCTTCGACAATGCGGGACCGTTCGGAACGACCGGCATGGGAACGGACAAACTCGTCTCGGCGATCCGCGGCACCTACTGGCAGGATGGCTCGCAGGCCAGTGAGCACGTACTGAACTTTGTGGCTACCGGGGTCAGCAGTCTTCCCATCACGCTCCCTCGGGATTACCAGCACCACCGGGCCAGGCTGCTGGAGCTCGCGACGTTGTCCGCAGCCCGTGCAGTGGCAGGCGGCGCTGCGAGGAGCAAAGCAGTCGCCGACATCCGGACGGCCCTTGCCCATATCAAAGTGCCTCAGCTCAGTACGATCAAACTTCCCTCCGGCCACCAGATTGAGCATGCTCTTCTCAATCACTTCGGAGAACCCGTATCTGCAGACGCGACGCCCGATACGTCGCGTGTAGCCCAGTTGCCGCCAGTCATCACCGGCGTCACCGGTGAGGCGGTGGAGAAGGGAATCATCTTTCCCGCTCAGTACGGGTCACCCGATCTCGTGAACGGCGGTTGGTACTGGAGCGCCACGGTGGCCACGGCCACACCGAAGGTCTGGTCTTATACGTTGCACCTGCTGCTCCATCGCTTCATCAACGATCCCGCCAGTCCGGAACCGCGCTGGGAACCTGTCCCGCTGACCCTCGATGGCAAGCTGAACATAACGAGCAAACCGATGCGGAATGGTTTTACAGGTGGAGGGACAGGTTTCCTTCCGATCGGTATGTCTTATTAACCAGGCCCATTGGAGAATCGAGAAATGAGCGCCAATCAACTCCGGATCGTCGTCGTCGTGGATGTCGTCGGAGCCGTCGCGGCCGAAACACTCGATGGGTCGGTGTGGCTTATGGACAGCAATAAGAGCGGCGGATCCACCAATGAGGGCACGCGCCAACTGCAGACGACAGTCAGGAAGGGCGACCAACTGATCTGGACGACCATGTCGCTGGAGTGCGAGGCCTTTGCCGCGATCGACGCGATCGAGATCGATCCTGCGTATTGCGAAGTCACGCGAGGCGTCTACGAAGGCACCGACATCAGCTACTGGCTTGGGAAGGTCAAGAAAGACCCGGGCGATGCGGTAGTCCCCTACAACGTGCACTTCAAGCTGGGCAGCAGGCCCGGCGCCGTGTCCATGTCCGGTCCGAACCTTCCTGCCATCACCGGAGGCAGGACCTAACTGACCCCGAGCTCTTGCCGGCAATCGAGGAGCGTAACCCAATGACCGAATCGCCAGCCGCACCCGTTTCAGGACAGCTCAATTCCGTACAACTCAACATCGTGACGTACGTCAACGTCGCCCGGGCGCTGGCTACGAAGTCGTTCGACGGGAATGTCTTCATGCACGACAACAGCGTGGCCAGCGAGAACCAGGGGACGACTGTCCTGCAGACGACCTGCAAGCAGGGGCAGGCGCTCAACTGGATCATTCTCGCCCTCGCCAGGGAACAGAGGGCGGACAAGAGCTGGCCTCCGATGCCGAAGATCAGCAACATCGTGTTTCTCAACCGCGATCGGAGCAACGTCGCCGAGTACCTGGTCTGCACGCAATTCGGAATCTATGGAGGCCCTGACGAACAGCGATCGCCGTGGACTCCCGTGTACTACTACTGGGCGGGCACGGTGATCGCCACGCTGCCCCCGGGCGTCTATCCGTATCGTTTTGTGGTCGAGTTGCCGATCGACAGTGCGAACCCGGCACCCGGCCAGCCCGACAGCATTCATCTGAATCTCGACGGGCCGTCGCTGAATGTCATCCCGATGGATGCCGGGGAGAGAACCGCAGTCTAGTCAGGGCAGGTCCCAGCTCATGCGTGCCACAGATAAGCCGCTTTCCCGCGCCGTTTGCACCGACTGGTCTCCGGAGTCCTGGCGACAGAAGGTGGCGATGCAGCAGGCTGAGTACCCTGACCCTGTGCATCTCGCGCAGGTCGTTTCCGAACTGGGCGCGCTGCCGCCCCTGGTTCACTACCGTGAGATCGAAGCGTTGAAGCTCGGCCTGGCCCGGGCCGCCGAGGGTCAGTCCCTCGTGCTGCAGGGAGGCGACTGCGCCGAGAGTTTCCAGGACTGCGGCAGCGACAGTATTCTGGCCAGGCTCACGGCCCTGTTGCAGGCGAGCCTCATCCTCCGCCATGGAACGGGCATTCCGGTGATCTGTCTTGGACGGCTGGCCGGGCAATACGCGAAGCCTCGCTCCCAGTCCACCGAGACGCGCGACGGAGTGACCCTGCCGCCGTATCGGGGCGACATCATCAATCGCATCGAGTTCACGAGCGCCGGACGCATTCCCGATCCGAACCTGCTGCTGCGGGGCTACGAGCGCTCGGCGCTGACCTTGAACTTCGTGCGCACCCTGGCCGCATGGAACTTCAGCGATCTGCGCGAGTTCATGGACTGGCACCCGGCCCTCGCAGGAAGCAGCGTGCACCTGCGGGAGCTGACCCGAATCCGCGAGGTGGTGAAGCGCGAGATGGCGGTCATGGGCGAGGATGGCGATCCGTCCACTGCCGCCGAGCGCATCGGCTTCTACACGTCGCACGAGATGCTGGCATTTGACTACGACCTAGCCCAGACACGGCACGTCTCCGGAAAAGGCTGGTACAACCTGACCACGCACCTTCCCTGGATTGGCGTACGCACGAATGCTCCCGACGGAGCACACGTCGAGTACTGTCGCGGCATCCGTAACCCGATTGGTATCAAGATCGGCCCGGATACGTCACCGGCGTGCCTGACCAGGCTGCTCGAGATTCTCCATCCCGACAATGAGCCGGGCCGGATCGTTCTGATTCACCGGTTCGGCTCGGGCAGAGTCGCCGGCTGTCTGGCGCCGCTGATCGAGGCGGTACGCGCGACGGGCAAGAGCGTACTCTGGCTCTCCGATCCGATGCACGGAAACACCGAGACCACAGCGGCCGGAGTGAAGACGCGCCGTTTCGAAAAGATTCTTGCAGAGGTGACCGAATCCTTCAGGATCCACCATGAGCTCGGCTCGGTCCTCGGGGGAGTTCATCTTGAGCTCACGGGCGAGAACGTGACGGAGTGCATCGGCGGCGCAACCCGGCTTTCCGCCGAAGACCTCGGACGGGACTATCGCTCGAAAGTCGATCCGCGGCTCAATTACGCCCAGTCGATCGAGATGGCGTTGGAGATCGCGCTCCAGGTGAATACGATTCGCCGGCCCGAAAAAGGCCATCGTGACCGGCTGGCCATCCGGCAGCTTCCCTGGAGCCGGAGTGGCGGTCTGCCGCGGGGATTGGACGCAGGACCCGACTGACCTCGAGCAGCAGAGCGCAATGGCACGCGCTCGGCGGCGCCTACGCTCGGATCTTACGGGCGGACGACGTTTCGTTCAGCGGAACGGCACCGCGGCGCAGACTCGCCTGGAGGTCCCGGCTGGACTGCAACACGAGGCTGAATAGTTCGTCGACGAGCTGTTGCGGCAAATCCAGGCGCTCGGCCCAGCGAGCATGCAATTCCGCCATTTCGTGCTCGCGCTTCGGGTCGCAAAGCGGTATCCCCAGCGCGCACTTGTATGCGGCCAGCTCCCGCACGACGGCAACGCGTTTGGCCAGGATTTCGAGGAGACGAAAATCGAGGTTGTCGACCTCATTCCGAAGGCGATCGAGACGAGAGCGCAGCGCCGGCTCGTCGAAGGCAACTCCGGCTGAGTTTCCATTCATACGCGCGATTCCAGCCCTTGGGCACGCGCGGCCTGCGCGCCGGCGCCGAGCCATCCCTGACCGATCTCTCTGATCGTTTCCAGCAGAGCGATGCAGTGTTCCATGGTCGTGAGGTGATTGGAAAAGACACAGCGGAGAGCGGCGATGCCGGACAGCTCGACTTTGGACACGAAGAAGGTGCCGTGCTCCCGTATGGCATTGCGCAGTGCGATCTGAAACTCGTCCAGGTCCTCGTCCGACATGGCGTAGGGGACGTAGCGGAAGCAGCAGATGTTGCTCTCCGGTCGATGCAGTACCCGAAAGTCCGGCTGCGTCTTCAGGTACTCGTAGAACGCGCCCGCCAGAGCGCAAAGGTAGTCGAGCTTGTCCGCAAACAGACTCCGCCCGTAAAGCGACCAGGCAGCCCACAGCCCGACGATCATCGGCCGTTTCGTGCATTCGAAATTCATCTCTGCGCTGTCGAAGAGGGTGTACTGATCGGGCTCCTTCTCGAAGACATAGCTGGCCTGCTGCCGGAAGGCGCCGAGGCTCTTGCTGCGATCGCGGTAGAAGAGGAGTGTGCACGGGGCGGAGATGAACATCAGCTTGTGCGCATCCCAGACAAGAGAATCCGCGCGCGCGACGCCGGCCAGCTTTCGGCGGTGCAGATCCGACACGAGCAGGCTGGCTCCGTGAGCGCCGTCCACATGAAGCCAGATCCCCTCCTCCTCGGCCACGTCCGCAATCTCGTCAATGGGATCGAAGGCTCCCACAGAAGTGCTGCCCGCCGTCGCCACGAGGCAGAAGACCTTCAGTCCCCGGGCCCGCGCCTCCTGAAGCTTCGGGCGGATACAGTCCGGGCGGATGCGGCCGCCGGCGTCCACCGGAAGCTTGATTACCTGCTCCGCGCCGACGCCGAGTATGCCGACGGCGCGGCTGACGCTGTAGTGGACGTCTTCGCTGACCATCACCGCCGGGATCTCGCCGTCGCGCAGCGAACGGCAGCCGTGTTGCCAGAAGTCAGGGAACGCGTGGTTGCGGGCGGCCAGCATAGCCGTGAGAGTGGCCAGAGATCCTCCCGAAGTGGTCAGCATCGCGAACCGCTCCGGGTCATAGCCGATGAACCGGTTCAGCTCTACGGCCATCACTCGTTCCGCCATGATCGGGAGCTGGCCCGCCTCATAGAAGGATGCCGGCTGGTTCACGATCGAGCCGACCATGTCGAAGACCGCCGGCAGAGGCAGAATCCCGGTGAATTGGCGTCCCATCGATCCGGGAGAGTGAACCTGGATCCCCGATGCGATGAAGAGGTCGACCATCTTACCGAGCCGTTCGTGGTCAAAGGGCCGGATCGACTCATCGGCCTCGGTCATCAGTTCCCGCAAGGCCTCGCGGAGGGCGGCCGGTTCCTGCAGCGCCAGCCCACGAACGGAGTGGTCGGCCAGGTAAGCGGCCAACCGATCGACGACCAGCATGGCGCAACTGCGAAAGTGCTCGGCGTCGAAGGCACGATGCTGGATTGCTTGGACAGGTCGTCTCATGGCGCGGAACGGCGGCTATCCGAAGATGTCTCTCATCATCGGGACCTTTCCGAGCTCGGTGCGGTAGATCTCGGGTGACTGCCGGGTGACGAACTGGATCTCGAAGCGATAGCCGGTTCGTTCGATGTACTCAGGCGTTGCGTCGCCGAGGTTGAAGAGCGACAGAGAGCGGATCAGCGACTGGATGAAGATGTTTCTCACGCCCAGCTCACCGAGTCCGGCCTCCACTCTCATCATTGGCCATTCGACGGCATCGACGGCGGCGATCAGGGTGAGAGTCCCGGTTTTGCGGTTGTTGAGGAACTGGAACTCGTGGGCAATCGCGTTCAGATCGAGAATCCCCAGGGCCTGGAGACTCTGGGCGATGGAGTCGTAGGCGCGCGGAGCGGAATACTGCGTGTCGCCGAGGTGAATGACGTCACCACTGCGCCCGGCGAATTCGAACTGTTGAGTCTTGAGGCCCGGCCCGTTCAATTTCGGACGGCGGATCATGCGGTCGCCAACTTTGAAGCGGGGAAATGGCGCCTCGTGCCCCAGAAGGCGGGTAACGACCAGCTCTCCTTCCTCGCCCTCGGCGACCCATCGCCCCTGGTCGTCGACGATTTCGACCAGGTGAAGACCGGGAACGGCAGCCAGATAGGAGTCCGGATCTCGTTGCAGACCGATGGTCTCCGCCTGCGTCGCGGCGAAGTAGCTCATGATCTTCAGATTGGGATAGAACTCGGTCAGTTCGATCCGCTTGCGATGAGGAAGTACACCGCTGCCATAGAGGGCGACGTGAAAACTCTCTCGCGCCGTTTTGCTGAGGCCCAATCCGAGATCACCCATGATGGCGATGCCTCGCGAGATGGCCATAAAGGCTTTCTTCCCCTCGTACGAGAGGATGTGCTGAAACAACTCTTTGCGCACCGGCCCGGCGCCGATGTAGTTGATGCCCGGGATGTTCTGCAGCACGCCTCCGACCATCGTGCCGCTGCTCCACATCTGATAGTCAGCCAGCGTGGTAACGACCCATTTGGGCTGATCGCCCGCGAGGTGCTCTTTGAGGATGTAGTTCCCCATGAAGTCGCCCGCCAGTTCGTATGTGTCGTGAAGCTCACGAATCGGATAGACGGCCTCGACGGGGGAACCGCTGGTGGTGCCGCCGCTGGCGACGATCTGAAAGCCGCCGTGGCTCATGGGAACGACCATGCCCGGCCGCTTCCGCATGAAGAGCTCTTCCATGCCCTGCTTGTCGGTGATGGGAATCCGCTGCCATTCCTCGAAGTTGCGCGGCGCACCCGTGAGGCCGGCCTTGCGGATTCGCTCACTCCACAAGGGATTGAGCAGCAGGGTATTGACCATCTGCTGCAGACGGCGCAGCACCAGGGCGTCCTGGACTGAATGATCGATCTCCGCATACTTCTGCTGGAGATATCCCTCACATGCTTTGATCTTCGACAGGAACGAGGGCAGCCTGGGCACGTCCTCGGCGGAGCGCGGCGACATCTCCGCCTGCGGGATCAGCCGCTCGACCAGTTCCTCGTGAGTTGCGTGCTCCTCTGCTTCCTCGGTGCCTGCCTGATGGCCCATCGCTGAAGTCCTGTCTTTCACGTCGACGGTCAGGCACAAGAGTCCCGTACCGCTCTGCTAAAGAAGTGGCTTGATGCGTATTCCAACGCAAACGCCGGACAAACGTAGTCAGGGGTTATCGACGATCTGCATACCGGGGAACCTGGTCACGGCGTCGATGACGGTTGCGGCCTCTTCGACCGCGCCGAGAACCCGGAGGTGAAGGCGTTGCCTTGGTGCGCCCAGTAGGATTCGAACCTACGACCTTCAGCTCCGGAGGCTGACGCTCTATCCAACTGAGCTATGGGCGCGATCGGGTGGGATGCGGAGTGTACTACGCGGCGTCGGTGAGGTTGATGTGCAGCGTCTTCTTCAGCGCGACGCGCAGCGGGCGCGAGGAGTCGCGCAGCCAGTCGTAGGTCTTCCGCCAGTGGTCCTTGTCGATGAACTCTTTCAGTTTCGGGTGATCGTAGAGGAAGACGTCGGCGCGGCGTTTGACCTGCTTTGGGGTGCCAATCCAGCGGACTTCTTTCTTGCGCACAGCTTCCAGTTTCGCGTCGAGCTCCGCGTAGAACTCCTCGTCGACCATGAAATACATGTTCTTCAGCCAGCAGAGGCCGGGCTTGACGCAAACCTCTTTCAGAATCTGGAAGCGTTTCGGGTCGTAAGTGACTTTGCCGCCGCGCAGGAGGACTTCGCGCATCTCGTCGCGCATCTTCTCGAACATCGGACCGCGCCAATGTTCGGAGATCGGCTTCTCGTGGACGTTGCCGAGGGGTGGTACGTCGGGATTGAGGAGCAGGCAGCAGGGACGGATGTCGCCGTTGCCGGTGACGGCGGCGGTGTACCAGGCGAAAAAGCAGCCGTCGTTGCGATCCTTGAATGACGGCGCGACCGGGTACATGTTCGTCGGCACGACGCCGACGCGGTCGCGGACAGCCTTCATCATCTTGTTCCAGCCGTAGACGGCGAAGTCGATCTGGAGCAGGCCGATGTCGGAATCCTTGCGCAGCACTTCCTCGACGTACGGCTCGGCCAACTCGGCATCCTCGGGGCGCAGAAGCAACTCGCGATCGATGCGTTCGCGCGGGATTTCGAGGACCGCATTCATGGCGATGCGGTCGACGCCGAGCGAGCGGCCGAGGTCGTACATCTCGACCATGCGCGTGATGTTGGAGCGGTCGAGGAGGAATTGCGTGACGATCGACGGGTAGATCGAATCACCGCGGACTTCGACGAGCGTTTTGATCGCGGTGATGACCTTGTCGAACAGCGCCGGCTTCACCTTCATCATGCGGCCGTAATCGGCGGCGTCGACGGCGTTGAGCGAGAAGATGACCTCGCGGGCTTTGTTCTGCACGAGGTATTCGGCGATCCCGCGGCTCAGCGCGACGCCGTTTGTGGTGACGTTGTCGACGACGATGCCGCGCTTCGCGAGATGTGCGAGGACGTCGTTGATCTCGCGATGAAAGAGCGGATCGCCGCCGCCGGAGAGGCGCACGGAACGGAGGCCGGTCGAGGCCAGCTCGTCGATCAGCTCCGTCGTCTTCTGGAGAGGGATCTGTTCCTTGGTGCGCAGGTCCTGCTGATTGCAGAAGTAGCAGGCCACGTTGCAGCGGTCGGTGAGGTCGAGCTCGGCATGGACCGGTCCCGTCGTCGGCCTGTTCGCGACGATGGCATCGATGATCTCGCGCTTGCGCTCGCGCGAAACTTCAGCCCACCCGTGTGTTCCTCTCATGATCGTGTGCGCTAACGGGAGTGACTTTATGAGCATTCCGTCAGAAGAGAACGGCGTCACTGATTCGGCGGCAACTCCTTGAAGGGATTGAATACCTTGAGACCTGGGCTGCGGAAATCTTTGTCGTTCCCCGTCGCGATGGTCAGCCCGTGCTTTCGCGCGGTAGCAGCGATGTAGCTGTCTTCAACCGGCATCGGCTGACCTCTTTTTTCTAAAAGATGCTGTTGATCGGCCCAGACATGGGCCACGCCCACGTTGAACCCGAGAATTCGCCCGTGCATCGCCTCGATCAGACGCGTCAGCCACGATTGCAACTCCGCCTGCTGCCGGCCTTGTTTGGTTCGCACCCAATAGGCCAGTTGCGCGATGACTACCGCGCTCGTGTAGCAGCGATCCTGCTCCTGCCGAAGCCAGCCGATCACGCGCGGATCGCCGTTGCGCTTCGCTGGCTGGGATAGCACGTCCGTATCCAGCAACCAACTCATAACTTTCGCTTCTTCGGCAACTGTCGACTACGGGGAGGAACGTCATCCATCGATACAGGACATGCGGACAGCACCTCGATCCAATTCTCCTTCTCCGGCAGGCGGCGAAAAACGACTGCGTCTTCGTCCGCGTCGAACCAGGCTTCAAACGACTGCCCGGGCCGCGCCGGCATCAGAGAAGTGGGGAGCGTAAGACGGCGTTTGGAATCCAAGGTTACGATCATGGTGGGATTGTCCCACCATGGCAATCTAGCGTCAACTTACCCGGTCGGCGCGGCTCTCCGGCCTTGTTCCGCCTGATGGTCTGATCAGTGATCGTCACCAACTCCGAACCTACGTATAATCGCGCCCGCTTGTACGGTCCGCTCAAGGTCTTCACCGGCCGATCCCATCCAGCGCTCGCGCAGGAGATCTGCGCGCTGCTGCAGATAGAGCTCGGACACGTCTCGCTGTACAGCTTCTCCGACGGCGAGAACTATGTGCAGATCGATGAGAACGTCCGAGGCGCGGACGTATTCGTGATCCAGCCGACGGCGCCGCCGGTGAACGACAACCTGATGGAGCTCTTGATCATGCTCGATGCATTCAAGCGCTCCTCGGCCAGCCGCGTGACGGCCGTGCTGCCGTACTACGGCTACGCGCGGCAGGACCGGAAAGACAAGCCGCGCGTGCCGATCACGTCGAAGCTCGTGGCCGACCTGATCACAGCGGCCGGCGCCGACCGCGTGCTGACGCTCGACCTGCATGCGTCGCAGATTCAGGGCTTTTTCAACATCCCGGTCGATCACCTTTTCGCCGCTCCCGTGATCGTGCGCCACCTCCGCGACCTCGGCCTGGAAGATCTGACGATCGTTTCGCCCGATGCGGGCGGTGTCGAGCGCGCGCGGGCTTACGCGAAGCGTCTCGGCGCAACGCTGGCCATCATCGACAAGCGGCGCACCGGCGCGAATCAGACCGAGGTGATGAACATCATCGGCGATGTCGAGGATCGGAACGTTTTCGTGGTCGACGACATTATCGACACCGGCGGGACGCTGATCCATTCGACCGACGCGCTGCTGGCGAAAGGGGCGCGCTCGATCTCCGCGTCGTGCACGCACGCGGTGCTCTCCGGCCCGGCCATCCAACGCATCAACAACTCGCAGTTGAAGCACGTCATCGCCACGAACAGCATGTCGATGGCCGACAAGCAGGCGGAATGTCCGAAGCTGACCACGCTCTCGGTCGGCGACCTGCTGGCCGAGGCCATCAAGCGGATCCACGACGAGGATTCGGTGAGCTCGCTGTTTGCGATGTAGCTTTTTAGCTCTTAGCTGTTAGCTCTGAGCTCTTAGGGGAGCGGGGCAGCGAGCGGGGGCAGCTATCGAGGGTCGCACCCCTAAGAGCTAACAGCTACGAGCTAAGAGCTAGCACCCCAGGAATACACCGCCGCATCAACGACTTAACATCGTTTCGCGGTTCAAACTGCTAAAGGAGTTTCTGCATCATGGCTGAGGTCACCCTCGAAGTTACCCGTCGCGAGCGCTCGGGAAAAGAGTACGCGAAGAAGTTGCGTCAGGAGAACAAGATCCCGGCGGTCGTCTACGGCGGTCATAAAGATCCGGTAGCGATCACCGTCGAGCGCAAGGCGGTCGTCGATCTGATTCAGAAGAGCGAGCACGGCGTCCGCTCGATCTTCCTGCTGAAGATGTCCGGCACCGATCAGCAGCGCCACGCCATGATCAAGGACATGCAGATGGACCCGATCTCCCGCCGCATGACGCACATCGATTTCGTGCGCGTGGTGATGGATGAGGTGGTCCGCCTGACCATTCCCGTCCACCTCAGCGGCAACTCGATCGGCGTCAAAGAAGGCGGCATCCTCGACTGGCAGATGCGCGAGCTTCACGTCGAGTGTCTCCCCAACGCCATCCCCGATACGATCGAAGTGGACATCACGAACCTCGGCGCGCACCAGCAGGTCCGCATTTCGGATCTGAAGCTGCCGGAGGGTGTGAAGGTCGACGAGGATCCGCACCGCGTCATCGTCGGCGTCACCACGGCACGTGCCGAGGTGGTCGCGGAAGTGGCGGCGGTCGAGCCGGGAGCGGCCGAGCCGGAAGTGGTCAAGAAGGGCAAGACCGAGACGGAAGAGTAACGCTCGATTCCCATCAATTCGCTTACGATTGCGCCCCGCGGAAACGCGGGGCGTTTTGTTGTCCGGAGGAATGCGATGTCCCGCCTGACGAGGCTCACGAAGGACCAGGTGACTGCCGAGGTGCGCGAGAAATTCGAGCAGATCGGCGCGGTGCGCGGCAACGTGCCGAACATGTTTCGCGTGTATGCGCACCGGCCCGAGATTTTGAAAACGATGATGGCGCACATGGACGCCGTCACGAACACCGGAACGGTTCCGGTGCGGACGAAAGAGTTGGTGGCGACGCTCGTCTCGCGCATCAACAGTTGCGAGTATTGAAACCGTTCGCACACCGCGCAGGCTGCGCGGCACGGAGCCACGGAAGAGCAGATGCAGGCGTTGCTTGATTTCGAAAACGGCCCGTTCGACGAACGGGAGAAGGCGGCGCTGGCGTACGCGCAGCAGCTCACCATCGATGCGAACCACGTCGACGACGCGCTCTTCGCGCGGCTGCGTCAGTACTACGACGAAGGCGAGGTCGTGGAGATCTCGGCGATGGCAGGTTTGTTCAACTACTTCAATCGCGTGAATGACGCGCTGCAGATGCAACCGACGAAACCGGGCGAGGGGCTGTGAGGCGGCTGACTCTTCTCATGGTGCTGTTGCTCGCGGGCGTTGCAAAACCGCCGGCGACGATGTCGATTTCGCCGGTCGCGTTTCCATACGGACAGTCGACCGTGACGCCGTATGTGGTTGCGGACGGAGACGGCTTCGACTTGTCGTGGGTCGACGGGAGGACCCTGGAGTTCGCCCATTTCGACGGCGTGAAGTGGTCGCGGTGGACTCGGATCGCGCATGGCGAAATGCTCGAGAATCGCGCCGACTATCCGTCGATCGCGGCCTCCGGACGAAACATCTTCGCGCAATGGCGCGAGAAGGCAGGGAAGGGCCGCCGCATTCGGCTGTCGCGTTCGAACGATGGCGGCGAGACATGGAGCAAGCCGGTCACGCCGCATCCGGTCATGGATCGCGAGTTCGGATTCGTGTCGATGCTGCCGCTCGCGGACGGCACGGCGCGAATCGCCTGGCTCGACGGGCGCGAAAAAGAAACGGAGCTGCGCGCGGCTACGATGTCGATGTCCGGGACGTTGAGTGCCGAGGCGGTCGTCGATTCGCGCGTGTGCGACTGCTGCCAGACCGCGATGGCGATGACGCCGCACGGAGCGGTGGTCGTGTATCGCGATCGGTCGGCGGACGAGATGCGCGACATCGCAATCGCGGCGCCGGTTGCGAATGCGCACAGCGCGCTGGTTCACAACGATCGGTGGCATCTCACCGGATGTCCGGTCAACGGTCCGCGTATCGTGGCGAACGGCACTCGCGCGGCCGTGGCCTGGTACACGGCCGCGAACGGCAAGCCGCAGGTGCTGGTGGCGTTTTCGCACGACGGCGGCGCGACGTTCGGCGGTCCGATCCGCGTCGATGCCGGACATCCAGCGGGACGCGTCGACATCGTCCTCCTCGGCGACGGCTCCGCAGTCGCGACATGGGTCGAGAATACGTCACAGATCGTGGCGCGGCGCGTCACCGAAAGCGGTGCTCTCGATCCCGTGCAAATCGTCGGCGCGTCGAAAGCATCGATCGGATTTCCCCGCATCGCCTTGTCCAACGAAAAAATCCTCGCCGCATGGAATGGCGACGATGGCGTTCATCTCGCAATAATCAACCCTCGAATACGGTGACTACGCATATGAAATCGACTTTAGTCACGCTCTGCGCGTTGCAGCTTGCGGCGGCGTGCGCGAAACACGAAACGCAACCTGTCAAAACTGCTACGACCGCAACGACCGCGGTCTCCTCGACGTCGCCGACCGCCAGGGGCGCCAAAGAAGAGCCGGCAGCCGAATTGAGTTCGGCGCGCACCGACGTCGGCGATCCGATGCCGGCGTACACGGCGAAGTATCTCGATGGCAAGCCACTCAATCTCGCTGGCGAGAAGGGCAACGTCATCTTCCTCAACGTCTGGGCCACGTGGTGCGGACCGTGCCGTTTCGAGACGCCGGAACTGCAGGCGCTGCACAATCAGTACGCCGCGAAGGGGATGAAGGTCATCGGCGTGAGCGTGGATGAGGGGGAGACCGAGGCGGTGAAGACGTTCGTCAGCGAACAGAAGATCACCTATCCGATCGCGGTCGATCCCGAGGGACGCATCGCCAATCTGCTGCAGACGACGGTGCTTCCGACGTCGCTGCTTCTCGACCGCAACGGCAAAATCGTCTGGCGGCAGATCGGCGCGATCATGCCGAACGACGCGAAGTTGAAGGCCGCGTTGGAGAAGGCAGTCGCAGAAAAATAGCCGGCTACGGCACGATTTTTCTGCGGTCGGGCGTGGCTCGCTCGACGGAGCGGCGTTCGCGCTGGCGCTGAATGAATTCGCGCACGTTTTTGGCGATGTGGCCGACCAGCAGCCGCAGCGGCAGGTAGGCGAGGCCGAGGGCAAGGATCACCGCCAGGGCCGCGATCACGAGAACGACAATCAAGGACATGTTCGCCGTTTAAGTAGCAAACTTCGCGCCGTTCACGCGATCACTGAAACCACGAGCCGCCGTTGATGTCGATCGTGACGCCGTTGAGGTAATCGCCCATCGGCGAGGCCAGAAACAGGATCACGCCGGCCACGTCGCCGACGCTGCCGACGCGGCGCAACGGGATCTGGCTGACGATGTCGTCGTAGTGCTTGACCAGCTCCGGCTTGGCCATCTCGGTCTCGATGAATCCGGGCGCCACGCAACTGGCCACGATGTTGTCCTTCGCGCAGGCGCGGGCGATCGAGCGGGTGAGGTTGACCAGAGCCGCTTTCGAGGCGCCGTAGTCGGCGAATTCCGTTTCGCCGCGCCACGCCGCGCGCGAGGCGACGTTGATGATCTTGCCGCCTCCGCCGCGGCGCATGGCGCGCATGGCCAGCCAGGCGGCGTTCGCGGCGGCGAATACGTTCAGGTCGAACGTTCGTTTCCAGCCGCGCTGCCAGGCGCCGTAGTCGTCGCCGTCAAATGGGTTGTATTCGAAGACGGCGGCATTGTTCACCAGGACGTCGATCGTTCCGAATCGCTCGACTACGTCGTCGATCAGTTTTTTCACGGCATCGGGATCGGCGACATCGGCGCGGATGGCGACGGCGCGCTCGCCGATCTCGCGCACGACCGACTCCGCGGCCGCGTCGTTGCTTCGGTAGTTGACGATCACGCGCGCGCCGGCGGCGGCCATGCGCCGCGCGGTCTCCGCGCCGATGCCGCGCGAGGCGCCGGTGATCACCACCACCTTGCCGGTCAGATCGAGCGTCGTCATCGCATTCGCATCCATCAGGTATCCTCGACGGCGACGGAGTTTATGCGATGACTCATGAAGTGACGTTTTATACGCGCCGCGATTGTTCGCTCTGCGATGCCGCCGAGGCGGCCGTGCGCGCGGCCACGGTGCTGCATCAACTGCCGCTGTCGATCACGCTCGTCGACGTCGACGACGATCCGGCGCTGCAAGCGAAATTCACGGACGACGTGCCTGTGATCTACGTCGACGGTGTCGAAGCGTTTCGCCATCGTGTAACGGCCGACGAGCTCGCGGCGTGGATCGCGAAGCGCGAACCGCGGCGATCGCTGGCGCAGGAGACGTGCGTTCCCTGCCGCGGCGGCGTGCCGCCGCTGAAAGGGAAGGAGCTGACGGCGCTGGCGAAGGAGCTCGGCGGCGACTGGCAGATCGTCGACGAGCATCACCTCGAGAAAGAGTTCACGTTTCCCGATTTCGCGGAAGCGCTGGCGTTCACGAATCGCGTCGGTGCGATCGCGGAATCGCAGGGACACCATCCCGACATTTACCTGGCCTGGGGAAAAGTGCGCGTGACGATCTGGACGCACAAGGCGGACGGTTTGACGCGCTCCGATTTCGTGCTCGCTGCGAAGATCGATCAGTGAGGTTTACAACTCCCGACGCGACAGAAACGCCGTTCCGTCGAGCACTTTGTGCGACCAGGGGCGTTTGCGCCATTCATCGAAATGCACTTCGGTGCACGACTTCGCATCGTCGAAGAACGCCTCGCGCAGTTGCGCGGCGATCTTCGGATTGGTGAAGCCGACGCTGACTTCGTCGTTGAGCAGAAACGAGCGGTCGTCGAAATTCGTCGAGCCGACGCACGACCACTCCTGATCGACGATCATCACTTTCTGATGCAGCAGCGTCTTGCGATATTCGAAGACGCGCACGCCGCATTCGAGCAAATCGCCGAAGTGATGGTGGCTGGCGTGCTGCACGAGCGGCGAGTCGATCACCTCCGCGGCGGGCAGCATGATGCGAACGTCGACGCCGCGGCGCACGGCTTCCTTCAATTCCTCGATGGCGTCGGCGTGTGGCAGAAAATACGGATTCTGGATGAGCAGCTCTTTCTGCGCGGCGCCGATGGCGAGGTAGTAAAGAAGTTGCACGGTGGAGATGCTGTCCCGCGGCGAGGCGAAGGCGACGTGCGCGTCGGTGTCGCCGATCGGCTCGAGTTTCGGAAAGAATTTTTCGCCGGCGGGAACGTGGCCCGTTTCTTCGATCCAGTTCTCGCAGAAAACTCCCTGCACCGTTCCGGCCACCGGCCCTTCCATCCGCACGTGCGTATCGCGCCAATGCTCGCGGTCCTGCGCGCGTCCGGTCCACTCCTCGGCGATGCCGTGACCGCCGATGTAGGCAATGCGGCCGTCGAAGACCGCGATCTTGCGATGGGTGCGGTTGTTCATCCGGCCGATGTTGCTGATGCGCAGCGGATGAAAGAGATGCGCTTCGCAACCGGCCTCGCGCATCGACATGATCATTTCGTGACGGTGCTTCGCGCGCGACGAGCCGGAGAAATCGAGCAGCAAGCGGACTTCGATTCCCGCACGCGCGCGCTGCGCCAGCGCCTCGGCGAGGCGATCGCAGATGTCTCCGTTCCACCAGACGAACGTCTCGAGGTGGATCGTCGACTTTGCGTTGGCGATGTCGTCGAGCAGCCGATCGAAGTACTGGCCGTTCTGCAGGATCTCGACGCGATTCCCTTTGTCGAGCGCGCCCTCGGTGATGCCGACGAACGTCGGCACCATCCCTTCGACGTCGCCGCGATCCTCCATGTCGAACGTGGCCTTCCTCCGCCGCCGGTTCGTGGTCCAGAGCAGGAGCCAGAGGATGGCGATGAGGAGATCCCGCCAGTCGAATCGGATGCGGCGCGATTTGCGCTTGGCCACGGACGCCGTTCGTTTCACGGCGCGTTCCAACGACGACAAAAACGGAGCGCTGGCGTCCCGCCGGCTGGCTCGGCGCGCGTCCCGCCGCCGAATGGGAGGCTTGCGCGGGTCGCGGTTACCAACGAAATTCGAGGGTTTGGCGGTTCGGCAGCGAGGACGCAGCCGGTCCAGCCGGCGAGACGCCAGCGCTCCGATTAGACCGCTGGGCCGCTTGGACGGCAGATGAGCTGGTACACGCCAACGACGTCGCCGCCGACGTCATCGAGGTCCGCTTTTATCTTGCCCAGGATCGTCTGGAACTCGGGGTCGGTCTGCAACGACTGCGTCCAGGGATGTTTCACCCATGCGAACCAACTGTGGTTTCCGAGCTCGGCGGCGCGGTTGACCCAATGGATGGCCGCATCGCGGTTGCCGAGTTTTGCGTAGACGAAGGCCTGGCGCATGGCGGCCCAGTGGAGCCGATTGGCGTCCGGCTCGAACGACTTCAGCGCGGCCTCGGCGGTTGCGTTATCGCCCTTCGCGGCGGCGATCATGGCTCGAAGACTCTTGCCGAGGTAATGCTGCGGAACGAGTTTCGTGATGCGCGCCGCTTCTGCTTCCGCGGCGGGAAGATTGCCGAGGAGGATGAACGCATTCGCGCGGATGTCGCGTCCAGCCAACTCCGTCTCTTTGCTCGCCAGCGCCGGCGGCGCGTTCGACAGCGCGCCGTCGGGATCGACGGCGTTGACGTACCAGTAGCCGCGGATTTTCGACTCGTTCGAATTTGGATCGAGACTGATCAGGCGATCGCCGACGCAACGGACGCGCTGCGTGTCGCCGACCGAGACGTAGTAATTGGCGACGTTGTTGAGCGCGGTCGTGTCGTTCGGATTGAGACGCAGCGCGGCGAGATTTTCGCGGACGGCTTCGCGGAAACGGTCGGGCAGTCGCACGAAGACGCGGCCTAGCGCGAGGTGCGCGGCGGCGAGATTCGGATCGAGGCGGACAGCGGAGCGCGCGTAGAACTCCGCGCGTTCGGTGACGTCGGCGCCGATGTCGAGTCCGCGCGCCTGGCCGAGGGACATGGCGATGGCCAGATCGGCATAAGCGGCGGCGAAGTTGGAGTCGAGTGCGATGGCGCGGCGCAACGCGGCCTCTTCGGCTTGATGCTCGGCCGGCACGAGGCTGCCGCTGAGCGCGCGGGCGCGAAGGTACTCCTCGTAAGCGCGCGGATTCGACGACCGCGGCTCCGAGGCATTGCCGGATTTCTGCACTCCGAGTTTTTGATTGAGACCGGCCACGGTGCGCGAGGAAACTTCGTCGATCAGTTTGATCAGATCGGCGCGCTTGCCGTCGATCGTGTCGGCCCAGACGTTGTAGCCGGTTCGCGAATCGGTGAGCTGGAGATTCACGCGCACGAGATCGCCGGCGGCGAGGAAGTGTCCTTCGAGAACGCTGTCGACGTGCAGTTGGTCGGCGGCGGTCTTCGTGTCGACCTTCTTGTTGTGGAACCCAGCGATCGCCGACGTCGGCCGCACCTGCAGCGACGGAATCTGCTGCAGCTTCGTCACGAGCGCGTCAGCTAAACCGACCGACAGGAAGTCGTCCTTGGTGTTGTTCGAGATGTTGTCGAGCGGCATGACCGCCATCGAACGGATCGGAGGCGGTGCCGCTGACGGCGGCGTTTCGGGCGGATTCGTGTGCCGGTTGAAGTAGACGATGGCGCCGGCGCCGATGACGAATGCGAGGATGGTCACGACTAAACGCATCCAGCGCGGCCGCGGACGCGTGCGGCCGAGTGAGGAGTGGGAACGGCTGGCCGAGGTCGGGAAACGCGCGGTGGGCGTATCGAGCTCGTCGAGATCGGCGAGGAGATCGCGCGCGGTCTGATAGCGATTCTCGGGATCTTTCTTCAGCAGCTTGCCGATGATCTTCGTCGCCGCGGCCGGAAACGCCGGATCGCGCGCGACGAACGGTTCCGGCTCGGCGTCGCGAATTTTTTCCAGGACCATGAGCGGCGCGTCGGCGTTGAACGGCAACTGGCCGGTCGCCATCTGAAAAAAGATCACGCCGATGGAGAAAAGGTCCGTGCGCGCATCGGCAGGAATGCCGCGAATCTGCTCCGGCGCGAGGTAGTGCAGCGTGCCGAACATCCGGCTGGCCGACGATTCGCGCGAACGCGTCGTCAGCTCCGTCGGCAGCGACTTGGCCAAACCAAAATCGAGGATCTTCACCAGTCCGGTCGGCTCGATCATGATGTTGGCCGACTTCAGATCGCGATGGACGATGCCGCCTTCGTGCGCCGCCGCCGCGCCGGCCGCGATCTGCCGCGCGATGCTCAAAAACTCGCCGGCTTCGATCGGCCGTCGCCGCATCCGCTGCGAAAGCGTTTCGCCTTCGCAGTACTCCATCACGATGAACGGAACGCCTTCAGCGGTCTCGCCGACTTCGTAAATCGTGGCGACGTTCGCGTGGCGTATCGCCGCGGCAGTTCGCGCCTCGCGCAGAAAACGCGCGCGGCGATCTTCTGCAGCGAGGTCTTCAGCGTGTAGAACCTTGATGGCCACCAGCCGGTCCAGCCGCTGGTCGCGCGCGAGGTAGACCGTCCCCATCCCGCCCTTGCCGAGAATGCGGACAACGTCGAAGCGGTCAACGCTTTGCGGCAGATCAGACACGGAGCGCGCGCATTGTACGACGCCAGTCATGGTCAACTTTCTGACCATGGTTTCCGTAGGCAGGGTTATATTTGACCCGTTAACAGAAACGTATCAGAGCCAATGACGACAACCGCAGAGCCGACGTTCGAACCAACGCTGCAGCTTCCCGCCCGCTACCAGCTTCGCGCGATCCTCAAAGAAACGCCGGCCACGTGTGTCTACCGCGTCTTCGACGTCGCCGACCGGCGGGACGAAGCGATCAAGATCCTGCGCCACGAACTCTCCGAGCCGCAGCAACTGCTCCGATTCAAAACTGAATTTTCGACGCTGGCCTCGCTCGAGCACGAGAGCATCGTGAAGGTTCGCGAGTTCGGGCTGCTGCACGATCGCTTCCCGTACTTCACGATGGAGTACTTCGCGGGGAAGAAGATCTCCGAGTATTTCGACGGACACAGTTGGCCCGCGTTGTACGACGTGATCCTGCAGATCGCCTCCGCGCTTCACCACATCCATCACCTCGGCATCATTCATCTCGATCTCAAGCCGTCGAACATCCTCGTAGACGATCGCGGTCACGCGAAGATCATGGATTTCGGCGTTGCCGTCGAAAGTCGGCAGGTGCTCGACCGTCAGATTCGGGGATCGCTGCACTACATGCCGCCCGAGGTGTTGAAGCAGGATCGCGTCGACTCGCGCGCCGATCTTTATTCGCTCGGCATGACGCTTTACGAGACCGTGACCGGCGCGCTGCCCGGCTACGGCAAACCGTCGATCGAAGTGATCCGGATGCATCTCGATGAGGACATTCGTCCGCCATCGTCGATCAATCCGCGCGTGCCGCCGGAGCTCGAGCTGATCATCATGCGTCTGCTCGAAAAAGATCCGCGGCACCGTTATCCCTCGGCCGCCGCACTTCTGCAGGACGTTGCCGCGGCTGCTGGAAAACATGCCGATGCGGGGGAGTTGCTGGTCGGCCGCGGCGAGCTATTCGCCGCCCCGCTCATCGGGCGGAAGGCCGAGGTCGCGCAGCTCGCGGCGATGATCGACGAAGCGCGTGAAGGGCGCGGCAACGGCGTCATCGTCGCGGGCGCTGAGGGGATGGGGAAGAGCCGCATCGTGCGCGATGCCACGCTGCGTGCGCAACTCGAAGGCGCGCGTGTTTTCTGCGGACGCTGCCCGATCAATCGCAAGACCATCTACGCGCCGTTCTTCGAGATTTTTCAGCAGATGTTGATGGCGGTGAATCCCGACGCCGACGTTTCCGGCGAAATCCGGCAACTGCTGCGTCCCGTGATCATGGCGGCGAAAGGGGAGGACGCGGCTCCCGCCGCCGGCCAGAAGTACCGCCTCTTCAATCGCATCGTGCAGGCGATGCAGGATATGTACGGCTTCCTCAGCGCCAGCTCGTCCGAGGGAGAGGCCAGCGCGTCGCCGCTCATTCTGGTCATCGACGATGTGCAGTGGGCCGATCCGTCGACGGCCGATCTCTTCTCGTTCCTCATCGGAGAAGCGCGTCAGAACCGGCTGCTGGTGATCGGCACGCTGACGATCGATTCCTCGACCGAAGCGGCCACGGAACCGGGCGCGCACCTGGCGGCGTGGGAGCATCGCGCGCGCGAAGGAAACTTTCCGATCATCCGCGTCGACGCGCTCAGCGAACCGCTCGTTCGCGAGCATCTGCAATCGCTCCTCGGCGAGGACGACGTCTCCGAAGATCTCGTCCGCTGGACGTTGTGGGAGTCGGCCGGCTCGCCGTTGATCATTCGCCGCGTCGTCGACTACCTCATCGCGCACGGCTATCTGCGCTGGGAGTCGAACGGCTGGGTCGCGGAGATGGATCGCATCCAGGGACTGCGCATCCCCGGCGGCGCCGCGTCGATCCTGATGGAGCGCGTGGAATCGCTCGATCCGAAGCTTCGCGAAGTGATCGAAGCCGCGGCCGTGGTCGGTGAATCGTCGAACGTCGATCTGATCACGAGCGTTGCGTCGCGCTCGGAGGAGGAGGCGTATCGAGCATTGCGCGAAGTCGTCGCGCTGGGACTGCTGGACGAATCGAACGACGGCAAGGTCATCACCTTCCCGCAGATTCATCTTCGCGAGGCGATCTACAACGCGATGACGGAACGGCGGCGCTCGGAGCTGCATCAGCGCATTGCCGATGCGCTCGAGCCGGAGTTGCTCGGCGGCGCCGCGCATCTCCTCGGCCAAGTGGCGTTCCACTACGCGCGCGCCACCGACAAAGACAAAGGCATTCGCTACGCCGTTCAGGCGGGCGACATGGCCATGCGTACCATCGCACATCAAGGCGCGACCGATTTTTATCGCAGCGCGCTGGAACTGATGGACCTGGCCGGCGCAGACGAGGCGCGCAAAGCCGAGGTGCGCGAGAAACTGGCCGACGCGTACTACCGCAGCAGTGACAACCGCGCGGCCATGCAGGCCTACCAATTCCTGTTGAAGAGCATCCAGGCGCGCAGCAATGACGACGCGCCGAACGCCGACCTTGCCCGCGTCATGATGAAGATCGGCAAGGTGCTGGCGAAACGCGGCGATCAGGAAGCGGCGCTGTCGTACTTTCAGAATGCCATCGATCACTTCGAACGCCTCGGCATGATGAACGAGGTGGCCGAGCTGCTGAATCGGATGGCTTGGATGTATCGCGAGAAAGGCGATACGGAAGCCGCGTTTGCATCCGCCAGCCGAGCCCTCGAACTTCTCGACCGCAACGAGCCGAACATCGTTTTTGGCTATGTCATGAACATGCTTGGCTGCATCGAATACGCCGTAGGCAATTGGCAAAAATCGCGCGAGCTGCTGATCGATGCGCTCAAAGTCGGCGAGAAGGTCGGTTCCGAGCAGCTTTGCAAAGTGGCGTCGACGAACCTCGGCAATACGCTTTGGAAACTGGGCGATTGGATCAACGCGCTGCAGTACTACAAGATGAATCTCGCGCTTTCGGAGTCCGAGGGCGATCTGTGGGACCTCATCACCGCGTACAACAACGTCGGCATCATCGAGTTCAGCCGCGGCGATTTCGTGACGGCGGTCGACTACTTCCAGAAGAGCGTGCGCATCGACGAAAAAATCGGTGCGGTGGAGTACGAAGCGCTGGCGCGCGAGAATCTGGCCGAGGCCTTCGAGATGCTCGGCAACTGGAAGGACGCGCTGGTCCAGTACAACCGCTGCCTGGCGTTGCAGGGTTTCGACGAAACGCGCGCGTCGCGATCGTCGGTCTACATTCCGCTGGCGCGCCTGATGAACAAGAAAGGCGACATCGCCAAAGCGATGGCGTACGCGCAGAAGGCACTCGCCGCCGCCGAACGCGCGCGCGACGAGGATCTCGTGGCCGAATCCTGCTACGTCCTGGCGAATATCGAGGACGAGCGCGAGAACTTCGCCGAGGCCGAGCGCTACTTGGCGCGCAGCATGTCCATCTTCGAATCGCACCAGACTACGCAGGGTCTGGCGCGTGCGCACACGGCCGCGGCCAGCATGGCTTTCACGCAGCAGCGCATCGACGACGCGCGCAATCACGCGGAGCTCGGCGGCAAGTACGCGAGCCAGCTCGACGACCGCTTCACGCTGGCCAAGAACGACTGGATGTGGGGAAAGATCCTGTCGTCGCAAGGCGACCGCGAAGCGGCCAACGCCAAGTTCGACGCGGCGCGGACGACGTTCGAGGAGTTGCAGACGCCGTACGAGCTGGCGCGGCTGCTGTTCGACGTCGGCCTGCTGAAAGACGAGCCGGAAGAGGCGACGCAGACGATCCGCAGCGCCATCCGCATTTTCGAACGGCTCGAAGCGACGCACGACCTCGAGCGCGCCCGCGGTGCTCTGTTCCGCATCAAGCCGGCCGGCAAGGCGCCCGACAGCGGCGTGGTCGGCCTGTACGAGGTCGTGAAAATCATCAACTCGACGCTGAACCTCGAAGAGGTGCTGACCCGAGTTCTCGATCTGGCCATCCGCCGTGTGCGCGCCGAGCGGGGAATGATCATCCTGCTCGATCCGATCACCAGCGCGTTGCGCACACGAATCGTTCGCAACATTAAAGATACCGAGGGTGGGTCGCGGCGGTCGCCGCAGTCGATCGTCAAGGAAGTGATCCAGTCGGGGCAGTCGGTGATCTCCGCCGACGCGCGCGCCGACGCACGATTCGTCGAGTCGGAGTCAGTGATCGCCGAGAACATCATGTCGATCCTCTGCGTACCGCTGGTGATTCGCGACCGCATCGCCGGCGCGATTTACGTCGATCACCGCGAGGCGCGGCATCTCTTCTCGCAGAAGGACTTGACGTTCATCGAAGCCTTCGCCGATCAGGCCGCGATCGCGATCGAAAACGCGCGGCTCTATGAGGAGCTCGAGGAAGCGCGCGCTCGGTTGTCGCTGGAAAACGAGTCGTTGCGGCGCGAGGTGCTGGTCGAAAAGCATCTCGACTCCGTGGTCGGAAACTCCGAGGCCGTGGCCAAGATCCAGTTCGCGATCCGCAAGGCCTCGGCCGGACATTCGACCGTGCTTCTTCGCGGCGAGTCAGGCACTGGCAAGGGTCTCATCGCGCGCATCATCCACAACGTTTCGCCGCGCCGGAACGGACCGTTCATCATGTTCAACTGCGCGGCCATTCCGGAGAATCTGGCCGAGTCGGAGCTGTTCGGCCACGAGAAGGGATCGTTCACCGGAGCCGACCGCCGCAAGCTGGGCCGATTCGAGCTCGCCAACGGCGGCACGATCTTCCTCGACGAGATCGGCAAGGTCAGCATGTCGGTGCAGGCCAAGCTGCTGCGCGTGGTCGAGGACAAGGAATTCGAGCGAGTCGGCGGCACGCAGACGCTCAAGACCGACGTCAAGATCATCGCCGCGACGAACCTCGACATCGAGAAAGCGATCGAGCAGGGGAGCTTTCGCGAGGATCTCTTCTACCGCCTGAACATCATCCCGCTGATCCTTCCGCCGCTGCGCGAACGGAAGGACGACATCCCCCTCCTCGCCGAGCATTTCATCCGCAAGATCTGCAAGGACCTCGGTGTGGAGACGAAGCGCCTGGAACCCGGCGTGCTCGACCTCTTCATGCGCTACAAGTGGCCGGGCAACGTGCGCGAGCTGGAGGCGACGCTGCACCGCGCCATCGTGATGGCGAACGACGACACGATCACGCGCAACGATTTCTACAGCCTCTTTGCCGACGCCGGCGTGGCCGTTGCCGCGAGCGGACCGCTGCCGATGCCGACCTCGGTGCTGAATCCGATGGTGGGGCGGATGGAGATCACGAGCGACGTCTACGACGAGGTGATGTCGTCGGTCGATCGCCAGCTCATCGAGCGCGCTCTGGAATCGTCCGGCGGACGCATCCGCGAAGCCGCCCGCCGCCTCGGCCTGGCCCGCAACACGCTGAAGTCGAAGATCCAGAAGTACAACATCGTGGCGGCGAGGGATTAGTAGATTAGTAGATCAGTGGATTAGTAGATTAGAGCTTACTGATCCTGCGTTCCTCTAATCTACTAATCCACTAATCGACTAATCCACTAGGAGACGAATGCCCGACACCGCATCCCAGCCCGTGCAATTCACCGAGGACCGGATTCCGCGAGAAGGGATCGAGGAGACGGTCGCGGAGCTCGTGGAACTTTACGGCGGCGAGCTGACTGCGTCCGGCACGAATGACCGGCGCTTCACGCTGCCGTTGCGGCGCGGAATCGCCGCGGCCGGGGGAGTGGAATGCACTGTTTCGTGGGCAGCGGGCGAAGCCGGCGATGCGATGGTCACGCTGGTCTGCAACCGCGACGTCGACGCGCCGAAAGCGCAGCGCATCGCGCTGCTGGTGGCGGGCGTGGTCGGCTCGCTGCTCTTCATGGTCTGGCCGTTCTTTGCGCATTCGAAAGAGCTCGGCGCGCTGGCGTGGATCGGCGGCATCATCGCGCTCGCCGTCTACTTCATGACGCTGCGCAAGACCAGCGGCGGCATCGCCTACGACTTCCTCCAGCGCCTGGCGAAAACGCAGCGCAGCCGCGTCGCAGCGGTCGAATCGTGATCTGGATCCTCATCCCGCTGCTCATCCTGGTGATTTTCGGACTTTACGTCCGCCGTGAAGCCGAACGCATTCGCGCCGCCGATCTCCGCCCGCGAATCACGATCAAACTCAAGCTCGCCGGTGACGGCATGGCCACACCCGCCGAGCTGCACGAACGCCAGTCGCTCGAAGCCGAGATCGAAAAGCGCGAAATCGGCACGATCGTCGACGCCGGGTCGGGGGATGGGTGGGCGACGCTACAGGTGGGGGTCGTCGATCCGAAGGTTGCGGCGGAGCAAGTGCGCAACCTGTTGCGCGAGCGAGGGTTGTTGGATCGGGCAGAGATCGGCGCATAGCGCGAGCCTTTCGACGCCGGCGGCGTCACGTACGGTAGCCGGTGGTCGCGCGCGAAGCGCGAGACCACCGGATTCACGACGGTTCCGATTTTTTCCGACCGCGGCAGCGGTCGCGGAGGGAATTCACGACATCTGGTATTTGATACGCGACGCCCTCCGGGGTCGATGTCGATCGCGCGTCGTAATTCCGGTGGTCGCTCGCTTCGCTCGGACCACCGGCTACCGTACGGGACGCCTCCGGCGTCGCCTTTGCGAACAGCGCTGCGCGCTTACAACCGTCCGGCAATAATCGACTTCGCGATCGTGGCCAACTGCATGTTCGACGTCCCCTCGTAGATCTGGCCGACCTTCGAGTCGCGCCAGAACTTCTCGACGGGGTACTCCTTCGTGTAGCCGTTGCCGCCGAAGAGCTGGACCGCGAGTGACGTCACCTTCTCCGCCACCTGCGAGGAGAAAAGCTTGGCCATGGCCGCTTCGCGCACGAACGGCTGCTTCGCATCCTTGAGCCGCGCGGCGTTGTAGACCATCAGGCGCGCCGCTTCGAGCTCCGTCGCCGCCGCGGCGATCTGGAACTGGACGCCCTGGAAGTCCGCGACCGGCTGCCCGAACTGCTTCCGTTCTTTCGTGTAGGCGATGGCGTGCTCGAGCGCGCCGCGGGCGACGCCGATCATCTGCGCGCCGATCCCGATCCGCCCTTCGTTCAGCGTCTCGATGGCGATCTTGTAACCCTTGCCCGGTTCGCCGACGACGTTCTCCTTCGGCACGCGGCAATCTTCGAGGATCAGTTCGCAGGTCGACGACGCCCGGATGCCGAGCTTGTCTTCCTTCTTGCCGACCGTGAAGCCGGGGAAATCGCGCTCGATCAGGAACGCCGTAATCCCTTTGTATCCAGCCTCCGGATTGGCATTCGCGAACACGATGAAGATGCCGGCCTCGTATGCATTCGTGATCCACAACTTCTGACCGTTCAGGACGTAGTGGTCGTCCTTCTCCTCAGCTTTGCACGCCAGGCCGAACGCATCGGACCCGCTGCCCGCCTCGGAGAGCGCATATGCGCCAACCGTATCGCTGGCCAGCATCGGCAGGTATTTCGACTTCTGGTCCTCATTGCCCCAACGGATGATGGCGTTGTTGACGAGCGTGTTCTGCACGTCGACGAGCACACCGCAGGAGGCGTCGACGTGCGACAGCTCCTCGACCACGAGCACCGCGTTGAAAAACGACGATCCGGCGCCGCCCCACTGGTCGGGGACTTCGATTCCCATGATGCCGAGGTCGAAAAAGGAGGAGATGAGGTCCTTGGACATCATCGCGTCGTGGTCCATCTGGTGGACGAGCGGACGGATCTTTTCGATGGCGAAATCGCGGACGCTCTGCTGGAACATCTGCTCTTCTTCGGAGAGCAGAGTGAGGGGGGATCCGGTGGGGATTTCCAAGGTTTCGGCGGTCATCGGCGCATCATATCCAAAGGTTGGTGCCCCGGGCCGGACTCGAACCGGCACGACCGTTTCCGGCCTTCGGATTTTAAGTCCGATGCGTCTACCAGTTTCGCCACCAGGGCAGGCGGACAAGGTAACACGTTGACGAACGCGGGCGGCGGGGTTACCGTTCCCGTGCACAAAGTTCGTTGCACTGCCGCGAAGGTCTTAAAAGCGTTGATCAACGGATCGGAGGCGAGAAGCAGGGAACCTGCTCTCGATCCCGCGTCGGATTTCCCCGCCGTTGATCAACGCCTTCGCAGCGGTGGTGAAGGGAGGTGAGGAGATGGGCGTTTGCAACTGGTGCGGCAGTGCGTTCCCGCTGACTCGGTCGACGCGCAAGTACTGCACGACGCGCTGCAAGACCAACGCATGTCTCGGGCGGAAGCCGAGCCGGATTCGCGCCGCCGAGGTCGAGGCGCTGCACGAATTGCTGCAGGCGGAGCTGCCGAGCGCCGAGCTGTTCCGGGAACGGCTGCGGGCGATCATCGCGCCGCATCTGCCGCCGATCGTGGCCGAGGGAACGGCGCTCGTTCCTACGCTCGACTGAGTGTGTGTTGCTTGGGAGAGTGGTGGCGGAGGCTAGGCCAATCAACGCCGTGCCGCGTCGGCACACGAAAAAGGGCGCCGTTTCCGACGCCCTTCCGGGGTGGAGACCAGCCCGTTTAGGAGCTAACCCCCTGAGTTTTACTAGGACAATCCATCGAAATTAGTACCTCCTCCCCCATGAATTTCCGGCGGACCCGCAACAAGCGCCGCTGCCATGGTTCAGCAGCCCACCTCGCCAGCGTCGCGGACCGGATCGACCGCTCCTACTCGCCCTGTGGTGGAAGGGAGGAGCGGGATCTTGATGTCTTGTCAGACTGATTCAAAGAGCGATGCGGCCAACCGCCACATCCAAAACGTATACTCGCAGGTAAACGCATGGCGGGGCTGATTGTTCCAGCTCACCCTCCCGTAACCTGTCGAGCATGCGGATGATAATACGGCTTTCGTACGCAATAGCAATACACAATTTCGATACCTGGTTCTGCTCCGAGACCGGGCCGCAGAGCGCCCAACCCCTTGTGCTACCATGCCCGCTTTCCGGAGCCAATTGAGATGAAACGACTTCCGCTCATTCTCGCGGGATTCCTCGCGATCGCCGCGCTTCCCGTAGTTGCTGCAAACGTCACCGGAAAAGTCGCCTTCGTCACGAAGCGCGGCCAGAATCCCGTTCCCGCCGAAACGCTGGTCTGGGTCGAACCCGCCAGCGGCCGCGCGCTTCGTGTGAATCCCGGGACCTTCCAGATCGTCACGCGCAACAAGATTCTCGTGCCGCACGTGCTGGCCATTCCGGTCGGCTCGACGGTGACGTTCCCGAACGATGATCCCATCTCCCACAATCTCTTCTCGCTCTCCTCGAACAATGCCTTCGACCTCGGCCTGTACCGCAAGGGCGCGGGCAAGTCGCAGAAGTTCGAGAATCCCGGCATCGTCAACGTCTACTGCAACGTCCATCCGAACATGTCCGCGGTCATCCACGTGATGGCCACGCCGTACTTCGCCTTCGCCGACGCCAACGGCAATTTCTCGGTCTCGAACGTCCCGGCGGGCAAGTACCGCCTCGTCGCCTGGAACGAGCAGGGCGGACAGAATGAGGTGCCTGTGGAGATCACCGGCGCCGCCTCGCCGGCCGCGATCGCGCTCACCCTCGACAGCCGTAACTACCGTGCCTCCCAACACATGGACAAGAGCGGCAAGCCGTACAAGGCGCCGAGCTCGAGGGAATACTAAGTGTCGGCTGAACCGATCACAGGCCCGGCCCGGACGATGAGCGGCGAGATGCCGGTCCCGCGCAAGGCGCCTGTCGTCGAGAAGGCGAAGTTCCCGCTGGTCTGGAAACTCTTCGGACTGACGGCGCTGCTCATCGCGATCGTGGTCGCGGTCGCGGTGGCCATCACCATCTCCCGCGCCAACGCGATTGCCAAAACGACGGTCAACAAGTCAATCGCTGGCGCAGCCAAACTGTTCAAAGAACTTGAGCGGCAGCGATTGGATCAGTTGCAGCTTGGAGCCGATCTCTCCGGGCACGACCCCGCGTTCTTCGCCTACATCGAGCATGCGATGACCGCGCCGAATGACGCTCCATCGCTTCCCGCTACGCCAGGCGTTGCTGCAGTTCCGACTTCCACACACATCGACTACGCCGACATCTTCGACATTATTAAGACTCGAAAAAACCTTCTGCACAGCGATCTCATCATGATGCTCGATAAGGAGGGCAAGGTTATCGGTCGCACCGATCAGCCGGATCTATCCGAAGCGAGTAAGGGAGATCCGTCACCTCTGGCGAAGAAGATCGTGGAGGATGACAACTTGACTGGCGTCTCCGGCGTCATCAAGGTCGACGATTACCTGTACCACGCCGCCATCGCACCGCTTGTGCTGGGCACCAATAACGTGCGTCTGGGATACATCGTCAATGCGTACGCGATCGACGATGCTTTTGCGAACCGCATCGAAGATTCCACGAACGCGGAAGTCCTTCTGGCGGCACGCGATGGCGCTATTCGCCGTTCTCACGGCGCGCCTGCTTTCGGTATGCAGTCTATGAGTGACGTGAAACTTATTTTCGACACAGGAAAATCGCTACAGCCGACGACCGCTCAGATCGAACAGACAAAGTACGTCATGGATGGCGAGCCACTGCAGTCCGCAGGGCAGACCGTCGGCGCCGCGGTCTTTATTCGTTCCCTCGACCGCGAGCTCGCGCCGTTCCGCGAAATTCAGAACGCGCTGCTAATCGGCGGGGGCATCGCGCTGCTTCTGGCTTTCATCTTTTCGTGGCTCATCGCCAAGCGTGTCACGCATCCGATCGAAGAGCTGGCCGGAATCGCCCAAGCGGTAACCGGCGGCGACTACACCGTCCATCCTCCCATCGACCGCAGCGACGAAGTCGGGATCCTCGGCCGTTCCTTCGCAAAGATGATCACCGCCCTTCGCGATAAGGCGGAGATCGAGGAGCTCTACGAGCAGATGGCCGCGCGGTCGCAGGAGCGCGAGGCGGTCGGCGCGCCGCGGCAGAACGAAGCTGCCAAACTCGACGAGGGAACGATCCTCGTCACCGATCTTCGCGAGCTCCCCGCCACCGTCGGCGAGGGCGATGCCGCGAACGTCATCGCCGCTGTCAGCAAGGCCATGAAGCTGCAGGAAGCCGAGGTCGCGCGGCAGGACGGATTCGTGCGCGAGATCATCGGACATCGTCTCGTCAGCGTCTTCCGCGGCGATCGCGGAATCCTCCACGCCATCCGCGCCGCACGCGCCATCAACGAAGAGCTGGGCACGATGGGTGTGGGACACATGACCATCGGCGTCGGCATTGCCACCGGCGAGTTCGTGACCGGTTCCGTTGATCTCGAAGGCGACAACGGCATCGCCATCGTCGGCAACGCGCCGCTGCTCGCGGAGCTCTTCGCGTGGCACGCGCCGACCGGATACGCCTACATCTCCTACGAAACGGCGCAGGCGGCGGGCGGTGAGATCATCTCCACCTCCACGCGCGAACAGGTGCAGCTCAAGTGGCTTCCCAATCCGCTGCCGGTGGCGTCGCTGCCGCTGGTCAGCCTTTCCACGAACATGATGCGGGCCCTCGGACAGACGTCCAGCTCGATGGCCACCATGCGCATCGGCGAGACGCCGCCGGGCATCACCGCGTCCGGCGTGACCTCGCCAGGCATCCCGGCGCAGGAGCTGACGCCCGGCGCGACGTTCGCGAACCGCTATCGCATCGAGTCGATCATCGGCCGCGGCGGCATGGGAGTGGTCTACAAAGCGGTCGACGCGCAGCTCGACGAAACCGTGGCCATCAAGACGCTGCCCGGCGACGTCATGTCGCGCTCGCCCGAGGATCTGGAGCGGTTCAAGCGCGAAATCCGTCTGGCCCGGAAGATCACACACCGCAACGTCCTGCGCACGTATGACTACGGCGAGGCCGAGGGCGTCTACTTCATCTCCATGGAGTTCGTGCGCGGTTACACGCTGGCCGAACTCCTCGAGGAGGCGCCCGCGCACCAGATGGTGCCGCGCGTCGGCATGGGCATCGCGCGCCAGATCTGCCGCGGACTCGAGGCGGCGCACGAGCAGGGCATCATTCATCGCGACATCAAGCCGCAGAACGTCCTCATCGATCACAAGGGCGAGGTCAAGTTGATGGACTTCGGCATCGCGCGCATGGCCGAGGCGCATGAGGGGATGACGCAGGCGGGATTGATCGTCGGGACGCCGCACTACATGAGTCCCGAGCAGGTGCAGGGCAAACAGCTCGATCCGCGCAGCGATGTCTACTCGATGGGCGTGATGCTGTACGAGATGCTGTCGGGCCAGAAGCCGTTTACGTCGTCGTCGCTGACGGGCGTTCTGACCGCGCACATCACGGAGAACGCGCGTCCGCCGATCGAGCTGCGGCCGGAGATCGGGCGCAAGGTCAACGACATCGTGATGCGATGCCTTGCGAAGGATCCGAAAGCGCGCTATGGCAACGCCGGCGAGTTGCTGCACGACCTCGACACGGTGCAGATGCAGACGCGCTCCGCCGCGGCGTAGCACCTGGGGCGCGCCCGTGCGACGATAGCGGACATGTCCGCACCGCTATCTGCATCACTTCGCCGCGACCTCGGCGCCGTCGAATCGTACGCAACGCTGCTCGGCATGCTGATCGGCGCCGGCATTTTCAAAGTCACCAGCGACGCCTGGGAGCTGACCGGATCGAGCGTCATCCTCGGCTACCTCGTGCTCGCGCCAGCGATTCTGGCGACGTCCGTCGCGTACTCGGTCTTCCTCTCCACGCCGCTCGGCCGCGAACCGGGCGGCGAGTACACGCACCTCTCGCGCACGTTCGGCGGATACGGATTGGCGTTCGTCGGCGTTTGGCTGAAGGTCATCTCCTACATCGGCGCGCTCGCCTACCTTGCGCGCGCGCTGGCCGACTACCTCATCGAGCTCCTTGGCGGCGCGCTTCCGAAGAGCGCGGCCATTCCGTTGGCGGCGGCGAGCCTTCTGTTCTTCTACGTCATCCATGTCGCCGGCGTGCGCTGGTTCGGACGGATACAGGTCTGGATGTGCATCTTCCTCGGCATCTCGATCGTGGTCCTGGTGTTGCCGGGACTCTTCAACATCCATGTCGCCAACTACAAACCGTTCTTCACGCACGGCGCGGGAGGGTTCGCGGCGTCGCTGCCGCTCATCTTCTTCGCGTATGCCGGATTCGAATCGCTGGCGCAGACGGCAGGGGAGGTGCGCGACTCGACGCATCGCCTGCCGCGCATTTTTCTGCGCGGCATCCTGGCGACGACGGTCATCTACTTCCTGATGTCGGCAGTCGCCTTCGGCGTGTTGCCGGGCGCGGAGTTGCGGCGCTCCGTGGCGCCGATGGCCGAGGCGGCGTCGCGCTATCTGCCGATCGGAGCGGCGTGGTTCGTCACCTTCGGCGCCGTGATGGCGCTGACGACGTCGGTCAACGCCACGATGCTCGTTCCGTCGCGCGTCGGAATCATGCTGGCCGAGGATGGACTCGCGCCGGCGTTCATCGGCAGGATTGCGAAGAAAACCGGCACGCCGATCGTCGGCCTGACGCTGACGCTCATCGTCACGCTGCTGTTGCTGGTCAGCGGACAGATTTCGCTTGCGCTGAACATCGCCGTCTTCGAGCTGGTCGTTCTCTACTTCCTGCACAGCGCGGCGCTACTGATGTTGCCGCGCGCAAATCCGGAGCTCTACGCGAGCGTCACGCTGCGTATGCCGCTGATCGCGCAACGCGTCGCCGCAATCGTCTCGCTGCTGTTCATGGGAACGCTGATCGTGGTGCAACTGGCGGGCGACGTCAGCGTCCTGCGCCGCCTCTCATTCCGCGAACGCATCGAACACGCCTCGCTGACGACGATCGAGCTGGTGCTGTTCTGGGGCGCTATCGGCGCGATCCTCTATCTGCTGGCCGCGCGAAAGCGCCGCGCCGCAGCCATCGCGTAGACAAAAAAACGGGAGGGCCGAAGCCCTCCCGTTTTGCTGATGCGATGGAGTGAGAATTAGTACGTGAGACGGAGGCCGAGGCGCATCTGCCAGCGCGACTGGAGATCCGAGATCGAGAACTGGCGTCCCGGAGTCAGCGTTCCGAACTGGCGGACCGTTGCATTGGCATCGGAGAACGTCGTCGATCCTTCGCGGTAGACCGGGATGTTTGTGCCGGGCTGCTGCGAAACGTAGTTGACCGGAGTGACGTTCTGGTTGCCCACGAAGTAGACGTTGCCCTGATTCTTGTCGAAGTAGTGCATCAGGTTGAGCATGTCGAACGTGACTTCCGTGCGCGCGAAGTGCAGCGGAAGACCGAGCGCGTAGTGGAAGTCGAGGTGACGCGACCACGGCTCCGCCGACTCGTACTTATTGAGGATGCGCGGTTTGCTCGGATCGATTCCCGCGAAGCTGAGGTAGTTCTGCAGGATTGATGTCGAGAGCGGCGCGACCGGCGTGGTGACGCCGCCGATGCTGCGCGTGCCGCACGGATTCGCCGCGGACGGCGTGCCGCCGTTGGACGGGCAGAGGATCACGTTGTTGCCCGGAACGTAGAGAAGATCGTTGCTGGCGTTGGTGTCCTTGTTCGGATCGCCGCCGAGGAGCAGCGAGTACGGACGGCCGCTCTGCGCGTTGTAGTAGAGACCGAACGTGTGGGTGAACGGACCGGTGGACAGGTCGTAGGTCGCGTTGAGATTGAAGCGATGCTCCTGCTGGAACGCCGAGGTGCCCAGCGTCGCATGGAAGATGTCGCCCTGCGAGTGCTGGAAGCGCCAGTTGGAGATGGCGCGGCTGGACGTGGCGTCGAACGCGGACGTCGCGTGCTGATGTGCGTAGCTGCCGGACAGGCTCACGCCATGCCACGGAGCTTTCGACAACTGGATGGTCTCGACCGACTCGGCGCCCTTGGAGGTGTTCGTCAGGAACGTCGCGTCGACGAGTTGCGGGGTGCGGCGCGAGTAGGTCGGACGTCCGTCGAGCGGGCTGACGCCGGTCTGCGCCTCATTCAGGTTGGTGTAGTAGATGTCGGACTGCGTCTTCGTGTAGACCACTTCGGCGGTGCCGCGGATGCCCCAGAAGAGGTCGCGGTCATAGCCGAGGGTGGAGCGCACCACGCGCGGGAAGTGGAAGTTCGGATCGATCAGATCGACCGACGGCGCACCGCCGGCGGCGGCGCCAGCGACGAACTTCGGCTGGTTGGCCGGATCGGGGTTGAAGGCCGGAGCCAGGCAACCATCGATGGCGCGGCAGGCGAATGCGACCTGCTCGACGCCCGTACCGGCGTATGCATTCGAAACCCAAACGTACGGTGCGCGTCCGGCGAAGACGCCGACGCCACCGCGGACCTGCTGCTTCGTGCTCCCGCCCGGATTCCAGTTGAATCCGACACGCGGCGACCAAACGATTTCCTCGGCCGGATGCGTGCCGGTGTTGAAGCCGATGGCGTTCATGACCGTCTGGTTGAACGACGGCGTGTCGTTGAAGCGCGGCTTGTCGGCGCGGAGACCGAACGTGAACGACACGTTGTTGCTGGCATGCCACTGATCATTGACGTAGAGGCCGAACTGCTCGGCGCCGAACGAGGTCGGGCGAAGCGGATCGGAACCCGTTGCGTAGCTGATGCGATATTCGCAACCAGTGCCGGAGGTGATCTTCGGGCAGGTCTGGTTCTCGAAGGCGGCCAGCGTCGGGTAGAAGTAGTAGCCGTTGGCCTCGGAGAGGAAGAGGTTCTTGAACTTGAACAGCTCGTTGTGCGTGCCGACGACGATCGTGTGGTTGCCCTTCAGGATCGTGAAGTCGTCGGTGATCTCGGTGATCTTCTGATCGAGCGAGTTGGCGGCGGAGAAACGCTCCGTGCCGGCGTTGAGGGTGGCGTTCTGGTTCGCGCCGCCGATCTCGATGCTGGGGAACTGCACCGGCGTCGAGCGGACGTCCTGAATGTGCTGAATGCCGACGCGCGCTTCGTTGAACGTGCCCGTGGTGATGACGCTGTTCAACTGGGCCACGCTGGAGTTGGTCTTGTTGGCCTGGGAGTAGATCGACGTCGGGAAGCGGAACTGCGAACTGCTGCGGTTCGACACGATGTCGTTGCCGGCCTTGACGTAATTGTGGCGGAGGGTCAGGGCGTTGCCGGCCGTGGCGTTGAAGTCGAGGCGGCCGAAGAGGAGGTCGCTCGGTGTCGCCTTCTGAATGTCGCCGAGGCTGCCCGGATCGTAGTTGTACTTCGTGATGAGGTCCTGTTTCAGGCGCGCCGCGCTGCAGCCCGGAACGTTTCCACAGACTGCGTCCTGCGTGGCATTGACGTACGTCGTTCCGGCTGAGCCGTCAGCCGACGTGCCATCCGGCTGATTGCGGCGGTTGCGCTCTCCGTTGACGAAGAAGAAGAGCTTGTCCTGCATGATCGGTCCGCCGAGGCGGCCGCCGTACTGACTGTAGTCGAAGGTGGTGATCGGCTTATCGGTGATCGCCGTGATCGTGCCGTTGCCGTTGAAGCAGCAGCCTGGCTGCGTCGTGGTGGCCGAGTTGAACACCGGCACGGTCTTGCCGACCGAGCTCTGGTCGCGCTTCGTGCCGTAGAGCGAGCCGGAGAACTTGTTCGTTCCAGAGCGCGTGACGACGTTCACGCCGCCGCCGGTAAATCCGCCCTGGCGGACGTCATACGGCGAGACGACGAGCTGGATCTGTTCGATGGCGTCGAGCGAAATCGGCTGCGAGTTCGACTGGCCGCCCGGCGTGCCGGTGGCGGCGAGGCCGAACAGATCGTTGTTGACGGCGCCGTCGATCTGGATGTTGTTGTAGCGGTTGTTGCGGCCGGCGACCTGCATGGTCGTAGCCGAGTCGTCGCGCGGATCGATGACGAAGTACGGATTCGTGCGCGCGAAATCCTGAAGGCTGCGGTTGATCGTCGGAAGCGATTCGATCTGCTTCTCCGCGACCGTCGATGTCGAGCCGACGTGGTTCGGATTGATGACGTCGTCCGGACGGGCTGTGACCGTGATCGATTCGCTGACCGCGGAGAGGCGCATGGTCAGCGGAACCTCGCTGGTTCCTCCGAGCGTGACCTGGACGTTGTTGACGTCAGCAGGCTTCATCCCTTCCAGCGCCGCGGTGATGTGGTACGGACCACCGACGCGGACGTTGGGCATGAAGTAGCGGCCGGACGAGTCGGAGATCGCCGTGTAGTGCGTTCCGGTCGGAACATGCGTCGCTTCGACCGTGACACCCGGCAACGCACCCGAGCTCGGATCGGTGACGGATCCGGCGATATTGCCGGTAGTGACTTGTGCGTGCATCGTCGTCGGCATCGCCAGCGTGACGCACGCGACGATGCTCAGCACGAGCACGAGTTTGCGGGCGAAGCTCGGAATCCCGCGCGGACTCTCATTGCGCTTTTCGGACATAGAAATCCTCCTGTCGTGACTTGGTTGGGGGAAGTTGGACTGTAGCCGTTGTTTTACACTAGTTCACAGCAAAACGAGTAGCGAAATAAGTGAAATCGGCGTGATCCGCCGAAACGGTTTTTTGGATCGGCGAAACGGTTTCCCGAAGTGCGGTTTTCCGCCTCAGAAACTCTTCAGGAACGCGTCGTTCGACGGGAACTTCTGCAGCCGTTCCAGCAGCATCTTCATCGCGTTCAACGGATCCGTTCCAGCCAGCGCTCTCCGCAGCGTGTGCGTCTTCGGCAGCACGGTCGGAGGGAGAAGCTTCTCTTCTTTTCGCGTGCCGGTCTGGGCGATGTTGATGGCCGGGAAGATGCGCCGCTCGAACAAACCGCGGTCGAGCACGATCTCCGTATTGCCGGTTCCCTTGAACTCCTGAAAGATGACTTCGTCCATCCGCGAGCCGGTGTCGACCAGCGCCGTGGCGATGATCGTCAGCGATCCCCACTCTTCCGCGTTGCGCGCCGCGCCGAAGAAGCGCCGCGGCTTCTCCATCGTCCGCGCGTCGATGCCGCCGGAGAGGATTTTTCCCGATCCGCGCTGCTCGTTGTTGTACGCGCGCGACATGCGCGTGATCGAGTCGCAGAGGATGACCACGTCCTGCTTCATCTCCACCAGGCGCCGCGCCCGTTCGAGCACGACCTCGGCGATCTGAATGTGGTTTTCCGCGGTCTCGTCGGAGCTCGACGCGACTACTTCGCCCTTCGCCACCGAACGCCGGAAGTCGGTGACTTCCTCCGGCCGCTCATCGACGAGCAGGACGAAGAGGATGACTTCGGGATGATTGAGGTTCAGACCGTGCGCGATGTCTTTCAACAGCGTGGTCTTGCCTGCTTTCGGCGGCGCGACGATCAGGCAGCGCTGCCCTTTGCCGAGCGGGGAGAGGAGGTCGATGACGCGCGTCGTCAAACGCTCCGGCTCCGTTTCGAGCTTGAACATTTCGTTCGGATCGATCGAGATCAGTTCGGAGAAGGGGCGGCGCGACTCGCGATACTCCTCGAGCGGCATCCCTTCGACCTGCTCTAATCCGACGAACTCGATGTTGTTGCCGGCGCGCCGTGCGCTTCCGGCCAGCATCAGGCCCGCCTGCAGATGCAGCCGCTCGATGACCGGACGCGGGACGATGGCGTCGCCGACCGTCGGAACGTAATTGTTCGACGGCTGGACCAGAAGGCCGGTGCCGTTCGGCTTGATCCAGAGCACGCCGGAGACGGGCGCGAGCTCGCCGGCCGGGATGTCGATCGGCGGCGCCGACTGCATATCGGCGGAGTAGCCCTGCGGCTTGCCCCCGCGTCGGCGCGATCGGCTGCGGCGCCGTCGTCCGGCGCCTCCGCCCGATCCATCATTATTAAATGGTTGAGAGTCGCCCGAAATGGCGACGTTGCCGTTTGGCTGGCCCTGCGGTGCGACGTTCCCGGGATTTTCTCCGGGCGCGCCCGCTCGCCGTCTGCGCCGGCGGCGCTTACGCGGTTGTCGATTGTCTGGCGTCATGCGAACTCATATGAACAACGACCCTTGATGTAATTTGCTCGACCTTCGAGACTGGCCGGAAAGCCGACGATCAGGGCGGAGAAAACCATTCTCTGGAACGCCCGGCGTAGAAGCCTTACTGAGATCGTCGCACGAAAGGTGCGGGACGTAGTATGGGGAAGGTCGTTTCGAAATGC
>Ga0207650_10000049_pt1 | contig 171240 bp, 150 predicted proteins | sample KBSS63metaG_FD_184325 | JGI IMG/M metagenome (GOLD analysis project Ga0207650, IMG submission 184325) | Switchgrass rhizosphere microbial communities from Kellogg Biological Station, Michigan, USA - KBS S6-3 metaG (SPAdes) (version 2) | ecosystem: Host-associated > Plants > Roots >...
GCAGCAGCGAGATGGCTATGGCTAAGCCCCAGATCGCCGCGCCGATGCGGAGAATCAGATCGCGCCGAGCCGTCATCGCGCCTGTTCCGCCAGCCAGCCCACCACCAACTCCTCGGCCCAGTACTCGCACCGCCACGGCGCCGCGCCGGCGATGAAGCCGGTGTGTCCGCCGCATTCGGTGATGTGAAATTCGACCGCCGGCGACGCGAGCGCCTTCGCTTTCTCCAGCACCTCGGCCGGCAGAAACGGATCGTCGGCCGCGCTCAGGCAAAGCGTCGGCGTCGTGATCGCGCCGAGGAAGTGGATGGAGCTGGAGCGCGCGTAGTAATCGTCGGCGTCGCGAAAACCGTGAATCGGCGCGGTCGCGGCGTTGTCGATGTCGCGAAACGTTTTCGCGCGCATAACCGCCTTCAGATCGACGCGCTCGCGCATCTCCGGAAAGTGCGCGACCAGCCACTTCGTCTTCTTCTTCAGCGTGGCCAGAAAACGATTGACGTAGAAGCGGCGCAGCAAACCGTCTTCGAGATGTTTCGAGCCCGCGCCGAGATCGTACGGAACGGAGAACGTGGCCGCGGCGGCGACGTCGGTCTGTCCAGGATGTTCGCCGAGCCATTTCAATACGACGTTGCCGCCGAGCGACGCACCGGCAGCGAGCAGACGCACATTCGGTTCGCGCGCGCGCAACGTGCGCACGACGAAGTCGAAGTCGCTCGTCTCGCCGGAGTGATAGAAGCGCGGACGGCGATTCGGAATCGAACGTCCGACGCGTTGCGGGTCGCGCGCGCACGAACGGAAATTGACCGCAGTCGCCGCGAAGCCGTGCCGGGCGATGACGGAGAGCAGCCCCTGCATGTAGACGGAGTTCGTGCTTCCTTCCAGTCCGTGCAGGAGGACGAAGCGGAATCGCTCATCACGCACCGGCGCGTCGAGATGATCGAGCAGCAGCTCGTCGCCGTCGGGAGTCGTGAGGGTCTCGCGCCGCAACTTCACCAATCGCCGCGGCCGCGCCAGGCGTCCCCAGATCGTCTGCGCATGCGGTCCGCGCAGGAACCAGGCGGGCGTGAAGGATTTCGCGTTCAATCCGCGAAGGATACCGGAGGCTCCGTCGCGTTCGCCGTTTACGACGCCAGCCGCGAAAAAATCAGCGTCGCGTTCGTGCCGCCGAAGCCGAAGGAGTTCGACATCACGTGCGTCACCCTCTGCTCGCGCGCTTTGTTCGGGACGTAATCGAGATCGCAGTCGGGATCGGGCGTCTCGTAGTTGATCGTCGGCGGGATCACGTTCGTCTTGATCGTCATCGCCGCCACGGCGGCTTCCAGCCCGCCGGCGGCGCCGAGGAGGTGGCCGGTCATCGACTTCGTCGAGCTCACCGCCACTTTGTACGCGTATTCGCGGAAGACCTGCTTGATCGCGACGGTCTCCGTGCGATCGCCGACCGCGGTCGACGTTCCGTGCGCGTTGATGTAATCGATGTCCTCGGGATGCAGCCCCGAATCGCGCAGCGCCGCGCGCATCACGCGGATCATGCCGCTGCCATCCTCGGCAGGGGAGGTGATGTGGTACGCGTCGCTCGACATCCCGTAGCCGGTCAGCTCGCAGTAGATCGTCGCGCCGCGTTTTTTCGCGTGCTCGATCTCCTCGAGGATGAGGATGCCCGCGCCTTCACCGATCACGAATCCGTCGCGATTGAGATCCCACGGACGCGAGGCGCGCTCCGGCTCGTCGTTGCGCGTCGATAGCGCGCGCATCGCTGCGAAGCCCGCCAGCGCGAGCGGTGTGATGACCGCTTCGCTGCCGCCGGCGAACATGATGTCCGCATCGTCGCGCTGGATGATCTTGAACGCATCGCCGATCGCGTGCGCGCCGGTGGCGCAGGCGGTCGCAGGCGCCGAGTTCGGACCCTTGCAGCCGTAGCGAATCGAAATCTGTCCCGCCGCGAGGTTCACGATCAGGCCTGGGATGAAGAACGGCGACACGCGGCTCGGACCACGCTCCAGCAGCTTCGTGTGCATCTCCTCGATCAGCGGCAGGCCGCCGATTCCGGAGCCGACGATCGCGCCGAAGCGTTCGCCGTCACAGGTCGAGCAATCGAGATTTGCGTCCTTCACTGCGAGGTCGGCCGCGGCGATCGCGTAGTGAATGAAGGTGTCGGACTTCTTGACTTCCTTCTTTTCGATCCAGTCCTCGGCGTTGAATCCCTTCACCTCGCCGGCGATGCGCGAGGTGTAGGCGCTGGCGTCGAACTTCGTGATCGGACCGACGCCGGAGCGCCCTTCGACGAGCCCCTGCCAGGTCGGCTCATTGCCGACTCCGAGCGGAGAGATCATGCCGATCCCGGTAACGACGACGCGGCGCTTGGTCATGAGAGTTCTGAATTAGCGGATGCGGGCGGCCAGCAACGCCATCCCGCCAACGGCACGGACCGCCGGTCCGTGCCGGGTGGGTGCGATTACGAGGCTTTGGCGCGCTTGTCGATGTATTCGACGGCGTCCTTGACCTTCTTGATCTTCTCGGCCTCGTCGTCGGAGATCTCGACTCCGAACTCCTCTTCGAAGGCCATGATCAGCTCGACCGTATCGAGCGAGTCCGCTCCGAGGTCTTCGACGAACGAGGCCTCGGGGGTCACCTCTTCGGCATCGACACCGAGCTGCTCGACGATGATTGATTTGACACGATCCTCAACGGACATCTGTTCTCCTCCTCAATTCCACCTGGGTGGGGGGGAATGCACGGCGTTTTTTAGCACAAAAACAAACGAATGCAGAATGCGAATCGTCAATCGCGAGTTCACACTGCAACGATGATGCGAAAACTCTTCCTCCTGCTCCTGATCGGGGCAGCGGTGTGGTTCGGCGCACGCGCGCTTGTGCATCGCGGCGAGGTCAAGGCTACGGTCGTTTTCCACCAGGCGCATGATCTCGGCAAGGGCGATCCGGTCGTCGCCGACGGCGTCCAGATCGGTTCCGTGACGAAAGTGACGCGCCTCGACGGTGACGACGCGGTCTCGATCCGCATCGACCGCGCCCATCGCCGCGACGTCGTCAGCGACTCGCTGTTCGCCATCAACCATCACCGTCTTCTGGTCACGAACTCGTTTTCGGTCGGTTCGCCGATCGCTGACGGCGCGGTGCTTCGCGCCCGCAACGACGGCGTCAGCTCCTGGCTGGCCAAACACGCCTCGGCCGTCCAGCCGTTCATCGCCAAAGTGAAGCGCGCCGCGGACAACGAGATCGAGAAGCTCGACGAGCATCACCTCGACGCCGAGCTGGCCAGGTTCAAGGAAAAGGCGCCGCTGTGGAAAGCCGAGGGCGCCAGCATCTTCGATCATCGCCTCGACCAGATGAAGTCGCGCATGGCGAAAATCGAAGACGATCTGCGCCGCTCCAACCGCGCCGAGGAAGCGCGCAACGTAAAGGAGAAATTCGAGAAATGGCTCGACGAAGTGCAGCGCTGAACGAGCGCAGAGTCTTCACATACGAAGAGGCAGCCGCGCTGATGCCCGAGGCGCGGCGCATCACCGCCGCGGCCGTGGCCGAGGTCGATTCGCTGCCGGAAGGCGAAGAAGCGGCCGCGGAATCGGAGCGCATCATCACCGACTGGGCCGGCGCCATCATCGAGCTCGGCATTGACGTCAAAGGCGTCTGGCTGATCGACTTCGACAACGGCAGCGGCTACTACTGCTGGCAGCATCCCGAACCGTCGTTGCAGTACTTTCACGGATATGAGGAAGGGTTCGCGGAAAGAGTGAAACTGCAGTGAGGCTGAAGGCCGTCTCCTTCGATCTATGGGAAACGCTGCTCACCGACACGCCGGAGTTGTCGCGGCGGCAGGAGCGGCTGCGCCTCGATCGCATGGAGCGCGTGCTCGTCGAGCGCGGATTTGCGCAGACCGCTGATCGCATCGAACAGGCCTATCGCGCGCTCTGGCATCGCTGCCTCGAGCTGTACTGGTCGCGCGATGAAGACATCGCCTGCCGCGTGCAGATCGAACATTTCCTCGAAGCGCTCGATCTCGATCCGGCCACGTTCGATGAGCCGTCGCTGGCCGCACTCGAAGAGGTCTACGCGAATGCGGCGGTCGACGTGCTGCCGTCGATCGTTCCCGGCGCGCCCGACGTCCTGGCCGAACTTCGCGACCGCGGATTCCGCATCGGTCTGATCAGCAACACCGGCCGCACGCCCGGCTACGCGCTGCGCGAGATCCTCGACCGCCTCGGCCTGGCCACTTCGATCGACGCGATGGTTTTCTCAAACGAACACGGCGCCTGCAAACCGCAGCCGTCGATTTTCGAGACGTTGCGGGATGCGCTCGACGTCAATTACGACGAGATGATGTTCGTCGGCGACAACCTCTACGTCGACGTCCACGGCGCGCAACGCCTCGGCATGACCGCCGTTCACTTCGATCCGCCCACGCGCGGCACCGCCATCGCGCCGCCGGTCGATCACGGCCTGGACATCGTGCCGCACGCCACGATCCGCGATTTGCGCGAGCTGCTGGACGTGGTTGCGTGACTGACCCCGCCACGCGCGACTGGAACACCTTCGGCGAAACCGAGCCGTACTTTGCAGTCCTGACGCACGACCGGTTTCTTTCCGAACAGATGTCGGATGCCGATCGCGAAGCGTTCTTCGCATTCGGCGAAGCCGACATCGCGCAAATCTTCGACTTGATCGACATCGCTCCGAAATCCGCGCTCGATTTCGGCTGCGGCGTCGGGCGTCTCACCAGGGCGTTGGCCAAGCGCGTGGATCACGTCGTAGGCGTCGATGCAGCCGAGAGCATGCTGCGCATCGCGCGCGAGAACGTGCCGAATGCAACGTTCTCAACCGCAATTCCAGACGAGCGATTCGACCTGATCGTCTCGCTGCTCGTGTTTCAGCACATCCCTATTCGACGCGGCGAAGCGCTTCTGCGCGATCTCCTCGACCACCTCGACGGTGTCGCCGCATTGCATTTCACGTTTCACGTTCCAGGATCACTCGTCCGCCGCATCGCGCGACGCGTACGCGCGCGCTTCCCGTTTGTTCATCGCCTGGCACAACGAATTCGCGGCGAACGGAAGATGCCCTACATGCAGATGAACGAATACGACCTCGATCGCGTACTGGCCATCATGCGCAGCCACGGCTGCGCCGACCCGCGCGTTATCCGCACGAACCACCGCGGAATCGAATTCGCGATCGTGATCGCGAAAAAGCAAACGACGTAGCGCCGTCGCCCGACGGCGCTACATTTGCTGCGGCTCCGCCTAAAGGCGCGATTGTCATCGCGGAGCGTGTGGCACAGACACTCTTGTCTGTGCTGGTGAGGCTCGCGACGACTGACAACTTCAGCCGGTGTACCTGGCGAAAGCACAGACAAGAGTGTCTGTGCCACACTCAGAACAGCTTCAAAAACACCACATCCGCCACGAATCCCGTCTGCGCGTTGCGTCCGATCGTTTTGCCGACGTCGAGACGCAGCAACGTCCCGTACGGCCCGACCGTCTGGCCGGCGATGCCGAGTCCCTGGAACGGCTCGCGGTGGTATCCGGCCAGTTTGTTGTCAATCAGGCCGTGGTCGTAGAACGCTTCCAGCCGGAACTGGTCGGAGAAAACGAAACCGTAGGAGAGGTGCCCGAGGATGGCGCGGTCGGCGAGTAACGATCCGGATTTGATGCCGTGGATCCGTTGCGCGCCGAAGAAGCCGAAACCGTATTGCGAGAAACGGTCGAGGCGCGAGCCGTCCATGTAATCGACTTCGATGCCGATGCGCTGGAACTTCGGAAGGTAGAAGCTCTTCGCCAGCGAGCCGCCGAAATCGGTGAACGTCTTCTGCTTCGGATCGTACTCGGCCAAGTTCCCCCACGGCTGCCACTTCGTGCGCGTGTTGTAGTCGTAAAAACCGGTGATCGTCGCGCCCCAGCGCGCGTACTGCGCCTCGATTCCGGGCGAGATCACGAACGTATCGGCCGGCACGATGAACGACGCGGCCGTGTTGTCGCTGCGCATGTACGTGTCGTGCTCCGCTTGTAGCGTGAAATCGATTTTGCCGAACTGCAGAAACGGATGTCCGGCGCGGATCGAGAAGCGCGTCGGCAACTGCTTCACTTCCTCGCCGAGCTGCTCCTGCCCGTTGCGATAGAGCGACTGCGTCGTCGGCACGGCGATCCCGAAAAAGTCGACGCCGACGTTCGTGCGCGTGTTGGCCACGTTCGGATTGGTCGCATTCGCCGCGATCACTACGCCGGCGAAGAACACGTTCGCCTGGATGCCTTTGTGGAGCAGGTCGAAATTGAAGTAGTCGATGCCGCCGAGCGGGACGACCGGATATTGCAGACCGGCGTCGTGATGGATGCCGCCGAGGAGGAAGGTGCGGGCGGAATGGAAACCTTCCTGGACCACGCGCTCGCCGCTCTTGGTCCGTTCGAGATAGCGCAGCCCCGACTTCGTCTCGCGCACCATGCGCGCGTCCGACTTCTCCGCCTCGGCGAGGCTGGTCTCGTAGTCGGCCGGCTCGATGCGGAAATTCGTGAAATCCGTTTGGCGCAGTACGACTGTTCCGCGTCCCGCCGCGGAGACGACCTGCTGCGCGCTGACGGTCTGCGGCAGCCAGATGATTTCGCGCGGATCGGTTTTCGCGACGTCAGCCGCAGTCAGCGGCGCATGCGTCGCGCGCGCGAACGGCTGAAAATCGACGCGTTCATCGTTCGAAAGGATCTCGCCCTTCAGATTGAGCTGCACCATCGACAGGCGAATGCGCGCCCACGTCTTCGAATCGATCCAGACCGTTCCGCGATAGAGCGGCAGATCGGCGGCCGCGTTTGGCGGCGGCTCGAAACGCACTTCGTACGTGTGGTAGCCGAGGAGGTCGGATTCGCGCACGAGCTCGTAGCGGTACTCGTTCGTGAGATGGATATCGAGCGGAAGCTGCGTCACTTTTTCCGGCTGAATCAGCGGCAGCTCCGGGATTTTCCCGTACTTCCATTTCACGCCGTTGAGGTAGAAATCCTGCCAGACCCAATCGGCGCGTCCGTGTGGATCCGAAAAGTAATCGCCGGCGATGGTGGCCTCGATGGCCTCGCCGCCGGTCATCGTGAAGCGCAGCTTCGTCGCATCGCGCGCCACGTAGCGCGGCTGGATCGACTCCTGGTACGACTTGTACGCCTGGTGATTGCGGATGATCTCTTCGACCGTGATGCCGCGCTGCCCGGCCACGTTGAGCGCTTCCTTGGTCACGTTCGCGCGCGGCGCCTCGTTGTGCTCGACCGTGAAGACGAACGGCTGCTTCACCGGCGGCATGCCGATCAGAAATCGGCCGCCCTTCGTTCCGACGTCGGTCACGTCTTTGTCGCCCGCCGCATCGTAGCGCCGCGGAGTTTTGTAGTAATCGCCGGCCAGCGAGGCGATCGTCGACGCCGCCGCATCGCCGCGCGGCACTATGACGGTCCGCAGATCTTCGCCGCGAACGAATGCGATGACCGGCTCGTCGATCTTGTTCCCTTTCGCATCGAGCATGTCGATGCGCGCCGTAGAGTCGTACGCGTAGTCGCCGATGAGCGCGCGATCGAAAGCTGCCAGCGACGCCAGCAACTCCGCCGTCGCCGGAGCGTTCAGATATCCGCGCGTTGCACCGTCCGCAAGAGCTCGCGCAACGTCGAAGAACGCATTCGGCGATTGCGGATTCACGATCGCCCAGATTTTCTTGGCTGGATCTTTTTCGAGAACCCACGCCGCCGTCGATTTGACATTCGCGGCATCGGCGAGAAGGACGTCGACATACGCCTGCGCGCCCGTCTCGTACAACTTCGTCAGCGCGTCCGTCGTTGCCGGCGGCAGGATGAAGCGCGACGCCGCATTCTGTCCCTGCGCCATCACGGAAAGCCGCTTGATCGCGTACCCGCCGACGGTTGCATCGACGTTCGAGACGTCGACGCCAAGGCCTTCGAACGGGCCATGCTGCCTCGCCCAATCGACGATCGCCTGCGTGTGCGTCTCGACCTCGGCCATCGGATCCTTGCCCGTTTCGGCCGCATAGCTGACGATGACGCTGATCTTTGCGCGCACTGTCGGCGGCATCGCATCGAGCGCCGTCCCGGCCGCGGCGAAGTCCTCCTGGCGCAACTTCACGAGCAGCGGAACAGGCGCCGCGGGCGCGACCTGGAGATCCGAAACCGCTCCGGCGCAGAGCGCACATTCTTTCGGCGGTTCAGCGGCGACGAGCGGAAGGACGAGAATTTGCAGAGCGAGGAAGAAAGCAATCCGTTTCATTGACGTTTTGCAAACGCCTCTTCCGGAGCCGAAATTGCCCGAGCAAAAAACCAAAGGGATCATGTTTTTCAATCCGTCATCGGGCGTGAAGATCCCTCCGTCCGAGCTGTCAGCGCTCGAACGATCGGCCTCGGAGGCTGGACTCGAAGTCGTCCGCGTGACGCGCGAGCTCGATTGCCCCGCGCTAATTCGCGACCGCCTTCGCGAAGGCCGCCGCCTCTTCGTGGCCGCAGGCGGCGACGGCACCATCAACACCGTCATCCAGCCGCTCATCCACACCGAGGCCATCCTCGGCGTCATTCCGGTCGGCACCTACAACCATTTTGCGAAGGACCTCGGCATCCCGCTGGCCTGGCGCGACGCGCTCGACGTCGTCATCAACGGCGAGATCAAACCGATCGACGCCGCGCGCATCAACGAGCGCTTCTTCGTCAACAACATTTCGATGGGTCTCTATCCGGAGCTCGTGGCGCGGCGCGAAGAAAAGGGACGCGATTACCCGCGCTGGAAGGCGCGCCTCTACGCCGCGTATGCGACGCTGCAGAAGTATCCGCACGTGGCGGTGACGCTCGACACCGAACATCATTCCGAGGTGATCCGCACGCACATGCTGATGATCTCGAACAACTCCTACGACCTCTCCCGCCTCGGCATCGAAGCGCCGCGCCGCGCGCTCGAAGAAGGCCGCCTCTCCGTTTACTGGCTCCCGCACGTGCCGCGCCTTGCGCTGACGAGCTTCGTCGCCCACTACCTCGCCGGCCGCGTCCGCGAAGCCCCCGGCTTCCGCTCCTTCCGCACGTCACGAGTAAAAATCCAATCCCCCAAACGCCACCTCCACCTCGGCATCGACGGCGAAGTGGTGACGATGAACGGCCCGCTCGTGATCACGATCGTGCCGCAGAGTCTGAGCGTGAAGGTGCCGAAGGCCACGTAGCGACGAACTGTTCCGCGTCGTCGCGAGTGGTGATGCGGCCTTCCAACTCTTCTTTCAGCAGGGCGCGTTTCAGGAGTCCGACGCGGGGGCCGGCTTCGATGGCTGCGATGGCGGCGATTTCATCGCCGGTGAGCAGCGGCGTGATGGAGAAATCAGGGAAGGGTATGCGGTCGTCGCGGCCGAGGGCGCGGAGCATGGGTGGGAGTTGGCGCGCGATCGGTTCGCCGGCGTCGTAGAGATCGAGCAGCGAATGTAAGTTGGTCAAGCGCTGCAACGTCTGCATCTCGCGCATCAACAGGTCACTGAGACGCCAACGTTTTGCGAAAGCGTGCACGTCATCGACGAGCAGCGCCAGTGCGGCGGCGGGCGGGACGTCGTCAGCGTGAAATTCGGCATTGAGCGGACGACCGAAGAGCGGGATCGCGAGTTCCGTTTCGCGCAGCAGGCTGACGGCGCGGCGGAAGGCGTTGGCGGAGAAGATCACGGTCAGCTCGTAGGCGACGCGTTCGACGGAGACGTCTGCAATGCGCGAGGCGCGGATTCGGATGGTGTCGAGCGTTTTCGTATCGATCTCGAATCCAAATCGAACGGCCATGCGCACCGCTTTCAGCATCCGCAGCGGATCGTCATCGAAATTCGAGGCGTCGATCATGCGCACGAGATGACGCGTGAGATCTCCGCGTCCATCGTGAGGATCGAGAAGCTCGCCCGACGCGAGGTCGACGGCCATGGCGTTGATGGTGAAATCGCGGCGGGCCAGATCGGCGTCGATGCGGTTATGCAGGAGAGCTGCGAAGTCGTAGACGTGCGGACCATCGACGACGCGATACGCGCTGAGATGCTCTTCGCGGCCGAGGCGAATGACCTTGCGGCGCAGCGCGCGGGCGCATGCGAGAGGATCGAGACAGGCCACGTCGACGTCGGCCGGAGCAGCGCCGAGCGTCAGATCGCGCACCGCGCCGCCGACGACATACGCGTGCATCGGCAGATCGCGCAGTCGCGGGAACAGGCGGAGCAGGTCATCTTTCACGACACGCGATTGTTCAAAACCCCGATCCCCTCGATCTCCACTTCCACGCGGTCGCCGGCATTGAGTGGGCCGACGCCGGCGGGGGTTCCGGTGAGGATCACGTCGCCGGGGTTGAGGGTCATTACCGCGGTAATGAACTCGATGATCGCGCCGCAGTCGAAGACCATTTCGCCGGTGTTGCCGTCCTGCTTCGTCTCGCCATTCACGCGCGTGCGCAGCGAGAGGGCGGCGGGATCGAGATCGGTTTCGATGCAGGGGCCGAGGGGAAGAAAGGTGTCGAAACTCTTGCCGCGTGTGAACTGGATGTCCTTCTTCTGCAGGTCGCGCGCGGTGACGTCGTTCGCGCAGGTGAATCCGAGGACGACGCTGCGCCAATCATCGCGGCGGATGTTGCGCGCGGACTTGCCGATGACGATGGCCAGCTCTCCTTCGAAATCGACGCGCTGCGATTGCGGAGGGCGGACGATCGTGCCATTTGGGTTCAGCACCGCGGTCGGCGGCTTCAGAAAAATGATCGGCTCGGACGGCGCTTCGTTGCCCAACTCCTTCGCATGCTCGGCGTAATTGCGGCCGACGGCGACGATTTTCGAGGGCATTACCGGCGCGAGAAGCTCGGCATCGCCGAGGGCAATCGAATCGTTTGTGGCCTCGCCGAGCGTCATCGCGTCGCTGCCGCTGTAACGGACGATGCGGTCGCCGTCGGCGATTCCGATGGAAGGACTGCCGGCGTGGACGAAGCGATAGATTTTCACGGCGGCGAATTGTAATCGTAGAATCCGCGGCCATGGCGCAAACGACGTTGTTCAGCAAATCCGAAATCGACAGACGTGTTGCCGAAATGGGCGCAGAGATCACCCGCGATCTGGCCGGCAGCGAATTGATCGCGCTCTGCGTGCTCAAAGGGGCGATGTTCTTCTGCAGCGATCTGATGCGGCACATCGCATTCGACGTGGCCCTCGACTTCATCCAGGTCTCGTCGTACGGCGATCAGAAGACGTCGTCGGGCGTGGTCACGCTGCTGAAGGAACCGCAGCTCGACATGCGCGGCAAATCGGTGCTGATCGTCGAAGACATCATCGACAGCGGACTGTCGATGAACGAAGTCTTCCGCTACATCAAGCTCGATCGCGGCGCGCGCGAGGTGCGCACGGCCACCTTCCTCGACAAGCCTACGGCGCGCAAGGTCCCGTTCAAGGCGGACTACGTCGGCTTCTCCATCGATCCGAAGTTCGTGATCGGATACGGGCTGGATTACGCGGAAAAGTATCGGAACATCCCGGACATTCAGGTGCTGTCGGATTAGAGCGGGCGTCTCGCCTGCATCCGACGCGGCGTCTCGCCCGGCGGGGGTTTTTGTGCAAGCCGCGCGATCGTCACCGAAACCACCGCCGGGCGAGGACGCCCGGCGGATGCAGGCGAGACGCCTGCACTACGCCTTCAAATATCCCGTCATCAGCATCGCGATCATGGCGATCCCCAGCACGTAGCGGTAGTAGATGAAGACGTGCGTGGTGTGCGAGCGCAGGTAGCGGATCAGGAACCAGATCGAGGCGTAGCCGGAGATGAAGGCCACGATGATGGCGACGGCGATCGGCGTCCAGCCGAGCGCGCCGAGGGCGTGGCGCTCTTTGAACAGCTCGAGCACGCCCGCGCCGCCGACCGCGGGAATCGATAGCAGGAACGAGTAGCGCGCTGCCGTCGGTCGGTCGATGCCGCGAAAAATCGCCGGCATGATCGTCGAACCGCTGCGCGATGAGCCTGGGATCAGCGCCAGGCATTGCCCCAGTCCGATGACGACGGCGTCCATTACGGTCATGTCGTCGAATCCGCGCAACTCTCTCCGCTTCGCGTACCATTCGGCGATCTGCATCAGGATAGCCACGACGATCACCATCGTGGTCACGATCCACAGTCCGCGGAACGTCGACTCGATGTGTTTCTTGAACAGCAATCCGAGGACGACGATCGGAATCGTGCCGATCACGACCAGCCACGCTTCGCGTGAGTCGACGTCCGCCAGCGGCCGGCGGGTGATCAGTCCGCGGAAGAAGCCGGTGATGAGGCGAACGATGTCGCGGAAGAAGTAGATGATCGCCGCGAGCAGCGTCCCGAACTGAATCACCGCCGACACCGCCGCGCCGGGATCGCCCCAGCCGAGAATCGACGGCACGATGAGCAGATGCGCGGTGGAACTGACCGGGATGAATTCGGTCAGCCCTTGCACAAGTCCGAGGACGATGGCTTCGATGATGGTCATTGGTCTCTACATCTCCCAGATCACCGGCAGAATCATCGGACGGCGACCCATTTCCTTGCGGAAGTAGCGTTTGAGCAGGGCGCGCATTTTTTCCTGTGCGACGTCGTGGTCGAGCAATTCATCGGGCGGACTCGCGTGCAGCATCTGCACGAGTTGTGCGCGGACGTCGGCCAGGATGTCCTGGCTCTCGTCGACGTGCAAAAGTCCGCGCGTGATGATCTCGGGCTCGCGTCCCACGTGCCCGTTCGAATCGATCGCCACGACGACGATGACGAACCCATCCTCGGCCAGATGCTGCCGGTCGCGCACGACGATCTCGGGCACTTCCTCCGCTTCGCCGTCCACGAACACTTTGCCGTGCGTGACGCGTTCGGGCAGGACGTTGATCTCGTCGCCTTCGATCGATGCCACTTGACCGTTCGTGATCACCACGCCATGCGGCACGCCGACGTTCTTCGCCAGCCGCGCGTGATGGATGAGATGCCGCAGCGTGCCGTGGATGGGGATGAAGAACTTCGGCCGCGTCACGTTGAGCATCAGCTTCAGCTCTTCCTCGCAGGCATGCCCCGAAACATGCACGTCCGCGTTCTCCCAATTCAGCACCTCGGCGCCGCGGCGATAGAGGTTGTCGATGACGTGCGAAACGGCGCGCTCATTGCCGGGAATCGTTCGCGCGGAAAGGATGACGACGTCGCCCTTCCGAACCTCGACCTGTTTGTGTTCGCCGATGGCCATGCGCGACAGCGCCGACCGCGGCTCACCCTGCGTGCCGGTGGTGAGGATGACCACTTCGTCATCGGCGTAGTCTGCCGGGCTTGCATTCGCGCCCGGCCGTTGCTCGCGCGCGATGCGCAGGTAGCCGAGCCGTTCGGCGGTTTCGGCGTTGTCGACCAGCGAGCGGCCGATGAGAAAGACCTTTCGCTTGTACTTGCGCGCGGCGTCGACGATCTGCTGCACGCGATGGATGTGCGACGCGAACGTGGTGACGATGATGCGGCCGGTGGCGTTGGCGAAGATGTTTCCGAGTCCGCGTCCGACGCTTTTCTCCGAGGCGCCGTGGCCGGGCACGAGCGCATTCGTCGAATCGCTCATCAGTGCCAGCACGCCCTCTTCGCCATACGCGGCGAACCGCGCCAGATCGGTGCGCTTGCCGTCGACCGGCGTGTGGTCGATCTTGAAATCGCCGGTGTGAATCAGCGTTCCCGCCGGCGTGCGAATCGCGAGTCCGATGGCATCGACGATCGAGTGCGTGACCTGAATCGCTTCGATGCGAAACGGTCCGATTTCGACAACGTCGCGCGGCATGAACGCGCGCAGTTCGACGTCGCCGATCGCGAACTCCTCGAGCTTGTCGCGCACGAATCCGAGGGTGAGCGGCATGCCGTACACCGGCACATTCACTCGCTCGACGAGAAACGGAACGGCGCCGATGTGATCCTCGTGTCCGTGCGTGAGAAAGACGGCCTTCACGAGATCCGGCCGCTCGAACAGGTACGACATGTCCGGCACGATCACGTCGACGCCGAGCGTGGTCGCATCGGGAAACATCATTCCGCAGTCAACGACGATGGCCGCGTCGCCATATTCGTAGACCATCAGATTCATCCCGATCTCGCCGAGGCCGCCGAGCGGGATAATGCGCAGCGCCGGTGATTGGATCGGAATGACTGGCTCTTCGGTCACGGATAAATCCGGTTCAGCATGCGCGGATACGGAATCGTCTCGCGGAGATGCGGGACGCCGCTGATCCAGGCCACGCAGCGTTCGATGCCCATGCCGAAGCCGGAGTGCGGGAAGGTGCCGTACTTGCGCACGTCGAGGTACCACTGGAACTTCTCGACCGGCAGGTTGTGCAGCTTGATGCGCTCGAGCAGCAGGTCGTGATCGTGGATGCGCTGCGAGCCGCCGATGATCTCGCCGTAACCCTCGGGCGCGATCATGTCCAGGCCGAGAACGACCGAGGGATCGTTCGGATCGGGCTGCATGTAGAACGCTTTGATGTCGGTCGGATAGCGGCTGATCATCACCGGGCGATCGAATGAGTTCGCGATCACCGTCTCTTCATCGCCGCCGAGGTCGTCGCCGAATTTCGCTTCCATCCCTTTCGAGGCGAGGAGATCGATCGCTTCGCGGTAGGTGATGCGCGGAAACGGGCGCTTGACGTTTTCGAGCTTGGACTGATCGCGCTCCAGCGTTTTCAATTCTTCCTGGCAGCGCTCCAGCGCGCGCGTGACGAGATATTCGACGAACTCCTCGGCCAGCGACTGCAATCCTTCGAACTCGAGGAAGGCGACCTCGGGCTCGACCATCCAGAACTCCATGAGATGCCGGCGCGTCTTCGATTTTTCCGCGCGGAACGTCGGCCCGAAGCAGTAGACCTTTCCGAACGCGGCAGCCGCCGGCTCGAGGTAAAGCTGGCCTGACTGCGAGAGAAACGCCTTCTCGCCGAAGTAGTCGGTCTCGAACAGCGTCGACGTCCCCTCGGCCGCATTCGCGGTGAGGATGGGCGAGTCAATGAGGACGAAATCGCGATCGTAGAAGAAGTCGCGAATGCCCTTTTCCACTTCGTTGCGGATGCGCAGAACGGCATGCTGCTTCGACGACCGCAGCCAGAGATGGCGATGATTCATCAAGAAGTCGGTGCCATGCTCCTTCGGCGAGATCGGATACTCCGCCGCCGCGCCGAGGATCTCGAACGCCTCGACGCCGAGCTCGACGCCACCGGGCGCGCGGCTCTCCTCGCGAACGGTCCCGGTGACGCGCACCGATGACTCCTGCGTGGCTGCATCCGCCGCCGCCCACGTCTCCTCGGTCACTTCCTTCTTGAAGACGACGCACTGCAGATAGCCACTGCCATCCCGAACGATCGGAAACTGCAGCTTCCCGGAGGTGCGCTTGTTGTACAGCCACCCATCCACGGTGACTTTTTCGCCGACATGCTGAGGCAGATCCTTGATACGAACAGTGGTCATAAGGGGGGCGGATTATACGCGGAGGCGGCGGGGCATTTGCTTCTCTCCGCGTTCCCCGCGTCTCCGCGTGAAAATCAACGTAGGATCACGACCCATGGCCACCAAACCACGAACCAAAACCACGAACCAGCAGACGACGACGCCGCAACTCGAGGCGCTCCGGAAAGGGCAGGCCAAGAAGCGGTCGGCGGTCGATCCGTCGCACATCCTCGACAAGGCCATCTACCAGCTCTGGGAGACCATCAACGATCTCGATCAGATTCAGCCGGAGCGGGTTGAGCACTATCGCGTGTCGGTGTTCGGCAGTTCGCGGATTCAGCGCGGCGATCCCATTTACGACCAGGCCAAGAAACTCTGCTACGAGCTTTCGCGCCTCGGCGCGGACATCGTCACCGGCGGCGGGCCGGGATTGATGGAGGCGGCGAACGCCGGCGCGATGGAAGGGCAGACCGAGAGCCATTCGCGGTCATTCGGACTGGCGATTCACCTGCCCACGGAGTCGGGCGCGAATCCATTCGTGAACAAAGTGTTCCGGCACCGGACGTTCTTTTCGCGGCTGCATCACTTCATCCGCCTGTCGTCGGCGTTCATCGTTTTGCCGGGCGGCATCGGAACGGCGTTGGAGCTGTTCATGGTGTGGCAGCTCATTCAAGTCAAGCACGTCACCGAGCATCCGCTCATCCTGGTCGGTACAATGTGGAGCGGTCTGATCGACTGGATCAACGAGTCGATGATCACGCGCGGGCTGGCCAGTCCGCAGGATATGAACGCGGTTTCGGTGGTGGCTTCGTACGAAGAGGCCATTCCGATCATCCGCGCTTCGTACGAACGCTACATTCAGGAGAAAACGAATGCCGACCAAGGAACAGATTCTCGACGCGCTTAAAGGCGTCAAATTTCCCGGACTCTCGCGCGACATCGTGTCGTTCGGGTTCGTCCATGACGTCAGCGTCGAGGGCGGCAACGTCTCCTTCACGGTGCGCTTTCAGACCGAAAACCAGAACGCCGCCGCGCAGATCAGCAGGGATGCCGAGGCGGCGGTGAAGGCCGTGCCGGGCGTCGAGAGTGTGAAGATGCACGTCGACGTCGGTTCGCGATCGGCCGGACCGCAGGGCGGACCGCCGACCGAGCAGATCCTCTCCGGCGTCAAGTACAAGATCGCGGTTGCGTCGGGGAAGGGCGGCGTCGGCAAGTCGACCGTCTCCACGAACCTCGCGCTCGCCCTTCACGCCCTCGGTTACAGCGTCGGCATGCTCGACGCCGATATTTATGGACCATCGCAGCAGATGATGCTCGGGATTCACGGACGTCCGCAGATCGATGAGACCGACGAGAAGATTCTGCCGATGGAGAACCACGGCGTGAAGACGATGTCGCTCGGCCTGATCACGGATCCCGATACGCCCGTGATCTGGCGCGGTCCGATGGTGATGAAGGCGCTCGATCAGTTCCTCAGCGACGTGAAGTGGGGCACGCTCGATTTCATGATCATCGATCTCCCTCCCGGCACCGGCGACGCGCAACTGACGCTGACGCAGAAGGTGCCGCTGTCCGGCGCGGTGGTGGTGACGACGCCGCAGGACGTGGCGCTGATCGACGCGCGCAAAGGACTGGCGATGTTCCGCAAGGTCAACGTGCCGGTCCTCGGCATCATCGAGAACATGAGCTATTTCATCTGCCGCCACTGCGGAGAACGCGAAGAGATCTTCGGCCACGGCGGCGGCCGCAAAACCGCCGAGCTCCTCGGCGTCCCGTTCCTCGGCGAAATCCCGATCGATCCGAAAGTCGTGGTCGGCGGCGACAGCGGCGAACCGATCTTCGTCCTCGATCCGTCGTCGGCGGCCGCGCAGGCGTTCCGTCAACTAGCGGCCACGGTCGTGGAGCAAGTCGAATCCGGACATGCGGGACATACGCACGCGCCGGGAGAGCCAGTACACGCGCATTCGTAGTTCAACGTTCCCGGAGACCCCAGTGAAAAAATCCCTCGGCTTTTTACTCTTCCTCGCAACAGCCCCTGTTCTTTTCGCGCAGACGACAGTGACGGCGATCCTGCCGGCATCCGGCGTCACGACCGGCGGCGACTTCGTGCACATACGAAGCGTTCGGTTGCACGACCTGACGCAGGTTTGTCCGGGGCCGTCGTGCACGACGTCCGTGAAGTTCGGCGACGCGTTCGGCCGCGTCGTATCGAACACCTTCTACGAGATCGTCGCGGTCGCTCCGCCGCACGCGGCCGGAAGCGTCGACGTCACCGTCAGCATCGCCGGTTTTGCGAATCCCGTCGTTCTGACAAACGCATACCGATATCTGACGCGGTCGGCCGACGAGTTGGACCGCATCCTCCTGCCCGTTGCCGCCTCCGGCCCGGGTCCGAACGCCGCGCGATTCGAGACGGAGATTTTGATCACGAATGCGGGCGACGAACCTGTTCCTGTCAGCGGCGCCGCTACGGATTACGGTTCATTGCAGTCGCCGCCTCCGATTCCGCGCGTTCCGCCGCACACCACGGCGACGTTTACAGGCTTGTTGTATCAAGCGGCTTATCACACCGGCGCCTTCATCAATGTTCCGTCGCGGATGGCGCGCGACGTGATCACGAAAGTACGAGTCCACGATACGTCGCGCGACGCCTCGTCATTCGGCGTGGAGATTCCAGTCGTCTCAGACCTCGACTTCGCGGCGACGGTGCGGCTGGGGGGCATTCCGACAGACGCGCGATTTCGCTCCACGCTTCGCGTCTACGCCTACGACGCGGGAAACTTCGGACCGGTCACTCTTCGCGTGCGCGACGACGCCGACGGAACGCTGCTGGCGACGGTGCCGGTGGCGCTCAACGCGCCAGATCCAACACAACATTACTTTCCCGCCTCGACGCAGCTTTCGCTCGATCCAATCATCGAGCCGCTCCGCAGCCATTCGCGGCTTCGGATCGACATCGCCGATTCCGATGCGATCCGGCCGATCTGGGCCTTCGTCTCGATCACGAACAATCAAACGCAGGAGATCACGCTGGTCACGCCGCAGGCTTCCGGTGCGGCCATCACGCCGGAGAAAATCCCCCTCGGCTGGTGGATGACCTCCGGAGGAGGAAGCCTCATTTCTGTCGGAGCGGCCGACTCACAGATCTACCTCGGATGCCGCTTCGGAACGTTCAAAACGCCATCCTCACTCGATTCCGACGGCCGTTTCGAGACTACCGGTTCGCTCTCCGGACCGGGGCCTGTGCAGAACGGCGGACCGCCAATGAATTACGAAGGGCGGATTGCCGACGGATGGCTCAACCTGACGATCCGCTCGGATACGGCAGTCATCACCACGACACAGTTCCAGTTCGCCGGCCCGCAACAGCCCGGCCCACTTCCTGTGCAGTGCCCGTAACGCCTGTCGTAGCAGTGGAGTTGGGACATGCCGATCACACCATGCGGCGGGAGCAGCCAACGCACGCGCATGTCTAGTTCAATGTTCCCGGAGACCCAATGAAGAAATCCATCGGCTTGTGCCTCTTCCTCTTATCAGCCCCGATTCTCTTCGCGCAGCCGGTGAGGTCCGTCCGTCCGGCGTCGGGATTCACGACCGGCGGCGACTTCGTGCATATACGAGGTTCAGGGTTGCGCGGCCGGTCGCCGGCGTGCCCGGGAGCGTCTTGTCCGAACTACGTGAAGTTCGGCGACGCATTCGGACGCATCGTTCTGAATACGACGTTCGAGATCGTGGTGATCGCTCCTCCGCACGCGCCGGGCGCGGTTGACGTCACGGTCGGCATCCCCACAGTTTTTGATCCGATCGTCATCGCGAACGCCTACCGGTACGAGACGATCAACGATCGCGAGCGCATCCTGATCCCGGTTGCACGGTCGGGTCCCGGTCCGGACACCGCGCGATTCGAGACCGAGATTTTGCTCACGAATGTGGGCGGTAACGCTGTTCCCGTTACCGGAGCCGCGGCGACGCCGAGCCTGAGCTCGCCGCCACCGACTCCCGTCGTGCAACCTCACACGACCGCGGCGTTTACCGACCGTTTGAGGGACATAGCCGGGCACCCCGGCGCTTTCATTTATGTTCCGGTCCTGGCGGCCCGGGACATCATCACCAAGGTGCGCGTGCACGACACCTCGCGTGATGCTGCCGTATTCGGTGTCGAGATACCGGCAGTATCCGACCTCGACTTCGTTGCAATAGTCCACCTTACCGGCATTCCGACAGACGCGCGATTTCGCTCCACGCTTCGCGTCTATGCCTATGACGCCACGAACTTCGGACCGGTGACTCTTCGCGTGCGCGACGCCGCAGACGGTACGTTGCTGGCGACCGTTCCTGTTGCACTCGACCGCGCAGAGCTGGGCCGCGAAGATGAAATTCCGGCGTCGGTGCAGATCTCGCTCGATCCGATCATCGAGCCGCTGCGCGGCCATGCGCGCCTTCGCATCGACATCGCCGATTCTGATGCGATCCGGCCGATCTGGGGTTTCGTCTCCATCACGAACAATCAGACTCAGGAAATCACACTCGCCACGCCACAACGTTCCGGCCCAGGAACGCCGGACAAGCTGCCCCTCGGGTGGTATACCGACGGAGGGAGGGATTTCATCAACGTCGGGGAGACCGAGGCGAAGTTCTATTTCCTTTGCAACGTCGGAACGTTCAAAACGCCTTCGTCTCTCGACTCTGAGGGCGGCTTCACAACGACGGGAACTCTAACCGGCGGACCGGGACCGCTGCCCAACGGAGGCGGAACGCCATTGGATTTCGAAGGCCGCGTCGTCGATGGATGGCTTGTTGTGACGGACCGCCCGGCTGTCGACATCGTGACCACTCACTACCTTCAATTTGTCGGCACGCAGCAACCCGGTCCACTGCCGGTGGCGTGTCCGTGATTAGAAAAGCGAGAGGCCGCGCGACTGCTGTTCGGCGAGCATGTCCAGAAACCGATTGCGCGAAATCTCGCGCGCGCCGAGGGCGGCCATGTGTGGGGTTGTGACCTGGCAGTCGATCCAGGTGGCGCCGTGTTCGCGGAGATGGTCGATCAGGAAGAGAAGCGCGAGCTTCGACGCGTCGGGCGCGCGGTGAAACATCGACTCGCCGGTGAAAAGGCCGCCGGCGTCGACGCCGTACAGACCGCCTGCCAGCTCTGCACCGTTCCACACCTCGACGCTGTGCGCATCACCAGAATGGTGCAATCTGGTGTAGGCGGCGATGATGTCGGGACCGATCCACGTGCCGGTCTCTTCACCGCGCGGCGAATCGGCGCACGAGGCGATGACCTGCTCGAACGCGCGGTCGATCGAGCAGGTGAATCCGGTTCGCCGCTGCGACTTTCGCAGCGAACGTCCGACGTGCAGCTCATCGAAAAAAATCACCGTCCGGCGCCGCGGCGAAAACCACGGCAGCGTCGCCAGCTCCTCGTGCGGCCACGGAAAAATGCCGTGGCGATACGCATCGCGCAGCGTTTCCACGCGCAGGTCGTCGCCGACGGCGACGACGTCGCCGCGCGCGTAGCGGGGATCGGGGAAGCGGGACTTCACGCGGTCAGTATCGCAGCGCCAGCGCGTCGTCCGTGGCGTCGACGATCACGTTTCCGCCGTCCTGCAGCTTACCGAACAGGATCGCGTCGACGAGCGGTTCTTTGATCTTCGAGTGGATCAGCCGCGCCATCGGACGCGCTCCAAACGCGCGGTCGTAGCCGTTTTTCGCCAGCCAGGCGCGGGCAGGCTCGGTCAGTTCAAGAGTCACGTTCTTCGCGCGGAGTTGGACGCGCAGCTCGTCGATGAACTTGTCGACCACGCGCTCCGTCGTCTCGAAGGAGAGCGGCTCGAAGGCGATCCAGGCGTCGAGGCGATTGCGGAACTCGGGCGTGAACGTCCGCTCGATCGCGCCGCGGCCCTTGCCCTTTTCGCCGCTGTTGTTGCCGAAGCCCATCGACGCGTCGCTCATCTCGCGCGCGCCGGCGTTGGTGGTCATGATCAGGATCACGTTGCGGAAATCGGCCTTCTTGCCGTTGTTGTCGGTCAGCGTGGCGTGATCCATGACCTGCAGCAGGATCGAGAAAAGATTCGGATGCGCCTTCTCGATCTCGTCAAGCACCAGCACCGCGTACGGCGTCTTGGTGATGGCGTCGGTGAGCAGGCCGCCCTGATCGAAGCCGACGTAACCGGGCGGCGCGCCGATCAGGCGCGAGACCGTGTGCGGCTCCATGTATTCCGACATGTCGAAGCGGATGAACTCGACGCCGAGTGAGACGGCGAGCTGGCGCGCGAGCTCGGTCTTGCCGACGCCGGTCGGACCGGAGAAGAGGAACGAGCCGACTGGCTTCTCCGGATGGCCGAGTCCCGATCGCGAAATCTTGATCGCATTTACGACCTGATCGACGGCGTGATCCTGTCCGTAGATGACGCGCTTCAGATCGGCGTCGAGCCCTTGCAGCCGTTCCTTTTCGGAGACGGCGACGGTGCGCGGCGGAATCTTGGCCATGCGCGCGACGACGTATTCGACGTCGTCGATGCCGATGACGGAGGGTGCCGTCATTTCCGGCGTGCGCACGATTCGCGCACGGGATCCCGCCTCATCCAACACGTCGATCGCCTTGTCGGGCAGATGGCGGTCGTGCATGTATTTCGCGGAAAGCTCCGCGGCGAGTTTCAGCGCCTCATCGGTGAACGAGACGTTGTGATGCTTCTCGTAGTACGACTTCAAGCCCTTCAGAATCTCGATTGTCTCGTCGACCGTCGGTTCGCCGATTTCGATTTTCTGGAAGCGCCGGGCCAGCGCGCGATCGCGTTCGAACGATGATTTGTACTCGGAGTACGTCGTCGATCCGATGCAGCGCAGCTTCCCCGAGGCGATGGCCGGTTTGAGGATGTTCGAGGCGTCCATCGTGCCGCCGCTGACCGCGCCCGCGCCGACGATGGTGTGGATCTCGTCGATGAACAGAATCGCATCCGGCTTGGCCAGCAGCGCGCTGACGACCGCTTTCAAGCGCTGCTCGAACTCGCCGCGATATTTGGTTCCCGCCAGAACAGCGCCCATGTCCAGCGACCAGACCACGGCATCCTTCAGCACCGCCGGGACCTCGTTCTTCGTAATCTTCAGCGCCAACCCCTCGGCGATCGCAGTTTTGCCGACGCCCGGTTCGCCGACGAAGAGCGGATTGTTCTTGCGCCGCCGGCAGAGGATCTGGACCGTCCGCTCCAGCTCCGGCGCGCGGCCGATGAGCGGATCGATGTCGCCCTTTTCGGCGCGCTCGTTGAGGTTGACGGCGAAAAGCTTCAACGGATCGCCGGTCTGTTCGGACGCGCCTTCTTCATCGCCGACGAACGCCGGCTTCGGCGCGGGCGTGTCTTTGCTGATGCCGTGCGAGAGGTACTGCAGCACGTCGAGCTTGTTCACGCCCTGGCTGCGAAGAAGGTAGACGGCCTGCGAGCGCTCGGCCTGATAAATCGCAGCGAGCATCTGCCCGGTATCGACTTCCTTCTGCCCGGACGACTGCGCGTGAAGCTGCGCGTACTGGACGATGCGCTGCAACATTGCCGTCAGCACCGGCTGCACTTCGGCATCGTCCGGAAGCTGCTCGAGCGTGCGGTTCATGAAGTCGTCGAGCTGCTTGCGGAGGATATCGACGTCGCCGCCGCAGGCGCGGATGCATTCGCGCACGTCGCGGTCGTGCAGCAAGGCGTAGAGAAGATGTTCGAGCGTCACGTATTCGTGGCGCCGCTTCAGCGCTTCATTCAGCGCGAATTCGAAAGACTTCTGCAACTGGCGGGCGATCATGATTAGCGCGCAGTAGAACCGCTGCCGAGGCGGGCGGATTTCGTCATGCCGGCTCCATGGTGGCCAGGAGGGGAAACTCCTGCTCGCGAGCCAGCGCAATGGTCTTTTCGACCTTCATCTCGGCCACTTCGAAGGTGTAGATCCCGGCCACGCCGACGCCGCGCAAATGAACGTTGAGCATGACCTGGATGGCCTGATCCTCGGGCATGTTGAACACCGATTCGAGCACCCAGACCACGAACTCCATGGTGGTGTAGTCGTCGTTGTGCAGGAGCACTTTGAACAGCGACGGCTCCTCAGTTTTTTCCTCGCTCTCAGCGACCGGCGCCTCGTCGAGCTCTGCGGATGGGAGCATCGGGGGAACTTTACCGCGATCGTAGCGCCGCCGGCTCGGCGGCTGGACCGCCAGCGGCTCGCTGGCGTTTTTGGTACGTGCCGCCGAGCCGGCGGCGGTCCAGCCGTCGGGCCGACGGCGCTACATTGCTACGCCGCTACACCTCGACGCCGTAGCGTTCGCGCAGGATGTTGAGGTGCCGTTGAACATGCCCCGCGGCGATGTAGGCGATGGCGCGCACGGTCAACCGCTTTCCCGAAACCGTTCCCTCGCGCGCCCACGCCTCGGACGGCAAACTTGAAAAGAGGGCGATGCTGGCATCGCGCACCGCAAGCTGTTCATCGACGAGATTGCGGATCGTGCGCTCGTTGAAATTCGCCGCGGCCGCGTAGGCATCCGGTCCCCATTTGGGAAGCTCGATCCGATCGTTGCGCGCGAACGTCAGCGCGCGAAAGGTGTGAATCCGTTCCGCATCGGCCATGTGTCCGATGACTTCACGAATCGTCCACTTCCGTTCCGCGTACCGATACCCGCCACGCTCCTCGGGGACTGTATCGACGAGCTTCGCGATCCGCGCACGTCCATCGTTGAATGCGTCGAGAATCGGACCGGTGATGAGCGAAACATACTGCTCGTGATGCGGCGAGTATTCGTCGGGCTGCGGTCGCTGATCAGACATGTTTCATCACTCCTGGCTCAACTTCAATCGGCTCCTCACCCCGCCGGAGCAGCCGCGCGGTTTTCTCGCCGAAGAGCGTTGTGACGCCATCCTCGACTTGGAGCATCGAGCCTTCGCGCAATCCGACGACTGGGCCGGCGTTTTCCTCGAGGTACTCGCGAATGCGTTCCTCGCGTGTTTCGCCTCGGTGCGTGGAGCTCGGATCGGGATCGAGGTAATGCGGGTTGATCTGGAAATCGACAAATCCGAACGACGCGAACGACGGCGGCTCGACGATCGGCATGTCGTTCGTGGTCTGCATGGTCGGCGCGGCGATCACCGTTCCGGCGCTGGCGCCGAGGTAGGGGAGGCCGGCGCGGACGCGGTCGCGGATCGGGGTGAGGAGATTGCGATCGTAGAGCATCTTCAGCAGGCGGAACGTGTTGCCACCGCCGACGAAAATCGCATCCGCGCGATCGAGATCGTCGATCGGGATGACGTCGAGATCCATCCGCGCCAGGCGATCGCGAACTTTCGCAGTGTAGGCATCGTGATCGTGCGCGGCGAAGGGAACGAAAGCCACGCGGCGCGCGTCGCCGAGGAACGAGCGCATGAACGGCTCGGGATGGTCGAGGTAGCCGTAGCCGTGGACATTCGAGGAAGAGATCAGAAGAAGGCGCATGTTGTGCGGAGTCTATGATCGCCGCCCTCCTTTTTGCTGCTGCCGTGACCTTGCCGAAGCCTGCGCCGCCGCCGGACCTGAAGACGCCGCCTGCCGACGCGCAGACGAGCGCGGATGGATTGGTCTCGAAGCAGCTCGAAGCCGGGACGGCCGGCGAGCATCCCGGCGACGCCGATTTCGTCCACGTCCGCTACGCCGTCTGGAAGGCGAGCGATGGCTCGGTCGTCGACTACACGCGAACCGAAATCCCGACGTTCGTGGAGATGTCCAAGCTCCTGCCGGGCATGCGTGAAACGTTCACGTTGATGACGCCGGGCGAGAAGCGCCGCGCGTGGATTCCGTCGATGCTCGGCGCGGGAAAGATCGCCGCCGGCGAGACCTTCGTGATCGACGCGGAGCTCGTCGACGTCGTTCATCGCCCGTCGGTTCCGACCGACGTTGCCGCGCCGCCCGCGGATGCGGTCAAGACGCCGTCCGGCCTCTTCTACAAAATCCTTCGTCCGGGAACGGGCACGCAGCATCCGCGGTCGCATGACAAGGTGCTCGTCAATTACAGCGGCTGGACGACGGATGGGCAGATGTTCGACAGCTCGATCATCAAAGGCGAGCCGATGGAACTGTCGCTCTCCCAGGTCATCGCCGGTTGGAATGAAGGGCTGCAGCTCATGACCGCCGGCGAGATCGTCCGCTTCTGGATTCCGCAGAAGCTCGCGTACAAAGGTCAGCCTGGGATGCCGGCGGGAATGCTGGTGTTCGATGTGGAGCTGATCCGGATCCGCTAGGCCGGCACGGCCGGCGGCGTTGTTGCCCAAGGCTCGGCCACCATTTGCGTGTGATTCTTCGGCCGCGCCGACTCTTGGCCCTACGGAATCCAATACAGCCAGATCGATTTGCCGATGCGGCGCACCGGCTTGTACGCGTTCAGCCAGGCGTACGGCGGCTGATCGGCGCTCTGCCAGAGGAACAGCCGCTCGTTTTCGCTGATGGCAATCCAGCCGTGCACGGGGGTGAGCGGCGGGAGCTGCTGGCCTTGCGGCACGAAGTGTGGCCAGTCGGCGGTGCCCCAATAGGCGACATAGAGATGATCGATCTGCTCGTGGCGGACGACGTCGGTGAGGCGAAGAAGATCCTGTCCCCAATCGAGATTGCTGTCGGCCGCGATCCGCTCGGGATGACCGGCGGCGGCTTCGTTGAAGTAGCTCATGTAGTCGGGATGCGCGAGCGCTGTGGCCACGAAGTACCACGTCATCAGGACGATGACCACGACGCGCGAACGGCGCCAAAGCGCGATGACACCGCACGCGGCGCAGATCGCGAGCAGCGGAAAGATCGGCAGGACATGGCGGACGCCGATGTTGATGCCGGAAGTCATCGCCGGGACGAGCATCGCCAGCGGTGCGATGGTGACGCCGATCGCTTCGGCGTTTCGCGTCCGCAACATCCGTACGATGCCGACCGCCGCGACCGCAAGAAACGCCAGCGGCGTCTTGAAGAAGATCAGGACCGGGAAGTAGTACCACCAGCCGTACCGGCCATATTCGCCGAGGAGGTATGCGCGATGTCCCGCCACCGAGTGGCGATGGACGTAGTGCAGCCCGGCGAAGAACTGCGGCGCGGGGATGCGGTATTGGCTGGCGATGCGTTGCCAGGCGGGGCGCATCCCGACGTCGAAGACGCCGATCGAGAATTTGTAGGCGGCCCACACCATGACGAAGGCCAGCAGGATGCCCGCGGCGATCTGGGCCATCCGTATCGACGACACTCGATGGCGATGGAATGCGAAATGAACGATCGCCATCGCCATCACCGCTGCCGGAAAGAAGATCACGAATGAGAACTTCGCCAGCAATCCCAGACCGCATGCGAATGCGAGCAGGATCGCGTTGCGCCACGACGGCATTTCCAGCCATCGAGCGAAAAAATAGAGAGCCGTGACCGTCATCGCCGCGACGGCCATGTCGGTCGTGGCCAGACCGGCGTGACCGAGGATTGGAGGAAGCGCGCCGAAGAGCGCCAGCGCGATGAGCGCCGCGGAGTCGCCGAACAGGCGCCGCGTCCATAGCCCCACGACGACGAGCGCGATGAGAAAGAACGGCAGATTGCCGGCGCGCGCGGCGGCGAGATTGCGGACGTAGCGGCCGTTGCGCTCCAGAAGCGCGTTGCCCATCTCCGTGGTGTTGCCGCTCCCGAGTTTCGCGCCATGCAGCGCGGCGTCGACGCCGAAGGCGATGCGCGCCAGCGGCGGATGCTCGACGTCGAGGTCGTACCTTCCGGTCGTCAGCCACTCCACGCCCGTCGCGACGTGAACCGGTTCGTCGCTGGTCTGGCTGAAGACGGCGTACGTGGCGATGATGCGCAGCAGCGGAATCGCGATCAGTATCGCGATTAACAGCCGCTTATTCACTCCCGATCACCCATTTCTCGTACGAGTCGCCCGGCAGCTCGCGGATGAAGCGCGACGGCTCCATGAGCACATCCAGCCCGCCGCGGTCGCGCGCCATGACCGGGAAGACGAGATACAACTCCTGCTTGGCGCGCGTGACGGCGACGTAGAAGAGGCGCCGCTCTTCTTCTTCGCCGGGAATCACGATTTCGTGTTCGGTGGGCGCCTCAGAATCAGGGACGAGGGACGAGGGATGAGGGAGTTCAGATTCCAGCGAGTTGGATGATGGATGAGGGATTTCCTCGGGTAGCTCGTTAATGGCGAGAACGGTCCGTCCCTCGTCCCTCGTCCCTCGTCCCTGCTTCTCTCCCTGCAGCTCGAACGCCTCATGCAACTCCTTAGGCTTCACGCGCACGATGCCGCCGGGAACGCGCAAGGCGCGCTGCGACGGAAAGCGCCCGTCCGCCAGCCAGATGACGAAGACGATGCGCCACTCCAACCCCTTGGCCTGATGCACCGACGACAACACGATCTTTTCGTCCTCGGGGCCGACCACCGCCACGTCCTCCCCCGCGATCGGATTGGCCAGCGCGACTTCATCGAGGAACGCGTTCGTGTCGTCGTACCGCAGCGCGTACTGCGACAACTGTTCGAGATCGTCGAGCCGCGCCTGCGAATTCGCGAATTTCGCCCGCGCGTAATCGGCGTAGCCGCGCTCGACGATCAGTCGAATCGACTCGGAAGGATTGTGCTGCATCGATTCGCTGCTGATGACGCCGAGGACGTCGCGCAAGTTTTTGAGGACTGGAGTGCGCGAGCGGCCTGTCGATGGAGCCGGTCCCGCGCTGTTCAGAAACGCATCCAGCGGATTCTGCGCCGTGCCGATCCTCGCCCAAACCTCGGCCGCCGTCTTCTCGCCGACTTTCGGATAAAGCTTCATCACGCGCTTCCACGACAGCTCATCGCGCGAATTCGTCACGATCTTCAGGTACGCGATCACGTCCTTGATGTGCGCCTGCTCAAAGAAGCGGATACCCGAGCGGATCTCGTATGGAATCAGCCGCCGCGACAGCTCCATCTGCAGTTCCAGCGACTGATAGTGCGAGCGATAGAGCACCGCGATGTCGCCGAGCGATTCTCCTTCGTCGCGCAGTTCGAGGATGCGCTGGGCGATGAACGAGGCCTGCTCGAAAACGTCGTCGACGCCGACGACCGCCGGATCGGGCCCATCGCCGCGCACCGCCTGCAACTCCTTGCGGAACTGGAAGCGGTTCTGCGCGATAGAGGCGTTGGCCAGGCTGAGGATCTGCCGCGTGGAACGGTAGTTCGTCTCCAGCTTGTAGATCTTCGCCTCGGGGAATCGCAGCGGAAAGGTGATGATGTTTTCGAACGATGCGCCGCGAAACGAGTAGATCGACTGCGCGTCGTCGCCGACCACCATCACGTTCCTTCGCACCTCGGCCATGGCATCGACGACCTCGGCCTGCAGCTTGTTCGTGTCCTGATATTCGTCGACGAGGATGTAGCGGTAGCGCCGCTTCAGCGCCGCGCTGACGTCGGGATAGTCGTCGAGCAGAAGCTTCCAGTTCACCAGCAGGTCGTCGAAATCCATCGCATTCGCTTCCTGCTTGCGCTCCTTGTAGCGGCGGAAAACGTTGATCATCTCGTCGCGATAAATCCCGAAATGCGGGTAGTTGTTTTCGAGGTGCAGCTCCAGCGGTGTGCGCGTGTTGATCAGGTACGAATAGATGTCGATGAGGACGTCGCCCTTCGGAAAACGCTTCTCCAGCGTCTTGATCCCAAGAGAGGAAATCGACGATTCCATCATCTCCTTGGCATCCTCTGAGTCGAGAATCGTGAAGCTCGATCGATAGCTGATCGTGGCCGCGTGTTGCCGAAGCAGACGATTTCCGATCGAGTGAAACGTTCCGCCCCAGATGCGCCGCGTGTCGATGGTGACGAGCTGCTCGACGCGGCTCAGCATCTCCCGCGCGGCTTTGTTGGTGAAGGTGAGTAGAAGGATGTCCGACGGATCGACGCCGTCCTCGATCAGCCGCGACACGCGATAGGTGAGCGCCCGCGTCTTCCCGCTGCCCGCGCCGGCGATGACGAGCATCGGCCCCTCGCCGGCCATGACCACGTCGAGCTGCTCCTGATTGAGCTCGTCCTCGTAGCGGACGCGATACTGCTTCTGCGGTTTAACCGGCTGCTTCAGCGTGTAACGGCGGATCTTCTCGGCCACGTTGGGAAGGGTATCGCGGTCGCGGGATGTCGCGGATGCGTGTCTCAACGAGGCGTCCGTCGGCGAAGCCGGCGTAAGAACCGTAGCCCCCGGCTTTGAGCCGGGGGTTCAGAGCCTGCCGATATTTGGGAGCCCGCTTCAGCGGGCGAGAGAAAGCTTTCTTTCGCCCGCCAAGGCGGGCTCACAAAACAAGAGCGCGTTTGAAATCCCCCGGCTCAAAGCCGGGGGCTACGGTTCTTACGCCGGCTTCGCCGACGAGCTCGGAGCATGACACTTGTCATCCACTTCTACTGACGATCCGCATGACATGCCGGTACTTCACGCCGCTAGACTTATGACCATGACCGCCGAACGCGATTACGTAGGCTGGACCAAGTACGTCTGGCTGGTCTACATCATCCCGTTCGCCGGATATCCCGTGGTGGCGAATGCGAGCGCGGGGCGAATCGCGCTGCGTGGTTCGCGACCGCCGTCTTCGCCGTCATCTACCTGGCCGGCTATCGCGTCCGCGGACGGCGGCTGCTCTGGATCATCGCGGCGATTACGCTCCTCGGCGTTGCCTTCATGCCGTCGAACTCCGGCGCTGGCGCATTCTTCATCTTCGCGGCGTCGTTCGCGGGCAATACCGGTGGCGTGCGCAAGGCCTTTTCCATCATCGGCATCATCCTTCTCGTGCTGCTGGCCGACGTCCTGGTGATCGGACTCAGTCCGCTGGTCTGGTGGTGGGCGGCGTTCTTCACCGTCGTCATCGGCGCGGTGAACGCGCACTTTGCGCAGATCGGGCAAGCCAGCAGGCGATTGCAACTGGCCCACGACGAAATCGAGCATCTCGCTAAAGTCGCGGAGCGCGAACGCATCGCCCGCGATCTTCACGACGTCCTCGGCCACACGCTTTCGCTGATCATTCTGAAGTCGGAGCTGGCCTCGAAACTGGCAGACCGCGATCCGCAGCGTGCGCGCGACGAGATTCGCGACGTTGAACGGATCTCGCGCGAAGCGTTGTCCGAAGTTCGCCAGGCCGTGCGCGGCTATCGCGCCGGATTGCGGCAGGAGTTCGACGGCGCCACCGCCATGCTTCGCGCGGCATCGATCGAACTGACGACGCACCTCGATCCGGTGCCGCTTGCAGCGGGACAGGAAGCGATCCTTGCGCTGGCATTGCGCGAGGCCGTGACGAACGTGGTCCGCCATTCGGAGGCGTCGCATTGCACGATCGCACTCCGCCGCGATGGCGATGACATCCACCTCACCATTTCCGACGACGGCCGCGGCGGCGGTCAGGACGGTGCCGGCATCAGCGGCATGCGCGAACGCATCGCCACCCTCGGCGGCTCCGTCTCGCGCGACGGCGCGCGCGGGACGACGCTGACCGTCACGCTGCCGGTGGCCAGCGGACTGCAGTCCATCAGCGCAATCGAGCGCTCGGCATGATCCGCGTCGTCATCGCCGAGGATCAGGCCATGGTCCTCGGCGCACTCTCGGCGCTGCTGGAAATCGAATCGGACATCGAAGTCGTCGCGCGCGCACGCAGCGGCGACGAGGCTCTCGATCTCGTGCGCACGCATCGCCCCGACGTTCTTTTGACGGATATCGAGATGCCGTCGAAGACCGGTCTCGAAGTCGCGCAGATCGTTCGCGACGACCAGTTGCCGACGCGCGTGGTGATCCTTACCACCTTCGCGCGCGCCGGCTATCTTCGCCGCGCGCTCGAAGCGGGCGCCTCGGGATATCTGAAGGATTCGCCGGCCGAGCAACTCGCGAACGCGATCCGCCGCGTGCACGCCGGCGGCCGCGCTGTCGATCCGGAGTTGGCCGCCGAGGCGTGGAGCGAGCCCGATCCCTTGACTGATCGCGAGCGTCAGGTGCTGCGGCTGGCCGGCGAGGGACAGGCCACCGGCGACATCGCCGAGTCGCTGCATCTGTCCGAGGGAACGGTGCGCAATTACCTCTCCGAGGCCATCAGCAAACTGGGCGCGCAGAACCGCGTCGAAGCCGCGCGGATCGCAAGAGAAAAGGGTTGGTTATAAGTGGTTCTCTGTCATCCTGAGGCTGCCGGAGCCGGGAGCTGCGAAGCAGCGGAACGGCGGAGGATGCCGAAGGATCTCAAGCTTCCCAAGCTGTGTTGAAGCCCGAGGGTTTCAGCCGGAGTTGCGCATCTTGAGATCCTTCACCGTCCTCCGCCGCTTCCGCGCTTCCGCGCTTCGCGCTCCAGCGCCTCCGGCGGCTCAGGATGACAGCTCCAACACTTTCGCAACGAAGAGCCTGATTCGACCCTCCCAGAAATCCTGTCTCCTGTTTTTGCATTCAAATGCAGGCTGTACGGAGGTTTCATGAAACGAATCACTCTCGCACTTGCGATCCTTGCCGCGGCTGGATGCTCGTCATCGCCGCAGCAGAAGACCACGCCGGCTCCGCAGCCCGCGTCGTACGCGCCGTCGTACGCCTTCGAGATGGGCTCGTCGCCGGTCGGCGTCATTCCCTCGGCGCTGCTGCGCGACGCCACGCGCAACAAAGAGGTCGAGGTCTCGATCGAGTATCCGACGCGGGGCACCGGCCCGTTTCCCATCATCATCTTTTCGCCGGGCTACGGCGGTTCGAGTCACGCGTATGAAGCGCTGATTTCGTACTGGACGAGTTACGGCTACGTCTGCATCCGTCCGATGCACGCAGACGCCGGCAAGTTGCGCGACACGATGAACGACCTGCTGCAGATGAAGCCTGAGGACCGGCGGCCGGGTCATCGCGACCGCACGCCGCAGAATCCGGACAAAGTTGCGCGCACGCGTCCGAATCTCGCCGAAGCGATCTGGGACAAAGAGCGCGAGCCGCAGTGGCGCGATCGCGTGCGCGACATCACCGTCATCATCGATTCGCTCGACGATCTCGAAAAGAACTATCCCGAACTGGCCGGCAAGATGGACCACACGCGCATCGGCGTCGGCGGCCATTCGTACGGCGCGTTCACGGCCATGCTCGTCGGCGGCGCGAAAGCGTTCGGCAATCCGCCGGTTTCCGGCGGGGATCCGCGCGTGAAAGCGATCCTGGCGATGTCGCCGCAGGGCGTCGCATCGAATCGCGGCCTGACCGCGGAATCGTGGCGCGACGTGCACGTCCCGGCGATGTTCATGACCGGCACGCGCGACTACGGCGCGAACGAAAACGAGAGTCCCGACTGGCGCCGCACCGCGTACGAGAATTCGCCCACGGGCGACAAGTACTTCGTCCTCATTCGCAACGCCGGCCACATGACCTTTACCGGCCTCGCCTCTGGCCTCGGCCAGGATCAGTACGAGCGTCCCCGGGACACGCCGATCGTCGATCCGCGCACGGGCCAGGTGATCAACGCCGTCCCGCAGGCCAACAACCGCGATGGGATGGTCAGCGATCGCGGAACCTTCAGATCGATCCGCTCGATCTCGCTGATGTTCTGGGACTCGTACCTGAAGAACAAAGCGGATGCGAAGGCGCTCCTCGATCCGGCCAAGTACGCGGGGAGCGTGGAGTTTTCGCGGAAGTAGGCGGACATTGTGAGCGCCGCCTGAATCGCAAACGGCTCGGCGGCGCTACTATGCGTTCACGCAGACCGTCCAATTCTGCGATTACAATCCCCTCCCTTATTTATGTCTGAAGATGTCACCTCCCTCCGCACCGAGTGGACGACTACCTCGGTCGAAGAATCGCGGCTGCTGCGGAAACTGACCGAGCAGCGGTTCGAGAGCGATCAGTTGCGCCTGCTCGGCAGCGCTGTTCGCGTGGCGGGTGAGGGGATCGCCATCCTGACGCCCGCGGTCGAGGCGGTCGGTCCGCGCATCGCGTTCGTCAACGACGGCTTCTGCGCAATCTACGGCCGTCCTCGCGAGGAGATCATCGGCGAGACGCCCGTGGCCTTCGGAATCGTCGATCGGCACAACGCCATCTTCCAATCGCTGCTGCAGCACGTTTTCGCGTTGCGGGCGTTCGCCGCCGAGGCCACGGCGCAGCGGAAGGATGGACAGGAGTTCGAGCTCGACATGCAGCTCGTCCCGGTCGAAGACGGCGGCCAGCTCACGCACTGGGTCGCGTTCCTCCGCGACGTCACCGACAGCCGCAACGAGATCGTCGCGCTGCGCCATCAGGCCATGCACGACGGCCTGACCGATCTGCCGAATCGGATGATGCTGTTCGATCGTCTGGCCGAAGCGCTCGAAGCCGCGCGCAGCGAGCGGCGGTTGATCGCGCTGCTGCTGATGGATCTCGATCGTTTCAAGGACGTCAACGACACGTTCGGCCATCACTTCGGCGACGTGCTTCTGAAGCAGGTCGCTTTCCGCCTCCGCAATCAACTGCACGTCGACGACACCGTGGCCCGGCTAGGCGGCGACGAATTCGCGATCGTGCTGACCTCGGCGTTCGACGCGAATGCCGTGGCCATGACCGCGCGGCGCATTCTCAATTCGCTGCAGCAGCCGTTCGTCGTGGAAGGACAAGTGCTCGAAGTCGGCGCGTCGATCGGCATCGCCCTCTATCCGCAGCACGGCGCCGACGCGCGCACGCTCATGCGCCGCGCGGACGTGGCCATGTACGCGACCAAGCAGTCGAACGCCGGCTACACGTTTCACGAGCGCGACGAGCCGGAGTCACGCGTCCCCGATCAACTCTCACTCGTCGTCGAGATGCGCACGGCAATCGAGCGCGACGAATTCGAGCTGTACTACCAGCCGAAGCGCCATCTGCACAGCGGTCTGATCACGCGCGTCGAGGTCCTGATCCGCTGGAACCATCCGCGGCGCGGACTACTCATGCCGGTCAGCTTCGTCCCGATCGCGGAACGGACGGGACTCATCAAGCCGATGACCGACTGGATCCTCGACAAAGCGATGAAGCAATGCCGCGAATGGCAGGACGCCGGCGCGCCGATCCACGTGGCCGTCAACGTCTCCGCGAAAAGTCTGCTCGAAGAGACGCTGCCGTCGAAAGTGCAGTCGATGCTCGACAAGTGGAACATCGATCCGCGCTTCCTCAAGATCGAGATCACCGAGAGCAGCATCATGGCCGACCCGGCGCACGCGCTAGCCATCATGTCGATGCTGCAGTCGATGGGCGTGCGGCTGTCGGTCGACGATTTCGGCACCGGCTATTCGTCGCTCACACATCTGCGCGAGCTGCCGATCGACGAGATCAAGATCGACAAGTCATTCGTGACGGGGATGCTCACCAGCGAGGCCGACGCCGCCATCGTCCGCACCGTCATCGACCTCGCGCACAACCTCGGCAAGCAGGTTTGCGCCGAGGGAGTTGAAGACGCCGAGACGATGCACAAGCTCGAGGAGATGGGCTGCGACCTCGCGCAAGGCTATTTCATCAGCCGCCCCGTTCCCGCGGCGACGCTGATGACCTGGCTGACCGAGAATTCGTGGGGCCTCAAGCGAACGACATGAGCATGCGCATCCGCGTCGGCACCAGCGGCTACAGCTACAAAGAATGGAAGGGGACGTTTTATCCCGACGATCTTCCGGCCGCGAAGATGTTGCCTTACTACGGCGAGCGCTTCGACTCCGTCGAGATCAACAACACTTTCTATCGGATGCCGGCCGCGTCGATGGTTGCGAAGTGGGGCGAGCAGGTGCCGGACGGATTCACGTTCGTTCTGAAAGCGCCGCAGCGGATCACGCATTCGAAGAAGCTCGCGGATGCCAGCGCCGACGTGAAGTACCTCTTCGAAGTCGCGTCAACGCTCGGCACGAAACAAGGTCCGATCCTTTTTCAACTTCCGCCGTTTCTGAAAAAGGACGCCGCGCGATTGCACGAATTCGTCGCCGAACTTCCGGAGCAGGGGAGGGTCGCCTTCGAGTTCCGTCACGCATCGTGGTTCGACGACGAGGTCTACGCCATTCTGCGCGAGCGTGATATCGCCCTTTGCGCCGCCGACACCGACGAAGTCGCCGATGCCGACTCGCTGCTCGTCCCGACCGCATCGTGGGGTTACATGCGTCTGCGTCGCACCGAATACAGCGGGGCGGAGCTGGAGGAGTGGGCGGCGCGCGTGCAGCGGCAAGCGTGGGACGACGCCTACGTTTTTTTCAAGCATGAGGACGAAGGCAAAGGGCCGCGCTTCGCCGTCCAGTTCCGCGAGCTCCTTCGTTGACGGCGCGGCGCACCATCGCTACGCTTCGCAACCGTGTCGCTGCTGCGAAGCCTGATGGTGTTCTCGACGCTGCTCACCTTGAAGTACGTGAGCAAACTCTTTTACTCGCACGACTTCGCGTGGGTCGGTGACGTGCCGCCGAAGCCGTGGAGTCACATCCGCCTCGTCGCCTTCCTCAACCACACCAGCCTCTTCGAGCCTGTCTTCCTCGGCGGCGTTCCGAACAGTTTCGTCTGGCGACTGGCCGCGCATGGCGTCGTGCCGGCGGCGGACAAAACCACCGGCCGTCCGCTGGTCGGTATGCTCTTCAAATTCGTCGCGCATCACGTCGTGGCCATCACGCGCGAGCGTGACCACACCTGGTTCCAGCTCCTCAACAAAATCGATCCGCACTCGATGGTCATCATCCTCCCCGAGGGAAGGATGAAGCGCGCGAACGGACTCGACCTGCATGGAAATCCGATGAGCGTGCGCGGCGGCATCGCCGACATCCTGCTGGCCATGAAGCAGGGGAGGATGCTCATCGCGTACAGCGGCGGGCTGCATCACGTCCAGTTCCCCGGCGGCTTCCCGCGCATTTTCAAGACCGTCCGGCTGCGGCTGGAGATCGTCGACATCGCCGCATACATCGACGAGATGATGCGCAACGGCGGGGCGGATCAGTTCAAGAAAAACGTGATGCGCGATCTCGACCGCCGGCGCGATTTCTACTGTCCCGAGGAACCGCTGCGCAAGACCGCCTGAAATTCGTCGAGCGGCATCGGCTTGCTGAAGAGGAAGCCCTGGATGAAGTCGCAGCGCATGTCGCGCAGGAATTCGAGCTGGTCGCGATGCTCGATCCCCTCGGCGATGACTTTCATCTCCAGCTCGTGCGCGAGATCGATCATCGATTTCGTGATGGCCCGCGCGCGCTGATCCGACGGCAGTTTCGCCACGAACGTCGCCGGTACTTTCAAACCATCGAGCGGAAATCGGAGCAGATGCTCGACCGATGAATGGCCGGTACCGAAGTCGTCGAGCCAGAGTTGCACGCCGAGCTCTTTCATCTCGTCGAGAACGTGCGTGGTCTGTTTCGGATGTTCGATGTAGCTCACTTCGGTGATCTCGATGTTGATCTTGTGGAGATCATTGCCGGAGCCGGTGACGAGCCTGTGCAGCCGCTGCAGGACGTTGCCTTCCTGAAATTCGCGCGGCGACAGATTCACGTTGAGGTGGACGTCGGGGCCGCCGTCTTTCTGCCAGCTCGCAGCATCACCATAGGCTTGATGCATCGTCCAGGAGTCGAGGCGAAAGAGATCCGGTCCTTCCTCGGCTGCCTGCGTGATCGGCAGCGCGCTGCGGATTTCGCCCGTTTCGCGCCGCGCCCGCAGCAGTGCCTCGGCGCTGACGATGCGGCGCGATTCCAGCTCGTGAATCGGCTGATAGAAGAGGACGAGCTGATCCTGATCAAGCGCGCGGCGCACGCCGGATCGTGGTGCGGATTTGACCATCAGGCCGCTTACTTGCGCGTTACCTGCCAGGCTGCGAGGGCGATGCCGATCAGCGCCAGCGCGACGAGGAGCTTGTTGTCGGCCAGCGTCGTCCAGATCGACTTCTGCGGCTTCGCCTTCGCCTGCATCGCGCTCATCTGCATGCGCTGCGGCGTGCCCTTCATCGAGTCGGACACGGCGCGCTTGAATGAATCGAGCGTGCGCGGCTCGTCGTTCGGGGCGACGGCCATCGCGCGCTGCGTGTCGATGTGCATCACGTTCGACGGCATCGGCACGATCATCTTCTCGCCATGCTCGCCGGCCTCGACGTTGTAAGTCCCTTGATCGAAGTAGAGCGGGGTCGGCCCGAGGCGCGTGTTCTTGAGGAAGATCACATGCTCGTCCCCCTCGCGGAACGAGGGGACGCCGATCGTTTCCTGATGAATCCCGTTGACGCTGCCGCCGGGGGTAACCACGGTGACCTGGCCCGTCGCGTTCCCCTTCATCGTGTCTTCGACGTTGAAGGTCGCATAGGTGACGATCCAGCGCCCGGTCGGATCGAACTTCGCCTCGGTCCTGAGGCACTTGCCGAGGAAGATGGCAGCCGCGTTGTCGACCTTTTCGTCGAACGTCGCCGCCTGCGCAACGGCAGCATGTGCCGCAGGGACAGCAAGCGCGATCGTGACCAGCGCCAAGAGAGCGATCAATCGGTTATTTGGATTCATCCTGAGCTCCAGATAAGCAAGCAACAAGCCACTCTATTTCCAGTTTGGGGTCACACCTTCGAATCGCAAAAATGCTGGACCGAAGACCTGACCCCAGTAGTTTGGGGTCACACCTTCGATTCGACGAAAACCTCAACCAAAGGCCTGACCCCGGCCCGTCACATGCACTGCATCGACCTCATGCGCCGCCTCTGGGCTATCGCAATCCTGCTCGCTGTCGCCTGCAACAAGCAGGACGACGCCGAGAAACTCCGGAAATCGATCGATTCCTGGTCCGCGACGCTGCAACTCGTCGCAGATGCCCGCCTGAAAAACGAAGTACGCAAAGGCTTTGCGCTGAAAACGATCGAAGCAGCCATCGACGATCTCGAAGGGCAGACCGCCAAAGAGACGGACGACCGCGCCACACGCCTCATCGGCGCCGCTGCCAAACTTCGGCAGGCCGTCGAAGCAGACGACCGAGCCGCCATCGCCAAAGCACGAGGCGAGCTGGTCCGATGAAAAAGTTCCTCCAGGTCGCGCTCGGCGTCGTCACCGGCATCGGCGGATTCCTTGAAGTCGGATCGATCGCTACGGCCGCCGAGGCTGGGGCATCATTCAAATACGCACTGTTGTGGGCGATCGCGCTCGGCACGATCTGCCTCATCTTTCTCGTCGAGATGACCGGCCGGCTCGCCGCCATCTCCAAACACGCCGTCGCCGACGCCGTCCGCGAGCGTCTTGGATTTCCGTTCGCGGTCATCCCGCGCGCTGCCGAGATCATCGTGAACGTCATGGTCATCGGCGCCGAAATCGGCGGCGTCTGCCTGGCGCTCAAGTTCATGACCGGGATCGAAGTGCGCGTCTGGGCCATCCCCGTCACGTTGCTGATCTGGCTGACGATCTGGGCCGGAACGCTGGACTTCATCGAAGACGCAACCTCGATCCTCGGCCTCGCGTCGATCGCGTTCGTCGTCGCCGCGGTGAAGATGCATCCCGACGTTCACGCCGCTCTGCGCGGCCTCGTCCCTTCCTCGCCGCATCAGGACGTTGCGCACTACTGGTACATCGCCGTCGGCATCCTCGGCGCGACCATCAGCCCGTACATGTTTCACTTCTACGGCTCCGGCGCGATCGAGGACAAATGGGGCGAAGACAGCCTCGGCGCGAATCGCATCACCGCGGTACTGGGGATGTCGTTCGGCGCCGTGATGTCGATGGCGGTGCTCGTTTGCGCTGCGCTCGTGCTCGCGCCGCGCAGCATCGAAGTGGCGCGTTACGAACAGGCCGCGCTCGTCCTCATTCCGGCTCTCGGCCGCTGGGGATTGCCGCTCTTCGCCGCCACGCTCGGCGTGTGTTGCTTCGGCGCGGCGATGGAGGTGAGCCTGGCCACCGCGTACATGACCGCGCAGACCCTCGGCTGGAACTGGGGCGAGAACAAGAAGCCGGACAAGGAAGCGCGCTTCGCCATGACCTACGTGATCATGCTGCTCCTCGGCGGAACGCTTCTGCTGACCGGCATCGATCCGCTGAAGCTGACCATGCTCGCGATGGCGCTCACCGCGGTGATCCTGCCGCTGATCGTGCTGCCGTTCGTGCTGCTGCTGAACGACCAGACCTACGTGCACGAACATACCAACGGTCCGATCGGAAACACGGTGGTCATCGTCACGTTGATCCTCGCCTCGATCGTGGCCATCGTCACCATTCCGCTCGAGATCATGGGAGGCGGCTGATGAAAGCGCACTACTTCCTCGTTCGCGACCTGCTCGACAACCAACTCGTCGACCGCGACAAACGGAACCTCGGCAAGATCGACGGCATCGCCCTTCATGTCGCGCAGGGAAAGCAGCCGCGCGTGACGTACCTCGAATCGGGCGCGCTGATCCTGGCCCGCCGTCTCGGTCCGCGCTGGGAACGTTTCGTCGCATTCATGACGCGGCATTTCGGCGTGCGGAAAAATCCGGTTTTCCGCGTGCCGTGGACGAAGGTGACGAAGACCGGAATCGACATCCACGTCGACATCGACGGCAAGAAGTCCGACGCGTTCGCCTGGGAACACTGGCTCGACGACCATCTGATCGGGAGGCTGCCGCTCGCGCATGAGCACATCAAAGAAGACTGAGGTGAAGCTCGAACTCCTCCTCGGCACGCGCGTCGTCGACGTCAACGGCGAGCGCGTCGGTCACATCGAGGAGGTGCTGGCCGATCGCGACGGCGATGAGCTGCTCGTGACGCATTACCTCGTCGGCCGCTACGCCCTTTTCGAACGTTTCTCGATCTACCACGTCGGCATCGGCCTTCTTCGCTACCTCGGCGCCCGCGGCGCAAGCGCGAAGCCGCATCGCGTTCCGTGGGACAAGATGGATCTGAGCGATCCCGAACATCCGCGGCTGAACTGCACCGTCGACGAGTTGAAGAGCCGCTGACCGATCGCAACGATCACTCCCACAAGTGCGCCGGCGATGTGTGCCACCGGCACGGCGATGAACGAATCGCTGTGCACAAAAATCGTTGCACCGGTGCTGATCTCGAAAATCATCTTCGCCGCGAATGCCACTCCGCAGAGCGCGGCGAGGCGGCTCCTTCGCCATTCGGAAACGAGCAGGAATCCGAAGAGCGCCGAGTCGATACCGGAGAGGCCGCGATAGGTCGTCACGTTCGAGAATGCCAGTACGGCGATCGGCACGACGATCACGCTGGCGAGCAGCGTCGCCCGGAACGCGCCGCGGTTTCTGCGCTCGCAGGCGATGGCGAGGAGCAGAAAAACGAGCGCGTCCCAGGCGAGCTGCTCATACGTGAAGTGCGTGAAGTGACACGTCGCAATCCGCCACAGCGCGCCGCCGCGCTGCAACTCCAGCAAGGAGCCCGGCAGCAGCGCGGCGGCGATCGCCAGAAGCGTGAGCGAGATCGCGGTTTTCATTTCTCGCGAGCCCGCCAAACCGCGAATGCCGCGATCGCTGCCAGGATCCCCACGATCGGATCGACCGCTCCGCCGCCTTTCGTCGTCGCTGCCGGTCCGTTGAACATCGGCCGCGATCCGTCGACGCGCGTCGATTGCGGCGCGCCGCGCGATGCACGCGCTTGCTCCTCGACGGCGATCCGCGAGGCATTCGTCCTCTCGATGCCACGCTTCGCGAAATCGCCGTCGCTCAGCACAATCATCGATGTGTAGTCCGTCACGAGCTGGTACTTGATGCCGAGGTCGCGGATCGATTTTTTCGCGTCGTCGGGGGAGGCCAGGCCGGCGGTCTCCTTCATCACCACGCGCTCGATGCCGGCCATGGCCCACATCCGCTCCAGCTCCGGATAGTCGGTGCTCACGTCGGGAAAATCGAAGCGGGTCGTGTAGGTCGCGTCCGGCCCGGTCATCTTCGCCGCCAGCGTCACGTTTGCCGGCCCGCCTTTGTCGTAGCGGCCGAAGATGACGAGCTGCTGGCCGCGATAAATCTTGCCGATGACGTCGTCGGTGCGGTCGAACGTCTTCACGCCGTCGATGGTCAGCTTCGCATCGTGCATCGCCTCGCTGACGATCTTCGACTTCGCCAACAGGATCGCGCCGACGATGTCGCCGTCGTTCGACACCGCATCGTAGAAGCCGCCGCTGGTCTCGGCGATCAGGCGCATCAACGGCCAGTTGGCGTTGTTGCCCATCAGAAATCCGAAAACGCGCACGTCGTACTTTTTCAACAGCGCGTAGAACTCCTTCGGGTCGACGATGCCTTCGTTCGTCACGCCGTCCGTGACCAGGAGGATGCTCGTGGCCCGGTCGGCTTCGACCGCATGCAGTCCTGCTTCCAGACCGGCGTAAACATTCGTTCCCCCTTCGGTGCGCAGCGACTGCACGTTCGCGGACCATTCCGCGACACTCTGCGGATTCGCATTCACAAATCCGTTCGTCAGTTCGCGGGCACGGCCGCTGAAGACGAAGATGCGAAAGCGATCGCCGTTTTTAAAGTGCGTCAATGCCTGCTGCACTCCGCGCGCGAGCGTCGGCAGCTTGCTCTCCATGCTCCCGGAAACGTCGAGCACGAAGATGTAGTCGGCGCCGGCTCTGGCGTTGACGGTGACCGACTCGCTGTACGTCATCCCCGACGCTTGTGATGGAGACTGCGTTGAGTCGCCGATCGGCGCGAGATCCTCGCCCGGCGTCACCGTCAGCATGAACGTTCCCGGCTGATCGGCCTTCGGCTTGTACGTCATCAGCTCGACGCGGCCGGGCAGATTCTCGGCAAGCCGGTAATAGAAAACGAAGTCGTGATCGAGGCTCGTGGCCGTGCGATCGACGGTGACCTTGTAATGTCCATCGGCGAGTTTCGTTACCTTGGCGTCATCCGCGCCCGGCATCCGCACCTCGTCAACCGGCCAGCCCGATCGCAGTTCGACGTTGATGGCGAAGTGAGCCTCGACCTTCGGATTGCGCGTCCAGAAATTCTTCGCCGCCTCTTCGGTGCCGCCCTCCTGCAGCGGGTAGACATAGCGCCCCATCCCGCTGTCGATTGTCAGCGGCTGGTAGTAGACGAAGCGGATTTTCGTCTCGCTCTTGGCACGCACCGGCGAGACCGAGAACTTGTACGAGTTGTATTCGACCTCATCTTTCTTTTTCGTACACGAGCACTCGCCGAGTCCCGCGTCATTGCCCGCAGCGCGCTCCTCGGCGTAAACCTTCTTCGCCTCTTCGGCAGCGATGACTTCACCGTTCAGCGTCCGCTCCCGATTCTGAATCGTGATCTCCGCCAAGCTCGCGCTGGCCGGAACTGGAAAACTGTAGACCGCCTCCAGATCCTTGTTGTTCGGATTGAAAAACGTCTGCAGGACCTCGGTGCGCGCAAAGCCGTTGTCGATGACGACGTTGACCACGTGCTCCTTGATCTGAATCGGCGCATTGCCCGACGTGACCGCGGTCAGGGTTCCCGCCCCGAATAACGCCGGTGCCGCCAGCAGGGTGAGGATCGTGATGATGATTCGTTTCATGCAGCCCTCCATCGTTGCGGGCCGACAGAAGAGCGAGGCCGTTGCCACGCACCGCATTACGTGTTCTCAATGACTTACGGCTTATGTCTATTCAACTGGTGGACATGGAATGTACAGCGGCATACATTTCATGCATGCGACTCTTTACCGCGGTCGAAAAAGCGCTGGCCACCGACTTCGCCGCCTTGGTCTACGCGAACCCGTTTCTCGAAGAGCGGATCACGCACGAACGCCGCATCCTCGGCGACAAACATGCGCACGGCCAGCCGTACTGGAGCCTCCAACCCGACGCCAAGCGTGAGGCCACCATCACCGCAATCGCCGCGCGCTGCGACGCGCTCGTGGAGACGCTCCGCGGCCGCCTTCGCAGCGGCGCTCGTCCCTCACGCGATGAGCAGCAACTCTACGACGACGTCGTCATCTACTTTCTCTACGAGCGCTACCGCGAAGCGATCCTCGGCCTGATCGAGCGCGGCGAAGCATCGGCGCGAGTCGATTTCTACCCGCGATTCCGCGCGGACGTCACCGCGTACCTCGGCGAGCGAACCGACGCCGGCCACCTATTCGCCTGCTTCTATCAAGTGCGTCGCGCCTTCCATCAGGTCTACCGCAACATCGTCGGACGCACCCGACCCGTCGCAGCGTTGCGCGCCGCGGTCTGGCAGTCGGTCTTCACGCACGACGTTCGCCGTTATCGCCGTTCGCTCTGGCCGCGCATGGGCGACATCCCCGCGCTGATCACCGGACCGACCGGCACCGGCAAGGAGCTCGTCGCGCGCGCCATCGCGTACTCGCGCTACATCCCGTTCGACGAACGTCGCGAACGTTTCACCGGTCCTGCGCAGCCTGTTTTCGTACCCGTCAACATCGCCGCGCTGTCGCCGACGCTCATCGAATCCGAGCTCTTCGGACATCGCAAGGGTGCCTTCACCGGCGCCGCCACCGATCGCGAAGGCTTTCTCGAATCGTGCGGCGCGCTCGGCTCCGTCTTCCTCGACGAAGTCGGCGAAGTCGATCCCTCGGTGCAGGTCAAACTCCTGCGCGTTCTCCAGTCCCGCACTCTCCAGCGTCTCGGCGACACCACGCCGCGCGCCTTCGAAGGAAAACTCATCGCCGCGACCAATCGCGATCTACCCGAGGAGATCCGCAAGGGACGATTCCGCGAGGATTTCTACTATCGCCTCTGCGCCGACACGATCACCACGCCCAGCCTCCAGGAGCAACTCGCCGGTGGCGAACACGAATTGGATCATCTGGTCCGCTTCATCTGCACGCGAGTCGCCGGCGAATCCGAATCCGGGGATCTAACCGAAGAAGTAATGAGCGCGATCGAAGTCTCACCAGGCCTCGACTATCGTTGGCCCGGAAACTTCCGCGAGCTCGAACAATGCGTCCGCAGCGTCATGCTCCGTGGCACCTACCAACCGCGCCCCGCCCCCGCCAACCCGGACGCCCGCCAGCGCATCGCCGACAACATCGTCGCCGGCCGCCTCACCGCCGACCAACTCCTCCGCCAGTACTGCACCCTCCTCTACTCCACCTCCCGCAACTACAGCACCGTTGCCGAAACCCTGGCCCTCGACCGCCGCACCGTCCGCGCAAAAGTCGACCCCACCCTCCTCCGCCAGTTTTGAGTGGTGGTCATTTGGAGTTTTGATGGGGCCACACCTTCGCTCCTTTGAATGGGGCCGGCCACACCTTGGTTTCACCTTCGTTTTGAATGGGGCCACACCTTTACTCTTCGTCGCGAGAGGTCTGGAGTTGAACGGAGCCACACTACGCTATTGGGGTCACACCTTCGATCCGTGATCTACCCTCGAAGGTGTGACCCCGATGGTCTATCGCTGCCTACGCATCGATACCTCGCGAAGATTGACTCCGAACGCTATTCCCTCATTCTTCGCTTTCGCGCTGCCGGCGTTTCTCCTGTTGGTAGAGCACGTCGCCCAAAATCTTCCATTCCGAGGAGGTTTTGGTAGCGATCGCTCCACGGCTGGGAGATTCCTCGGAAATTCGTTGCAACCGAGGGAACCTCGGCGCGTTATGGCACGACCACTTCGTATCGAGTTTCCCGGCGCCGTCTATCACGTCACCTCGCGCGGCAACGAAAAACGGCCCATTTTCAGGAACGACCGCGATCGCAAGACCTTTCTTGCCTTCCTCGGCGAGACTGCGAAACGCTTTGGCTGGAGCATCACTGCGTGGGTGTTGATGTCGAATCACTTCCACCTTGTACTCCAGACGCCGGAGCCGAATCTCTCTCGGGGTATGCATTGGCTCAATGGCTCGTATGCAGGATGGTTCAACCACCAGCACAAGAGGTGGGGACACCTGTTTGGAGGGCGCTTCAAGGCTTTTCTGGTGGAGAAGGAGGCCTACTTCACGGAGGTTCTTCGATACGTGGTTCTCAATCCGGTGCGAGCCGGCTTAACGTCAGCGCCGGAGAATTACCGCTGGTCGAGTTATCGGAGTACCGCCGGACTCGATGTCGCGCCCGATTGGCTCGACATTAATGCGGCGCTCCTGCCGTTCGCTCCCGACCCTGAGCTGGCCCAAACGTACTACCGTGAATTCGTGGCGGCCAAGATAGGGTCAGAAGAATGCTTGTGGGACAAAGCGATCAACGGCATCTATCTCGGCACCGAGCCTTGGGCGAAGAAGATGCGCAAGGTCGTCGAAACGAAGCCACGCTCGACGGATCACCCGAGGCTGCAGCGCACCGTGGGACGTCCCAAGATGCACGAGGTAGTTTCAGCAGTGGCTCGAGCCGCAAACATCGCAGCGTCGGCGATTCGCGAAACGCGCGGCGGTTGCCTGCGCCGGCTAGTGGCCTGGATCGGCTGGTACGAGGGATTGGTGACTCTCCGCTCGATCGCCGCGTCGCTGCGTTTGCGCAGCGAAGGTCATATATCGGGGTTGATTCGACGATGCGACAGCGAGTTCGCCACCGACTCGAAGCTGCTGGCGTACCTCGACCAATCGCTCGCGATCGTTCGAGCCTGAATTTTCCAGAGCTTCAACATCGCACCCCGTCTTCAGCGATCGTCGAGATGCATTGGTCTTCGACGCCTCTGCTCTCTGTCCTCACTGAGGATCTGCGGAGTCGCTGAAACCTTCACTAGGAACTCACTGAGGACCGTTGCCGGAAGCACGTTCCCTGACGGCATGGACTGACGGTCACGCTTCGTTTCACCTCTCGCTTTCGCTTCACTCTCGCTCTCGCTTCACTCTCGCTCTCGCTTCTCTCGCTTTGGGGTCACACCTTCGTATATCTCGCTTTTGAAAGGTGTGACCCCGGGGTTTTTGGGGGTTTTCATGCTTATCCGATATCTGAATCTAAGCTCTGGCCTCCCCAAAACGCCGGACGAAGGTGTGACCCCTGCTCGAGAAGAACGAAGGTGTGCGGCGCGTCGGCGGGAGCAGTAGAATGCGTGTTCCAAAAACCATGGCCCGATATGAAGAGCGAGATGATTCGTACGATCTTCTGAATCAGTATCTTCACGAAATCGCGCAGGTGCCTCGGCTAACCCCCGAGCGCGAGCGCGAGCTGGGGAAGCGCGTTCAGGAGAATGACAAGGCCGCGCTCGAAGAGCTGGTCAAAGCCAACCTCCGCTTCGTCGTTTCGTACGCGAAGAAGTACCGCAACTCGCACGTCCTCTTCCTCGACCTGATCAACGAGGGCAACATCGGCCTGATCCACGCCGCGAAGAAGTTCGATCCCGACAAGAACGTCAAGTTCATCACCTACGCGGTCTGGTGGATCCGCCAGTCGATCCTGCACGCGCTGTCGGAACAGGGCGGCGCCTTCCGCCTTCCTCCGAAGCGCGCCAATCTGATGTACCGGCTGGAGCGCGCCATCGCCGCGGCGATGACCGACGGCAAGCAGATTCCGACCGCGGATGAGTTGGCAGCGGAGCTGGGTGTATCGGTGAAGGAAGTGCAGACGCTGCTGCGCGCGAACAGCGACAACTTTTCGCTGAACGCTGAGCTGGATGACGAGTCGCACACCGAGCTGGCCGACATGATCGAACAGACCACCGTTCCTTCCGCCGAAGACACCATGCAGGTGCAGGGCCGGCGCGAGGAGTTGCTCGCGCACATGTCGGAGCTGTCGCCGAAAGAGCGGCTCGTCCTCAGTCTCCGCCACGGCGTCACCGATAACGCGCCGAAGCGGCTTGACGAGCTCGCGACATTCCTCAATCATCCGCGCGAAAAAATCGTGGCCGTGTTGACTGCCGCGAAGGGCAAAGTCTGCGAGGCACTGTCGATTACGCACAGCGAGCTTGCGCAGCTGCTGCTCTACACGAATCCGAACCCGAAGGCGTGGTGGCGGTTCTGGTACGAGCTCGGCGACCTCGATGAGGGGATGACGCCGCAGATTGCGAAGGACCGGATGCCGGCACTGGAATCGCTCAAGCAGCAGGGCGCCGTGCAGAAGATGGTCGAGTCGCTGCCGATCGAGGAGAAGACGATTTTGCGTCTTCGCTACGGTGTCCTGCAGGATGACGAGCTGACGCTTCGCGACATCGGCGAAATTCTCGGCCTTTCCCGCGAGCGCGTACGCCAGATCGAGTCGCGCGCCGAGGCCAAGTGCCGGCGCAGCGTCAGACGCCGCTGACCTTTTTCAGTAACTCCGACACCGGCACGCCGACGCGTTCCAGCGCTTCGAAACTACCGACGTCGCTCCAGCCGAAGTCGCCGCGAATGGCGGCCACGTTCGATGCGTTTTCCATGAGTGCGTAGTCGATGGAGATCGACGGCATGGCTTCGTAATGCTCGACGCGTTTTCCGGGATCGCCGCTGCTCACGATGCGGTCGGCGAGCGATGCGATTTCCGGCGCGGCCTTTTCGAGGGCGCGGCGGAAGACGCTGGCGCGCCAGACGAACATGCTCGCGTTCCAAAGATAGTTGCCGGCCCGCAAAAACTGCTCGGCGACCTCGCGCGACGGCTTTTCGGTGAAACGCCGCAACTCGTTGACACCAGGCCCGATCTCGCTGCCGACTTGCAGATACCCGAAGCCGGTGTTTGGCTCGGTCGGCTCGATGCCGATGGCAACTAGGAAATCGTTGGCCGTCGCAAAGTCATACGCGCGCGATAGCACGCGGACGAATTCGTCTTCGTCAGCGATGAAGTGATCCGACGCAAGCACGGCGATGACCGGATCGCCGAATGCGGCCTCAGTGGCAAAGCAGCAGACAGCGATGGCGGGTCCTGTGTTCCGGCGCGCCGGTTCCGTCAATATGTTGGCTTCCGGCACCAGTGGAAGCTCGGCCGCGCACTTTGACTGATATTGATCGTTCGTTGACACGAAGATCGACGACGGCTTCATGAGCCGGACCACACGTCCATATGTTTTCTGCAGTAGCGATGCGCCGTCGAAGATTCGCAGGAACTGTTTCGGGTTCTCGTCGGAGGACAGCGGCCGCAGGCGCGAGCCGACGCCGCCGGCCAGGATCAAGGCTGTGCGGTCAGACATTGGTCAAGCTTAACGTGTGGCGATGGTCCAGTCATGAGTCGGGTTCACTTAGCGGCGAAGGGGTCACACCTTCGACCATCCGGATCGACCAAAGGTGTGACCCCACGACAAAGTACGGATAACCACGAATAACCACTGGCGGAGGGGGCCACACCTTCGACGGTTGCACAGACCGAAGGTGTGACCCCAATTGTTTATCTGCAATTGTTTATCGACCCCACTGCTTATCGCGTGACGAGGATCTGGCCCGACATGGCGGGCTGGTGCATCGTGCAGTAGAAGGGGAAGACGCCCTCGTCGTGGAAGGTCAGGACGAATGTCGTCTTCGACAGCGGCGCGAGCTTCGTCTTCAGGAGGACATTGTTGTTCGGATCGGTGAGCATGAAATCGTGCTCGTCGTCGGGTTGCAGGTTCCAGAACGTAATCTGCGTCGGCTCGCCGCGGCGGACGGCGAAGGTTTCGGGGAAAAGGCGTAGACCTCGCCGAACTGTTTCACCGTTTCCGCCGGCCCGGATTCCTTGATGGCCAGGCCGACCGTCGTGACGACGACGCGCGCGTTTGCGCGGCCGCTGCGCGCAATCGTGACGCCGTGTTGGCGATGATCGCAACAGGCAACTAGCAGCGCGGCGAGGAGAAGCAGACGCTTCATGAGGCGGGGAGCGGCGAGCGGACGACCGAGGGTGACGCGGAGGCATTCGCTTCGACACTCACCGCCAGCTCATTGCCCAAACTCGGCTTTTTGCCGATCGCGATCAGGCTCAATCCACTCCTCGGCCGATCGCCGTCGAGTACCTTGAGCAGCGGAACGAGGCGATCGAAAATTTTCGACTGCGCGGCGGGCAGCGCGTTGCGGTTGAAGAGTTTCGAGTTCAGGCGCCAGGCCAGTTTCGCGATGCGATTCTGATAGACCGCCTCTTCTACTTCGAAGCCGGCGGACTGCAGCAGCGAGATCAATTCGTCGCGTTCGTAGCGGCGCTGATGACCGATGCCGCGGTCGAGCGTGCCGAAGAGATCCTTTCCGGCGGGGACGAAGATGATGATTCGCCCGCCCGGCATCAGCAGTTGATACGCGCGGCGGAGAGCGGCAGCATCGTCGGAGGTGTGCTCGAGGACATTGATGCAGAGAATCGTGTCGAACTCGTGGGTCGCAAGCTCGAGTGAGTCGTCGCGGTCGAGGTCGAGCCGGTCGACGATCATGCCCGGACGGCGGCGGAACGCGTTGCGCAGGCGATCGATGTACGGCGTCTCCTTGTCAGTTGCCACGATCAGCTCGCGGCCGTAGAGAAATCGCGTCATCGTCCCCGAACCCGCGCCCACTTCGAGCACGCGCTGGCCGACGTACGGCGCCACGCGTTCCCAGATCCATTTGTTGTAGCGCTTCAGAGAGCCGCGGCGGCGCAGCGTCTTGTAGGTCTTCGGCTCGTTGGACGGATCGTCGAAAAGACCGTAGCGAAAGATCGTCCAGATGGCGCTGAATCCGTCCTTCCAGTTGATCTTTTTGCCTTCCCAGTAATCGCGGCCGTAGTAGGAGATCGGCACCTCGAAGATGCGGTAGCCGCGCCGCGCCACCTTCGCCGTGATCTCCGGCTCGATGCCGAAGCGGTTCGATTTCAGATTGATCGACTGGATGACCTCGCGGCGGAAAACCTTGTAGCAGGTCTCCATGTCGGTGAGATCGAGGTTTGTTGTGCAGTTCGACAGGAACGTCAGCAGATTGTTGCCGAGCCGGTGCCAGTAGAGCATCACACGTCGGGGGTAGCCTTCGAAGCGCGAGCCGAAAACCACGTCTGCGTGGCCGTCGACGATCGGCTGGATCAGTTTCGGATATTCGTTCGGGTCGTATTCGAGATCGGCATCCTGGATCAGAACGATGTCGCCGACGGCTTCGGCGATCCCGCGACGGATCGCGGCGCCCTTGCCCATGTTCACCGGCTGAAAAACATGTCGGATTTCGGGATGCTGTTTCGCCAGCGCGGCCACGACGCCGGCGGAACCGTCGCTCGACTTATCGTCGATGACGATGATCTCCTTCTCGATCGGCACCTCGAGGACGTGGCGCAGCAGTTCGCCGACCGTCGAGCGCTCGTTGTAGCAGGGGATGACCACCGAAAGCAGCGGCGGTTTTTGCGAGGAGTCCGGCATTGGATCGCGTATTGTAAGCTGTTGAAAACGATGACTGATTCCGCGGTTGAGCCACACGAAACGAACGAGGCGCTCCGAAAGTTCCTGCACATCGGCATGGGCTTCGGCGCACTGGCGCTGGCGCGCATTCCGTGGCGTTACGCCGCGCTGATCTGCGCCGCCGCCGTCATCGGCAACTGGCTGTTGCTGCATCGCCTGGTCGGCCGCCGCGTCTCGCGCCACGAGCGCGGCTGGGACGTCGGCATCGTGCTCTATCCGTTCGCGGTGCTGGTGCTGGTGGTCGTCTTCAACTGGCACATCGAGATCGCCGCGGTGGCGTGGGTGCTGATGGCGTTCGGCGACGGATTCTCGACCGTGATCGGGAAGTGGATACCGGTGGCGACGCTGCCGTGGAACGAGACGAAGTCGTGGGGAGGATTCGCGGCGTTCATTCTCTTCGGCGGCCTTGCCGCGTTTGGAATTGCGCGCGTGTTTGGCGCGCCGCACGACGTCGCCATCGCCGCGGCGCTGATCGTGAGCGCGATCGCCGAGACGCTTCCGCTTGGAATCGACGACAACGTCACCGTGCCGTTCGTCGCCGCCGCGGTGCTTGCGGCGATGGCCATCAAACCGATGGTCGCGCTCTCCGCTCCGCCGCCGATCGCCTGGCCGTGGATCGTCGTCAACACCGTCCTGGCCATCATCGGCTACGCGCTGCGCAGCGTCGACATCTCCGGCGCGCTGGTCGGATGGATACTCGGCTGCGTCATCATTCTCGGCGGCGGCCCTCCGCTCTACATCGCGCTGCTGGCGTTTTTCATCATCGGCACGCTGGCCACGAAACTCGGCTACGCGCGCAAGGCGGGCGAAGGGCTTGCGCAGGAGAAGGGCGGGCGCCGCGGCGCCGCGCATGCGTTGGCGAACGTCGGCGTGCCCGCGCTCTGCGCCGTGGCCTGCTGGCGCGGATTGGGATTCGTGCCGCTGTTCATGGGGATCGCGGCGTTGGCCACCGCCGCGGCCGATACGACGGCATCGGAGATCGGCCAGCTCTTCGGCAAGCGCGCCTTTCTGCCGCTGTCGTTCCGCGGCGTCGAGCGCGGAACGGAAGGAGCGATCTCGATCGAAGGGACGATTGCGGGACTCGCGGCCGGATGCCTCGTGGCCATCGCCGGCACGGCCATGGCCACGCATCATTTCCAGGCAGGCTTCATCGGCAGCATCGCCATCTACAAATCGCGCGTCATCATCGTGCTCACCCTCTGCGCGTTCCTCGGCTCGTACCTCGAATCCATCCTCGGCAGTCGGAACCGCCGCCACGGATCGCCGATCGCGAACGGGACGCTGAACTTCGCCAACACGATGTTCGGCGCGTTCCTCTTCTGGGTGGCGTGGCACTGGGTGCCGATGTTCGCCTTCCATTTCTAGGACGGGCACTACATCTGCACGCCGGTCGTGCATGAAGACCGGTAACGTTTCCGATCTCGTCCGAAGCTGCTACGCCGCGTTCTTTTCACGCGATCGCGCCGGGATGGAGGAGTTGCTCAGCGATGACTTCACCTTCACCAGCCCGCAGGACGATCACATCGACAAGGACGAGTATTTCGTCCGCTGCTGGCCGAACAGCGACAAGCTGAAGGACTTCAAACTGGAGAAGCTATTCGAAAAAGGCGACGAAGCGTTCGTGCGCTACCAGGTGACGCGGGTCGAGGATGGCGTGAAGTTCCGCAACGCCGAGTACCTGAAGTGCGCCGGCAACCGCGTCGTGGAGATTCAGGTTTACTTTGGAGCGGAGGAGAAAAAGTGACGCCTCGACATCAAGAACGCCAGCGGCGTTCCGTACGGTAGCCGGTGGTCGCGCGCGAAGCGCGAGACCACCGGAATCGTGGACGCCGACCCGTCAACGACCCCGGCAGGGGTCGCGGATCAAATACCAGACGGCGCGAATTCCCTCCGCGACCGCTGCCGCGGTCGGATAAATCAACCGCGTACGTTGATCCGGTGGTCTCCCGCTTCGCGGACGACCACCGGCTACCGTCCGAGCCTCCGCCGGAGGCTTTCGCGCCGCTGACGCGGCAAATTGAGCTACCCCGCGAATCGCTGCAAACACCCCAACACGAGCGCGGTGAAATCCGCCTGAACGCGGGCAGTCGTGTCCATCACTTCCTGGTGCGTCAGCTTCTGCTTCAGGATTCCGGCGGCCATGTTGGTGATGCAGGAGATGCCGAGAACCGGGATCTGCATCTGCGACATGGCGATGACCTCGGGCACCGTCGACATGCCGACGGCATCCGCGCCGAGTGTGCGGAACGCGCGGATTTCGGCCGGCGTCTCGTACGTCGGGCCGGAGAGCGCGAGATACACGCCTTCCTGCAGCAGTTGGCCGAGCTCGCGCGCGACCTGCTTGGCCACGTCGCGTAGCGATTCCGGATACGCCTCGCTCATGTCGGGAAAGCGCACGCCGAGGTCGTCGATGTTCGGTCCGCGCAACGGGTTGATGCCCATGAAATTGATGTGATCCGAGATCAGCATCAAGTCGCCCGCTTTGTACGCCGTGTTCACGCCGCCGGCCGCGTTGGTGACGATGAGCTGCTTGATGCCGAGCCGCCCGATCACGCGCGAGAGGAACATCACCTCGGACATCTCGTGGCCTTCGTAAAAGTGAATGCGGCCCTGCATCACCACCACCGGTGTCTGATTCACGCGCGCCAGGATCATGCGTCCCTGATGGCCGACCACCGTCGACGCCTTCGCGCCGGGGATGTCGGAGTAGGGGATGGACGTCTCGACCTCGAGCGCGTCGACCACATTGCCGAGTCCCGAGCCGAGAATCACGCCGACCTGCGGCTGGATGGAAGTCTTACTGCGTACGAAAGCGACCGCTTCGTCGATACTCTTGATCATGATTTCCTCGTTTTGGACGAACTTGGAGCGCGGAGTATAAGCGCGGTCGCGATCCGCCGGTGACGGCAACGCCTACCTATTCATGGCGCTCCCGATCCCGCATAATGCGCAGACCAATCGGTCACATCAAAAAATTCGGCAACGACGGGAGCAGTGAATGGAGCGTTTTTCTGCGCTGATCGGCTTCGTAGGGATTCTTGCGATTGCGTTTCTGCTGTCGACCAACCGGCGGGCCATCCGCTGGAAGACGGTGTTCTGGGGTCTGGTGCTTCAGATCCTCATCGCAATCGCCGTCCTCAAGGCGATTCCGATCGCCAAGGCTTTCGGCGCCTTCATGCCGGTCATCAGTCCGTGGATCGCATCACTCATCTTCATCGCGTTGACGGTGATCGTCGTGCAGATCGCGAAGCGGATGGGAGACGGCGGCGCGAAGAAGGGACTCTGGACCGTTTACCTCGTCATCAGCGCGATTCTCTTTCTCTCGTACAGCCTGCTGGCCTTCCTCTTCGAGAACCTGAAGGAAGTGGTCACGAAGCTGATCAGCTACACCGGCGAGGGCTCGAAGTTCGTCTTCGGCGCGCTCGGTGATACGGCGAATACCAACGTCGGCTTCGTCTTCGCCACGATGGTGTTGCCGACGATCATCTTCATCGCTTCCATCTTCGCCATCCTCTACTACCTCGGCGTGATGCAGGGCGTGGTGCGCTTCTTCGCCAAGATGATGTCGCGCTTCATGGGGGCGTCGGGCGCGGAGTCGTTATCGGTGGCCGCGTCGATCTTCATGGGCCAGACCGAGGCGCCGCTGACGATCCGGCCGTTCATCGAAGGCATGACCATGTCCGAGTTGATGACGATCATGACCGCCGGCATGGCTCACATCTCCGGCGGCATCATGGCCGCGTACGTGCTCGTGGCGAAGGTAGACGTCATCCACCTGCTCACCGCCGTGATCATGACGGCGCCGGGCGCGATCATGATGGCCAAGATCATCGTGCCGGAGACGGAGAAGCCGGCAACCGGAGCGGACGTCGAAGTGGTCGTACCGAAGCAGGACGTGAATGTGATCGACGCCGCCGGCCGCGGCGCGATCGAAGGGCTTCATCTTTCGCTGAATGTAGCCGGAATGCTGATCGCGTTCATCGCGCTGGTGGCGCTGATCAACGGCATCTTCGGATTCATCCACGGTCATGCAATCTGGCAAGGCCGCTCCTGGTTCCCGGCCAGCCTCGATCAACTTCTCGGCTGGGTCTTCAGCCCGATCGCGTGGGCGATGGGCGTGTCGTGGAAAGACAGCCTGACCGTCGGCAACCTCCTCGGCACGCGCATGGTGCTCAACGAGTTCGTGGCCTTCGCGAACCTCGGCAAGCCCGGCGTAGGATCGAGCCTCGATCCGCGCAGCTTCGCGATCGTGACGTACGCGCTTTGCGGCTTCGCCAACTTCTCGTCGATCGCCATCCAGATCGGCGGCATCGGCTCGCTCGCTCCGTCACGCCGCGGCGATCTGGCCCGACTCGGCATGCGCGCGATGCTGGCCGGAACGTTAGCGAACTTTCTGACGGCAACGATCGCGGGGATGCTTTTGTAGGTCGCGGCGATCGACGGTGAGCCGCAGTCACCGTCGATCACGAGCTTGTTGACCGGCAGTAGACTCGTTGTGTGCGCGTCCGCTTCGTAGACTTCCTTCTCGACACCGACCGCCGCGAACTATTACGCGGCGAAGCGCGCGTGCCGCTTCGTCCGAAGGCATTGCAACTTCTCGAGATCCTCGTCGAGCAACGGCCGAGAGCCGTGTCGCATGAGGTGCTGACGGATCGTTTATGGCCTGAGACGTTCGTTGACAGGAACAGCATCCACAAGTTGATGTTTCAGTTGCGCGGAGCACTCGGCGACGACGAGCAAACCATCGTCCGGACGGTCTACGGATTCGGATTCGCCTTCGCGGCGACGGCGATCGATGAGGTGCCTGTCGCGGCTATTGCGCGCTGCCGGATCGTCATCGGTGATTCGGAATTTGACCTCAGCGAAGGGGAGAACGTCGTCGGACGCGAACGCCACGCAGCGGTGCGCATTGAGGCCGCTTCGATCTCGCGACGGCACGCGCGCATCACGGTCAGCGGAGAGCACGCCACGCTGGAAGACCTGCAGAGCAAGAACGGAACGTGGATTCGAGGTAAGCGGATTCACAAGGGAGAGCTCAGCGACGGCGACACGATTCTGTTCGGCACCGTTGCCGCGGCATTTCGCGTCGCAGGGACGGAACAAAGCACGGAGACGGCACTCTAAACAAGAAGAGGACAACTTCGGGAGAAGTTCGGGAAAAGTGAGCGCAACGGCGGCCGCACGTTGCGCGCATGCTCGCCGCCATATTTCTTCTTGCGTTCTCGTTCGACGTCCGCCACTTCGTTGACGATCCTCACCTTCTCGCACTCCTGCAGCAAATGGCGCGGTCCGGCGCGGAGCGATCGGACCAGTCTGAGATTGCGGCATTTCTCGTGCGTGACACAGCCGGAGCGATTTCATTCGTGCCGTGGCCGCAGAGCGGACGGTTCCGCTCCGAGTCCTTCCGCGGCGTAATTCCGCTTGGTACGGTGGCCCTTGCTCATACCCATCCGTGGCAGGCCGACCAGCGTCCGTCGCGCGGCGACATTGAACAGGCGAAGAAGATTGGATTGCCGATTTACGTGGTCACGCGGTGGAATCTGTACGCAGTCGATGCCGACGGCAACGTAGTTGAGATCTTCGCGCGTACTGACTGGACGAGGCCGGCCCTTCTGGCCGCATCAAAGTAGCATTGGAGCCGGAGGTGTATCCTTAATCTTTCCGTGAAACTCGTACCGGGAGTGCGCCTCGGGCCGTATGAGATCGTCGCCCCGCTTGGGGCAGGCGGGATGGGCGAGGTTTACTCCGCGCGTGACAGCCGCCTCGGACGCACTGTGGCGGTGAAGACTCTTCCCGCCGAACTCGCCGAGGACGCTCGGCTGAAAACCCGTTTCGAGAGTGAAGCCCGCGCGATCTCCGCGCTGAGTCATCCACATATCTGCGCGCTCTACGATGTCGGTCCCGATTACTTGGTGATGGAGTACTGCGAAGGGAAGACTCTCGCGCAGCGGATCAGCCAGGGAGCGATGCCCCACGAGCAGGTCATCGAGTACGGGATTCAGATCGCCGGCGCTCTCGACGGCGCGCACCGCGCTGGGATCATTCATCGCGACCTCAAGCCGTCGAACATCATGATTAGCAGATCGGGCGTAAAGCTGCTCGACTTCGGCCTCGCCAGGCAGCACACCGAATCCGCACCCGACAAATCTACGGTTTGGCAGGTGACCGAGGAGGGAAAGATCCTCGGCACCATCCAGTACATGGCGCCAGAGTTGTTGCACGGCAAGATTGCAGACGCGCGGAGTGACATCTTCGCCCTCGGGCTCATCCTGTACGAGATGGCCGCGGGCAAGCCAGCGTTCAGCGGGACAAGCAAGGCCAGCCTGATCGCTGCGATTCTTGATCATGAGCCGGCGCCCGTCGACTCGTCCGCACAGCTCGAGCGGTTGATCCGCGCGTGCCTCGCAAAAGATCCGGACGAACGAATCCAGAACGCGAATGACGTGAAGCTGCAATTGCGATGGCTGACCGCTTCCGAGCCGCGATTGCACAACTCATCGCGTCGATGGGTGGCGACGACAGCGGTGATCGTCGTCGCTGTGATAGCCGTCGTGGCGGCGGCATTCTATGTTCGTCCACCACGGGCTCCCCTCGAGCGGCCGATCCATACCATATTGTCTCTGCCGTCGGGGATGGCGCTCGCTTCGGCGATGTCGGGCGGCGTCGCGCTCTCGCCCGACAGCGCCAAAGTCGCGATGATCGTCGGGCCTGCCGAGAAAACCGCGCTTGCAGTTCACGATCTCACGACCGGCGACACGACAACGCTCGCCGGCACCGAGACCGCCAGCTTTCCCTTCTGGTCACCCGACAGCCGGCAGATTGGGTTCTTCGCTCGGGGCAGACTCGAAACCATCGACGCGAACGGCGGAGCGATCCGGATTGTCTGCGACGCACCGGCCGGCCGCGGGGGCGCGTGGAGCCCGCGGGGAGTGATCGTCTTCACGCCCGAGGTCAATCAACCACTCTTCAAAGTGGGCGAAGAAGGCGGTATACCCGTTGCCATCACGGAGGTGCCGAGGGTCAGCTATTCGCACCGATTTCCGCTTTTTCTACCCGATGGCGAGACGTTTCTCTACGTGAGCTTTGAAGTGAACGCGATCTTTCTATACGCCGGATCGATTGCAGGAAATCTCAGCAAACGCATCGTTGACCTGGGTTGGAACAACGCAGCCTTCATTGACGGTCGTCTTCTCTTCATGCCCTACGGCGATCTGGTCGCGCAACACTTCGATGCAACGAAGCTTGCCGTAAGCGGTCCACTCCTCCCCATCGCCCATTCGGTCGAGAGCTACCGCTTTCGCCATGTCGGCAACTTCTCCGCGACCAGCCGGCTGCTCCTTTACGTGCCCGCGGTGAGCGAGCCGCGACAGATCGTCTCCCTCGATCCGAAGACGGGACAGGCCGAGCCGATCGGCGTTCCTGGCGAATACATGTTGGCCGATCTATCCCGCGACGGACGGAAGGCCGCCGTGGCAGTTGGGGGGACGCACGACATCTCGATCATGCCCCTCGGCCGTAACATCCCGATGCACGCTGCCTTTACGAACGCAGTGGAGAATCCCAATGCGCGCTTCTCACCTGACGGTTCCCGGCTGGCATATTTCGTGGTCAGCGGCCGGCAGGCGATCATTATCCAGTCACTGGAAAACAGTACGACGGAAACGATTGTGGAATGGTCGCCGGAGCTGCACCGCCTTTTCAATGGCCTCTCCTGTTGGTCCGCGGATGGGAAAACAATCCTGCTGACCTCGCTGAGTAGGGATAAACGTCACGACATCGAATCGCTCGACATTCACACCCACAGATTGACGACGATCATTGGGACATTAGCCGACGAGCTCGAGCCGGTGCTGTCGCCCGATGACCGCTGGCTCGCGTACAGTTCGGACGAGCTAGGCTCGTCGCAGATCTTCGTGACGCCGTTTCCCGCCCTTGGCCGGAAGTGGCAGATCTCTACGGATACCGGCGTCTCTCCCCGGTGGTCGCACGATGGGAAAAAGCTTTATTTCGTCAGCCGCGGCAACCTGAAGGTCGTTGACGTGGACACCGGAATTACACCGAAGTTCAGCGCGCCCTCGCCACTCCCGGTCTCCGTCGATCTGGACTATTTCTACGTTTACTTCCTCACACCGGAGGGAAGAATCATCACTACCCGGCCGGCTGGAGAGCGTGTCCCCAGATCCGCTCACCTCATTACCAACTGGACGTCGCTCATTCCACGGTAGCGCTACAATGCGCCCCAGCGTTTGGGGCGCATCCAGTCCGCGGAAAGGGCAGTGCCCACCCACTGAATTCATCGAAGGTACGAACCTTCTTTCAGCCTGACCGTGCGGACTCCAGGCATGCGATGAAAGGAGCTTCGTATGTCGAACGCCGTCCCTCTTCCGCCTCACCCTCACCTCGATTACTACAAAAAGCTGGCGAAGGATCTCGTCAAGGCCTGCGGCGATCCCGACGCGTTGCACGCATGGGCAACGCGATTCGCCCCCGATCGGATCGAGCGCGTGGAACGGCACATCCGATCGGCGAACATTGACAAACTCGCCGATGCGCAGTTCCTCATCGCCCGTGCGCATGGATTCGCGAGCTGGCCGAAGTTCGCGAAACATGTCGATGAGCTGCAGCACGCCGGTTCGCCCGACTCGAAGTTCGAGCAGGCCGCCGATGCCATCGTCTCCGGCGACATCGATACGCTTCGCCGCCTGCTCGATGAATCGCCGGAGTTGATCCGGCAGCGATCGAGCCGCGAGCATCGATCGACGCTTCTTCACTACGTTTCCGCGAACGGCGTCGAAGATTTTCGCCAGCGCACGCCGCCGAACATCGTCGCCATCACACGGCTGCTGCTCGACGCCGGCGCCGACGTCAACGCGGAGTCCGATGCGTATGCAGGTCATTCGATGGCGCTTGGTCTCACTGCTACGAGCATTCATCCCGAGGTTGCGGGCGTGCAGATCGAGCTGATGGAGCTGCTCCTCGATCGCGGCGCGATGATCGAACGCGTTCCGGGCGAAGCGGTGCGCGCATGTCTCGCCAACGGACGTCCGCTCGCCGCACGATTTCTCGCGGGTCGCGGCGCGTATCTCGATGTCGAAAACGCCGCCGGAGTCGGCAATCTCGATCGCGTGAAAGAGCTGTTGCCGTCATCGTCGAAAGAGGAGATCGGAAAAGGATTCGTCTGGGCCTGCGAGTACGGCTACAACGACGTCGTCACGTTCCTGCTCGACCACGGCGTAGATCCGGCGTCGGGTGCGGGCGTTGACATGACCGGACTGCATCTCGCCGCGCACGACGGACATCTCGACACCGTCAAACTTCTCCTCGCGCACAACGCGCCGCTCGAGGTGAAAAACTCGTACGGCGGCACGGTCCTCGACCAGACGCTCTGGTCGGCGGTCAATCATCCGAGGCCGGCCCATCGCAAGATCGTGGAGGCGCTGATCGCCGCCGGCGCGAAGGTCGAAGACGATTGGTTCACCGGCATTCCGGAAATTGACGAACTGCTTCTCCGCGCGCGGCCGGATCTTCGCGCGAGACGATTGCGATTCGAGAAGCCCGAAGAAGCGCGCGCATCGTTCGTCGAGGCAGTGAAAAAGTCGCGCGAAAGCGGCGAGCGGCGCGAACTGATCAACGCGCTCAAAGGCGTTGCCCAGATCGAACGCGACCTCGGCCGCCGCGCCGCGGCGCTCCCGTTTTACGAAGAAGCCGTCGCCGTCTCCCGCGATCTCGGCGATCCTCTCCTCCTCGCACACACCCTCCGCCACCTCGGCGATCTCCATCACGACGACGGCTGCGACGATCTCGCCGAACCGCTGTACGACGAAGCACTCGCGCTGTACCGAAAATCAGAAGCTCCGCCGCTCGATCTAGCGAACGCAATCCGCAGCCTCGCGGTCATCAAAAACACCGCGGCGTTGTGGGAAGAAGCATTCCACCTCTACAACGCCACGAACGTCGCGCCGGGCATCGTCGGAACCGCTCTGCGCCTTGCGAAACTCGGGGACCGCTCGCGCGAATGGCTGCACATCGCTGCCGAAGCCGCAGGGGAAGATGAAAATCTGCAACGCCGCGTGCGCGCAGCGGAAGATACGTAGCGCCGTCGGCCCGACGGCTGGACCGCCGCCGGCTCGGCGGCACGCACCGAGACACGCCAGCGAGCCGCTGGCGCTCCAGCCGCCGAGCCGGCGGCGCTACGACCGCGGCGCTACGACGACGCATCGCGCGACAGCTCGCTCGCGTGATGCGCGGTGACGTCGATGAAGACATCGGCGACGAAGGGCGACGCTTCGCGTAACGCGTGATCGAGATCGTCCATCGCGCGGCCGAGTTGTTCGACGGTCAGTCGCGGCGACGGACGGACTTTCGCGGAAACGATCACTTCTTCCGGTCCGATGTAGACCGCTTGCACGGACAGGATCTCTTCGACCGCATCATCGCGATCGATGATGGCGCGAAGTTCGTCGAGCAGATTCGCCGGCAGCGATTTCCCGACCAGGAAATCGGCAAGCGGACGTCCGAGGCCGAATGCAGTCGCCGCCATCAACAGTCCGATGAGCAGCGATGCAAACGCGTCCGGACGATCGCTCCTGAAGTGATGGCTGAGGAGGAGTCCGGCGGCGGCCATGACGAGACCGATCAACGCCGCGCTGTCTTCCACGACCACAGCGCGCACGGTCGGATCGCTCGACCGGAAGAGGTGGAACCACACGTTCCAGCCGCGCTCAGCGGCTTCGCTGCGCGCCTGCCGCAGACTCTGCACGAGCGAGAAGCCGTCGCCGAGGAACGCCACGCCGAGGACGATCCACGCAGCGGTCGGATTGCCGAGCGGCTCGGGGTGCAGCAATTGCCGGATGGCCATGCCGACGGAGAAACAGCCGCCGATGAGGAACGACGCGATCGCCGCCAGGAAGGCCCAAAGGAATCGCTCGCGTCCGTGGCCGAGCGGATGAAGATCATCGGCAGGTGCCGTCGCGCGCCGCAGCGATATGCCGAGGAGAACTTCGTTCGATGCGTCTGCGAGCGAGTGCGCGGACTCGGCCAGCAGCGCCGTCGATCCCGACATCAACCCGGTGATCAGCTTCGCGACCGCGATGACGACGTTCGCCGCCAGTGCGACGATGATCGTCCGCCAGCTCTCATTTCTCTCGATCCTCTTCAGCGCCGCGCGCGATCGCCGATTCGTTGGCCGGAGCATGAATGCAAGTCTTGCACGCGGCAGCCTTTTGACTTGACGCGGCATCCGGCCTAGATTCGATCGCTCATCGGATCGATAAGGAGACTGCTATGAACCGTTCTCCCTTCGCTCGCATCCTTCTCGCCGCGAGCATCCTCTCCGGATTCTTCTCAAGCAGCGGCATCGCTGCGCCGCTGGCGCGCACCGCGAAGCAGATCGTCAGCAAAGAGGATCGGCGCAAGTTCGACGCCTGGCGAAAATCGATGGCGCGCGTTCGGTTGCCGCACAAGGGGTGCTTCAAAACCTCGTATCCGAACATGGAGTGGCGCGAAGTGCCGTGCACCGCTGCGCCGGAACGTTCGTATCCGCCGCGTCTCCTCTACACCGTCGGCAGCGCCGTCGATTTTTCGGCCGTCGTCGCGGGCCACATCGCGTCGGCGACCGGATCGTTCGACGCCGTGAACGTGACCAGCGAGAACAACTCCGGCAATCCCGACACCTACTCGCTCCAGCTCAACTCCGAATACTTCGTATCGCCCGCCTGCGCCGGCGCCGCGAACCCGAATGTCTGCAAGGGGTGGCAGCAGTTCATCTACTCCACCACGCTGGCCTCGGCATTCATCGAATACTGGTTGATCGACTACGCGGCGCCCTGCCCGGCGGGATGGAGCACGGTGTCGGTGCATTGCGTGAAGAACAGCACCGCCATTCCCGTGGCCGCCGAACCGATCGCGAATCTGATGCTGCTAAGCCTGACCGGAACCGCGAGCGCGGGCGGATCGGACACGCTCATGATCTCGACGTCCAACGGCGATCTGAGCGCGATGTATCAGGACGACGAGCTCACTCTCTCTCAAGGGTGGAAGCTCGCCGAGTTCGGCATCTTCGGCGACGGCGGCGGCTCGGACGCGACCTTCAACGCCGGCGCGACGATGGCCGTGCGAACTACCGTCGACGACGGCACCTCGAACGCGCCGACATGCGAGCTGGAAGGCTTCACCAGCGAGACGAACAATCTCAATCTCGTGCCGCCCTGCTGTCCGTACGGCGGCGCGTTCCCGGCCGTCGTCTTCTGGCTCAGCAACAATCCCGGCGCGACGTCGTCATGCGTCGGCGGAACGAGCATCGGCGATACGCATCTGACGAATTTCAACGGACTGTTCTACGACTTCCAGGCGTCGGGTGATTTTCTCCTCGCAGAAACGAATCCCGATTTCGTTGTGCAGACGCGGCAGAAGTCGGGCGCGCCGAACTGGCCGAATGCAAGCGTGAACAAAGCGGTGGCGATGAAACTCGGCGACACGCGCGCCGCCGTCTGTCTCGATTCGATCCGACTCATCATCGACGGCCAACAGACTGCACTGGACAACGACAAGTCGCTGACGCTTCCGACCGGCGTCCACGTCGCGCGCAGCGGCAACGTGTTCCTCTTTACGCGACCGAGCAGCGAGAGCGTGCGCGCCGAGGTCAACTCGAGCTACATCAATGTCTCCGTCGACCTCGGCTCCTCACCGCAGGCGAAGGTCTACGGCCTCCTCGGCAACGCCAACGGCAACATGGGCGGGGACGATCTCGCGACGCGCAATCGAGTCGTTCTCGCGCAGCCGCTTGCATTCGCCGATCTCTATCACCCCTACGCCGACAGTTGGCGCGTCGCGGCGCGCGAATCGCTGCTATCGCGCCTGTGCGGCGACGGCGACGTCGAACGCGGCATTCCTCAAACGCGCTTCTATGCGCAGGATCTCGACCCGCGGACTTACGAGCGAGCGCGCAGCGTCTGCACCGAGGCCGGCGTGCGCGATGAAACGCTGCTCGATGCCTGCACCATCGACGTCGCGGTCATCGGCACGCGCGACGCCGCCAGAGTCTTCGCGCGGATGCGTCCTCCGCGCGCGGAACTGCGCGTGGAGGCGCCGCGGCGGTAGACGTTACACGCCCTCGACGACGACCATGTTCGCGCGCGCGCAGGTGTCGCGCACTTTCTTCGCCTCTGCGTACTCGGGCGAATTGCGCCACGCCTTCGCCTTCTCGACGGATTCGAACTCCAGAACGACCAGCCGCCGTGGCTGCCAATCGCCATCGAGCACTTCGCTCGCCCCGCCGCGCACGAGATAGCGTCCACCATGCGCCGCAATCGCCGCCGAGGCAAGGCGTTTGTAGGTTTCGTAAGGGACAGGATCGAGGACTTCGATGTCGACGATGATCAATGCAGGCATCGGGGAATGCTCTCATGATCTGTGTACATCTGCGTCATCTGCGGATCGTCATCACGTCATCCACTTCGCGCGCGAGATCTTCGAGGTATTCGTCGCCGCGCGGATGGTGCGTCAGCGCGACGAGGACGTAGCGGCGGTTGGGGCCTTCGATGATCGCCGAATCGTGAAGGTAGTCTTCGTAGGAGCCCCACTTGCGGAGAAGTATCAGTCCGCGCCCCGCCAGCGCCCTCACGAACTTGTGATCGTCGTGCGGGATGTCCGGCGACAGAAAAATTGCGCGCATCTTCTGCGACGCGGCAGGGGAGACGAGCCGGTCGAGTGACAGCAGCCAGTAGAAACGAAGAAGCTGCCGCACGGTCGCGCCGTGGGAGTGATTGGCGACCGGATCGCCGATCCGCTCGCTGTTCGGACCGTAATGTTTTCCAACCCAGATGCCGCCGCCGTGCGCCGCGTCGTAGAAGCCCTGCTCGTTGAGCACCTGCTGGATCTCGTGCAGCCCCATGGCCCGCGAATACTTCGCCGCCATCTCGTTGCTCGACGCCTTGATCATTAGCCCCAGCTCGTGTTCGGTCGCGGCGTCCATCGTCGTTGCCGCGTCGGGATGGAGTTGAAAGTAGGCGAGGAGGATTCCGACCTTGGCCACGCTGGCCGCGTACTCGATCCGATCGGGATAGATCATGGCCAGGCGCGGATGATTGAGATCGAGCACACCGACCGCCGTTTGCTCGGTGGTCATCCCGTACTTTGCGCGAAGCCGCGCGTCGATCGATTCGAGCTGCGTCTGCAGGCGTTGATCGACGGGCGTGTCGTAGTCGAGCACGAACGTCTCTGGATTATGAGAGCTCGCGCAGGCCATCAGTAGTAGCAGAGCAACATAAACGATTCGGCGTTTCAAGCAGCGAAGGATACGGCACTCTCAAACGCAAAGCGGCCGGCGATGCCGGCCGCATACGATTGGGGATCGTCGTCGTTTATGGCTTGACCTGAATGTTGCCGCTGCCCTCTGGCAGTTCCTCGAGCGCGTACGAGCCGAGGGGGAAGCTCTGGCAATCGATTGTGGTCGAACGGCTGGACGAAACGCCGATGTCATCCTCCCGCTCGGCGTCCGTGGCGATCCACATCAGGCCGACGCCCGGATCCGATTCCAGTTCGGCGTCGCTCGCAACCCAGGTCGCGGCGGTCGAGCGGTACTGGCCCCACGTGTAGCGATCGGGCGCGGCATTGTGTCCTTCGCCGCCGTCTTCCACGGTGAGGATCATGCGGCGGCCAATGTACTCAGCGACGTTCGATTCTTTGACCACACCGCCGATTGCGGCGCGGTTGCCATCCACTCTCAGACAATCGACTTCGACGCGCAGCGACAGTGTCGTCGCCTCCGCGCTCGGATCGCCGGTGCCGTCGCCATCGACGTCCTGAGCCGGAACGGACAGCGGTCCAGTGAACTTGAGATCGCCCGAAACGCTGCCATTCGGGTTGACCTTGGCGTTGAACTCGATATTGCGAGTCCCTCCGTCGACGTCGACATGGAAGCCGCCGCTGGCGCTCTGGGCGAAAGCTGCCGGAACGGCGAAAAACATCGCAAGCACGAGTGTCGAGAGAAAGACGCGGGCTGGCCTTTTCATCTGAACTCCTTACGTAATCAGTTAGGGGTTTTGTCGGAAGTTAGGCTCGCGGAACTCAGGCGTACGTGATCCGGATCACATTTGCGGGTTAACGATTTTTCGTGACTGAGCGCACGCCCGCTCATGGGATGCCGCGCATAATCCCTCCCAATGAAAGCGCTGCTGCTCGCCGTCACGCTCGCCAATCCCATTCTGTTCGTTACACAGGTGCCGGTGCCGGGCGACTTCACCACCGTCGCTTCGACCTTCGGCAATCATCTCCCCTCGGCGGCGGAAGCGCCGCGCGGCGGCGATCTTTGGATTCGTTATCCCGATGGGACGATGAAGAACCTTACGCGCGCGGCGGGGTTCGGGAACGGCGGGATGCAGGGGGCGGCGTCGATCGCGGTGCGCGAGCCTTCCGTGCACTGGAGCGGGGCGAAAGCGCTTTTCAGCATGGCCATCGGCGCGCCGCCGCAGCAGTTTTTGTGGGAGACGTACCACTGGCAGATTTACGAGATCAGCGGACTTGGCGAAAACGAAACGCCGTCTATTCACAAGATCGCCAATCAGCCGGCGAGCTACAACAACGTCAGTCCGTTCTACGGCACCGACGACCGCATCCTCTTCACCTCCGACCGTCCGCGGGGCGGCGAAGCGCATCTCTATCCGCAGCTCGACGAGTATGAGGAAGCGCCGACCGTCACCGGCCTTTGGAGCCTCGATCAGGCGACCGGCGATCTGCGGCTGCTCAATCACACGCCGTCAGGACTTTTCACGCCTTCGATCGACAGTTTCGGCCGCGTGATCTTCACGCGTTGGGATCACCTGCAGCGCGATCAGGAGGCGGACGGCGACGCGGTGGGAGGGGGGACGTACGGCACGTTCGATTACGCCGACGAATCGGCGAGCGCCGCGCGTCTCGATCAGCGCGTCGAAGTTTTTCCGGAGCCGCGCAGCTCACGGACCGATCTTCTGGCCGGCACCAACCTCGAGGGGAACAGCATCAACCACTTTTTTCCGTGGGAGATCAATGAGGATGGGACGTCCGAGGAGACGGTGAACCATGTGGGGCGGCATGAGCTGTTCGGGTACTTCAACCGCAGCATGAACGACGCCGGCCTTTCCGAGTTCAACGGCGGGAGCGGAAACGTCGCCGAGAATCTCTTTCAATTGCACGAGGATCCGGCGCACCTCGGCGTTTACTACGCCGTCGATGCGCCTGAGTTCCAGACGCACGCCTCGGGACAGATCGTCCGCTTCGCCGCGGAGCCGGGGCGGACCGCGGACAACATCGCCATCACCTACATCACGCCGCGCTCGACGCGCGACGCCGCGGACGGCACGCCGGCCGCAGACGCTTCGGGGCACTATCGCGATCCGTTGCCGCTCGCGGACGGAACGCTGCTCGCCGTGCACACGAGCGAGATGCGCGGCGACGTCAACGACGGCTCGCGCGCGGCGCCGAAGTCGCGTTACGCGTTCCGCATCCGGATGATGACGCCACAAGGCGGCGTCTTCGTCCCCGGACAATTTCTGACGCAAGGCATCCCGGGCAGCGTTTCGTACTTCGATCCCGACACGCTGGTGAGCTGGTCGGGAGAGATGTGGGAGCTCAATCCGGTGGAAGTGCGCGCGCGGCCGCGGCCAACGCGGCGGACGACGCCGCTCGAAGAGCCGGAGGCGAAGATCTTTCGCGAGGAGAACGTCGACCCCGCCGCGTTTCGCGCGAATTTGCAATCGCGCAATCTCGCGGTGATCGTCAGCCGCAACGTGACCTCGCGCGATGCGGCCGACAAGCAGCAGCCGTACAACCTTCGCGTGACCGGAACGACGACGCAGAAAGTCGTCGGCAGCAGCAAGTTGTTCGACGTCGCCCACCTACAGCTTTTCCAGGCGGACCAGCTCCGCGGCGTCGGCGGAACCACTTCGCCGCGCGATGGACGCCGCGTGCTCGCGCGCGTGATGCACGATCCCGCGGCGAAGAATGCGGCGACGTCCGGCCCGGCCGGCAGCGTCGCCATCGCCGCCGACGGATCGATGGCCGCGTTCGTTCCCGCGCGCCGGGCCATGAGCTGGCAACTGACCGACCCCGCGGGAACGCCGGTCGTGCGCGAACGTTACTGGCTGACGTTCCAGCCCGGCGAAGTCCGCGTCTGCAGCGCATGCCACGGCGTCAACTCACACGATCAACTCGGCGCACCCGCTCCGACGAATTCACCCGAGGCGCTGCGATCGCTGCTGCGCGCATGGAAAGCGACGCAGACGCCGCCGGCGCGGCATCGCGCGGTGAAGTAGTAGTGGATTAGTCGATTAGTAGATTAGTGGATTAGTAGATTAGGTCGATCCGGAACCGTGGCCCGTTAGCCCCCTGATCTACTGATCTACTAATCCACTAATCTACTGATCTCAGAACCCGTACTTCTTCGGATTCTTGCCGATCGTTTCGAGCGCGAGGATGGCCGGGACGTAATCGCGAGTCTGCGGCGGCAGATCGTCCCAGATGCGGTAATAGTCGCGGTCTGTTCCGGTGTGGCGGCCGAACTTTTTGTGCATGGTGCGGGCGATCTTGTGCTGGCCGGCGTTGTATGCGGCCGCGGCCAGGTACCACGATCCGAAGTAATGGTAGAGGTGATCGAGAAAGCGCAGCGCGGCGTCCGTTTCCTTCTCCACTTTCAACCGTTCGTCCACCTTCTTCGACACCTTCAGGCCGTAGAGTTTGGCGGTGGCCGGCATGAGCTGCCAGATACCGACGGCATGCTGTCCCGACCGCGCCGCGGGATTGAACGCCGACTCTTCGAATGCCAGGTAGATCAGGTTCTGCGGCATCCCGCGCTTGCGCAGCTTCCGCTCCAGCATCTCCTGGTACTTCGCCTTCCGCCCGAAGCCGTCCGCGATTTTCTTGTGGTAATCCTTGTCCGAGCTGAACTCCGCCACCCAGTAATCGACGCGCTCGTGCTTCAGCGCCGGGAAGACGTTGCGCGGAGGATGTTTCGCCGCGAACAGCGGTAAGGCGACGAGTACGAGAAAACCGCCGAAGATCTTCCGCACGAGATCGCTCGTTTGCAGTGCGTGTGCCTGTCGGCAGCGAATCACTTCTTGTAGGTAACGCTGACGCCGAGGTCGTCGAGCGCCTTCGGGGAGGCGGTGGCGAGCTTCTGCAGCGTCGGGAAGTCGTACTCCCAGATCAGCGTGTTGCCTTCCTTGCGTGTGGCATTGCTGGAGACCACCTCGAACGGCGCGGTGATCTTCCACGCCACGCGCAGGTTCTTGAAGGCGTCGTTCATCATCTTCTCGGTTTCGGGATCGAGTTTCGGTGCGCCCTGCTCGCTGGTCTCGGCTTTCACCTTGTCGGCGGGATTCTGCGGCTTCGTATGGATGGAGATGGTCTTCGCCGTTTCGGAGACTTCCAGCCCCTTGAACGGCGAATCGAGGACTGACTTTTTGGTCGGATCGCCGCCCTCTTCCTGCTTCGAGCCGAGCTTCACGCCGACGAGGCTGGAGAGTTTGTCGAAGGCGAACTTCATCGTCGTCGTCATGCCGAATTCCTTCTCGGCCACGGCCACGTCGAGCAGTTTGACGCCCGGCGGAAGGCCGCCTTCGGCCTGTTTGCGCGGATCGTCGGCGGTGGTCTCGGTCGTCTTCTTTTCCTTCTTCTTGAAATCCGCTTTCGCGGCCGCGATCTCCGCCTTGGTCAGCGGACTCTTATCGCCGCTCATTTCTTTCTGGACCTTGGCCATGATGATGACCATCGGCTCCATGTCCACGCCGAGCTTGAAACTGGCCGTGCCGGAGAGGTCTTTCTTCAGTTCGATCGACTGCTCGACTTCGAAGCAGCCGGTAGCAAAGACGACGAGCAGCGCTGCGAGGATCCCGCGTGTGCGATTCATCCGATTCTCCTGTTTGGAAAAGTATAGATCGGGATCAGAACTTCTCGCCGAGCGCCTCGGCTGAATCGTGGAAGACCTTCGCGACGTCGGGCTCGAGCAACACGACATTTGTTCCGTGCATCGCTCGCTCGTAGTACTTTCCTCGCACGCCGTTGGAGAAATCGGTTTCCGGGATATCGCTATCTTCGTGCTCGTCAGGTAATTTGCTCATATTGTCGTCGCTCAGCATACTCAGAACTTCTCCCCGAGCGCTTCCTCCAATGCGGCGCGATAGGTCGCGCCGAGGGGGATGGCGGTGGTGTTCTGGAGGATGATCGAAAGGGAGCCGTCGGGGGCGGGGACGAGTTTGCGGACGCGTTCGATGTTCACGATGGCGCTGCGGTGGACGCGCAGGAAGACGGCGGGATCGAGCTCGGCGGCGACGTTCTGCAGCGGCTCGCGCAGCAGGTACGACTCGGCGCCGGCGTGGAGGCGGACGTAGTTGCCGGCGGCGGCGATCCAGTCGATCGACGACACCTTGATGAACACCACCTCGTTGCGGACGCGGACGCCGAAGCGTTCGCGCCAGCGGCGCGCGGGCGCGCTGCCGACCGGACGGGCCGCGCTCTTGCCCTCGATAAAACGCCGCACGCGCCAGAGCGCGCGGTCGAGCCGCTCCTGCGAGAACGGCTTGACCAGGTAGTCGACGGCGTTCGCTTCGAAAGCGTCGAGGGCAAACTGCTCGTGCGCGGTGACGAAGACGATGGCCGGCCGGCTCTCGATCGACATCGTCTGCAGCATCTCGAAGCCGTTCGCGCCGGGCATCTCGATGTCGAGCAGCAGCAGCGCGGCCGGTTCCGTTTGCAGCAGCGACGCGGTCTCGCCAGCGCTGCTGCATTCCGCGACGACGTCGATGTCGTCGTGCGGCATGAGCATGGCCCGGATGCGGCTCCGCGCCAGCGGTTCGTCGTCGATGATCAGCGTGCGGATCATGCCGCTGCCTCACACGGAATGCGCAACGTCGTCGTCACAGGCGTGCCGCGCGCGGCGGCGGTCGAGCAGACCTCAATCACCGCTTCGTTTTCTTCGCGTCCGCAGCGGACTTCCACCGAACCCCCTCCTCCCGACGTCAGATCGAGTACGACCGTTTCGATCACTGGTTGCAGGACGAGCGAGGGCACGTGGCAGGCCAGGACGTCCTCGCCGGCCAGGTAGCGCACGGTCACGGAGAAGCGTCCGCCGGCGCGGCAGAGATCGAGACAGCGATCGAGATGCTCCAACTCGTCGGCGAGCCGGATCTGCTCGTCGCTGATGCGGCCCATACTTCGCCGCAGGATCGCGCTCAGGTTCACGATCAACGCGTCTGCGGCTTTCGGCTCGTCGCGGAGCACGCTGCCGATGTGACGCAACATGCGGATGGCGAACTGCGGCTGGAAACGCGTCCGCAGCTCGTCGATCTTCGTGCGCGCCAGCAGCGTCTGCGCGCGGAGGCGCTGACGCTCCTGCGCCGACGCCTCGCGCTGCGTATCAGCGAAGTTGCTGAGGAAAAAGATCGCCGCGAGGATGGCGATGTCGCGATGCGTGCGGATGCCGATCGAGAGCGTGACCATCCCCGCCGAAACGGGATGATGCTCCGCGAGGTCGTTCACCGCGCCGCCGAAGGCCGCGCGAAAAACCGCCAGCAGCGGGAGGATCGCGATGACGATCGCTACGTTGCGTCTCAGGTTCGACCGCTGCACGGCAAGGCGTTGCGCGATGAACACCACGATGGGAGTGAACGCGGCCCAGAGCAATCCCGTGCAGATCTGGACTTCGAGCGCCTGATCGAACGGCTGCCCCATCCCCATCACCACGGTGCGGTGATAGAACTCGCTCGCCGCGAAGAACGCCACCAGCATCCAGATTCCGAGGTTCCCGGCGGTGAGGAGGAGCAGGTGGCGAAGCCGGCGCGGCGGGATGCCCATCAAGGTCATGCGCTCACCGGAACGCGCAACTCCGCGACGAACTCGCCGCGGTCGCGGTGATAGCGAAGCCATCGCGCATCGCCGTAGAGATAATCGAGACGAGCCACGGTGTTCGTGACGCCGACGTGCCCGCGCGCGAACGGCATCTCCGGATCGCAGCCCGGTCCCGTGTCGCGAACCTCAAAGCACAACTCGTCGTCGACGCGCGAGGCTCGCACGGTGATCATGCCGCCATCCGGGAGCGTTCGAATCCCATGCACGATCGAGTTTTCGACGAGCGGCTGCAGGAGGAGCGGCGGAATCGACAGCGAGAGCAACTCCGGATCATCGACTTCGATGCGCGCGCGCAGCCGCGGACCGAAGCGAAGTTTCTGCAGGTCGAGATAGCGCCGGATGAAGTCGAGCTCCTCAGAGAGCTGGACGTACGGCCGCTCTGCTTCCGCGCTCCGCTCCAGCAAATCCGCAAGCTGCGTAATCGCCTCGGCTGCGGCGGCGCCGTCAATCGGCGCGAGCGCGGCCACGTCGTTGAGCGTGTTGAAGAGGAAATGCGGCTGGAGGTCCAGCCGCAATCTCACCAGCCGCGCATTGGCGAGGTTTGCCTCGGCATTCGCTTCGCGTCGGTGCTGATCATCCGTTTTCCGCCAGATGCGGCCGTAGTTGACCATCGCCGCGATGGCCAGAAAGAACAGCAGATCGATGTGAAAGCCGGCGGCCTGAAGGTCGAGGAACCGTTGCCGGTCGAACCGCTTCGCTTCGAACGCCAGCGGGACTGCAGCATCGATCGCGCCGCGCAAGGCGGAGAAGGCGAGACCGATCACGATGATTGTGGCCGCGTTGCGGATCGTGTTGGGCCGCTCGATCGGAAGCCGTTCGGCAATCCCGATCAACATCGGCGTGAGTAGAGCCCAGACGATCATGGCCACCGTCGTCTCGATCTTCAGTTCGTAGATCTCTTCCGGTTCGCCGCGCGTCATCGAAACGGTGTGGTGCTGGCTGGCCAGGAAAAAGCCGAGGAGCGTCCATGAGGCAGCGATGACCACTGCCAGCCGCACGAGGTGGAAAAATCTTCCCCGCGAGATCGCCACGAGGTCGATCTTGCTGATGTCATTGCGGAAAGGCAAGCCAACTTCCTGACGCCGATCGTGACCTCCTGCCCGCCGCTTCGAGCGCCGTCACGTACTTCCGTCAGTTCGTACCGCCGTTCCGGGTGTTCGTCACAAAGGGCGAAAAAACAAGGCCTTCCGGCACGCGCAGTGAACGCCGTCGCCACTCGTTGAATCGATTCATCGTCGACATTTCCGCTGTGGCCGTATGACGTTTCGTCCAATGGCAAGGAGGTCCGTTGTGAAAGTACCCAGGTTGTGTGGCACAGACACTCTTGTCTGTGCGGTAGCCCTCTGTCTCCTGTTGTTCGCCCTTCCCGCATTTGCCCAAACCGATCCCGGACTCCGAGGCGGGACGCCGAGCGCCGGCGGTCCGCTCAGCTCCGTCGCGTCCGACATGCCGCCGACCATCCTGGCCTTTTTCACTGATGGTCAGACGCGCTTTGTGACCACCGACTCCGTCGCCGGCATGATCTCCGGTGAGACTGGCTTCGGCCTCGGTCCGCGCTACAACTCGCGGAGTTGTGGACGCTGCCATTCGCAGCCGGCCATCGGCGGTACCAGTCCCGCCACCAATCCGGAGGTTGCCGACGCCACGGCGGACGGCGCCACGAACACCGTTCCGTCGTTCGTCGTGTCGAACCAGGCCGTGAAGGAGGCGCGCTTCGTTTTCTTCACCGACGCCAGCGGCAATCCGATCACCACCTCGCCGAATGGGGGAGTGGAGGATCTCTACACCATCGCCGGCCGCTCCGACGCCGGCAGTTGCACGTCTTCGCTGATCTCGCAGCCGAATTTCGCTTCGGCGATCCTGCACAACAACATCATCTTTCGCATTCCGACGCCGGTCTTCGGCGCCGGGCTGATCGAGAACATCGATGAAATGGACCTGCTGACGGGAGGCTCCAATCCGTACGGCATCTCCCGTGAGTTCAACCGCAACGGCAACGACGGCACTATCAGCCGCTTCGGCTGGAAGGCGCAGAACAAGTCGCTGGAGATCTTCGCCGGCGAGGCCTACAACGTAGAGATGGGCGTGAGCAACGAACTGTTCACCCAGGAACGTCCGCTGCCCGAAGAGGATCGCGCCTCGGGATTGCCGTTGCAGTGCAGGGCGAACGGGACGCCGGAAGACCACACGAACTTCAACAAGAGCGCGGTCGCCACCGGCAGCGACACCGTGCAGTTCGCGATGTTCATGCGCCTTCTCGCGCCTCCCGCGCAGGTGACCGGCACGGGCATGGCGTTGATCTCGGTGATCAACGGCGAAGCCGCATTCGGCGACGTCGGATGCACCGCATGTCATCGCACCTCAATGGTGACCGGCGCGCCGGCAAGCGGTGGGCCGCGCATCACGGCCAGCCTCGAAAACGTCACCGCCAGGCTTTTCAGCGACCTCGCCATTCATCACATGGGAACAGGACTGGCCGATAACATCCAGCAGGGCAATGCCAGCGGCGATCAGTTCCGCACCGCGCCGCTCTGGGGAGTCGGACAGCGGATCTGGTTCCTGCACGACGGCCGCACGAACAACCTGCTGAGCGCCATCCAGTCGCATTCGTCGACCGGTTCCGAGGCGAATGCCGTGATCGCCAATTTCAACGCGCTGTCCGTGAGCGATAAGCAGGACATTCTCAATTTCCTGCGATCGCTGTAGGAGAAAACCATGTCGCTCCTGTTGATTCTGTGGATGTCGGTGGTGACCGTCGTTCCGAAAAACGTCATCCTCGTCAAAGGAGCGATTCCGGGCGCGAGCGACTCGACTACGCCCGTTCCCGAGAAGGGGACGGTGTCGGCGGGGCGCTACCGCAACGCCTATTTCGGTTTGTCGTTTCTAATCCCCGCCGGCTGGAAGGAGCAGCCGGCGGGACCGCCTCCCTCGGACAGCGGCGTCTACGTCCTGACGCAGTTCGCGGTCTCCGATGGCGAGCGCATCAAAGCGCACGTTCTGATCACCGCCGAGGATCTTTTTTTCAGTGCAGAAGGAGCCACGGGCGCGAAGGACGTCCTCGCATCCATCCGCCGCGATCTTCCCGCGCGCTACGAATTCGATCACGGTCCGGAGGAGGTCACTATCGCCGGCCGTCCGTTTCATCGCCTCGCCTACACCGCGCCGCGCACGGGACTGCGCTGGCGCATCTTCTCCACCGACACGCGCTGCCACGCGCTGACCTTCACCTTCACCGGCGTCGACACCGAAGCGCTCGACGCTGGCGAACGCAGTCTGAACGCGATCGCGCTGTCGTCCGTTGCTCCGGCGTGCGTCAACGACTACGCATCGAACGACAACATCATCGAGAAAACGGACCCGCTCCTCGGAACGCACCGTTTCAATACGATTCCGGTCCGCGTTCTTATCGACGCAACCGGCGGCGTCAAGCACATTCATCTTCTGAGCGCCTTCCCCGAGCAATCGCAGGCGATCATCGCCGCTCTCCGCAACTGGCGCTTCAAGCCGTACCGGGTCGACGGCAAGGCGGTACCGATCGAGACCGGCATCGTCTTCGGGATGCCGCGAATGACCGCGAAGACGACGCGCGCGGGCTGATATCGTTAGTGCGCTTGTCATTCCTCGCCGCGCTGCTTTTCACGATTGCCGCCGCCGCGCCGTCACATCATGCGACGGCGAAACTGCCGAAGGTCGGCGAGCTCGCGCCGGGCTTCACGCTTCGCGATCAGAACCGCCGTTCCGTCACATTGGCGGCGGGGACGAAAGTCGTCCTCGTTTTCTACCGCGGATATTGGTGAGCGTATTGCGCCCGGCAGTTGGCCGGGCTTCGCGAGCTCGCCCGCGCGTACCCCGAGGTGAAAATTTACGCGATCAGCCCCGATTCGACGGAGGAGGGGAAGAAGTTCGCTCAACTCCTCGCCTCCGATCACCGCGGAGAGGTGACGTTCCCGCTCTTGTCGGACCCCTTGTCGCGAGTCATCGACCGCTACGCCCTGCGCGACGAAGCGTACGCAAAGAAAAAGGAAGACGGCATCCCGCATCCCGCCGTCTTCGTCCTCGACGCCAAAGGACGCATTCGCTGGATGAAAGTAGAGACCGACTTTCGCGAGCGCCCCACGAATGCGGAGATCGCCGCGGCCCTCGATGCGATGGAGTAGGGCTCACATCGCGTAGCGCCGCCGGCCCGGCGGCTGTACCGCCAGCGGCTCGCTGGCGATTTGACGACGCGCCGCCGAGCCGACGGCGCTACGGCTGGGGTCACACCTTCGAACCCGAAATCGATCCCTCAGTCTCGCCAATAACTATCGCGTCGCGCGGGTGTTCAAATTCGAGGTCGGCAAGCGTTTATGAGTCAGCGCTTTAGCGCAATCGACAAAACGAAGGTCTGGCCCCCACGTCGCGTAGCGCCGCCGGCCCGGCGGCTGTACCGCCAGCGGCTCGCTGGCGATGGTGACTACGAGACGTGAAGCCGACGGCGCTACGTTCGGTCGTGACCACCCTCACACCGATGAGTCCGTTTTCATGAAACATTTCCGTCTCGCTGGAATGATTCGTTGACGGATCGCCTTCGTACGCCACAGATCCGTCCATATCTCATTAACTGCTAACTGCAAACCGGAGGGCGTATGTCCTGTAGATCTCTGTCTATTTTCTTCGCGTGCGTAGTTCTTGGTGTCTTCCCGCTCATGGCCGCAACGCAGCCTGTCCCCGCGAAAGCCGCGGCCGGCGCGCTTGCCAAGCTGCCGCTCACCTTCGAAGCGAACCACGGCCAGTTCGACGCGCCGGTCCGCTTCGTCAGCCGCACTCCGCGCTACACGATGTTTCTCACGCCCAGCGAGACTGTCCTGCAGTTGCATGGCGCGCAGCACGACGTCATCCGCTGGCATCTCAGCGGCGCGAATGCGGATCCGAGCATTCAGGGCGAACGCCCCCTCGAGACGCGCACGAATTACTTCCGCGGCACCGACCGCCGGAACTGGCGCACCGACGTCGACAACTTCGCCCAGGTGCGCTACGAGCGCGTCTATCCCGGCGTCGATCTCGTCTTCCGAGGAAACCAGCAGCAGGTCGAATACGACTTCACGCTCGCGCCGAACGCGAATGCGAAGCAGATCCGCTTCGCGTTCGACGGCGTCGACTCGATGACCACGAACAAAGACGGCTCGCTGCTTCTGCGCACGCCGCACGGAACGCTCGTGCAGTCGCGTCCCCTCGTCTATCAGGAGATCGGCGGACATCGCAGCATCGTCGACGCGCGCTACCGCGTCAGCGGCAAGTCGGTCGGCTTCGCTCTCGGCAACTACGACCACAGCCAGCCGCTGATCATCGATCCCGTTCTGGCCTGGTCCACATACCTCGGCGGCAGCATCGAAGACTACGCCTTCGCCACCGCGGTCGACAGCTCGGGCAACGTCTACCTCACCGGCACCGCCGGCTCCACGGACTTCCCCACCGTCAATCCGATCTACGGAACCAAAGGCTATGACTGGGACGTCTTCGTGGCCAAGATCAACGCCGCCGGCACCGCGATCGTCTACTCGACCTACCTCAGCGCGAACGGCTGGAACGAATACGGTACCGGCATCGCCGTCGATTCGTCGGGCAACGCCTACGTCACCGGCGCTACCAACGCCACCGATTTCCCCGGCGTCACCGCCGGCTCGATCCAGCCGTCGTTCGGCGGCACCGGAAGCAACCGCGACGCGTTCGCGGTGAAGATCAATGCCGCCGGGAATGCCATCGTCTGGGCCACCTACCTCGGCGGCTCCGGCGACGATCTCGCGGACGGCATCACCGTCGACAGCTCCGGCAACACCTACGTCGCCGGCGACACCCAGGGAGGCGTTCCGTGGATCGGCACCGGTGCCATCCAGTCGACGTACGCCGGCGGTTACTACGACGGCTTCGTCATCAAGATCGACACGTCCGGCGCGAAGGTCTGGTCGACGTACCTCGGCGACAGCGGCGACGACGGTCTCGAAGCGATCCGCATCGACGGTTCGGGCAACGCCTGGATCGCCGGCTCGACCAACGCGTCGTGGCCCGGCGTCAGCGGCAGTTCGCTCCAGTCGTCGAACGCCGGCAACACCGACGTCACGCTGACCGAGATCAACGCCGCCGGAACTGCCATCAGCTACGCCACCTTTCTCGGCGACAGCGGCGACGACTATATCGGCGGCATGGTGCTCGATTCGTCGGGCAACATCTACATGACCGGATACACCGATTCGACCAGCTTCCCCGGCGTGACCGGCAGCTCCATCCAGCCTTCCAACGGCGGCAGCTACGACATCTGGGTGGCGAAGCTGGGCTCGGGCGCCACGGCGATCACGTGGGCCACGTTCCTCGGCGGCAGCAACTGGGATGAGGGCATGAAGCTCGGCGTCGACAGCTCGGGCAACGTCTACCTCAACGGCTCGACCGCCTCGACCGACTTCCCGGTGTCGAACGCGATCCAGCCGGCGTTCGGCGGCGGCGACGATGATGTGGTGATCGCGAAGATCAACGCTGCCGGCACGTCCATCGCCTGGTCGACGTATCTCGGCGGAAATGACGTCGATCAGAGCTACGGCGGCGCGGTCGACAGCTCCGGCAACTACGTCGTGGTCGGATTCACCGCCAGCAGCGCCTTCCCCGGCACGAGCAGCAGCGCCATCCAGCCGGCGTATGGCGGCGGATACGACGCGTTCGTGGTGAAAATCGGCAACTCGGCGTCGCCGTCGCTCACCAGCATCAGTCCGAGCAGCGGAGTCCCGGGAACGCAGGTCACGCTGACCGGCACCGGCTTCGGCGCGGTGCAGGGCACCGGAAGCGTATGGCTCGGCAACAAGCTCGCCGGCAGCATCGTGAGCTGGAGCGACACGCAGGTCGTGGCCACCGTCGCCACCAACGTCGCTTCCGGCAGCGCCCAGGTGCAGCAGGCCGGCACGTGGAGCAACTCCATCACCTTCACGATCATCACACCGACGATCAGCAGCATCAGCCCGTCCAGCGGCGTCCCGGGAACGCAGGTCACGATCAACGGCACGAACTTCGGATCGACGCAGGGCTCCGGCCAGGTGTGGCTCGGCAGCACCTACGCCGGCAGCATCGTGAGCTGGAGCGCGACGCAGATCGTGGCCACGGTCGCGTCCAACTCGACCAGCGGCAACGCCCAGGTGCAGCAGAGCGGCGTGTGGGGCAATCAGGTCGCCTTCACCGTGACGTCGCCGAGCATCACCAGCATCTCGCCGACGACCGCGCGCGCCGGCGATTCGATCACCATCACCGGCACGAACTTCGGCTCGACGCAGGGGAGCGGTCAGGTGTGGCTCGGCAGCAAACTCGCCGGCAGCTACGTGAGCTGGACCAACACGCAGATCGTGGCCACGGTGGCCTCGGGTGCGACCAGCGGCGTCGCGCAGGTGAAGCAGAGCGGCGTGTGGGGCAACACCGTCGCGCTCACGGTGATCACGCCGGTCATCAGCAGCGTCTCGCCGACGACGGCGCGCGCCGGCGACTCGATCACCATCACCGGCACCGGCTTCGGATCGACGCAGGGATCGGGCAGCGTGTGGCTCGGCAGCAAGCTGGCCGGCAGCATCACCAGTTGGAGCGATACGTCGATCGTAGCCACCGTCGCCTCGGGATCGGTCACCGGCACCGCCCAGGTGCAGCAGGGCGGCGTCTGGAACAACTACGGAACGTTCACCGTGATCACGCCGGTGCTGAGCAGCATCTCACCGACCAGCGGCCCGGTCGGCACGCAGGTGACCTTCACCGGCACCGGCTTCGGCACGACGCAGGGCAGCGGCAAGGTGTGGCTCGCGAACAAGTACGCGACCATCGTGAGCTGGAGCGACACGCAGGTCGTGGCGACGGTGATCGCCGGTTCATCGACGAGCGCCTCGCAGGTCTACCAGAACGGAGTCTGGAGCAACACGATCACCTTCACAGTCACGCCGTAAGCAATCAAAAAGGAGCGCGGGCGAATCGCCCGCGCTCCTTTTTTATCTGTTTGATCTGCGAATCTAGTGGATCAACCTTCATCCGCAGATTACGCAGATTTCCGCAGATGGAGAATCCACTTCAGAACGCGTCCGTGTGCCGCGGTTCAGAATGGCAGTTTCCGAAGCTCTTCGCTGGAAATCCTCGTCGTCCCAGGGTCCGGCGGAATCGGCATCGCGAGCCCGCCGACGGTGACCGACTCGGTCATGTTCGCCCGCAGAGCGACGTTCGCGTGGATCACATCTCCAGCCTTGATCTCCAGATGCTCCACCGTCGCCGTTTTGAATCCCGACAGCATGAACTCGACGCGGTAAATGCCGTCGTGCAACACAGCGATCGTGAAGGCGCCGTTCGCGTCCGTAACCATTGCGTCCTCGCGCCTGGTAGTCTCGTCCCGCACGACGACGGTCACGCCGGGGAGCGCAGCACCGTCAAAGACAACGGCGCCCGTGAGCATCGTCCCCTGCGCAGTCGTGGACCGCTCGACCGTCAGCTTCACCTTCGCTCCGCGCGTTTTACAGGTCGTGCCGCCGAACGCCAGCCCCGGAAGAGTGAGCAGCGCCGTCACCAGCGCCGCCGCCGCGCGCGATGCCCGCCGCCGCAAGGCGCGAATCCCGGTCGGACAGTCGCGAGTCAGCACCGTCCCATCCGCGCGCCGGTAAAGCCGCGCACACACGCGCCCCTCGGTCCGCTGAAGCAGATCGCGGACTTCCGCAGCCGTCATCTCCGCAAAGTTGTAGACGTTGAGCGAGCACAGTGAACAATGACGCACCCGCTCATCCCCCGCCATCCCCTCCCACGAAGCCGTGCACGGCGCCGCGATACGAAGACCACCTAACGGATCGTTTGCCATCCCGAGAGTCTAGAGCGCAAACGAGCGGGTTTGCTGTCAACGGCCGGAAAACGGTGGCGGAGATTTGACCTGCTTTATCTGCGTGGAAATCTGCGTAATCTGCGGATTAAACCTCATCCGCAGATTACGCAGATGCCTGCAGATGGATGCGCGATATCCTCGGCGCATGACTGACGTGTTCCTTCACAACCCACGATGCAGCAAGAGCCGCGCGGCGCTGGAGATCGTCCGCGAGGCGGACGTTGAGCTGCCGGTGCGGGAGTATTTGCGCGATCCGTTGTCGGTCGAGGAACTGCGCTCGATCGTCGAGATGCTGGGTGTCCGTCCGATCGAGATCGCGCGGCGCAGCGAGGCGCCGTTCGCGGCGCTCGGCCTCAGCGACGCCACGCCGGATGATGATGTGCTGCGGGCGATGGCCGAGAATCCGATCCTGATCGAACGGCCGATCGTCGTCCGCGGAGGGCGGGCGGTCGTAGGGCGTCCGCCGGAGCGGGTGCGTGACGTCCTGTAGGGCAATTCCGCCGTTCTCGCGGGCGATCAACTACGCGCGAAAAACGAAGGCCTGTCTCGAGTTCCGCGGCTCCATCCGCACAAGAAGACGATGCCCGTTGCACTCGATGAACAACGGTTCGCCTTGTATTTTTCAAAAGGCTTTTCAACACAAAAGACACAAAGGACACGAAGAGATCCCTTTGTGCTCTTTGTGTCTTAGTGGTGATTAAGCTTGACGCCTGACGCATCTGCAAGTCCGGAGTACAATTCTGCCTTCGGCAGGAGTGCCATCGATCAACAGGCGGAGGCAACATGCCCGACGAGATGTTTCACGCGCCGATCCTCAAGATGGAAGAGGAGGAGGACGGGGGAGACGAGGAGCGAGGCATCGGGTTCTTGGCCATGCCTGGCGCGGACGGTGCGCCGGAGCGGGTCGTCGCTAACCGGGAACTGATCGCAAGGCTGATCGAAGAGCGCCAGCGAATCATGGCTGATACGTCGCTCAAGACCCGCGACAAGCTCAAACTGCTGGAATCGAACCATCGTACAACCCTGATGCTTCGCGGTGGGACTTTCAAGTCTTTCAAGACGGAACAGGTTGTTTACGCGATTCTCATATTCAATGCGCTGCTGCTCATAGTACTCGCGCTTCTTAATGTATTCGCGCGGCTTCCGGTCGAGGTTACGTTGGCATTTGTCGGCACTGCGCTCGGCGGAACGATTGCCACAATCGCGCAGAAGCTCGGCCGGTTATAACCACTGAGGCGCAGTGGACACAAAAACGCCGACGCCAGCGAACCAACGCTAAGCTTGTACGGTGTTGTTCACGAAATACCTGCGCGATGGCGTTCGAAGCGGTGCGATCAAGCGGAGCGTCCGCGTTTGGATGCGTCCGAACGTTCGTGCCGGCAGGCGATATCAATTCGAGGGAGGCGAGATCGAAATCGATTCGATCACGCCGATCACGATCGAACAGATCACGCCTCGTCTCGCCCGCGAATGCGGCTTCGCGACTGTCAGCGATCTGCTGAAGGTCGCCAGGCATGGGCGAGGTGAAAACGTCTACCTCATCGACTTTCACTACGTTCCGGCTGAAGGCTGATCACCACAAAGACACAAAGATCACAAAGGGCTTCTTTGTGTCCTTTGTGTTTTTGTGGTGAAAGCGTTGCCGCAGCTACGGCAGGATTGCGAACGCGCGTGCCGGGAAGCCGGTGCCGTGCTCCACCTTCGGCCAGGTGACGATGATGACGGCGCCGGAGGGCGGCACTTTGTCGAGGTTCGTCATCGCCTCGATCTGATAGTGATTCTGCTTCAGGATCCACGTCTCCGAATCCATCGTCTCCGTCGTGTCGGTATCGAGCGACTCGTGGCCGATCGCCGTCACCTTTCGCTCTTCGAACAGAAACTTGATGGCGGCGAGTGACCACGCCGGGAACGGGGAGCGCTTGAAGCGCTCGGGATTGGTGGTCCAGTCGCGGCTCATGTCCGTTCGCAGCGCGGCGAAGGCGCCAGGCGGAACGGTGCCGTGCTCTTTTTCCCACGCCTTGATGTCGGCGATGGTCAGTGCGTGATTCGGATCCTTCGCCAGCATCGGCGTGATGTCGAAAACGACCAGCGGCAGGATCATCTGCTTCAGCGGGATCTCATCTATCGTTAAGCCGTCGCTGCGGAAATGCGCCGGCGGATCGATGTGCGTGCCGTACTGGCCAACCATCGAATAGAACGTGGTGCGGAAGCCGTCGCGCTCGATCGTGAAGGGCCGCAGCGTTTTCGGATCGCTCGCGGCGCTCATCGTCGCCGGGCCGAAGCCGCTCCAAACCGGCGTGGATGGGCTGAAGCTGTGCGTGAGATCGACGAGCTCCTTCCCCTGGATGATCCGGAGGGCATCGGCGAGCGTGTCGGCGGCAAGGCAGGGAGCGGCGATGCCCAGGAGGATGGTGAGGATGGCGAGGAATCGTGTCATGACGGAGACCATCCTTTCACTTGCTTCCCCGAGTTTCCAAATTAGGGTGTGCTTTCTAGCCGGAACGGACTTAGTATTGACGTCTGTCAAGAATGTTCAGACGTAGTTCATGCGAAAGGAGAATCTCGTGAAGAAAATCTTGGTGCTCTCGATCCTGCTCATCGCCGTCGCTCCGTTCGTCTATTCCTCGTGCGCCACTCTCGACATCATTGACGAGTACATCCCGGGGTTCCACCTCAATGTGCCGGTGAACTTTCAGTTCACCCCCTGCTGCGGCACGGCACCGTACACGTTCACGATCTACTCCGGAACGCTGCCGCCCGGTCTGAGCCTGAGCAGCAGCGGCGTGATCTCCGGAACGCCGACGACGGCAGGCGAGTACCTGGTCTGCTTCACCGTTACCGACGCCGCCGGCTGCCACCTCACGAAGTGCTTCTACATCGAGGTCTACAACCCGTAGTCACAGCTTCGCCGCGACGCTCTCACTTTCCCGCACGGTGACGATCACCGACCGGAGCACGTCGTTTCCGGAGAGAAGCTGGAGGGTGTAGGCGCCGGCGGGGACGTTGGCGATGCGGGTCTGCCCCGGGGCCGGGTCGACGCGGAACAAATCCGCGGACGTACCCGGCCCGAAGCGCAGCGGCACACCGGCAGCGTCGATGATGCGCACGAACGCGAACGTGTTGCTGCTGGACGACACCACGATCGTGCCGCCCGGCGTCAGTGCGACCGTCTGCTCTCCCGGCACGGTGACCGTGATCGAGACGGGCGCGTAGCCCGATGCGCCGACGGTCAGTCGATACGACCCCGCGGCCAGCGCGATCGTTGCCGGCTCCGTGCTCGCAGCGGCCGTTGCGTCGTAGCCCTCGCCGCTGCCCGACTGCGCATGGACCCACGCCGAAAGCGGCCGCTGGTCGCGCGCGTCGACGACGCGCAGCCGCAGACCGGACGACGGCGTCAGCTTCACTTCAATCGGCGCCGCGCCGTTCTCCCCGACCGTGACCGGCACTGCGGCTGCGCCATAGGCCGGCTTCTGCACCCTGGCCTCGTAGTTTCCGGCCGGCACCTGGTCGAAGGAAAATCCGCCGGCGGAATCGGAGAGCGCCGAGCGGAGACCTGGCCCCGCGCTCTCCCTTGGCCGCAGCTCCACCGAGGCGCCGGCGATCGCGGAGCCGCTGGAGGAATCGGTCACGTGTCCGGAAACGGCCGCGCCCTCGATGGCGATATCGAAAGTCGACGAGCCGCTGACCACATATGTCGTGGAATAGGGGACATTGGTTCGGTCGAGGACCGTGACGTTGTACGTCCCTTCGTCGATGCCGCTGATCTCGTAACGTCCATTCGCGTCCGCCGTCGCCCGCGCGGTGCGCTGTGTGGCCGTCGGCGAGAGAAACGAGACCACCGCGTCCGGCTGCGGAAGACCGTTGCGCGTGACGCGGCCGCGGACGACGATATCCGCCGTGAAATCGAAGTCGACGGTGACGGTCGCTCCGCTCTCGACCTGCACCGACGCCGTCCGGGCCGTGCGCGAGCTCGCGGTGAGCTGCCCGCTTCGCGCGCTCAGGCGCACCGTGCCGGCAGGCGCACCATCGATGCGATAGCGCCCGCTCTCGTCGGGCGAAGCAGCCGCGCTGTCGCCGTCGCTGGACGACATCTGCACCGCCGCTCCGCGAAGCTCCGCGGGCGTCAATCCGATGAGGCGGCCGGTGATCGTGCCGCCTCCTTTCATGATCAGGCGCAGCGCGGCCGGGGCCGGGATGTCGACGTCGCGGAGGGTTGCTTCGGAGTAGCCCGGCTTCGTGGCGGTGATCTCGTAGTGGCCGGGGGCGACCGTGGCGATCGCGAACGCGCCGCTGTCGTCGGTCTGCGTTGCCCGGACCGCGCCCGCGTCGGCGGCCGACCGCGCCTGCACTTGCGCGTTGGCCACGGCTGCGCCGCCTTCCAGCAGCACCACGCCGGAGATCGAGACACCCGAGGAAAGTTGGGCGTCGACTTGTGCGGAGGTGCCGGAGAGGGTCACGTTCTTGCGCACGGTGAGGAGGCCGGTCCGGCTGAACGCGAGCGTGGTGTTGCCCTGCTCGAGGTTCTCCAGCACGTACTCTCCATCAGGATCGGTGAGCGCGTACGGATCGTTCATCGCCGCGCCGTGCGTCGCCAGCGCCGGATCGACGCGCACCAGCACACCGCCGAGCGGCGCACCATCCGTCCCGGTCACATGGCCGTGCACGCGCACGCCGGCATCGAGCGCGATCTCGATGCCGTCGATGTTCTTTCCGTGTTCCACGGTCACGTTCGGCACTCGCGCCATGACGTAGCCCGGCGCGATGACCGCCAGGGTGTGCGTCGCGGCCGGCACGCCGTCGATGGCGAACGTGCCGTCATCGCTGGTAAAACTGCGCATGACCGGCGCGACCAGCATGATCGCAGCTCCCGGGCGCGAGATGGAAAGGCCGGCATCGAATGCTTTCACCGGCTGTCCTGTCGCTTTGTCGATCACGCGTCCGCTGACGCGCGAGCCGACCGGCAGCTCGATGTTGACGCCGCTCGCGGGGGCCGTGACGGCGCGCGTGATCTGAATAAAGTCCGCCGGTTTCTTGAAGGCCAGGCGGATCTCGCCGCGCGCAAGATCGTCGATGCGAAAGCTCCCGTCGCTGCCGGTCTGCACCGGCTCGCCCGCCGCTCCGCTGACGGTATAAACGTTCACGCCCTCGACCGGCTCGCCGCCTCGGCTTACGCGCCCGCTCACCGCTACGCCCGGCTCGAGCGCGATCTCGATCGGCCGCGAATCCGCCGACACCTGCGCGCGCACGCTGCGCGGCGCATAGCCGGCCGCAGCGGCGCCGACGTCATACGTCCCTTCCAGCACGCGCATGGCGAACGTGCCGTCGTCCTTCGTGCGCACGAGATCATCGGCCACGCTGACGCGAGCTCCCGCAAGCGGCTTTGCTTCGCTGCCCGTGACGCGCCCGCGCAGCACGATCCCTTGCGGCATCGTGATCGTGACGCCGGCCAGACGCGCGCCGGCAGCAACGTGAAGCGTCGCCGAATGCGCCGCCGGAAGTCCCGCTTTCGTGGCGTCGATCTGAATGCTGTCTTCGTCCGCGGTGCGCAGGAGGAAGCGGCCGTTCGGCCCGGTGATTCCGGCGTGCACGGTTCGCAGCAACCCGGGCGTCCAGAGCGCATCGCCGCTACCCATCGCCCGCGCCGTCACGGAGACGCCGGCGATGGGGCGGGATCGTTCGTCGACGACGGCGCCCGCGATCCGCGCCAGCGGCGAGACATACAGCACCTTTCGCGCGCTGCGGCCCGGCGGCAAATTCAGCGTGATCCTTGGCGTGCCGTAAGCGGGGTGGATCGCCGTCAACTCCGTTTCGCCTCCTGCCAGCCCATGGATGGCGTAGTTCCCTTTCGCGTCGGTGATGACCCAGACGCCATGCGCGGTGTCGCCGAAATGCGGCGTGGCCGCAGTCACTTCGACGCCGGCGACCGGCGCGCCGCTTTGGACGTCGCGTACGGAACCGGCCACCGTCACGGCGTTCGATAGACGGAGAACCAGGTTGCGCTCGTTGCCGAGTTGCCGCGCGGCGATCCGATCGTCGGCACGCGCGACGATTTTCCGCGCACCGGCCGGTACGTGCTCGATGGAGAAGGTGCCATCGGCGCCGGTCGTGGCCAGCGGAAGGTTGTCGACTTCGATGATGGCATTGGCGACCGGCGCGTCCGCCACGACGCGGCCGGTCAGTACGGTTCCGGCGCTCATCGCCACGTCCCCGGACTGCGACGTCAACGGCCCGAGCTCGCGCGCGACCGGCGCGAAACGCGGATGCAGCACGAGCACGTGCGAGGTGATGCGCTTCGGATCGGGGAGGGAGTAGTGACCGGCGGTGTCTGTCGTCGTCGTGCTCTCTGCGCCGGCGAAGAGAATGATGACGGTTGCTCCCGCCAACGGCTTACCGTTCGCGGCGACGGTCCCGCGCGTCGTCGGCTGGGCGGCGATGCGCACGACGCCAACATCCTCATTCGCCGCCGCGCGCGCGCCAACGGCCGGTTGTCCGGCCACTTCGAAGCGCAGATCGACAACCGCCGCTTTCGGATCGAGCACAAAGTTTCCGTCCGCGCCGGCAACGGCCGTCGCCAACGCGTGGCGTACCGGATCAGCCGACAACCACCGCGCCCGCTGCTGCTCCGACGACTCGAGCGCGAACGCCGCCACCCGCGCCCCCGCCGCCGCCTGCCCATCATCGCGGACGACGGTCCCGCTGATCGCCCCGAACGCGGACGCTGAAAAGAGCGAAAGAAACCCGATCAGCAGGACCCATCCGCGCATGAGATCCATCATGCCTTATCTAACGTGACGTATCCACTCCGTCCGTCTTGCGCGGGCCCTTCTTGATCTGCGTTGCTCGCTGACGCGGCGCACCGGCATGCCGCCGGTGCGCCGCTGTTCCAGCTCTATAAATCGATGATCAGCCGGGCCGATTCTGTGGTCGAGACGTCGTTTCGGCCGACGGTCCGGGCCTGAGCGAAATATCGCCCTTTCAGGATCTCCTCGGTCTTCACCCACCTCTGCGGATCCGCTTCGAGCGAAGGCTCGTAGGAAAGATCAAAGGTCGCGTGGAACGCCCCGTCACTGTCGGTTCGTGTGGAGATGAATCGCGGCCTGTCTGCGGGATCCCATAGATCGACGCGCACGCTTTGGTGGGCCATCGCTGGCTTAATCTGCCCGTGGAGCGTGATCGATCGTTCGTTGTTCTTCTCGCGGTCAGGCGTCAATTCGATGTCGACCTTCTGCACTACGCGTACGCGATTCAGCGTCCCTCCGATCGGGTAGTAGCGCGACCCGGCCGGCTCTCCATTGGGCGCCTGGCGTTCGTGGTACTCGCGAGCAAGCCGTCCTGACAGGCGAACCGCGGCGACCGCCGGAAGCTCTTGCTTCCGGAACGACGAATACTCGAGCGGCGGCGGGACGACCACCAGATCGAAGTGCCTCTCGGCTCTCGCATCGAGCCACACCCAGGAGTGAGGGAAGTGCACGGTGTATCCGCGCGGCACGCCGCCGAGGGCGATGCTGACCATGCGCCGTTCGTCGAGCGGGTTGCGAACGGCCGCGCGGATGAAGACGGGGAGGGCCGGGCTGTTCGTCGGCGCCTCGAAGTCGAAGACGTTTTCCTGCGCCGAGTTGTTGCCTCCGGAAATTTCTCCGAGCTGCGGGCTGGCGAAGACCTTCAGGCAGGTGTGTTGGCCGACGACCGGCGTCCAGTTGCAGTTGATGTCGGCGAAGCTGTTCGGCATGACGTTGGCGATCGATTTGCTGTCCAGCGGTGTCCAGTTGCCGTTGTCTCCCACGCCCGGCGGGACGACGGAGTAGAACGTCACCTTCACATTCGCTGCTCCCATCGCGCCGCTCACGTGTACTCGCGTGTGGAAGTGGTTGATCTCCATCGGCCGAGGGCGATCGCCGTTTCCGGTGGGGCGCCCTTCGCCGTCGAGCGGGTTGTCAAAGCTGCCGAACGGCGCGCGGTCGATCCAGATGTCGGGAGTCTGCCAGTTGCTGTCCCACGGCTCGACGCGCAAATCGAAGGCGCCGGCCGGATCGTCGGCGATCGTCTGCGCCCATTCGATACGCACGCGGCAGACCAGCGGGCGGGCCTGAACGTTCCCGTTGACTACCGTGATCTTCAGCGCGCGCGCCGGGTCTTCCGCGGTGTCGTCCTGTTTCAGTACGTGATCGGGATGCAGCAGCGTGAGGAAGCGGGTCTGCTGGTTGTTATTGAGCACGTCGGCAATCGCCGCGGTGACGATCAATCCACCCTGGTTCGGGGCGCCGCCGAGCGGGATCTGCTCATCGAAGATCTGGGCTGTCGTTCCAGGCCGCTGCCGGACCTGCAGGAAGTAATGAAGACCTTCCGCGACCTTGATCTTGACCAAGTGGAAGCGCGACGCATCGGTATCTTCGGCCAGGCCGTGCGCCACGATGTCGAACTCCTGCGAGAAGGGATTGCGGTCCCACTGCACTTCCTTGACCTTCGCGCCGCTGTAGTACCCGAGCTTGTCGAGGTGATACCCGGAGAAGAGCGGATGCGTGTCGTGCGCGCCCATCAACTCGAAATCCGCCGCGGTCGCCGCCGCCGGATCGATGAGGTCGGAGGAGTAGACGTCCTCGCCGAGCGTGGCCGTGCCATCGCCGGTGAAGCTCGGCGCCGAGACGACGTTGTGGCCGAACTCGTGCGCGCAACGCCCCCAGTTGGCGGTTTCCTGGATCACCAGCAGGTTGACGTCATGGGTCGTAGAGAGGTTGATGGCGATGCGGTTCGGATCGCCGGGAGGGAGGCCGTTGTTGTAGGCGAAATTTTGCACCGCCCATCCGCCCCGCGCGCGGATGAAGGTGCCGTTCAGAAACACGACGGAAGCCATCATCGCGTAGTCGTTGAGATCGAAGCCCTCATCGACGGCCCCCTGCGCGGCGAACGCGGTGACACGGTTTACCTGGTCGCCGGCGATGTTGTCGGTGCCGCCGAGGAGTGTGGCCGACGACGCATCGATCGTTTTCCAGTTCGTCGTGACATCGATCTGGATGTTCGTCTTTCCGTAGCTGGCCTGCTGGTAATAGGTGATGACCTCGTTCCAGGTATCGACGACCAGCGTACGCGCCGCCGCGGTGGGCGTGAGGTCGTTCGGCGTGGTGAGTGCGACGAGCAGCCGGACCGTTCCGATCGGATTGACGTCGCCTTCTCCGCCGTTCCCCGCACCCGCGAACAGGATGGGAGGTCCGTCCTCACCGGCTCCAGCGTTTGGGTATCCAAGCACGCGGAATGTCTGGGCGCTCGTGGCCGTGTGCGCGCCGATGGTCACCTTCACGGGACCGCTCTCAGTATCCAGCGCGGTGATGGCTTTGAGCTCCGTCGACGACGCGCTCACGACGTACGCCGTATGCCCGCCGACGGTGACGATGTTCTCCGGACCGACGGCCGAGAAGTTCGAGCCGTGGATCGTGATCAGCGTGCCGGGCTGACCGTACGGCGGCTCGAAGGAATCGATTCGTGGCCCCTCGATGAACGGGAAATGGCGGATGAGCCAATCGCGAAGCGCAGCCGGCGAGTCGGCCAGCGTGCGAATGTTCTTCAAGACGCCGGATGCTGAGAAATCGGAGTGCAGGAATGGGGAATCTTCTTTATCGCGCATAGCCGTTCTCCGCATCAGTAGTGACGGAATGGCCTCCAGCGTTTCGTTCGTGCGTTACTCTTCGCAACTGGCAGTTTTCGCGAGCGAGAAAACTTCATGACACGACTACGAGTGCTCTGCTTTTCAATGTCCATCGACGGATTTGGCGCCGGGCCGGATCAGGATCTTCAGAATCCGCTCGGCGTGGGCGGGCCGGAGATGTTCCAGTGGTTCTTCGACACGCGCACCTGGCAGAAGATGCAGGGAGGCGAGGGTGGGGAGACGGGCGTCGATGACGACTTCGCCTCGCACGCCTTCGACAACATCGGCGCTTGGATCCTCGGGCGGAACATGTTTGGTCCGATCCGCGGTCCGTGGCCTGATGATGAGTGGAAAGGGTGGTGGGGGGAGGAACCGCCGTATCACGTGCCGGCGTTCGTTCTGACGCATCATCCGCGCGCGACGCTGGCGATGAAGGGCGGCACCGAATTTCGTTTCGTCACCGACGGGATCGAATCGGCATTGCAGCAGGCGCGTGAAGCCGCGCAAGGCAAAGACATCCGCATCGGCGGAGGCGTATCGACGATCCGCCAGTACCTGCAGGCGGGACTGATCGACGATCTGCACCTCGTCATCTCCCCCGTCCTTCTCGGCCGTGGCGAGGAGCTGCTCCACGGCATCGACCTGCGCGCCCTCGGCTACGAGTGCGTGAAGCACGTCGCCGGCGAACGCGCCGCCGCGCATGTGATCCTGCGCAAACGGACGTGAGGCTCGCGCATCTGTTCCGGCGCCCGCGCCGGATGACATACTTCGCGCCGTGGCCATCGCCAGCGGAACGCGTCTCGGACGTTACGAAATCGTCGCCCTCATCGGCTCGGGAGGGATGGGTGAGGTTTATCGCGCCACGGACGGCGCGCTGCATCGCGACGTCGCGCTCAAGGTTCTGCCCGCGGAGCTGATCAGCGATCAAACGCGGTTTCTTCGCTTCGAACAGGAGGCGCGCGCGACGGCGGCGCTTCGTCATCCGAATATCGTGACCATTCACGACTTCGGTACGTCGGACTCGATTTCCTATCTCGTCACGGAATTGCTCGAAGGGGAGTCGCTGGCCGACGTTCTCGAACGCGGGCCGGTGCCATTACGGCGATCGCTCGCCTGGGCGCTGCAGATTCTGCGCGGCATGGCGGCTGCGCACGCGCGCGGCATCGTGCATCGCGATCTCAAGCCGGGCAACATCTTCGTCCTGCGGGACGGCTCAGTGAAGATTCTCGATTTCGGTCTCGCCAAAGTTGCGCATCCGCTGGAGAGCTCGCGCGACGCGCCGACCGCTCATATTTCCGAGGAGGGCATGGTCTTCGGCACGATCGGATATATGTCGCCGGAGCAGTTGCGCGGCGAGACTGCCGACGCGCGCAGCGACATTTTCAGCTTCGGCGTGGTGCTGCACGAGATGCTCACCGGAAGAGCGCCGTTCGCGCGCGGGACAGCAGCGGAGACAATCACCGCGATCCTGATCGAGGAGGCGCCGCGGCTCGACACGCCGCCGTTTCCGGCGGTGCTTGCATCGACGCTGCTGCATTGCCTCGAGAAGAATCGCGAGGCGCGATTTCACTCCGCGCACGATCTCGCGCTGCACATCGAGATGATCGACGTCGCCGCGTCCGGACCGGCTGCGGCCGTGGCCATGGCTGCGTCCGAGCAGCCGAAGATCGCGCAGGTCACGTTCCGGCGCGGCGATGTCTCCAAAGCCCGCTTCGCGCCGGACGGCAGCATCGTCTACGGAGCGTCGTGGAACGATCAGCCTCTCGAGCTCTTCGTCTCGCATCGCGGCAGGCCCGAAGCGCGCGACCTCGGCATTCATGGCTCGATTCACGGTGTGGCGCGCAACGGCGAGCTGGCGGTTTCCCTCGGGCGCAAGAGCGAAATCGCATTCATGGCCTCGGGCACGCTGGCCCGCGTCGCGCTCGCCGGCGGTGTGCCTCGCCCGATTGCGAAGGACGTGTACGAGGCCGACTGGTCGCCGGACGGACGGCAGTTGGCGATCGCGCGGCGATCGGAGCACGGTTTCCAGATCGAGTATCCGATCGGCCATCGCATCTACGAGTCGCCGTGGTGGATGAGCGACGTGCGGTTCTCACCGGACGGCCGCGAGATCGCATTCATCGAGCATCCGTTCGCCGGCGACAACTTCGGATCCATCAAAGTCGTCGATCTTCACGGACACGTCGAATCGCTGACCGACGATCTCTACATCGCCTGGGGATTGGCGTGGCATCCGTTGACCGGCGAGGTCTGGTACAGCGGCGTGCCGACACACGGCGAAGAGGGACGCAACGTCTCCATCTATGCCGTTTCGCGCGGTCACGCGCCGCGCGAGGTCTTCACCACGCTCGGCGGCGCCTTCCTCCACGACATCGCGCCGGACGGAACGTTGCTGGTGGCCCACCAGACGCCGCGGCGCAACATCATCGCGCATGTGGACGGTGAGGACGTCGATCGCGATCTGTCGTGGTTCGACTGGTCCTTTCCCGTGCGTCTCTCGGATGACGGCAAGACGCTGTTGTTCGAAGAGCAGGGCATCGCCAACGGCGGGACATACACGTTCTACATCCGCGACACGCGCGGCGGACCGGTCGTGCGCCTCGATGAAGGCCGCGGCCGCGATCTGTCGAGCGATGGCCAGCACGTTCTGGCGCTGTCGAACGACAAACCGGAGCGCGTGATGCTCGTCGCTACCGGCGCGGGCTCGATGCGCGAGATCCCGGTGCGCGGCGTCGACCGATTCCAGACCGCCCGTTTTCTTCCCGGCGAGAAGGAGATCCTGATCCTCGGCTCGTGCGGCGACGAAGAGGCGCGCCTCTGGCGCGTCAGCTCCGAGGGCGGTGACGCGCAACTGGTGAGCAAAGCGGTCGGCGGTTCCTGGTTCTATCTGGCCATCTCCCCCGATGGACGTGACGTGGTCACCGTCGACGCGAACCAGGTCCTGTTCATCTGCTCGATCGACGGTGCCACGCCCGAGCGCGCGATTCCAGGCGCCGAGGCGGGTGACCTGCCGGTGCACTGGCCCAAGGCCGAGGAGATCCTGGTCTGCCGGCGCGAGAACAAGAAGAGCGACATCTACGCGATCGATCTCACCACCGGCGCCCGCCGCTTTGTGCGCACTCTTCGGCCCCCCGATTCCTCCGGAGTCGAAGGAGTCTTCCCGATCATCTATGCAAGCGCCAGCGACACCTACGTCTTCGGATACAAACTGCTGCTGACGTCGCTGTTCATCGTGAGCGGATTGCATTGAGCAGGAGCGCTGGCGTCTCGCCGGCTGGACCGGCGGCGTCTCGCCGCCGAACCGCCAAACCCTCGACTTTTGCTGCTAATGCGCAAGCCTCGCATTCGGCAGCGAGGACGCAGCCGAGCCAGCCGGCGAGACGCCAGCGCTCCATCCGCGAGCGCCACCAAACGTTTAAGTTAACGTCATCCGGCCGCGGTCGCTCGACGCCGATTCGGTTCGGCATAAACTCTTGCCGCCATGAACATCCGCCGAATCGCCTTCCTTTTTCTGATCGCATCGTTCTCGCTTTCGCTCTTTGCGCAAACGATCAAAAATCCTCCGCCGCCACAGCCGGTGCCGATGCCGCCGCCGATCGTTGCGCCGGTCGATCAGCCGTATGCCGGCCCGATCCAGCTCGACGTCGACCTCACGAACGTCAGGAATCGAGTCGCGCATGTGCGCGAGACGATTCCCCTCCCGCCGAAGGCGAAAGAGCTCGTCCTGCTGTATCCCGAATGGATCCCGGGCGCGCATTCGCCGGTCGGGACGATCTCGCGCATCGCCGGCATCATGACCAGCGTCGACGGAAAGCATGTGCAGTGGATCCGCGATCAGATCAACGTGTACGCGTTCCATGTTCCGCTCGGCGCGGGCGCGCGAACGGTCGATGTCCAGTTCGATTACCTGTCGCCGATCAAGTCTGCCGAGGGCCGCATCGAGTGGTCCGACGCCATCGTCGATCTCGCGTGGAACGAAGTGGTGATGTATCCGGCCGGTTTCTTTTCACGCGACATCCCGTTCGACGTCACGGTCAAACTTCCGCAGGGCTGGAAGTACGCGACTGCGCTGGAGACGGCGTCGAACGAAAACTCAGCGGTGAAGTTCAAGCGCACCACGTTGAACACACTCGTCGATTCGCCGCTGTATGGCGGCATTCATTACAAGCAGGTCGATCTGTCGCCGTCGAAGACGAACATCGTTCGGCTGAACGTGTTCGGCGACGAGGAAAAGGATCTGGCCATCTCCGCCGACGCCCTCGAGAAGCACAAGAACCTGGCCATGGAGGCGGACAAGCTGTATCAGTCGCATCACTACGATCACTACGACTTCCTGCTACTGCTCAGCAGCGCGGTCGGCGGCGTGGGACTGGAGCATCATCAGTCCAGCGAGGATGGCGCGCGTCCGAATTACTTCACCGAGTGGGACCGCGGTGCGCTTCGCAGCGATCTGCTGCCGCATGAATACACGCATTCGTGGAACGGCAAGTTCCGCCGTCCGGCCGATCTCTGGACGCCGAACTTCAACGTGCCGATGCGCGACGACTTGCTCTGGGTTTACGAGGGGATGACGCAGTACTGGGGCAGCGTGCTCGCGGCGCGCTCCGGCATCCGCACTCCGGAGCAGGCCCGCTACGTCTTTGCGCGCGTGGCTGCCGGATTCGAAGTCAGCCCCGGGCGCCGCTGGCGTCCGCTGGTCGACACCACCAATCAGCCGACGGTCTCGGAGCGCCGGCCGGTGAGCTGGGGCAGTTGGCAACTCGGCGAAAATTACTACACCGAGGGAGCGTTGATCTGGCTCGACGCGGATACGAAGATCCGCGAGCTCACTAACGATCGCAAATCGCTCGACGACTTCGCGGCGGACTTCCTCAGCCCGTACAACGGCAGCTTCGTCACGTACACGTACGACCTGCATGACATCGTCGAGATCCTGAACCGGATCGCGCCGTACGACTGGATGAAATTCTTCCAGGAGCGCGTCTATGCGCTGCATCCGGTCGTGCCGACCGAAGGGTTTACCCGCGGCGGCTACAAGCTCGCGTACAGCGACAAGATCCCCGCCTGGCTGACGAGGTCGGAGACTCCCGCGACCGGCGCCGATTTCTCAACGTCCCTCGGATTTTCGGTCGGCGGCGGCATGCGCGGCGGCGAACCCGCCCCCGGCGCCTCCTCAAGCGCCCTCGGCAACGTCGGTTGGAACACTCCCGCATTCAACGCCGGCATCACCCCCGACATGCAGATCGTCTCCGTGAACGGGAAGGCGTACACGGCGCAAGTCCTGCGCGACGCCATCACCGAAGCCGAAAAGAGCAGGAAGCCGATCGAACTGCAGTTCCGCCGCGGCGACGAATATCGGTCGTTTTCGATCCCGCATTACGGCGGCCTGCGAATCCCAACCCTCGAGCGCGTGGACGGCACGCCCGATCGCCTCGACGAAATCCTCGCACCGAGTAAACGACCGCTGCCGGCGATGTGAAGATTCAAAAGGTGACGCGGCTCATGGTCGCGTCCGTCGTTCGCGCGTACGTTGCCACGATGCACGCACGACTTGCAGTCATTTTGTCGCTCCTCGTCTGCCCGCTCGCCATGGCGGCGAGCATTACCGGCATCCTCATGGCGCCGTCAGGCGCGCCGATCGCGAACGCGCGCGTCGACCTGTTTCGCGAGATACCGCCGATGGCGATCCTCTCGCTCGACGCACCGCCTCGGCCGCTCGCGTCCGTGACCACCGGCGCGAGCGGTGCGTTCTCGCTCGAACCGGGCGGCAACGGCATCGTCGTCGTTCACGTCTCCGCCGACGGCTTCGAGCCGATCGACATCGCCACCGATCCCGAGCCGCTCGGCGCTCTGATGCTGCGGCCGGCGCCCACCGTGACCGGCCGCGTCATGGCGAACGGCAAGCCGGTCGCGAACGCGGCGGTCATCGCCATGCCGGTCGTGCAAGGCATCCCGACGGTCGTGATGACGGATGCCGACGGCAAGTATTGCATCGCGGAGCCGACGTGGTGGGCAGAAAGCATTCTCGTTCGCCATCCCGATTTCGCGCCGGCCGTACATCCAATCTCCTCGCGCGATTTCGTGCTCACCTCCGGAGAGATGTTGCGCGGCTCGGTGGTCGACGAGAACGGCCGGCCCGCTGCCGGCGCGACCGTCTCGCTCGACGGTCTGCTCGATGCCACCACCGGCGCGGACGGCCGCTTCACCATCGCGCACGTTTACGCGCGGCCGCTGCGGCTCGTGGCGCGGAGCGGCTCGCGCATGGCGATGGCGCCAGCAAACGGAAAGGCGATCGTGTTGACGCTCGCCCCGGCACGGCGCATCACCGGCACGCTCGTCGACGAAGCCAACAAACCGGTGACCGGCGCGATCGTCACCGCCCTCGGCGACGGTGTGGCCGATTCGACGCTCACCGACGCGCGTGGCGCGTTCGCGATCAGCATGCCCTCCGGCCAGTACGCGATGGCGGCGCTCGCGCACAATCTCGAGGCTGACGTGGAGCGCGCCGACGTAACGAGCGGCGACGCGACGGTGGCATTGCATGCGACGCGGCTCATTCCGCTGCAGGGCGTCGTGCAAACCGCGGACGGGAAGCCGGTCAGCGGCGCGGCGCTGTTCGTCCTCGCCGGTGAGGGCGACGACGCGATGCCGATGCCGCTCTCGCCGCGAGTGAGCGGTGCCGACGGCCGCTTCGTCCTGCGAACGAAGATCGTCGACTCCCAGCCCGAACGCATCGTCGCGATGAAGCCGGGGATGCCGCTGGCGACGTCGCCGATCGTCACACCGCGAACTCGCGAAGTCGTCGTGACCATGCCGGCCGGCGGCGTCGAAGTGCACGGTGTCGTCAACGGTCGCGATGGGAAACCAGTATCCGGCGTCGCCGTGACACCTCTTCCTGGCGAGCGGCAATTCGGCGAGCCCGCAATTCTCTGGGCGATAACCGACGCCTCCGGCCATTTCTCCGGCTACCTCTCACCAGGTTCCATCTCCCTCGGCTTCGCCAAACACGGCTACGTGCGCGAGGAACAGCGCGTGACCGTTGCTGCCGACGCGAAGCCGATCGCCGTCTCGCTCCGCGCAACCGCCAGCATTCGCGGCCGCGTCGTGAACGCCGACGGCTCGCCCGCCGCCGAGATGCCGGTGTTGACGCGCAACGATCAGGTGCAGACCGACGCAAACGGTACATTCGCGATCGAGAACCTGGAGCCCGGCCCGCAACAGATCCTCTTCGGCCCCGAAGGCGGCCAGCACGCCACGATCAAGGCGCCGGCCAGCGACGTACGACTCGTGTTGAAGTCGAGAGAGTGAGACGAGGCGGCCTACCGCTCCTGAAGCGCCTTCCGCCAGTTCAGCACTACGTTGATCGACGGCAGCCCTTGCTCCGTGCCGAGGCGGAAGAGGAAGTGTTGCTTGTCAGGCGTGATGCCGCTGATTACGGGGCGCGATACGGATCCGGTCAGGCGCGGCGCGGCGTGATGTCCCGGAATGGGGAAGAGCGGCGCGGGGGCGCCCGCGTTGAGCGAAGCGCCGCCGCCGATCGGGACGCGCATGATGGTGTCGCCGGAGACGTAGAACAGCTCTTTCCCGTCCGGGCTCCACATCGGGCTCTCGCCTCCCGCGTTCGAAATCTGCCACTGCTCCGGAGTGAGGGGATAGCGGCGGACGTAGACCTCGTTGCGCATCGATGCGTTCGACTGATAGGCCACCCATCGGCCGTCGGGAGAGAACGTCGGTCCGCTTTCGTCGAACGGCGTGGCCACGAAGGGTGTCATCACCGGTTTCGCGCCGAGGGTGAGCGTGTAGAGATCGCCGGCCGCCGACGGTGTCTGTACGAAGGTCAGAAGCGTGGTGCCGTCGGGCGAATAGTCGTTCGGGATTTGCCACGCTGCGGAGATCACCACGGGCGTGCGCTCGGTGCCGTCGAACGACTTGGTGCAGACCTGGCCGACGGCGCCCATCTGACGGAAGAAGGCGAGCTGCTTCGAATCGCGGCTCCAGCACGGGAAGCCGTACAGGCCGGGATGGAACGTGAAGCGCGAGAAGCTGCCGTTGGAAACGTCGGCCAGCCAGATGTCGCTGCCGTCGGGCGCGCCGCGCACTACGGCAACGCGCTTTCCGTCGGGTGAGAGCGCGGCATCGTCGTAGCTGCCCGCCTCGCCGATCTGGCCGTCCTCGTGCCCTTTGGCGTCGACCCACACCAGGCGCGTGGCGCCTTCGGGCGCGGGAAGAAACGCGAGCGTGCCGTTCTCCGATGCGCTGACGATGCTGAGTTGCTTCGAGTTCATGTTGGCGACGTTGCCGAAGGGGAGCGGGACCGGCTCGCCGCTGACCGCGAGGGCATCGGGGTCGAACCGCTGCGACATCAGCACCGTGTTGCGCGAGAAGACGATGCGGTCGGGCGGGACAAAGACGGCGTTGGAAACGTTGCTGACGATCTGCTTGCGCAGTTTGCCGTCGAGCGAACCGGCCGTGAGGTTCTCGCCGGCAACGTAGAGAAAGCGCTTGCCGTCCGGCAGAAACCACGGCCAGCGGTGCCGGATCGGTTTGCCGTCAAACGACGTGACGCGTTCGGGACGGCCGCCGCCGGCGGAGATGCGATACAGCTCGCTCGAGAGCGTCGGCGCGAAGACGATCACGCCGTCGCGATTCCACGTGCCGCCGCGGCCGGAGGCGGCGTCGCAGAGCGCCACGGTCGTGCCGCCTTTGGCGTCGATACGGTGCAGTTTTCCGCCGGCGAAGAAGCCGAGCTGGCTGCTGTCGGGCGACCAGAACGGATACGACGCGTCGTCGGTGCCGGCGAGTGCCGCGATTTTCGTCGTGGCCAGGTCGCGAATGTACAGCGACGCCTTTCCCTGAACGTTTTCGGCCACGAACGCGATCATCGTCCCGTCGGGGGAGATGGCGATTCCTTTGGTGTCGAACGGGAAAAGCGCGAGATTCGGCGGCGTCTCGATTGCGAACTGCACGAGATTGCCCGTGGGTGGCGTGCGCTTCATGGTGATGAGGCCGAACGCAATGGCCGCGGCGGCGGCAACGGCAGCGGCGATCCACGCGGCGCGCTCGCGCCATGCGCGGCGACGCGCGACCGGAATCGGCACGCCGGCCCCGGAGCTCCCCTCGGCCACAAACCGCAGCTCGAGCATGACGTCGTGCGCGTTCTGCCATCGCTCGTCCGGATCCTTCGCCAGGCAGGCCTGCACCAGGCGGTCGACTGCCGGCGGCGTCATCGGACGGAGTTGCGCGATCGGCGGCGGCTGCGTGCCGAGGATCGAGGCGATCAGGCTGGCGCGGCTCTTCCCCTCGAATGCGCGGCGGCCGGTGGCCATTTCATAAAGGACGGCGCCGAGCGAGAAGATGTCCGTGCGCGCGTCGGCCTCCGCCCCTTCGAGCTGCTCCGGCGCCATGTATTGAAACGTCCCGACGATCGTCCCTTCCGAGGTGAGGGCCTTGGCGACGGTGGCGTCGTTCTGGTCGCCGCCGAGCGGGCTCTCTTTGGCCAGCCCGAAGTCGAGCAGTTTCGCTCCCGACTTCGTCAGCATGATGTTGGCCGGCTTGAGGTCGCGGTGGACGATGCCGCGCTGGTGTGCCTTGTCGAGCGCGTCGGCGATCTCGATGCCGGTGCGCAGGAGCTGCTCGATCGGAATCGGGCCGCGGGCGATGCGCTCGGCAAGGTTCTCCCCTTCGAGCAGTTCCATCACCAGGTAGTCGTCGCCGACGTCGTAGAGGGCACAGATGTTCGGATGGTTCAGCGAGGAGATGGTCTTCGCTTCGCGCTCGAAGCGCGCCCGCAGGTCGGCGCGATGCGCGAGCTCCGCCGGAAGCACTTTGACGGCAACGCTGCGGTCAAGCCGCGTGTCGCGCGCGCGATAAACCTCGCCCATTCCGCCCGCCCCGAGCGGCGCAACAACCTCGTACGGACCGAGGCGCGTTCCTGGGGTGATTGGCACCGGCCGGAGAGTACACCACACATTCGGGGGGTGGGGCGGAGCAATGGGGTCAGGCCTTCGCTGGATTTGGCCTCTACGGGCGGAAGGTGGAGTCCCACGCCACCGCACGCTTCAAAAACGCAGAAGTGTTTTCGAAAAGGTCCGCAGCCAATTCATGGAACCAAGCACCCCTTCGAAAAGATGGATCGCCGCTCCAAAGTATCGACACTCCTCCCGATGAACATCCAAGCACGCTTGAAACGCGGTGAATCACGCAGCTCACACGGTCAATCACACGGCTCACACGGTGATCCGACGTCTCACGCGGTGAATCACGCGACTCATACGGTGAATCACGCGGCTCACGCGGTGAGTCACGCGGCTCGCGCGGTGAATCACGCGGCTCACATGGTGCGTCACGCGGATCACATGGTGCGTCACGCGGATCACACGATGAGTCACGCGGCTCCCGCAGTGAATCACGCGGCGCATACGGTGAGTCACGCGGATCACGCGGTGAGTCACGCGGCTTACACGGTGAGTCACGCGGCGCACGCGGTGAGTAAAGGGGCGCACACCCTGAGCCACACGATTCGCACGATGAGCCATCCGTGTGCATGCCGAAACTGCGAATGTGCGAGATTCCAGCACGATCGTGATCAGAAGCGGTCAGTCGAGAGAGTGTTAAAAAAACTCACACTTGACTTCGCTTGGAACATCGACTATTTTGCTAAACCTCGATGGGTCGGTTCGATCCATCGAGAATGGGAGCCGGCGCTCGTGAGAGCCCCACGCTCCTGGCGGCCAACGGGTGGGACGACGGCGCTGGATAGTGCGACTGTTCTCATCCCTGCGGGAGTTGAGCGGTGCTCCTCCTGCCGTGGGCTCTCGAAGTGTGCGCACACTTCGGGGAACATCAACCGGAAGAAACGGCGCGTTGCCGTCTCTTCCAGCCGGTGGCCGCCTGCACTCGTGCACAAAGTGCTCGTCGTCCCCTCCGGCCTTACCGGACCGATGGTCCAGGAGAAGAGTGACATGAGTACCAATCAGGAACCCACGAATGCGGTGGCCGCCGCGGACCTCCCGCAGCCGGCACCCCTATTGACCCCCGAGGTTGTGGTCGGGCAGTTGCGCGCCATGCGCGGGCAGATCGGCGAAGTGACGCCTCTGACGTTCGAGCAGCGCAAACAGTTGCGAAACCAGGGACGCAACTCGTCCAACCCCATTCTGCAGGCGTCGATCAACGTCATCGGCGCGCTCGACCTCGTCGAGCAGGCGGTCGGACAGCCGGCCGATGACGTGCGTCAGTTGTATGACGAGGCCAATCGCTGGACGGCGGTGGAGGATGAGCTCCGGATGATGCTTAGCGGCATCGCCGGCGCGAACCTCATTCGCCGCCAGCGCATTTCGCTCGTCGCCGGGCGGGCGTTTAACATCAGTACGCAGTTGGCACGCGACCCGGCCTACGCCGTTCTCGTGCCGCACGTGCAGGAGATCAAGCGTCTGAAGAGCTTCAAGCGCCGTAAGAAGACGGCGCCCGCTCCCTCGGCGCCGCCGTCTCCGGTACCCGTAACGCCAACGTCACCAGGTAGTAGCACCTCCACGAAACTGTAGGAGTCAAACTGTGATGGGAGGAGACCGGGCGCGTGCAAACGCGCCCGGTCGTTTCCTCCACCCGATGAGAGAGGAGAGAAAGGCCATGAGAGCCAGAGCGCTCGAGTTTCTCACCACCGAGGAAGGAAAAAATATCGAAGAGTACCTCCGCTGCTATCGGTTTCTGGAGGACGACGTTCCGGGAATCCCGCCCTGGGTGACCTACGCCGAACTGCGCCGGATGGCGGTGCGGCTGCGTTCCGGCAAAATGCGCGGAGATCCACGGATCCCGCCGAACGAGCTCGCCAACCTCATCGAAAAGTCGATCAGGCAGGATCAGCTCGTGCGAGGGATTCTCAAGGCAGACCGCGATCAGAAGGAGTTCGACCGCCAGTGTGACCAGAGAGACGAGGAGAACCGCAGAAAGGGCGTACGAGCCGGTTTCCACCGCCTCAAGAGCTCCCCGCAGGCCGCCGACCCGGAAAGCGCGGTGGCGAAGAAAGTCCGAAGTCTCAACCGCCAGCTCCGCAATGAGCTGGGATGCCCGCGGAGGCGCAGGAAAGGTTGATCGGTATCGGATAGGCGAGGGGACGATTTATCCGCAGATGACGCAGATGACAGATGGCGTCATCCGCGGGTTTCTCCGAGTGAATCCGGCGGATAGAACGTCGTGCATTGTCCCGTTGAGCCTGTTCCTTCGCACTCCGTCGCGTGTGACGCCGTTGAGACCGCACCTTCCCCTCGCTGTGATGCGCGCAACGCGACAAATCCCGGCTAGGAATCCGAAGAACTGGCGCAGAATGATCCCGGATTCGAAGTGCGAAGGTGTGACCCCCAATTCAATCCCCCCAAGCAGAGCGAAAAAACGAAGCCCTACCCCTGTCACTCTCGGTGATGGTGGCACCCAGGGGAATCGGAGTGTCGTCTCGTGTGCCGCGTTTTTCGTCGTCAATCGTCGGCCGCGAGCACTTCGTAGTCCACACTAATGACCATCTGCGCTCCCGGCGGTAGCTCGCCGAGTAGAACACCCTTTTCTGCGGCCTTGGCCATGTCGACGTCCTTTGCACCAGTCGCGGTGTAAAGTCTTGCGCTGCCGGACCGCAAGATAACTCCTGGAGTATCCGCATACAACCGTACGGTCTTTGATCGCAACAGTTGTCCGGCCGTCGACAGCGTTAGAGTTAACACAACCTCGTCCGGGGTGCCGTCTGTCTGCACGTGCAAGACAACGTCGTGCAGCGTCTCGGTCGTCGGGTTGTCCAATCCGAGACTGGTCCCGGCGAAGGTGTCAGGAGTGATCACGAGATCTTCGGAAGCATTATCTGAGGTCGCCGAGCCTCCGATGAACTCTATGACCAGCACCTCCCATTCATCGGGGTCGAGTTCGCCGATAAGCAGGCCATCCGCTGTGATTTTCGACGCGTCGAGTAGGCGGCCGCCGGTCTTCCCTGATCGAAACACAGCCGCTCGCTTGTAGTAGAGCGTTGTTCGCGACGATGGCAGTGCGAGCGAGACGCGCGCCACGCCCTCGAGATAGGGAGCATTCCTCGCTGTAACCCGTCCGCGAGCTTCGAGTATATTGGGCAGGACATTCATGGACAGATGCAGACGAACATCTCGCGCAACGGCATGACCGGTGTTATGCGCCGTAATGGCAAAAGAGAGAGGCCAGGCACGATTAAACTTGGGAAGATATTGCGCCCATACGCTCGATTGGATCGGCGTGTTGGCTACTTTGAGCACAACATCAGTATCACTTCCATTGAGAACAGTTTTTAGTTCGGGCGGGGTTCCTTCGTAATCGGCCGGCGTTCCTGGCACAGCCATGTCGTACCCAAGCGCCGCGGCGACCTGCGCTTGCGGCGGGAGATCGCCGAAGTCAATGTCGTTGCCTTCTTTCGGATAAGGCGAAGCAAGCAAATCATCTAGCTCTTGCTTACCCCGGCCCTCGGCGAGGAGCTGTAAGAGCATTGTCGGCGCCTTTTCTGTGCGCCACGCGCCCATCAATATTGGGCGTTGTGTAGTGCCTGGACGGTAAATGAGATGCGCTGTGGCAGTACGAAGCTGTCCCTTTGCGCTCGTGAGAGTGAGCCGGAGTAGTGACGGATCGCCGGGGTCGAGCTTGACAGTGGCGTGCAGTCCATGAAGGACCTCGGCAGTATCGTTGAAGTAGTAGATGTAGAAGAGAAGGTCGCCGCCGTCATGCAGATCGCGTAGGTCCGGAACCCATTGGGCCTGCTCACCGATCTCGTCGGTCTCGATGTGCCCCAATGCCGAAGGGTCGGGCGGTACGCCTGGTAAATTACCTAATACGTGCTTGATGACGGGCGCAAGGGTTTCGATATTTGATAGGCCAAGGAAGGTGACGGGTTCACAGTGGAATTGCGCGACGATGTGGTGGTGGTCTTCGTCGGGTGTGATGTCTCCCAACCTCAGCCCCTCTTCACTGGTCAGCGTTGTTGCTCGCTGTTGGTAGGGGACGTCGTGACTCTTTGTCGCGTCGTTCTTCTCATACGCCCAAGTTTTGGTGGGGATGAGCAGGACCGGGCCGCCGGTTGTTTCGAGACTAATCATGCCGACGGCCGGTTGACCGTTGGATGATTCCAGCCGAGCCATGATCGGTATGGCGATCAGCGGTGCTTGTGGAATGCTCAGGTACGCGTGGGTGTCCAGGGCGGTCGTGAAGCCGGCGTTGCGGTAGGAGAGATTGAAGGTGATGTCGTCACCGGGCGCAACGATAACGCTATCGGTCCAGCAAACGCTGTGGCAGTCCGGTGTCTGGGTCACGTTCTGCACGCGGAGTAGCGCCATGTCTTTGCTGGTGAGGTTCCAGAGCGCGGATCTCGTCGCGGTAGTGTCGGAGTGCCTGAAGGTGTCGTGATAGGCCTCACGAAAAGCGATGTAGCTCTCGTCGCCCGTGTTGTCGGCGGGCTTCACTATAGCGACATGATCCCGACGGATCGGGTCATAGCGGGTGTTGCAGAGGTTGGTGGCGCTCTCTCGCTGGACTATTTGCACGCCGTGGATCGGCAAGGTCTCGTAGCCGCAATATGAAAGTGTTGCATGGCTGTACTCCGAGGCTGCCCATTGCGATTGCCACGTGCCGATTGTGCCGGGGTTGTCGGTGGTCATTTTCCGCATCTCTGTCAGTTGGGGATTGGCACTGATGAAACTTGCGAGAGTCGCGACGTCCGCGCCGGTCGTTGGTGTGCTGAAGAAATAGATCATCGGCACCTGGCCTACGGGCGGCCGGTACTTGAGGAGGTAAGCGCGCGCAACGAGGCCGCCGAGGCTGTGGCATACGAAGATGACCTGGCGGTGGTTGGCCATGACGTTGTCGTTGTTGAGGTATTTGCGCAGGTGATCAGCGAGTTCGTCGATTGTGTAGGTGCGGCGTAGTTTGGGCGTGTCGAACTCGTGCACCCAAATGTCGACTCCGTCAAAGGTCTTGTCGTCACGAATCAGCGCGGGGAAGTACGCTCCAGTGGTCGGGTTCGTCCACGTTGACGTGCCGTCGCCGAAGACGCCGTGGATGAATACGATGACCCGGTCGGCGTGCGATTCCTTGCTGCCGCGAATGTAGCCGGGAAGTGCATGTGGCCGCGCATCGGCATGGCGTGGGTGCGCAGGGACCTCGGTGGTCATGCCAGTTGTGCACGCCGTGAGCACTCCCCAAGCCGCGACGAGCAGCGCCTTGTGAAATCGCATGGACCCTCCTTCTCTTCTACAGTGTACGCGGAGCGCGCAGTCATACCCCAACTTCGTATTAGCGACGCCGGCATTCTTGACGTGGTCGACGAAGCCGCAGGCGGAACGATCCACTGGTTAGCCATCGAGCCAGCATCGAAACGCGAGTATTGATTGGGGTGAGACTTTCACTCTTCGGTTTCGCTGCCGCGAATCCAAGGTCTGGCCCGATGATCTCGATGTTGCGGGAAAAACCGAAGGCCTGATCCGTTGCTTGCCCGAAAATCTATTTCGGCAGGAGCGGGCGAATGTCTGTTTTGTCGTATGCGCCGACCAGGTCCATGACCTTGCAGTTCAGCGCGACGGCCAAGCGCAGGATCGTCGTGAGGCTCGGTACCTTCAGGCCGTGCTCCAGGTTATTCAGATAGGTCAACGACATGCCCGCGACTTCGGCGAGTGCTTGCTGCGTCGATCCTCGCTTCGTCCGAACCTCGCGAAGCCGCGCGGCGAATAGTTCCGCCTCACGTTGAATGTTTGGCGACTTCACGCCCTGCACCTATTGCTTTTCAGAGCAAGTGAATGTACTCTATTGAGCATAATGACGAGGAGCACACACATGCTCGAAACCGACGTCATCGACCGCATCCGGCACATCTTCCTACACCCTCGGCCCCATGTCAGCATTTCGCAGGCTACGGCGCTTCTCGGATGGCCGCGTAGGCGGATGTCCGAGGCGATTGAGGCGGGGGAGGTCGAGCTGTGGACGACGCCGGTGGGGAAGTGGTTTCCGCGGGCGGAGATGATGGCGAAGGCGTTGGAGATTTGGCCGCTGCATGTCATCGAAGAGGCGCTCGGGGACGATGCGGACGGCATTCTGCCGCAGGCGATCCGGTGCGCGGAGTTGCGGGTGCGATTGCCGCGGCATCACATCGACATGCTCGAGTATCGCGCCGATCAGCAGGAGACGACGGTCAGCGGCGTTTTGGCGCGGGAGCTCGACGGCATCGCCAGTGCGCACATCGAGGAGTTGTCGGCGGCGCTGCCGGGATTCGCCGAGGCGATGGCCTAGCCGGGGTAACGATCCGCAGATGACGCAGATGTTCGCAGAGGAATCTAACTTTGCGAGGGTCGCGGCCAGGATTTTTCCACCCTCGGCCGGCTGCCCGCGCAAAACGAAAAACGCGGCCTCGCGGCCGCGTTTGGGATGTCGATTTTGGTGGAGCTGAACGGGATCGAACCGATGACCTCCTGAGTGCGATTCAGGCGCTCTCCCAACTGAGCTACAGCCCCACGATGTTGGAACTCCGCTGCTAACGGCGGCGTCCCGGAGGAGAATTCCGGGACGCGGAGTATAGCCGGTTTCGTGCGACACTTTGCGCATGCAAAAAATCTTCGTGGTGCTCCTGTTCGTTGCGGCGTCTGCTTTCGGGCAGACCTTTCCGGTGATGACGCAGTTGCCGACGGGAGCGGCGCCGCTGGCCTCGAGCGCGTCGACGAACTTCACGTTCGTCGTGGCCGGCGACAACCGGCCGGCCAGCAGCGGCGATCCGCTGACGGCGCCGCTGCTCGACATCGTCAAGCAGCTCGCCGCCACGCCGCCGGCGTTCGTGCTGTGGGGCGGCGACACCGTCTTCGGCAAGCAGGACATCGGCATCGATGCGCAGTACGCGCAGTTTCTGGCGGCCCTCAAGCCCGTCCCGGTGCCGGTGTTCAACGCGCCGGGGAATCACGAGATGGTCGTCCAGACGATGGTGGCGTGCGGGACGGCCAGCGATCCGTACAACGGCGAGCTGCCCGACTTCAGCGGCTCGATGATGGCCAGTTATACGCGATCAATGGCCCCGCTGTACGGCATGTTCCGCTACGGCAACGCCGCCTTCCTGGCCATCAATACGGATGACGTTCTCGACGTCACGCTGGCGAACGCGTGCGACTACAACGGCTACGTCGGCAAGGCGCAGCTCGCGGCGTTGCAGGCCACGCTCGCGCAGTTGAACGGCGACGCGACGGTGACGCACATCTTCTGTTTCATGCATCGCCCGATCAAGGACAAAGGCGGCTCGCAGATTGGCGCGGCGAAAGGCGACACGTCGCCGTATGCGACGCAGGTCCAGGCCTTCCGGAAGACGCTCGATGCTTCGAGCAATCCCAAGATCACCTTCGTCTTCGCGTCGCACGATCATCTGCTCTACGTCGATCCGACGCCGGCGAATGCGAACGGGCCGTTCACCGGCAGCGTTCCGAACAGCGGCAAGCCGACCTTCATCGTCACCGGCGGCGCGGGCGCGCCGCTGAGCGGGTGCAAGAACGGAAAGGGCGGCAAGCCCGGTTCGTACTTCCACTACACGACGGTGACGGTGAATGGATCGTCGGTGACGGTCAACGTGGTGCCGTTGTATGGGACGACGCCGTGTGGGAGCGGGAGCTCTTAGCTATTAGCTCTTAGCTCTTAGGGTGTTGGCTGTCGGGTGTCGGGGGATCGGGCAGGCGAAGCGCGCATGACTGAAGCTTCGCGTTTCAATCACCTGTCACGCGATGACGCGCGAAACCCCCGCCGGGCGAGACGCCGCGGCGGATGCAGGCGAGACGCCCGCACTACGCTTCCCCGACACCCGACACCCGACACCCAAAGAGCCAAGAGCTAACAGCTAAGAGCTGACTTGGCCTCCATCCTGCTATCGCTCGGCTCGTTATGCGATGGACACCTGGCGGTAGCAGCAGCGACATTGAGGACCGGCGCGGATCGAGCGGCGGAGGATTTGGCGGATTCGGGATCGGCGGGGCGCCGATCGGATGCGGAGGGGCGATCATCCTGCTCGTCCTCAGTCTTCTCTTCCACAAAAACTTTTTCGCGCTTCTCGGATCGGGCGACAACGGCACGCAGGTGTCGCAACCGGCGGCGGGCTCGCAGCCGGTGCAGCAGACGCCCGAGGAGGCGAAGGAAGTCGAGTTCGTCAAGTTCGTGCTCAACGATGCCCAGAAGACGTGGGAGTCGATCGTGCCGCAGCAGACGAACGCGACCTACCGCCACGCCACGCTCGTGCTCTTCCGCGATTCCACGCAGTCGTCGTGCGGCTCCGCGCAGGCGGCGTCGGGACCGTTTTATTGTCCCGAGGATGAGAAGGTCTACATCGATCTCGCGTTTTACGACGAGTTGAAACAGCGCTTCGGTGCCTCGGGTGACTTCGCGCAGGCGTACGTGCTCGCGCACGAGATCGGGCATCACGTGCAGAAGGTCATCGGCATCGAGGAGAAGGTCCACCAGGCGATGGAGAACGATCCGCGGCGCGCCAAGCAGTACTCAGTGCGATTGGAACTGCAGGCCGATTGCTTCGCCGGTATCTGGGCGCATTCGACAAAGGAGCGCAACCTGCTGGAGGCGGGCGACGTCGAGGAAGGGCTGAATGCCGCGGCCGCCGTCGGCGACGACCGGTTGCAGCGGATGTCGGGACGCCGCGTCAATCCCGATTCGTTCACGCACGGCTCGTCGGAGGAGCGCTCGGCGTGGTTCAAGCGTGGATTCGATGCCGGCCGCATCAGCGACTGCGATACATTCGCCTCAGGAGCGGTTCCATGAGCGGTGTGCGGCACAACGAGAAAGACGAGCGGTTCGAGAGCGATGCGGATGGCGGCGTCGCCTTCGTCGAATACATCATCGACGGCGACGAGATCACCTTCACGCATACCGAGGTACCGAAACAGGCGGAGGGGAAAGGGATTGCGGGGAAGCTTGTCGCGGACGCCGTCGCATACGCGCGCGGTAAGAATTTGCGCGTGATCCCGCAGTGCTCGTACGTGGCCGCGTGGCTGAAACGGCATCGCGAATACGACGACATCCTGCATCCGGAGTATCGCGAAGGCTAACGGTCGAGCATTTTTCTGCTACTCTCTGCAATTGCAGATAACGTGATGGGTGGGTGATGGAACTGCTGCAATTTGCCAGGAGCAGGCGGGGCGGGGAGCTGATCGGGATCGTCATCCTGGCGGCGGGCATTTTCCTTTCGCTCGCGCTCCTCACCTACCATCCCGACGACTCCTCCGCGTTCTACACCTCCACGAACAGCGTCGTTGCCAACTGGATCGGTTATTACGGCGCCACGATCGCGTGGCTTTTCGTCGGCTTTTTCGGCTTCGCCTCGCTCCTCTTTCCCGGCGCGCTGCTGGTCGTCGGCTGGAACCGCATCTGCGCGAAAGAGATCGAATACCTGCAGACGAAAGCGATCGGCTTCGTCATCGTAATCATCGCCGCGCCGCCGCTGTGCGATCTCGCATTCGGCAAAGTGTGGCTTCGCGGTGCGCTGATCCCCTGTGGCGGTTACCTCGGACAGGAGCTCAACCGCGCGGCGTCGTCGAATCTCAACAGCATCGGTGCGGCCATCGTCCTTGTCACGACGATGCTGGTCGGTCTGCTGCTGGCCACACGCATCAGCCTGGCCGCGATTTTCGTCGCGCTGCACCGCAAGCTGGTGAGCCTCGGGCGCGCCTTCTCGCTGCAGTGGGCGCGCTTCACCGAGCGGCGGCGCAAGGAGAAGATGAAGACGGCCATCGTGCGCAAGCATCTCGACGCGCCGGCGCTGCGGCTCGTGCCGAAGACAGACGACGCGCCGCTGCCGACGGCCGGCCCGATCGTGCGCGAAGTGCGCGGCGCGGGACGCTTCCAGATTCGCAAAGTGACGAAGGCCGATCTGCGCAAGGCCGCCGAGGAGTTGTCGAGGCAAGAGACGCCGGACCCGTTCGCGCTGTGGGCGGCGGCAAAGGCCGATACCGTCGAAGCGGCGGAGTTCTCGCGTCCCGTTGCCGTCGAGGATGACGGCGAATTCGAAGATCCGCTCTACCTCGACGATCCGCCGGCCGTTCGCGCGCCGCGTCCGAAGCCGCAGATGCCGCGGCCGGTGCAGCGCAAGCAGAAAGAGACGCCGGCGAAGCGTGAGACGAAACTGACGCACGATCTTCTGCCGCCGGTCGACCTGCTGACGATGGGTCCGAAGCAGGACGAGATCAACGACGACGTCCACAAGCGCTTCCTCGACATCGGCCATCTCATCGAAGAGCGCTGCCGCGAATTTTCCGTCGATGGCGAGGTCACCGCATATCACCCCGGACCCGTCGTGACGACGTTCGAGTTCAAGCCGTCCGCCGGCGTGAAGTACGCAAAGGTCGTGAACCTCGGCGACGATCTTGCGCTCGCGCTCAAGGCCGAATCGATCCGCATCGAACGCATCAGCGGATCGTCGACGGTCGGCATCGAGGTGCCGAACAAGCGCCGCGAGCTGATCACGCTGCGCGACATCATCGACACCGACGCCTTCACGCAGCAGTCGTCGCTCCTCACGCTCGCCCTCGGCAAGGACATTCACGGCGACGCGATCGTCACCGATCTCGCGCGCATGCCGCATCTGCTCGTGGCCGGCGCCACCGGCGCAGGCAAGTCGGTCGGCCTCAATTCGATGATCGTGTCGCTGCTCTACAAGGCGCTGCCGAAGCAACTGCGCATGCTGATGATCGATCCAAAGATGGTCGAGCTGAAGATGTACGAGGACATCCCGCACCTGCTCCATCCGATCGTGACCGACCCGAAGCTCGCTTCGAACGCGCTGATCTGGGCCGTGAACGAGATGGAGAATCGCTACCGCTCCCTGGCCGAATGCGGCGTGCGCAACATCGATCAGTACAACGCGCTGCTGAAGGACGTCGACGGCTACCGCCGCGCGATGAAGCTGCCCGAAGGGGAGCCGGTGAAGGTGCCGGAGCCGCTGGTCTACATCGTCATCATCATCGACGAGTTCGCCGACCTGATGATGGTGGCGTCGAAGGACGTGGAAGACTCGGTGACGCGCCTGGCGCAGAAAGCGCGCGCGGTCGGCATCCATCTGATCATCGCCACGCAGCGGCCGTCGGTCGACGTGATTACCGGCGTGATCAAGGCGAATTTTCCGTCGCGCATCAGCTACCAGGTGGCCTCGAAGATCGATTCGCGCACCATCCTCGACGCGCAGGGCGCCGAAAAGCTCCTCGGCAACGGCGACATGCTCTTCCTCCCGCCCGGCACCGCGCGCATCCGCCGCATCCACGGTGCATACGTGTCGGAGAAGGAGATCGTGAAGATCGTCGACTTCGTGAAGGCGAATCAGGGCGAGCCGCAATTCCTCGAGGAGATCACGAAGATCGAAGCGGAAAAGAGCGGCGCCGACGGCATCGAGTACCTCGACGATCCAAAGTACGACGACGCCGTGCGCGTAGTCCTCTCCACCGGCCAGGCCAGCGCCTCCTACCTCCAGCGTCGCCTCAAGCTCGGCTACTCCCGCGCCGCCCGCCTGGTCGAGATCATGGAAGCAAACGGAATCGTCGGCCCCTCGCAAGGCTCCAAGCCGCGCGAGATCCTGGTCCGCGCGGACGATTACCCACCAGCGAGCGGACAGAGCATCTAGCTCTCGTATACTCGGGGGCATGTCGCGGATAACGACCGATCCCGATGTGATGACTGGCCGTCCGTGCATTCGCGGTATGCGCGTCACTGTGGAAACGGTCGTCGGACTCGTCGCTTCCGGACACTCGAAGCGGGAGATCATGGATCTCTATCCGTATCTCGAGGCCGAGGACATCGACGAGGCTCTGGCGTATAGCGCCAGCGGCAATCAAGCCTGACGTTTTCACGCGGAGACGCGGAGGTCGCGGAGAAAAGCCGCTTCGCGTTCTCCCTCCGCGTCCTCCGCGCCTCCGCGTGAACCTGGTCTCCCTTTAGAATTCACGCCGATGGCGACTAGAGGACGCGGACGTCCACGGCGTGCCGAGGCGGATGCGGAGATTCTGGATGCGGCGCTGGCGATGCTGCGGGCGGGTGGATATCGCGAGCTGAGCCTGGACGAGGTGGCGCGGCGGGCGGGGACGGCGAAGTCGTCCATTTACCGGAGATGGGCGTCGAAAGCGGCGCTGGCGGCGGAAGTCGTGCGTCGCGAGGTTCCCGCTCCGGAAGGCGACTTCGTGGCCGCGTTTGAGGCGCTGCTAAATGGCGCGCTGGGCGGCGTAGTGGCGTCGCTGATCGGCGAGGCGCAGGAGAGCGCGGAAACGCGTTCCATCGTGCTCGAGTTGCTGGCGCCGTACCGCGCGGCGGGCGATGAGATGCTCGCGCCGATTCTTTTCCGCCGTCTATTAAACAATTAATCGCTCATAAGACACGCTCACTTTCCCTGCGCAAAATATTTCTCATGCGCGGGGTAGCACGCGCTGCGCTTTCGTCACGCTAGGAGAGAGGGCGCCCTCCCGAATAACCGCCCGGCGCGTCGCCGGGTCACTCGCCGGAGGGCATTATGCGTCGTGTCTCCAAAGCCGTAGCTGTCGCTTCACTTCTTATCGCGCTCACCACAACGAATATTTACGCGTTGCCGTCGAAAAGCGGAGCGCAGCCGACACTCGGATCGAAAATCGTCAAGATCATCCGGCAGATCATTGGGCTGGATTTGGGGGATATGTCATTGCCTCATCCATAAGCGATTATTAGGCCGTGTCGTGGGTTGTTCGCAGGCCTTCAACATAGTCGTGGACGGTGCGCACGCTGGCAACGGTGGCACCGTCCACGTCGATCGAATCGCGAAGACGAACGAGGGCAGCAATGGCACGATCGTCAAATCCCGCTACTGTGAACTCTTCAATGACGATTTGTGTGAGCGCGCGCGCCTCTGACTCATTGCCACGCTCGACGAGGACTTCGGCGATCCTGAGAGCGCAAAGTCCTGCTTCCGCGGTCAGACCGGCAGCACTGAAATCGCGGCGTGCTGCATATAAATGTGCCAAGCCTTTAGACACATGGCCTTTGCTGATAAGCACAAGACCCGCACCGCGCTCAGTGCGCGGAACCTCGGCTGTGTACCCAAGATCGGTGAACTTCGCGATCGCTTCAGAGAAGTGAATATTCGCATTAACGAAATCATCGAGATGTGTTGCACAGTAGCCGAGATTGTTGTGAACCCGTGCTTGTGATTCGACATCATCGGTTGCTATCGCGTCGTGGAGCACTTCGCGAAAAAGATTAAACGCTTCGGCATACCGCGTTGTGTCGTAAAGCACGCTGCCTTGGGCGATGCCGGCCTGTACGTGCCGGCGTAGGTCGCCGTGTTCACGAAAAACTTGTCGGCAATCTTGAAAAATGGACAGCGCTTCATCAAACCGTTCCGTCTGAAGGAAAATCATTCCTTTCACAAGCCGGATAACCGCTCGGTCATGTTCAAGAGCGGCAAACGGCGCCAGCGCCTCTTCGCCACGCTCGGCGGCTTCGAGTGCCTCGTCATAACGCGCGAGGTAGCGCAATGTGCTGGCGCGGTCTTTCCACGCCGTGCCGCGCAGTTGGGCCAGGACTACGCTCGGATACTGGCTCGGCGCCAGCGACTCCGCGATCGATGCGGAGAGATTCGCAATTGCCAGCGCTTCCCGCGGATTGCGGTGCAGGCGCCGGCGGACTTCCTCGCTCATCTGCTCCAATGCCGCGTTGTTGCGTAAATCGGGCATTTCGGCGAGGCGCGACCATTCGTCCGTTGGCGTGTCTCTCAAGTAGCGGGCGACTACGTCTGATGACTCATCGCGCTCGCGCTCGAGCCGTCCGGCGACGGACGTGAACTCGCGTTCGCGGCCGCGGCGGGCGGCGGGGTCGAACGGCACTACGTTCGCCGCAAAGCGCTGCCGGCAGGCGGAACATTCAGCGAGGTGCTCTACGTCGTCGGAGTGCGTCATTGATCTTTCCTTGCGCGCATCCCATTGAAGATTTCCTGCGCGCGGTGCAGGCACTTCCCCACCAGCTTCTGCATATATTTCGACGTCACACCCTGCTGCTCTGCGATTTCCTTGATCGAATAACCGTCGAGGTAGCGCAGGCGAAGGATCTGCGCCCAGCGCGGCGGCATGCGCTCCAGCACCTCGTCGAGGGCAATGCTGTCCGGCAGATCGAACAAAACGTTGCGCGACCTGGGATCGGGACGCTCCGCGGCGATATCCGTGTCGAGCTGCTCGATGTTGCGGCCGTGTTTGCGCCAGTAATAGCGGCTGGCGTTGCAGATGGCCCCGATCAGCCAGTGGTGCAGATCGCGGACTTCGCCGGCATGCCGCAGATACGAGAGAAAAACCTCGTGCGCCAACGCCTCGGCGTCGACGGTCGGAACCTGAAACTTCCGGACGGCCAGCGATACGAGCAAGCCGCAATTTTCTTCATAAATGCGGGCAAAAACATTCTCGTCCACGCTACACGGAAGCGGAAGCGGCCGCAGATCCTCCGGCGCATCATCCATCGCTTCAGGCGCCAGTGGAGGCATCTCGAATGCCGGTGGCGCGGGCTCGTCGGGTGGCTTCGTATTGTCAGGAATGCGGAGACGATAACACGCGCCAAAGCCGGCGAAAAGGCTTCGCGGCGAGCTCTGCGCTTTGCTTCGACGTGTGCAAAATATTTCTCAGCGACCGGGTAGCAAAACCCGCACTTTCATCACGCCTAGGAATGAGGGCGCCCTCCCGAAAAACACCGCACCGGCGTGTCGCCGGGCACATCCGGAGGGCTTATGCGTCGTGTATCCAAAGGTCTCGCTGCAGCATCGCTCATCGCTGTACTCACCGCTTCGAATCTCTATGCGCTGCCGTCAAAAAGCGGCGCGCAGCCGTCATTCGGTTCGAAGATCGTCAAGATCATCCGGCAGATCGTCGGGCTGGACGACTGGTCGTGGCCGAAGCCGTAAGGTCGAAACCGTGACTCAGCTCGCGAGAGTTTCTTCGACCGCGAGACTCTGCACCAGCGCGTGGACGGTGCGTACGGCTTCGGCCGTCGCACCGTCCGCGTCGAGCGATTGACGCAGACGGACGACGGCGTCGATGGCGCGTGCGTCGAGCGCGGCGGCTGTGAATTCGTCGAGCACTGTCGCCGCCAGATCTCGCGCTTCGTCCGTCTGTCCACGCTCCACCATTGCTTCAATGATGCGGAGCGCGCAAAGTCCGGCTTCTTCCGGCATCTGCAACTTCGAAAACGCAGTCCGTGCCTGGCGCAGACGTTCGCAGCCGAGGTCGAATTGTCCCTTGCCAATGAGGACTGCGCCGGCGCCGCGGCCCGTGCGCGCCAGCTCTGATGCGAAGCCGAGGTCGGTGAATTTCGCGATCGATTGTGAAAATTGAATATTCGCGTTCGTGTAGTCGTCGAGATTCACATAGCAATAGCCGAGGTTGTTGTGAAGACGCGCCTCGGTTTCGGCGTCGCCGCTGCTGACCGCGATATTGAGCAAATCGCGGAAGAGCGCTTCTGCTTCGGCGTAGCGTCCCTGGCGGCCGAGAAGATTTCCGTGAATGACGCCGGCCTGGAGGAAGCGCACGGAATCATTGACGTCGGCGAAGATCACGCTGGCGGCGTTGATCATCGTTTCGGCCTCGTCGAAATGGTCCATCTGCGCCAGGATCATGGCCTTGACGAACCAGATGATGGCGCGGTCGTGAACGGCGGCCGGAAAATCGTTGAGGCGCGACTCGGCGGTTTCGATGGCGTGGTAGGCCTCGTCCAGCCGGCCGAGGTAACGGAGCGCGTTGGCGCGGTCTCTAAGCGCAGTGGATCGGATCTGCGCGATGACCAGTGGCGGGTAGGTGTTGGAAATCGACTCGGCGATCGACGTCGCAAGGTTGGCGATGGCCAAGGCCTCGGCCGGATTTCGTTCCAGACGCTTGCGCACTTCGTCGCTGAGCTGCTCGAGCGCGGCGTTGTTGCGGAGCGCTTGCGATTCGGCCAGCCGCGGCCACTCACTTTGCGGCGTATCGCGCAACTGGCGCGCGACGACGTCCGCGCTTTCGCTCCGCTCGTTTTCCAGCCGCGCCGCCGCGGCGGCAAACTTCAGCGCACCTTCATGCCGCCGCGCGGAATCGGACGGAACCACGTTCCTGGCGAACCGCTGACGGCATGATGCGCAATCGGCGAGATGGCGCAGGTCGTCGGAATGCTTCATGTCTTCTTCCTCGCCGGAGCGGCGTTGTACATCTGCTCGGCCATGCGCAGGCATTTGGCCACGAGCTTCTGCGTGTATTTCGCGGTGACGCCGAGATAGTCGGCGATCTCGCGGATCGTGTATCCCTCGTAGTAGCGCATGCGTAGGATTTGGGCGTATCGCGCCGGAAGCGCTTCGAGCGCCTCGCGTACGGCGAGCTGAGACGGTAACAGATCGAAGATGTTGATGGAATCGGGATCGGGCCGCAGCATCGCCAGCTCCTGATCGAGTTGGTCGGTGCGGCGTCCGTTTTGCCGCCAGAAATAGCGGCAGGCGTGACAGATCGCGCCGATCAGCCATGGATGCAGTTGGCGGATTTCATTCTTGCGCTTCAGATACGACAGAAACACTTCGTGCGCGAGCGCTTCGGCGTCGACTTCCGGCACCTGAAACTTGCGTACGGCGATGGCCACGAGCAGGCTGAGATTGCCCTCGTACAACTCTCCGAACGCGAGGTCGTCGGCGTCGCGCGGTGCTGCGATCGGCGCCTGGATCTCCGAAGATGGATGGAATGCCGGACTCGCGAACACGCCCGAAGGATAGAGCGAAAGAACGCGATGTCAAAAGGAGAATGGCGAAGCGACGCGTATGCGCGACTGTTTCGCAAAAAGCGTCGCGCATGCGAGTCAGTTTCGCCGTTTCGTATGATGCGGCACGTGAATGATCCTCAATTCGTGATCGACCCGCGGCACTCCGGATTCGTCCGACTCAACCTTGCGGAGTTGTTCGGAAACGATCGCCGCGTGGTGCTGGAGATCGGATCGGGGAAGGGACGTTTTCTGATCGCCGCGGCGACGGCGCAACCCGATGTGAATTTCATCGGCATCGAGAAATCGCTCCACTACCACCGCGTGATCCGCGACCGGGTCGCCAAACGCGGGCTGACGAACATCCGGCTCATCAACCACGACGCGTTTCTCGTCCTCCGCGACATGCTGCCCGAGGCGTCGATCGACGAGATCCACATTTACTTTCCCGACCCATGGCCGCGCAAGCGCGAACAGAAGCGGCGCATCATCCGCGCCGAGGCGCTGATGGAGATGAAGCGGGTGCTGGTACCGGGCGGCAGCGGAATCTACGTGACGGATCATCACGACTACTACGAAGCCGCGGCGCCGGTGATCGAATCGATTTTTCGCGCCGAGCGCCGGATCCCGGCTCCCGACGATCCGCCGCGGACGAACTATGAGGCGAAGTTCCGGGAGGAGGGTCGGGAGATTTTCGAAGTTCGGTTCTGGCGATGAGAAAAAGGGGACGGGTTCACGCGGAGGCGCGGGGACGCGGAGAAATCGTCACCGCGTGAAACGTAACCCTTTGATTCTCGCGCGACAGTTACAATCGCGTTCGTGCGAATTCTCGGCGTTGACCCTGGCTCGGTGACTACCGGTTTTGGCGTGATCGAGCAGGTGAGGGGGCGGCTGGCGCTGATCGAGCAGGGGACGATCGGAACGATTCGCGGATCCGAGCTGGCGGACCGGCTTTGCCGGATTCATGACGAGCTGGCTGGCGTCATCAAACGCTGCACGCCGGACGCGGTCGCGGTCGAGTCGCCGTTCGGCGGACAGAACGTGAAGAGTCTCATTCAGCTTGCGCATGCGCGCGGCGTCATCCTCCTCGCGGCGCGATCGGCGAAGCTGGACGTCTTCGAATATTCGCCGCGCAGCGTCAAGAGCGCGGTGGTCGGATATGGCGCCGCGGAAAAGGAACAGGTGGCGAAGATGGTGCGCATGCTGTTGCCCGGATGCGGCAATCTGGTGATGTCGACCGACGCCTCCGACGCGCTGGCGGTCGCCATCTGCCACGCGCATACCGCCGGGACGGCCGAGAGGTTGCGGATCGCTCGATGAGCTCTTCGCTTCCTCAGGAAGAGACGGTCGAGGCGAACGCGCAGACGGGCATCCCGCGCGGACGTTTCCAGCGAACCTTCAGCGCGCTGCGGTATCGCGATTTCCGTCTGCTCTGGTTCGGCGCGTTCGCGTCGACGACCGGCACGTTCATGCAGACGCTGGCGCAGGGCTGGCTGGTCTACACGATGACCGGCTCCGCGCTGCTCCTCGGCGTGGACGGATTCCTCTCCACCGGTCCGATGCTGCTCTTCTCGCTCTTCGGCGGCGTCATCGCCGACCGGATGGAGCGCCGCAAGATCATGATGTTGTCGCAGGTGCTGCAGGGGAGTTTCGCGCTGATCCTGGCGGCGCTCATCTACTTCCACACGGTCAAGATCTGGCACATCTTCATCCTCTCGTTTCTGACGGGAAGCGCGCAGTCGATCAGCGGGCCGGCCTACGCGTCGCTGCTGCCGCTGCTGGTCAAGCGCGAAGACATGGCCAACGCCGTGGCCATGAACTCGATGCAATTCAACCTCGCGCGCGTGATCGGCCCGGCGCTGGGCGGCGTCGTGTTCGGACTTTGGGGCGCGACGGCGTGCTTCGGCATCAACGGCCTGTCGTTCGGTTTCGTGATCATCGCGCTGACGATGATCAAGATGCCGCCGCTGCAGGCCGGCGCGACCTCGGCGTCGATGATGGCGCAGATGAAAGAGGGCTTCGCCTTCGTGGCGTCGAAGCGGTCGTTACTCTTGCTGACCTTCCTCTCCTTCGCCGGCACGTTCCTCGGCATGCCCCTTTTCACGATGATGCCGGTCGTCGCGAAGAGCATTTTCAAACTGGGGCCGCAGGGTTTGTCGGTGCTCCAGGCCGACTACGGCATCGGCTCCGTCCTCGGCGCGCTCTTCGTCGCCGGCAGCAGCCACGCCGCGAAGAAGGGACGCCTCGCGCTGATGCTGCAGCTCGTTTTCGCGGCGACTCTGATCGCGTTCGGCATGTCGCGCCATCTCACCGCCAGTCTGGTCGTCGCCTTCATCGCCGGCGCTGCGATCGTCGGGGTGGTCTCGCTCTACAGCTCCCTCGTGCAGCTCTCGACCGGCGACGCCATGCGCGGCCGCGTGATGTCGATCTTCATGCTCGCCTTCCGCGGCGGAATGCCCCTCGGCAACCTGATGGCCGGCTTCGTCGCGCAGAGGTGGTCGATCAGCACCGCGCTCGAAGTGAACGGCATCGCGCTGGCGGTGGTGGCGCTGGCGTTCATCATCAAAGGCACGGACCTCGATGCGGGCCTGACGTAGAGTTACCATGAACTTGGATATCGAGACGGATGCCGACGGTTCTGAAGCAGGCGGGATATCGCTTCTTTTTTTATGCGAGCGACCGGGGCGAACCCCCTCACGTGCACGTTGAACGCGAGAATTCCATTGCAAAGATCTGGCTGAATCCCCTGCGGCTCGCGCGCAGCGGCGACTTCGGACGAGCAGAAATCCGAACGATCGAACAGATAGTTGCGGCGCATCGCGAAGAGTTCCTGGAGGCTTGGGATGACTTCTTCAATGACTGAGATTTCCGTTCCCGCGGCAACGAACGTGGCCGTGACGGACGATACGCTGACGGTTGACCTCAGCGACGGCCGCACGATCTCGGTGCCGCTGGCGTGGTATCCGCGCCTCGCCCACGGCACGCCGGAAGAGCGGGCGATATGGCGACTCATCGGCCGCGGCGAAGGGATTCATTGGCCGCAACTCGATGACGACGTCTCCGTCGAAGGCTTGATCACGGGAAAACCATCCTGTGAGAGCCAGGGATCGCTCGCAAGATGGATCGAGGCGAGGCGGTAGAAATCGTCGATCACGTCTCGCCATCGCACTGAAAAAGACGATATAGAATCCCGGCCCGCGTCATGCACCGCATGACGTCGCAAACCTGATGGCGAAAACCAAAGAACAAGCTTCTGCGACCCTCGATCCCGCCGCCGCGTGTGCGCCGGAATGGACCGACATCCTCAGGCAGATGATTCTCATCCGCCGCTTCGAGGAAGCCACCGAGCGCGAGTTCCGCAAGGGCAAGATCGGCGGATACCTGCACGTCTACAGCGGGCAGGAGGCGGTGGCCAGCGGCATCATCACGGCGCTGCAAAAGGGCGACATCCTCTTCACCGGCTATCGCGATCACGCGCACGCCATTGCGCTCGGATCGGAGCCGCGGCGCGTCATGGCCGAGCTGTTCGGAAAGGGCACCGGCATCTCCAAGGGCAAGGGCGGCTCGATGCATCTGTTCGACGTCGAGCATGGCTTTTACGGCGGCTACGGAATCGTCGGCGGCCATCTCACGCTCGCCGCCGGAGCGGCGTACGCGCAGCGCTATCGCGAGACGGACCACATCACCGTCTGCTACTTCGGCGACGGCGCCATGAACATCGGCTCGTTCCATGAGGCGATGAACATGGCCGGCTTGTGGGGCAAGTCGGGGATGTGTCCGATCCTCTTCATCATCGAGAACAACGGCTACGCGATGGGCACCTCGGTGGAACGCCATTCGGCGCTGACCGATCTTTCGCAGCGCGTGCGCGCGTACAACATCCCAACGGAAAAGGTGGATGGTCAGGACGTCTTCGCCGTCCGCGGCGTGGCCGATCGCGTCGTCCGTCAGATTCGCGACACCGGCAAGCCGTACTGCATCGAGGCGATCACATATCGCTTCTCCGGCCACGGCGCGGCGGACATCCTGCAGCCGTATCGAACGAAAGACGAAGTCGAACAGCATCGCCACCGCGATCCGATCGGCATCCTCCGCAACCGCCTCGGCGAGATCTGCGGACTTACCGATGACGATGTGAAAGAGATCGAGGATTGGGCGTCGAAGGAAGTCGCCGAAGCCGTGCAGTTCGCGGAAGAAAGTCCGCAGCCAGATCCGGAAGAGCTTTGGCGCGACATCGTGGCCGAACACGGTCCAACACGGGAGAACGAGTAGCACGATGTCCGAAAAAAGCTACCGCGACGCGATCCGCGACGCGATGATGGAAGAGATGGACCGCGACGCCAACGTCCTCATCATGGGCGAGGACATCGGCGTCTACGAAGGCACGTTCCGCATCACCGCGGGCATGCTGAAAAAGTACGGACCGAAGCGCGTCATCGACACGCCGATCGCCGAGGCGGGCATGGCCGGGACGGCAGTGGGGATGGCCATGCTCGGGTTGCGGCCGATCGTGGAGATGATGACGATGAACTTCGCCATCGTCGCCGCGGACCAGATCCTCAATCACGCCGCGAAAGTGCGTTACTTCTCCGGCGGCCAGGTCGACGTGCCGATGGTCATCCGCGGGCCGCAGGGTGCGGGCGTCCAGCTTTCCGCGCAACACTCGCAAACGTTCGAATCGTTCTACGCGCACTTCCCGGGAATCAAAGTGGTCGCTCCCGCGACGCCTGCCGATGCGAAGGGATTGCTGAAGACTTCGATCCGCGGCCGCGATCCGGTCATCTTTCTCGAAAGCGCCGCGCTGTACGGCATGAAGGGCGAAGTGCCGGACGACGCCGATTTCACCGTTCCATTCGGTGTCTCGCGCATCGCGCGCGAGGGGAGCGACGTCACCATCGTTTCGTACAGCCGCATGCTGCAGATGTCGTTGATCGCGGCGGAGAAACTGGCGGAAGAAGGAATCGAGTGCGAGGTCATCGACCTTCGCACGCTGCGGCCGCTCGATCTCGATCCTGCCTACGAGTCGGTGGCGAAAACGCATCGCTGTGTGGTCGTGCAGGAGCAGTGGAAGCCGTTCGGCGCGGCGGCGGAGATCGCGGCCAGCATCACCGAGAACGTTTTCGACGAGCTCGATGCGCCGGTCGCGCGCGTGACGGGCGAGGACGTGCCGATGCCGTATGCACGCAATCTCGAGCTGCTGGCCACGCCGCACGAGCAGCACGTCATCGCGGCGGTGAAGAAAGTGATGTACGCGTCATGAATTTATCCCGAGCGCAGCGAGGGATCTCCGGTAAGGCCGCGCGAAAGGAGCCTTCTGCGCCGTCGCACCGGAGATGCTTCGCTGCGCTCAGCATGGGGTTGAAACATGGCTGAGATCATCATGCCCAAGATGGGCGACGCGATGACCGAGGGGAAGGTCGTCCGTTGGTACAAAAAGGCCGGCGACGCCGTGAAGAAAGGCGAGCCGGTGCTGGAGATCGAGACCGACAAGGTCAACCTCGATCTCGAAGCCGAGCAGGATGGAACGCTCGGCGACGTGGCAGCCGAGGCCGGGAAGATGGTGGAAGTCGGCGGCGTGCTGGCCACGATCCTCGGCGCAGGCGAAAAGGCGGCGCCGAAAAAGGAAGCAGTGGCTCCGGCGGCTGCCGCCGAGGAAGCTCCGGCGCGGCGGGCCATCGATAAAAAAGATTCCATCAAACATTCGACCGGCGAGTACGGCGAGGCGATCGACATGAAAGCGCCCCGCGTCGATCGGACTTCGGCGCCATCGAGTGCCGCGCCTGCGAGCGGCGACAACGGACGCCGGCGCTCGTCGCCGCTGGCGCGCAAGATGGCGCGCGAGCTCGGCGTGAGCATCGAGCAGGTGCAGGGGAGCGGGCCGGGCGGACGGATCGTCGCCAACGACATCAAGAACTTCAAGCCGTCCGCGGCGGCGCCACAAAAGGTGAAGGCTCCGTCGCTGCCGCCGGTGCAGCAGCTCGAGACGAAAGAGATTCCGCTGTCGGCGATGCGGCGCACGATCGCCAAACGCCTGGCCGAGTCGACCGGACCGATCCCGCATTTCTATCTGACGGCCGAGTACGACGTCACCAATCTGCTGGCGCTTCGCGAGCAAATCAACGAGATCGCCGGCATCAAGACCAGCGTCAACGACTTCATCGTCCGCGCTGCCGCGCTCGCGCTTCGCCATTATCCGAACGTAAATGCGTCGTGGGGCGACGAAGCGATCACGCAACACGGCGAAATCCATATCGGCATCGCGGTCTCGACGCCGGAGGGCCTGATCACGCCCGTCGTCCGCAACGCCGATCAGAAAGCGGTCACCGACATCTCGAACGAAGTGCGCACGCTCGCCGACAAAGCGAAGAATCGCAAGCTCACTCCCAACGACTACCAGGGCTCGACCTTCACCATCTCCAACCTCGGCGCCTGGGGCATCGAGGAGTTCACCGCCATCATCAATCCGCCGAACGTGGCCATCCTGGCCATCGGCGCGGCGTCCGCGCAGCCGGTCGTCATCGATCGTCAGGTCGTCATCCGCGACCGGATGAAAGTGACCATGTCCTGCGATCACCGCGTGGTCGACGGCGCCCTCGGCGCGGAGTATCTGCGCACATTGCGCAGCTACATCGAGCAGCCGGTGCGCCTGATTCTGTAGTTCCGCTTGACTCGTTTGCGTAACAGGTCTACGTTGTAGCTCGCCCGCAGCAGTGCTTCAGCCCCGCGCATTCCGCAATATCCAGCCGGAAATCCTCAGCGCTACGGCTTCGTCCAACAACCGAGAAGGAGAGAGGTTTATGAGATCGATACGTGTTCTCGCAGCGACTGCTTTGTTCGCAATATCCGCCCTGCCACTATTCGCCGCCTGTCCGTTAACGCTCACCGTGACAAATTTTCCAGGTACCGGCACGCCGACTTTTCGCCTGTCATGGCCATCGGTACCGTCCGCGACGCAATACGAGATCCAGTCGTCGCCGGACGGTTTCGTGAATACGAAGACGCTGAAAGTCGTGGAAGCCGGGACGACCTCTGTGACCATCACGCAGAAAACGTCCGCACCGTTCACGGTCTATTCGTACCGGGTCATCGCATCGCATCCTTCCGATCCGTTCGACATGGCGTGCGTCGGGACAACGACGACGAGATTCGGGGCCTTCGCACTCGCGCCGCTGGTCCGGAAGACGGTCATCCCAGTTGCCGGCTCGACGCGCGGCCTGAATAACGCCGACTTCAAGACGTCGCTGCGCCTCGGGCCTGCGTCGTCGAGTCAGGGCGGCAAGATCATCTTTCATCCGGCCGGTCAGGCCGGGAGCGAGAACGATCCGTCGATCACCTACCGGCTGGAAAACGGCGGGATTGTCCAGTACGACGACATCGTCGCCGCGATCGGGCAAAGCGGCATCGGCTCGATCGACATCGTTTCGACCTTGCCTCCCGCGAGCAGCTATCCGCAGTTGGAGGAACTGCCGGTTGAAGTGCGCGTATTCAATCAGACACCGACACAGACCTTCGGCGGTTTCGAGTCGGCGGTGCAGGGAGCGGACGCCTTCCGTCCGGCTGACTGGTCGGTGCACGTGCCGTCGGCGCGCTTCCGCGTCAACATCGGCGTCCGCACGATCACCACGGCGCACGTCACCTTTTTCCACTTTTCAGCCACGAGGCCGCTGACGCAGAAGGTGCTCGACCTGCCGGGCGATTACGTCTTCATGCAGGCCGCCGATTCGTTTTTCGGAGAGCCGGTGCAGGAAGGCGACACGATCGTCATGCACTTCGATGGCAGCGACACGATCGCCGTTCCGTTCCACACCTTTACCGACAACTCCACCAACGATCCGTCGATCTTCAACATCGCATCGCCGACCCGTCCCTTCGTCCCCGACATCGACGTGGTGACGATCAGCGATTAGCGCGCAACACGGCAGGGCCGCCGGACCGGCGGCCCTGCATCGTTCGGGGCTGCTGCAATAACGGCGAAGCTGACCTGTTACACTGCGAGCACCCCGCCATGCCTACGAACGAGCTCGTCGGGATCCTCATCGCGATCATCGTGATCTGGATCATCCTGAAGCTGGCCAAGGTAGCGATCCGGCTGATCCTCTTCGTGATCGCCATCCTCCTCATCGCCGGGGCGCTTTACTACGTGTTCATGAGGTGAACCATTTGAGTGACAGGAAATACAGGCATCAGGGCTACCAGGACAGCGGCGGCTATTCGCAGAATACGAACCGCAGTCCGCGCCCGCAGACGCCGTACGAGCCACAAAATCAGCGCATCGAAGGCGCACCGCGCGGACGCACCGCCGGCGGCTTCGGGCCCGAAGTTTTCAAATGCAACGCGTGCGGCACGCAGCGCCTCGGGCTCGATCAGCCGACATCTGAAGAAACGTGCGTGAAGTGCGCCGCCGACCTCCACACCTGCGGCAACTGCCGCTCGTTCGACACGACAACGCTCTGGGAGTGCCGCGAGAGCATCCCGGCGCGCATCTCCGGCAAGCACGTCCGCAACGAATGCGCCTTCTTCCAGCCGAAGTTCGTCCGCGACCTGACCGCGGACAAAGCCCGCCAGCCGCAGACGCCCGACGACGCGCGCAAGGCGTTCGACGCGCTGTTCAAGAAGTAGGTGCGTAGCGCCAGCGGCCCGATGGCTGTACCGCCGCCGGCTCGGCGGCACGTTCCCGCGAACATTGCCAGCGAGCCGCTGGCGGTCCAGCCGACGAGCCGTCGGCGCTACGAGCGTCGACCTCGTTTATCCTTCGCCCGCCTTGCGACTCGCCATCAACGCCATCCTCGCCATTGTCTCCGGCGTCCTCTTCGCGTGCGCGTTTCCGAACGTCGCGGCGGGATGGTTGATCTTCATCGCGCTGCTGCCGTTGTTCGTCGCGCTGAGTCGCGCGCGCACGTGGCGCGGCGCGTTCGCGATCGGATGGCTTTCGCAGAGCGTGGCCTGGCTGATGATGGTTCCGTGGGTGATCCGCGTGATGTCGCACTACGGCGGACTGCCGTACATCACCGGCGTCCTGATCTTCATCGCCATGTGCGCGTACCTCGGCATGTACGGCGGACTGTTCGGCGTCCTCTTCCACCGCATCGCGCCGACGACCAGCTTTCGTAGATGGCTGCTGATTCCGCTGGCGTGGGCCGGGGTCGAGTACGCGCGGACGTATCTGATGAGCGGCTTTCCCTGGAACCTCATCGCCGCATCGATCATCGACTATGCGCCGCTCGTGCAGTTCGATCGCGTGGCCGGTCCGTACGCGCTCGGCGTCTTGATCCTGTTGCCGTCGACGCTGATCGCGTGGCTGATCGTGGCGCGGCCGAACGGTGTGCAGCGCCTCTTCGCCATCGCCGGCGTGGTCATCATCGTCTTCGTCTGGTGGTCCACCGGCTACATCGCGGCGAAGATGTTCGTCCGTCCGAACGGGACGCCGATGTCACGCGCGGCGCTGCTGCAGCCGAACATCTCGCAGGAGATGCGATGGGATAACGACAACCTGCTGCTGATTTTCCGCCGCATGATGAGCATGACCGAGGAGGCGGCGTCGCATGGGGTGCAGGTCGTGATCTGGCCGGAGTCGACGGTACCGCTTTCGTACGCGTCGACCGATTTTTACAAACAGGCCATCGAGTCGATCTCCGCGACACGCAACATCGACGTCATCCTCGGATCGGTCGCCGAGGATCCCGAGCAGCCGAACAAGATGTGGAATGCCGCGTTTCTGGTGAGCGGCGGAAAGACCATCGGCCACTACGACAAGATTCGGCTCGTGCCGTTCGGCGAATACGTGCCGCTGCGGCAGATGCTCTTCTTCGCGCACGCGCTCGTCCACGCAGTCGGCCAGTTCGAATTCGGGACGAAGGACACGCCGCTCGACGGCCGCTTCCGCTACGGCCCTGCCATCTGCTACGAGGTGGTCTTCCCGCAGATCCCGCGCGCGCAGGTCGTGCACGGCGCGAACGTCCTCGTCACCATCACCAACGACGCCTGGTACGACGGCACCTCGGCGCCGCGCCAGCATCTGAATCAGGCTCGCCTTCGCGCCGTCGAAACCGATCGTTATCTATTGCGAGCCGGCACGACCGGCATCTCCGCACTCGTCGATCCCGCCGGCCAAATCGTGCAGCAACTGGAGATGGGGAAGCAGGGCATCATCTTCGCCGAGTTTCAGCCGCGAACGTCGACGACGCCGTACGTGCGCTTCGGCGACTGGTTCGCGTGGCTGGCGATTGTGGCCGTGGTGGTGGGGATGGTTCGTCGAAGAAGTGGATTAGTAGATTAGTGATTCGTAGGTCAGGATTTTTTTTCTGATCTACTGATCACTAATCTACTAATCTACTAAGCACATGAAAGACGACACTCTCTCCAAAGTCTCCGACCTCAAAGATCGGCTGCAATCGGTCCGGAGCTATCTTTGACCTCGATTCCGCACGCAAGACGCTCGACGAGATCGAGCGCGAAATGTCCGCGCCTGGTTTCTGGGACAAGCCCGAGACCGCGCAGGAAGTCGGCCGCAAGCGCGCGCGCGTAGAAAAGCGCATCGCCTCGGGCGAAGAAATCCTCAACAAAGACAGTGAGCTCGACGTGCTGCTGGAACTGCAGCGCGAAGGGGAACCTGTCGACGCCGAAATCGACGAGGTAATGGCCCAGCTCGAGGCGGAGATCACCGCCATCGAGATGACCATGAAACTCTCCGGCGAGCACGACGAGCGCGACGTCATCCTGGCCATCCACCCCGGCGCCGGCGGCACCGAGTCGCAAGATTGGGCGGAGATGCTGCTGCGCATGTACCTCCGTTACGCCGAGCGCAAAGGGTGGGCGACGGAGATCGTCGACTATCAGGCCGGCGAGGATGCGGGCCTGAAGAGCGCCACGGTGATGGTGCGCGGCGACTACGCGTACGGGTACATGAAATCGGAGCACGGCGTGCATCGCCTCGTGCGGATCTCGCCATTCGACGCGGCCAAGCGGCGGCACACGTCGTTCGCGTCGGTCTACGTCTATCCCGACATCGACGAAGAGATCGAGATCGAGATCAACGACAAAGATCTGCGCGTCGATACGTATCGCTCCAGCGGCGCCGGCGGGCAGCACGTCAACGTCACCGACTCGGCCGTGCGCATCACGCATCTGCCCACCGGCATCGTCGTGACTTGTCAGAACGAACGCAGTCAGCACAAGAACCGCGATGTGGCCATGAAGCTGCTGCGCTCGAAGCTCTACCAGCTCGAGGTCGAAAAGCGGCAGGAGGATCAGGAGAAGCTGGAAGGCGAGAAGAAGGACATCGCTTTCGGCTCGCAGATCCGCTCGTACGTGATGCAGCCCTACCAGATGATCAAGGACCTCCGCACCGGCTACGAAGTCGGCGACGTGCAGCGCGTGATGGACGGCGATCTGGACGGATTTGTGGAAGCGTACCTGGCCGCGGGCGCGAGAAAGACGGCGGATTGATGGGTGAAGCAGGGAGATGAGGCAGGGAGATGAAGCAGGGACGAGGGACGAGGGAGCGCGGCTTCGCATCACTCTCTTTTCGCCCTTGCCGCCGAGTCGAACGGGCGTAGCGCACTACGCCTCGATGCTCATCCCTGAACTCGCCAAGCATGTCGAGCTGACAGCGATCGGCAGCCCCTCGTCCCTCGTCCCTCGTCGCTTATCCCTGTATTTCCTCGGCAACAACCCCCACCACGCCTGGGTCTACGAAGAAGCGATGCGCACGCCGGGCGTGATCGTCTTGCACGATCTCGTGCTGCACCACCTGATCGTGGAGATGACGCTGGCGCGCGGCGACGTCGATGGTTACATCGCGGCGCTGGAGGCGAATCACGGCGAAGCGGGGGCGGCGTGGGCGCGGGGACGGGCGGCGGGACTGCACAGCGAAATGGGCAACTTCCTGATGCCGGCTTCGGTCGAGGTCGCGAACCGTTCGCGCGCGGTGATCGTTCACAATCGGTATGCCGCGGATCGATTGCAGTCGTTCGGAGTTACGGCGCCGATTCATGTCGTGCCGCATCCGTTCGAGCCGCAGCCATCGGCGCGCGGGCGCCGCGCCGCGGTGCGCGCGCAGCACGGATTCGCGTCCGGCGATCGCGTGATCGGCCTCTTCGGATTTCTCACCTCGGCCAAACGCGCCGAGGTCGTGCTGGCCGCGTTCGCGGACGCGAGAAGTCGCGATGCAAAGCTCCGCCTTCTCATCGTTGGCGAGCCGGCACCGAATGTCGACGTCGATGCCCTTCGCGGAGACGGCATCACCTTCACCGGCTATGTTCCGGACGAAGAGTTTGCCGCGTACTTTGCCGCGGTCGACCGGCTGGTGAATCTGCGCTATCCGAGTGCCGGCGAAACATCGGGGACGCTGATCCGCGCCTTCGAGGCTGGCAAGCCGGTTGCGGTCAGCGACTACGCGCAATTCGCCGAGTTTCCGGATGACTGCGTGGTGAAGATTCCGTTCGGCGATCGCGAAGTGGCGACGCTGTCCGATTTCTTCGTGCGCGATCTCGCTGATCCTTCCGAGGCACAGGCGAAATGGTTGCGCGAAAACGCGTCGATGGATTTGACGGTTCGCGGTTATCTCGCTGCGCTGGATCACGCGAGTCGCGAATCACATGCCGCGATCACGCGCACGATTCCGCTCTTCCCGAAACTCGACGCGGCGCTGCGCGGCGATGCGATCCTCCTTCGCAACACCGGCGATTTCACGCTGCGCACGAGGAGTTACGGAGAACCGGGCTACCGCCTAATGATGCTGACGTTCGACGGCGACACCGTCATCGACGATCGCTGGGTCGAGCTTCCGTGCGATCTTCGTCCCGGCGATTCCACCGAATTGGCGCTGCCGAAAATGCGCGGAACGCTGCGGCTCTATCACGCCATCGAAGGCATTCCGATGGTCGCGCCGGAGCCGTTCGCGGAGCTGGAGATTGGAAAAACGAAATGTTGAATGTTGAATGTTCAATGTTGAATGTTGAATGGTTGTCCCGCTTCCCGACTGCCTCTCCATTCAACATTGAACATTCAACATTGAACATTCAACATTCGGTCTTCTCAGCCGAGGTCGCGTGTGCCAAGCGTTGACGAGGCCGCGCTCGCTCGCCTTCGGACGATCCTCGCCGAGCGTCCCGCCATCGAAATCGACGCTCCGAAACTGAAGCGCGCGGCGGTGCTGATCCCGATCGTTCCGAACGGCAGCGGCTGGAGCCTGCTCTTCTCGCGGCGGTCGGCGAACCTCGCCGCGCACAGCGGACAGATCGCCTTTCCGGGCGGCGGCGTCGAGACCGGCGAGGCACTCGAAACGGCCGCCGTTCGAGAGGCCCGCGAAGAGGTGGGCATCGCTTCCGAACGCATCGAATTGATCGGACGCCTCGACGATCTCGTCACCAACAGCGGTTTTCTCGTCGCGCCGTTCGTCGGCATCATCGACGAGCGCGTCGATTACGTGCTGCAGGCGAGCGAAGTGGAGGAAGTGTTCGAGGTTCCGATCGAGGCGCTACTCTCGCCGAGCCAACCCGAGGTCCGCTACGTCGCCTTTCGCGGCAAGAGCTATCCCGCGTATTTTTACCGCTACGAGCGGCACGAGATCTGGGGATTGACGGGACGAATCCTCAAGCACTTCCTCGATTTCGTCTGGCGAAGTGTGTGACGACGGTTGATCTTCGCAGTTGTCCCGAGCCTCACCAGCACAGACAAGAGTGTCTGTGCCACATTCATCCTGCTGTATTCGACTGAATGCCATTACCGGCAGAGCCGGTGTGGCACAGACACTCCTGTCTGTGCTTTGGCAAGGTGCAGCGCCTGACGTTCTTAACGCACGATTACTTCAGCGCCTTGTTGATGTAATCCACGAGTCCCTTCCCATCCGAACCGGCTTCGACGAAGGCGCCGTTCACGATGTACGTCGGCGTGGCGCGGACGTCGTTCGAGAAGGCAGTCCCGTCGCCGTTCATCAGCTCCAGGCGAAGCTCGGGTGACTGCACGTCGGCGTCGTATTTCTTCATGTCGAGATCGTGATCCGAGGCGAAGCCGCGGGCGAACTCGTCGATGGTGAAGGCGGAGAGCTTTTCCTGGTTCTCGTAGATCTGCTCCTTGTACTTCCAGAACAGATCGGGCTTCTGGTGCCACACCGCGCGGCCGGCGATCGCGGCGGCCAGCGCCCACGGATGGATCGTCACCAGCGGCGTGTCGTAGCGGATGTAGCGGACCTTATCGGGATGCGCTTCCAGGATCGGCTTCATCCATCCGGACGCGCGCTGGCAGGAGGGGCATTCGAAATCGGAGAACTCGATCACCGTCACGTCCGGCTTCGCGGCGCCGGTGGAAGGGGAAAGGCTGAGGAAGTGCTCGAACGCCTTCACACGCGAGGCGCGGTAGTCGGCGGTGATGGGAACGAAATGGCCGATGAAGAAGACCGAGCCAGCCGGATCGATTTCGCCTTCCAGCGGCAGCTTGCCGCCTTCGACGGTCTGATACAGCGTCGCGTGATACAGCCCTTCGCGCGTTTTCGTCTTGTCGATGACCGGATTGAACATCTCTTTCATGTACTGCATCGTGAAGCTCTTCAGCTTCTCTTCGAGCGTGCCGGTCTGGCCATCCAGAAACCATGGCGTTCCGAGGAAGAAGCCGCCCTCGGTCGAGGTAATGGCAACCCACTGACCTTCGCACGCGGAGCGTTTGCTGGCGATGCGGACGACGGCGCCGACCATGTCAGCGGGGAGGGAATGCTGCAGGGCCACGCGCGATTCTGTCGTCGGTTCCGAGCAGACCGGCAGCGCTTCCTTGATCAGCTTGTCTGCGCGCGCGCCGAGCGGCGGCGCCGGTTTCTCGTTCGTCTTTTCCGGTTCGTCAGCGAATGCGGCGGTTGCGAGGCACAGCGCGAGCACGGTGAAGGCAAGTCGTTTCATGCGCTGGCGAAACGGACGGGGCGGTGGGCGGATTCCAATCGGGACGGCATATCCTTCGCACCTCCAACGAACTATGAGCAAACAAAACAACGTGAATCCGAACTTCTACAAAGATGGCGGGCGCGAGCACACCGAGGGCGCCGACAAGGGCGACTCGTCACTCGAGGACAAAGGCGCGATGAGCAGATCGCGCGAGACGAAGGGGAAAGAAGGGCAGCCGAACTTCATCCCGGGTGAAGCGCCGGCCGGAGAGCCCGGCCGCAAGAAATGACGACGGTCGACGAAGAAACCGTGCGCGCGTTCGCGGTGTCCCGGCGCGCGCAGGCCATGCCGGCCTCGCCGATCCGCAAGCTGGCGCCGCTGGCCGAGCTGGCGAAATCGCGCGGCACGAAGGTCTATCACCTCAACATCGGCCAGCCCGACATCGAGACGCCCGCGTGCATGCTCGATCGCCTGAAACAGATCGACGACAAGGTTCTCGAATACTCGCCGTCCACCGGTACGCCCGCGTTCCTCGAGTCGCTGCAGCAGTACTACACGGAGCGCGTCGGCGTTCCGATCGAAACGCGCCAGATTCTCGCCACGACCGGCGGCAGCGAGGCCATCCTCTTCTCCTTCCTCGCTTGTGCGAATGAAGGCGACGACGTCCTCGTGCTCGAGCCGTTCTACGCGAACTACCGCGCCTTCGCCACGATGGCAGGGTTGAACATCGTCCCCGTCACGAGCCGCGGGCGCGACGGATTCCATTTGCCGACACGCCATGTGTTCGAAAACGCGCTGACGCCGCGCACGCGCATCGTCCTCGTCTGCAATCCGAACAATCCCACCGGCACCGTGTACACGCGCGCCGAACTGGAGATGCTGGCCGGTTTCTGCCGCGATCACGGACTCTTTCTCATCTCCGACGAGGTCTATCGCGAGTTCGTATACGACGGACGGAAAGCGGTCAGCGCGCTGGAGCTGAAGAACGCGGACGATTTCGTGATCGTGGTCGACAGTCTCTCCAAGCGCTACAGCGCCTGCGGCATCCGCCTCGGCGCGCTGGTCACACGCAATGGCGACGTTTACGACGCCTGTCTGCGCATGGCGCAGGGACGCCTTTCACCTCCCGGCCTGGCGCAGTTCATCGCCATCGGCGCGACGGGCCTCGGCGAGGAGTACACGCGCGCGATCGTCGATGAGTATCAGCATCGCCGCGACGTTCTCTACGAGGGGCTGCGCACAATTCCGGGCGTGGAGCTGGCGAAGCCGGAAGGGGCGTTCTACTGCGTCCCGAAGCTGCCGGTGCGCGACAGCGAGGATTTCGCGGTGTGGCTGCTGACGGAATTCGAGCACGACGGCGGCACGGTCATGATCGCCCCCGCCAGCGGCTTCTACGCCTCCGACCTCGGCAAGAGCGAAATCCGTATCGCGTACGTGCTGAAGGAAGAACATCTCCGCACGTCGATCGAGCTCCTGCGCATCGCGCTGGAGCGGTACCAGCGCCGCGATATGCCGGCGTGACGAATCGCGCGAATCTCCGTCGGCGGAGCCGGCGTAAGAACCGTAGCCCCTGGCTTTCAGCCGAATCGCGGAGAAGTCAGAGCGCGCTTTAGCGCGCGATAGAAAGCTTTCTTTCGCCCGTTAAAACGGGCTCCCGAATCATCGCCGCATTGAGGTCCCCCGGCTTAAAGCCGGGGGCTACGGTCCTTAGGCCGGCTTCGCCGACGGAGATCCGCGCAACAATTGAACATTCGGAACGTAGCAGCCACAATGCGGGGTGGTTGTCCAACATCCGCATTGAGGAGATCCAATGACCAGTCGCCGTCTGTTTGCTGTCGCCGTTCTCGCCATCGCCATCGCCGCCTCGGGCGCGAAGAAAACTCCGACCGCTCCGGGCACTTACAAGGAGTGGGGTCCCGACATCGACTCGATCGAGATCGTGAAGACGTTCAAGGCGTCGGACTATTCGAAAATCGTCGTCCAGCCGCTCGATACATCGTCGACTCCGAAAGCCGAGGAGGCCGACATGGTGGAGCGGGTCGCGAAAGTGGCCGCGAGCGCGACGGAGCCGTTTCTGATCGGGGTGAAGAAGGGTTTCCCTGATGCGTCCATCGCGAAGAGCGCGAGCGCGGCGGGCACACTGATCGTGCGCGGCAAGGTCACGGTGCTCGATCCCGGTTCGCGCGCGAAGCGCATGTGGGTTGGCTACGGCGCAGGCGCGGCGCGCACCGCCATCGACGGCGAGATCGTCGACGCGAAGTCGGGCGAGGTGCTGATCCGTTTCACGCAGGAGCGCCGTTCGGGCATCGAGAAATTCGGACGCGGCAGCAGTTACGAAGAGATCATGAACCGCAACCTGACCGCGATTGGCGAGGATGCGGCGAACATCATCAAATCGTTCTGAACTAGTGGATCAGTAGATCAGTGGATCAGTAGATCAGGGATTGTTTGATCTGGCGATTGCGGACCACTGATTGTTGGAAGCAGCTGCCGCGCACTGCTGATCGCCAGCCACAGATCCCGCTCCTACCCCTGATCTACTGATCCACTGATCACTGATCTACTGCCTCACGGCCAGCGGATCACGGTATCCGGCAGCCGCGTACGTCCGCCTTTTCCGTCGATGATCTCGACCTGCACGTCCGTCCACTGCGGGACGCCGCGCGGGCGTTTCGGGAAGGTGGTGGTGAAGCCGGCCTCGCGGACGTGCGCATACCAGGGGAACTTCATCTTCACGTCGATCCGGCTGGCGGGCGAGGTGTGGAAGCGGTACATGCCGTTGTGAAGTAATACATCGACAGACGAGATGCCGTTTGGCGAGAGCGCCCAGCCTTTGACGGTGAGCGGTCCGTTGATCGTCTCCTCCGCGTGCGGCGTATCGACGACGCCGAACGAGTGGCCCACGTACGTGGCATCGCCGCGCAACGCGCGCTGGAGCTCCTGATCGTCCGTGTAGCTGGCGCCGTCGCGATGATCGGGCGGACGGAGCTCGCGCCAGTTGGGGACGTTTTGCGCCACGGCAAAAAGATAGTCGCCGCCGCCGCGATGATCGAAGCGGCGGATGAAGCCGATGCGGCCGAGTCCCATCTCCTTCGCCAGCCAGGTGTGCGTCGGCTGGCTGGCGCCGCGGAGCCAGTCGTCGTGCACGAGCAGGAAGTGGCAATCGTTTGTTGCCAACAGCGGCAGGAACGCATCGGGGATCGTCGTCTGCCGCGCCATCTCCGCGATTTTCGCGTGCAGCGGCGGTTCGAAGCCGGACGTGCCGTTCATGATCGGCTTGTGATGAATGGTCGCGCCGAATTGATACAAAAACTGCGCGATCCCCTCGGACAGCGGAAACTCGAGCGTGCCGCCGCCGATGTTGGTGTCGCGCATCCAGACGTACGCGGGATCGGTGACGTTGAGCGCGTGCTCCCAGCGGATGACGGGCATGACGTCGTGAATCGAAAGCGCGATCAGCAGCGCTGCAACGCCGATGCGTCCGATCTTCGTCCGGCGCGCGTCGATCCACGCCGCCGCGCCGCACGCGCTCGCGCCGGCCAGGCCCACGTACGCATCGGTCGCCCATCGCGCCGGCACGCGCATGCTGCGGAACATCGCCAATCGTTCGTAGAGAAAGGTGTGGACGAACGCGTGCAGGCCGAGCGAGCCGAGAACGCCGAGGACGATCCAGAGCAGAAGGACCCACAACTCCATCGGGACGCGCGAGCGCGCCGCCGCCGTTCGCAGCGATTGCAGCGATCCGCCCGAGAATCCTTTCGGCAGTTGCAGCGAAAGCCGCGCGACGATGGCGATGACGAGAAAAACCGCCGGCAAGTCGGAGCTGCGAATGCTGACGAGGGTGTGGTGGAAGAGGACCCATCGGAATCGCTCGCCGGATGCGGCGCCGAGGTATGTGGCTGCGGCCATGGCCACGATGACGGCATCGAGCGAATGGAGCAGCCATCGCGGAACCGGCCGCGCATCGACCGCCACCGGCAATTTGCGGCGATCCATCAGGAACGCGCTGGCGGCGAGGAACAGCATCATCAGCCCGGGGAAGAGGACTTTTTCGCCTTGCACATTCTTCGGATCGGTGACTTCGCCGTACGCGCGGCTGCGTCCACTCGCGGAGAGCCAGTCGGTCCAGTTCGCCGAGCCCACCATCGCGGCGTTGCGGTCGCGCACCATGCCGTACATCTCCGAAACGTGTTTGTACGGCAGGAGCACCGGAACCATCAGCGCGACGGCGATCAGCGTCGCCAGCGCGGCGCCGATGAGCGTCCGCCATTTGAAACGGGTCGACAGCAATGCCAGCAGTGCGATCGATAAGACGATCGCGCTCGTTCCGAAGAGAAACTGATGGATGTTCGTCAGGCCGTTCATCAGCACGCAGATCGCCAGCAGAATCGCGTTGCGCGTCGTCGGCCGACGCCAGTAATGCAGCAACGCGGCGAGCATCATCGGCATCCAACCGCCCCACACGAACTGGATGTGCGCGAGATGATCGATGCGGAAGTTGACGAAGGAGTAAAGGATTCCGGCCACGAGTCCGCCCGCGGTCGACCGCGTCAGCACGCGCCCGAGGACGAACGCACCGTAGCCGCAGAAGGCGAAGCCGAGCAGAAAGGCGATGTTGTAAACCGCCAGCGGCGTGAAGCCGAAAAAGTAAAACGGCAGCGCCACGAGCGCGATGCCGAAGAGATTCTCGCTGTACGCGAGCGTTTCTTTGGCGGGATAGAAGATGTTGGCGTCGAAGATGTGCGCCGGCGCGCTCGTGATGCTGTAGAGATCCCAGTCGAGAATCCACGTGTTGAGCAGCGGCTCGCCGAGGTCGGAGGTGGCGGTGTCGAGGCGGATGGCGAGCGGCCAGGTGAGGACGATGGTGAAGAGCAGGAAGAAACCGAAGGCGCCAGCTTCGCGCAGGAGGCGGATTCCGAGCGGATGCGCATCGTCGACGCGATAGCCGAAAGACTCGGACATCATTCGATCGAGAGAGTAGCAGGTCGGATGTAGCACAGCACCCTCTCTGTGCTCTTTGATATCTTCGCCGCATGATGAACAAAGTCGTCGCCTCGGCGGACGAGGCGGTTCGCGATGTGGCCGATGGTTCGACGCTCGTCGTCGGCGGCTTCGGCCTCTGCGGCATCCCCGAAAATCTGATCAACGCGCTCGTGAAACGCGGCGTGAAAGGCTTGACCTGCGTCTCCAACAATGCCGGCGTCGATGACTGGGGCCTCGGGCTGCTCCTGCAGACGAAGCAGATCCGCAAGATGGTGTCGTCGTACGTCGGCGAGAACGGCGAGTTCGAACGGCAATACCTGGCGAAGGAGTTGGAAGTCGAGTTCGTCCCGCAAGGCACGCTGGCCGAGCGCATGCGCGCCGGCGGCGCCGGCATCCCGGCATTTTTCACGCCCGCGGGCTACGGAACGATCGTGGCCGAGGGGAAGGAGACGCGCGAATTCGACGGCCGGATGTATGTGATGGAGCGCGGCATCGTCGGCGACTTTTCACTCGTCGCCGCGCAGAAAGCCGACCGTTTTGGCAATCTTCAGTATCGCAAGACCGCGCGAAACTTCAATCCGATGGCCGCGACCGCGGGAAAAATCTGCATCGCCGAAGTCGAGGAGCTCGTCGAACCGGGCGAGCTCGATCCCGACTGCATCCACACGCCGGGGATTTTCGTGCACAGAGTGGTCGTGGCGAAGCGTGAGAAGAGAATCGAGCAAAGAACGGTGACCAAGTAATGCTGACTCGCGATCAAATCGTCCGACGTGCAGCGCAGGAACTCCGCGACGGCTTCTATGTGAACTTGGGGATTGGGATGCCGACGTTAGTGGCCAACAACATCCCTCCCGGCATGGAAGTGATCCTTCAATCCGAAAACGGCATTCTCGGGCTGGGTCCGTTTCCGGCCGACGCCGACGTCGATCCCGATCTCATCAATGCGGGCAAGCAGACGGTGACCGTGCTTCCGGGTGCTTCGTTTTTCTCGAGCGCGGATTCGTTCGGGATGATTCGCGGCGGGAAGGTCGATCTCTCCATCCTCGGGGCGATGCAGGTTTCGGCACAGGGCGACATCGCCAACTGGATGGTGCCGGGCGCGATGGTGAAGGGGATGGGCGGGGCGATGGACCTCGTGGCCAGCGCGAAGCGGTTGATCGTGACGATGGAGCACGTCACGAAAAAAGGCGGGAAGAAGATTCTGAATGCGTGCGACCTGCCGCTGACCGGCGTGAAGTGCGTGGACCGCATCATCACCGACTACTGCGTGCTCGATGTCACCGAGAACGGGTTGAAGCTGATCGAACTCGCGCCGGGAGTGTCAGTCGATGAGGTTCAGGCGATGACGGAGCCGCGGCTGATCGTCGCGGACGACGTCAAGGAGATCAGCGTCTGAATCGCTGGCTCGGGATCGCAGCCGCCGTCGCCATCGCGGCCGGAGCGTTCGAGCCGTTTTACTTTCGCATCTTCGTGGCCGACCGCGCCGCGCTCGCCGCGCGCGAAGTTGCGCTGCCGTATCAGAAGCTGCCGGGATCGCGCGCGTTGATTCTGCAGGTTCGCGCGCTGACGAAACCGGGCGACGTCATCGCCATCGCCGCGCCGTTTCCAAAATGGGATCAGGGTTACGCGTATCTCTACACGCGCGCGCTCTACCCGCTGACGGGACGCGAGGTGGTCCCGTTGCTCGACGATCACGATCGTCCGCGCGCGGACGACCTCGCGCGCGCGAACGTGATCGCCGCGTACCGATGCGAGCCGCGCGTTCCCGGATTCGCAATCGTCTGGCGCGGCCGCGACGGGATGCTTTTGCGGAGAACGCCATGATCGCGGAGGCGTGCTTCCTCGTCCTCGCGCTGGCAATCGGTCTCCCTCTCACCCTCCGCCTCTCCGCGCCTCCGCGTGAACCCGTTCCTCGGGCGGGGGAAGGGCTCCTGATCGGCATCGCGATCTGCGCCGCAACGCTGACGCTACTTCCGTGGTCGCGGTGGATCGTGATTCCCGCAGTCCTGCTCATTGCCGCAATCGCGTGGTTTACACGTGCCGCCGAGCCGGCGGCGGTCCAGCCGGCGGGCCGCCGGCGCTACGACGTACTCGTCGTGCTGGCTCTCCTCCTCGGCTATGCGATTTACGCCACGCTCGCGCCGCCGCCGGAGTACGACTACCTCACCAACTGGGGTTTCAAGGCGAAGGCGTTTTTCGAAGTGCGCGGGATCGACTGGCAGCTCCTCGGGCGCAATATCGACCGCAACGTTCATCCCGACTATCCGCTGCTGCTCCCGCTGACGTACGACTTCATCGCCGTCCTTCGCAACGGTTGGAACGATGCGCACCTCGGCATCGTGCACGTCGCCTTCGCCGCCGCGTTGCTGCTGGTGATTCATGAAACCGCGTGGGACGACACGCGTTCACGCATCGCTGCGATTTTCATCGCCATCGCGCTCATCCCGTTCGCCGCCACGCCGTGGATCGGATTAGCCGAAGGGCCATTCATCGCCTACGCGACCGCGGCGTTGCTGCTGATCCGTCGCGGCGATCTCACCCTCGGTGCCATCCTCCTCGGCCTCGCTGCGTCGACGAAAAACGAAGGTCTGACCCTCATCGCCGCCGTCGCGATCGGACTTTTTTGCGCGGGACGAAAGCGCGACGTCGTGCGGCTTTGGCCCGCGGTGCTGATTCCGCTGCCGTGGCTGATCGCGCGATCGCTGCACCATTTGCCGACGGATATTGCCGCCGGCGGAGTCGTCGCACGCGTCGTCGAACACGCGCTTCATCCCGCTCCGTTACTGGCCGCGCTGTCATCCGTCTCGCTCGGCAAGCCGTTGTACTGGATCGCGCTGGCGATTGGAATCGCCATCGCGTCGCGCGCGCTCGTCACGCGCGAACGCTTCATCCTCGTCGCGCTCTTCTTGCAGTTCGCCTGCTACCTCGGCGCGTATCTGGCCACGCCGTTTGACGTCGCGTGGCACGTGACCTGGTCGTGGGAACGCCTGGTCGCGCATCTCACGCCGGCGCTGACGTACGCCGTGCTGATTTCGCTCATCGCGACGCGCGGCGCTTCACGGAGGGAGGCACAATCGTGACGTGCACGGTCTTGCCGCCATTGCGCGGAAGAGTCAGCGTCGTGGCGCGAACGCCAGCCACGAGCGACGGCACGGTCAGCTGATACGTTCCGTTGCCATTCGTCGGATCGGAGGCGTAGATGTCGACGGTCTGGCCGCTCGACACCGCGTAGACGATGCACGGAAGCGTGGACTGGTATCCGGCGACGGAACCGGCGGACCAGAAAACGATCCCGAGCGTCGAGCCGTTGCGCACGGCGGATGCGGTGGCGTTGTTCGCGACGATCGCCGGCGCGATCCAGCTGCTCATCGCTGACGACGTCGTATCCGGCACGATCGCGTAGGCGGCATCCGCATTCACAGGGGCAATGCCGTGATCCAGCCAGATGGTCAGAAACGTGGCGGACTTGGGGGTGGTGTCTTCGCTAGCGCCGAGGGATTGCCAGGTTCCGCTGCGCAATTCGCGCGTGACGTTGAGCGCAGCATTCTGCGGATAGAGGTAATAGCCGACGTTCTCGCACCACAGCCAATTCGTCCCACTGAGCAGCGGCGATGAGGCATTGACAAGCGGCCATTGCTGCACGATGGTCTCGACGCGATTGGACGCCGGGAGCGTGATGCCGTTCGTCAGGAAGACGATCGAATCATCGAAGAAGAACCACGATTTCCTGGCAGTGAGCGAAGACCCGACCGGCTGAAGGTCCATCGCCGAGACGCCATTGCGGCCGTCGGTAGCGCCGCCGGCGAAGCTGCGCGTGCCGACTCCGTAGACGTTGTTCGCGGTGTCAGCTTTCTGTTCGACGGTGATGCCGGGAAGCCGCGTCCAGTCGTAGGCGGGCCAGATCTCGCGGCCGAAGAATTCGCTTCCGTCGAGCGTGAGATAGAAGCGGCCGTCGGATTGGCGCGAACCGCGTGAGTTCTCGCCGTTCGTGTTCTCGCCCGACTTCGTGCGCGACGAGAACATCTTGACCGAGGCGAACCAGCCCGGCCTGCGGTGGACGGTGTAATCCGATGTCCAGTAATGCTGATGGCCGGATGGCCACGCCGAGTTTGACGTGGCCTGCGTCGCAATCGCGGCCAGTTCCGGCGTCAGGCTCCACTGCCACGACTGGAGCATCTTCGCGGCAGCCGCGCGGATTTCGTTCTGACGCGGCGATTCGAATTGCGACGATTGCAGCAATGCGGCGATGCCGTTGTAGCCGGTCGTCGTCGGGCGCGCCACCTCGCGGCCGATCGCAGAGACGTCGAAGAAATTGCCGTAGAGCGACCACGCCACGCCGTCGGCCATGTAGCCGGCGAAGGCGTTGAGGGCCGCGTCGGGCAGCGCGTAGTCCGTGCCGCGAGTCAGGAGCGCGTATCGCGAGACGTCGTTCGCGAACGAACCTCCGTAGCCGCCCGTGTAGAGCTGCGCACCGTGCTGATGAAACGAGCTGTCGCTCTGGATGCCATCGCCGTTCGTCGTCGTGCAGACGCTGGCCATTGCATCGCGCACCGTGGCCAGCATCGCCGGGTCATCTTTCAGTACGCCGAGGCACAGATGCGTGAACGACGACCAGACCAGGTTTTCGCCGGTCGGCGTTGGGCCGACCAGGCCTTTGGCGAAGGCGTTCGACCCGATGTGCCACGAGAGTGTCGTCAGGCAGTCGTTCATGACCTTGTCGCTGACGTCGCCGCGCATCAGCACCAGCGTGGGACCGAGATCGAGCGGAACGCCGAGGGTCCAGAACCACCAGTTGCCGTTGGGGATCGTGGCCACGCCGTAGTACGTCGGCACCCATGCGAGCGCCGCCTCGATCTGGATGCGCAGTTGTGGATCGCCGTAAAACGGCTGACCGGGCGTGCGGTACGCCTTGGCCATCGTGAACAGGCGCTGCGTGTGCGCCCAGGGCGACCAGCCGCCGTCGGGGACGTCTTTGTAGTCGATGTCGCTGAAGCTGCCGTTGGCGAGCAACAGTCCGGGCGCGGTGGCGGCGCGGGCCTGCGACGCGAGGGCGTCGAGCGCGGACTGCATGCGCGGCGAGGTGCGGTCGGCGCCTGCGGCCGAGTAGTAATCATTGATGTTCTTCGCGATCGCGTCACTCGATGGCGAGGCGTGGAGCGAGGAGACGAATAGCAGTCCGGCGACGACAGAGAGGATCGATTTCACTCGATGGGAAAAGGCGCGGGGGCTGTCGTCCTATTTCCAAATAACTACGGTGCAGACATATCCGACTCGTTCGTGATGTCGAGTTTCTCGAACTGCGCGCCGAGCGCTTTGATCCCCATCCAGACCTCGGTCAGCAGCACGGCCACGGCCGGCATCGTTGCGACAGCCACGAACGCCGGATTGCCGGCGAAGAATTTGAACGCGAGCCAGATCGACGGCAGGAAGACGATCGCGGCCGGGATGAGCGCCACCGCCAGCACGATCAGGTTGCCTGCCAGCGTGACGATGCGCTGGCCCATCGCCACGAATCCGCGCGGCTCGTCTTTGCTGCGCATCGCCCACGCCGGAAAGAGGACGGGAATGGAGTTGCGGATCACGAGCTGCACGGCGCAGATGGGAATCGTGAGCAGCAGGACCGCGACGATGAACTGCGGCGTGGCGATGAACTTCGTGAGCTTGTTGGCGTTGCCCAGGCCCATCATGATCGAGGCCGAGGTGGCGAAGAGCATCTCCAGAATCGAGATCACGAGCAGCGGCGAGGCGATTTCGGCGGCGATGAGACGCTCGCCGGTGATCGGATAACTCTTCAGCACTTCCAGCCGCGGCATGTCGAGGCGGAGATCGTTCGAGAAAACGTTCGGCCCCATGAGCGGGAAAAAGCAGGACATGAACATGAGCATGGAGCCGATCGCGGTGTAGGCCGTCGTCTCTCGCGACCAGAGAGCGACGCCGAGCATGAACGCCAATACCGCCGCGAAGACGACTACCCAGGCGATGGAGTTGCGCACCAGCGCGATCATGTTTTTCCAGACCACCGCCGTCTCGATCGGCCCCGTCTCGCCGAGTTTGAACGGCGCCGGCGCACGGCGGAACATGACGAACGTTCCCGCCCGCTGCCCCTGCACGCGCTGCTGACGGTTGGCCTTTTTCTGCGACGCGGCGATCGATGCTTCTTCAAATGAGACGTTGAGTCCCGCCGCCACGAAGAAGAAACCGACGCCGAGCGCGAGGACGATCGGAACGGAGATCGCCAGCATCGCGAACGATGGCGGGATCGCCGCGGATGCGATCAGGCGCGGGATGAAGAGGATCGTTCGAATGAGCGGCTTGTGAAACGGCACGCTCAACGCGTTCATGACCTGCGGCGCATTCTTCAGCGTTCTGAAATTGATGGTGCTCAATTCGGACTTCGCGATCCAGACCAGGCCTGCCACGATGGCGGCGACGCCGGCCAGGCGCGCGAGAAATCCGACGTGCATCAGCCGCAGCCGCGCTCGTCCAAGGGAGACGAGTGTGAAGTAGACGCCGAGGACGGAAATCGCAGACCACACGCCGATGAACAGACCGTTCCGCCACCAGCCGAGCACCGTCATGATCAGCGCGCTGAAAAGCGCCTGCGGCTGCGCGCGCACGATCTTGTAAAGCAGGATGTCGCGGCGCCGCAGCGGGGCAGGGAAGAGGAACGCGATCTCGGTCTCGGTGAATTCGAGTCCGCCCGAATCGGCCGGCAGCGCCCACGCGGTGATCATCAGCAGTAGCAGGACGACGGCCGCGCAGTCGGCGACGACTGGACTGACCGACAGCGTTTTCATGATGATCAGTTTGGGGTTGCTGCTGCTGTTGTGCGCGGCCATCGAGCGCCGGAAAATGAAGAACCAGAAATACGCGGCGCCGGCGATGGCGCCGATCAGGTAGCGCGGCTCGCGCAGCCGCCGCAGGCGTTGGATGGTGCGGTTCTTCAGCGTGAGGAACGCAACCGTCAGAAAAGTTCCGATCACGCCTGCGTCGGCTCCTCGGCGGTGATCTTGAGGAAGGCGTCTTCGAGCGAGAGGTCGTTGCGCCCGCTGGTGATCTTCCACTTCAGGTTGTCGATGGTGTCGTAGGCGATGCGCGTGCCGTGCTGGATGACGGCGATCGTGTCGCACAGCTCTTCGACGAGATGCAGCAGATGCGAGCTGAGGATGACCGAGGCGCCGGCCTGTGAACGGCGGACGATCGATTCTTTCATCCGCCGGATGCCGAGCGGATCGAGTCCCGTCAGCGGCTCGTCGAAGATGAGGATGTCCGGCTCGTGGATGAATCCGCACGCGATCATGAGCTTCTGTTTCATCCCGCGCGACAGCTCACTCGGCAGAGCCTTGCGTTTGTCCGCCAGCTCGAATTCGTTGAGGAGCGGATCCATCTTTTCGCGCACGCCAGCGACCTGGTAGAGCCGCGCCACGAATTGCAGATGCTCTTCGACGGTGAGGTAGTCGAACAGCCGCGGCTCATCGGGCATGAACGCGAGATGCCGTTTGGCTTCGACGGCGTCATCGCGAAGATCGAAGCCGCAGATGCGGATGACGCCATCCGTGGGCGGATGAATGCCCGCCAGCGCGCGCAGCGTGGTGGTCTTCCCGGCGCCGTTCGGCCCAACCAGCCCGAGCACCTCGCCGCGTTTGACGGCGAAGGAGAAATCCTTCACCGCCACAAAAGAATCGTAATTTTTCGTGAGGCCAGTGACCTCGATGCCGTAGTCCATGCGTGGTGATGATACGGGAGGGAGGCGGCGATGTTTTTATCTGCGTGACATCGGCGCAATCTGCGGATGAAACCCGGCATCTTTCATGAACGGCTCATCCGTTCATGCGCCGCCCGATGCCGTGGAAACCGATCGCCATCCTGACGTCGATCTCGACTGTCCTGCTGTCGCTGCTGCTCCTTCCGGCGTGTTGTTGTGTGAAAGGTCCGCTCGCGCCGATTGCGCCAGCGGCCGCGCCGGTGATCTCGCGAATGGGAGCGGGGGACATGCCGACGCCGACCGAGGCCGCGTCGAAGGCGCCGACGCAGGCGTTGATGCGGAACGTCTGGTTTCACATCGATCAGGATGCCTATCTCGACATCCATTCGATGCGTGGCGAGCTGGTTTCGAACACGCCCGGCGCGCCGCTGAACTTCGATAACAAGCTCTCGTTCGTGATGAAGGTCGACACCGGCACGATCGGCTTGAATGCCGCCAGTCTCGACATCCTGATGAATCGCTACATCTTCGGCTATCCCAATCCGCCGCTGCGCAATCTGCACGCGGAGTTCGCCGGGAAGCAGCTCAAACAGAGCGGCATCATGCACAAGGTCGTCGACATCCCGTTCACAATGTTCGCGGATGTATCGGTGTCGAACGGTTTGATGCGCATCCATCCGACGAAGCTCGACATCTGCGGCATCAACGGCCTCGGGCTGCTCAAAGCGGTTGGGATGACGATGCAGAAGATGCTGAAGCTGCCGACGGAGCGCGGGATTTCGGCCGAGGGGAATGATCTGTTGCTCGATCCGAACCGCGCGCTGCCGCCGCCGAAAGTGGAGTTGAAGCTCGTCGCGGTTCGTGTCGAAGGCAACGAGCTGATTCAGGTCTTCGATGCGGGCCGACATCTGCCGGAGCTCGTCCTTCCGCATCCCGAGGAGAAGAACACGATGTTCTATCGCGGCGGTACGCTGCGGATGGGGAAGCTGCTGATGGTCGATGCGGACATGCAGGTGACCGACAGCGATCCGAGCGATCCATTCGACTTCGTCATCGACCGCTACAACGAGCAGCTCGTGGCGGGCTTCACGCGCAATCAGGAGAATTACGGGCTGCTCGTCTTCATGCGCGATTTTGACGACGTCGGCAAGCCGCCGCGGCCGGGCGAACGCTTGGCGCCCTGAAAATGAAAAGGACGGCCGATGGCCGTGCCACAAATGAGAAGGACGGCCTTGCGGGCCGTCCTTGTCGTGCACTGCTGTCTGTACGCTTATTGCGGGATGGTGACGTTCGCCGCCTGCAGACCCTTCGGACCCTGCACGAGATCGAACTCGACCTGGGAGCCTTCGGCCAGTGAACGGAAACCCTTCGACTGGATGGCCGAGAAGTGGACGAAGACATCCTCGCCGCCCTCGGTGGTGATGAAGCCGAAGCCCTTCGCATCGTTGAACCACTTGACTGTACCGGTGCTACGCATTCTTGAGACTCTCCTTTGATTTGTTGCCGATGTTTCGTGACGCTGTCTGAGACCCGCGGAGGCGACCATCGTCACTCAACGGCTCGCGTACAGACCAGTCACGCCAGGCTCGGACCAACATTGGCGCCCATAGACCTATTTCCACAAACTTTACATTGTTGCCCGCGCCGACCTTCGCCTGATGGCGAACGCGGCCACGATGCCGATCACGAGGATCCCTCCGCCGAACTCGGCCGCGCGCGGCGTGAACGAGGTCTTCGCGGGCTCGAGCGTGACGGCGAGCGCATCGTGCATTTCGTTCAGCGCCGCCAGATGGTCGGGAACCTCGGCCACAGAAACGGCGTCTTTCGTCGCGCGCAGCGTTGTCGTGATGACGAGATCGCGGCCTCGGACGACGTGCTGCTCATAGTGCAGCGCCGGACTGTCGACGACGCTGTCGTCATCCTCGACCTGCGCATTGGCGCCGCCGCGGACGATCAGCCGCTCCGTCACATTGCGCGGATAGTCGACCGTCAACGGCATGGAGCGGACTAGCGTCTCCGGACGCGTCAGGTGCTGCTCGATGGCGCGCGGATAGTAGGTCCACGAGCCGTTCGTCCAGAGATCGCGAATGGCGTAGCGCTCATGCAGGACGATGACGTCGCGCAGCCGGTCGTCGTCGATCGAAGGCGCGCCGAGCGCTTCGATGCGCGGATGGTCGGCGGCATAGCGGTTGAGATGCGTCTTCGCAACGTCGGCCAGCGACTGGCCGGAAAGTTCGGCGCGCATGTCGTCGGCGTCGCGTCCGCTGTACGTCGAGGTGACTTCGAGCGTCATGCGCTGCTGATCGCTGCTGATGATCTCGTCGACGTGGATGCTGCCGTGGCTCTGCACCACGATTGGCGCAAGCGCCTTCGAGTCCGCGCGAACGACGAGCGCGCGCTCATCGCTCGGCGTTTCAATCGTGGCCAGCGTCCCGCCCTGATCGGCGAGCGTGCCGTCGATCCAGTACGTTTTGCCGCCGTCGACGACCTGCGTGATGACGTGGTCGAAAAGAAACGGCGAGGGGAGGTAGCTGTCGAGGTGGCTGCGCAGTTTCGTATTCACCAGCGCCGGATACGCCTCGACGCCGAGCTCGCGCAGCAGCGCGGCCAGGAACAGCGCCTTGTCCTTGCAGTCGCCGTAACGCTGATTCATCACCACCGCCGGCTGCCGCGGTTCGTGCGAGCCGCGCCCCATCTCGATGCCGAGGTAACGGATGTCGTCCTGCACCAACCGGATGGCGGCGACGACTTGCGCGTCGCGTGTGTGATTCGTTTTACGGATGTCGTCCGCGATGCCGGCAATCGTCGCGTGCGAGGCAGCGTCGAGTTGGAAAAGCGCGTCCGCCCATTTCGCGACCTCGCTCCACGATCCATACTCGGTGACCTGCACGACCTCGCCCGGCTCGTACCAGTCGGGCGTCGCGTCCTCGGCATCCGTCGCGGCGACGTTGCGGCGCTCCCAGATCCAGGCGTCGCCCGCGATCTGCGCCGGCTTGCTGACGTGCAACGGCCGTCCCTTCGGCCAGACCAGACGATGGCGCATCAGTCGCGTCGGAACGCTGGTGCTGAAATCGTACTCGTCTGCGTAACGCCCGCCGAGGAGCGGATTCGAGCCTTCCAGCGACCAGGAGTAGTCGATGACGTCGCCGGGCCGCACGTCCTTGAGAAACAGCAGCGCAGTCAGTTGCCCGTCGTAAATGCTCTCGTCCGCGTCCGACTCTTTTTCGATGATGCGCACCTCATCGCGCGCCAGTTCGTCGATGCGCTTGCCGCCGCGAATGACGACGACGTCGTGAAGCACGAGCCGCTGGAAGGAGGGATCGAAGTCGATGTTCAGTTCCGAGGCGTTCTGCACGCCGGCCGGACTGACGACCTGGCGGACGCGGCGAAAGTATTCGTCGACATTCGCGCCGGCCACGCGGACCTGATGATCGTCCATCAACCCTTCGATTCCGGAGCGGACGTTGCTGTTGGCCGCATTCGCGTCAACAGCAATCGTGTCGATCCACGCCGGCGCACGGCGGACGTCGAACTGCCCGGCATCATCCGCGCGGACAGCCGCGTGCGCCGAGACGGCGAAGAGAAGGATGGCGAGGAGGGAACGCATGGGCGGTCGGGTGGCGGAACGCGAGGAGTAGTTTTGTTTAGTCCGTCGTCGTAGCGCTGGCGGCCCGCCGGCTGGACCGCCGCCGGCTCGCTGGCGCGTCTACTTGCCGCCGAGCCGGCGGCGGTACAGCCGTCGAGCCGACGGCGCTACGACGGAGGCGCTACGTCCGCCGTGACTTCGGCGCTGCCCAGGAACAGATCAGGCATTCGTCGAAATCGTGATTGCGGGCAGGGCAGTATTCGCGGCCGAAGTAGATGATCTGCAGGTGGCGCTTCGCCCACTCGTGCCGAGGAAAGAGCTTTTTCAGATCGCGCTCTGTCTGTTCCACGTTCTTGCCGGACGACAATCCCCATCGCCACGCCAGCCGGTGGATGTGTGTGTCGACGGCGAAGGCCGGCTCGCCGAATGCCTGAGAGACCACCACGCTCGCGGTTTTGTGTCCGACTCCCGGCAGCTTCTCCAGCGCATCGAGATCGTTCGGAACGCGTCCGCCATGTTCGTTGACGATCGTCTGCGCCAGCTTGCGGATGTTGCGCGCCTTCCCCGGCGCGAGGCCGCAACTGCGGATGATCGACAGGATGTCGCTCTCGCTCATCGCCGCCAGTTTCTCCGGCGTCGGCGCGCGCGCGAAGAGCGCCGGCGTGACCTTGTTCACCTGCACGTCCGTCGTCTGCGCCGACAGCACCACCGCCACGAGCAGCGTAAATGGATTTTTGTGCTCGAGCGGGATCGGTGGCGCGGGATAGAGACGATCGAGGATTTCCCCGATGCGCACGGCTTTATCGCGCGTCTTCATGTTCGCCGGGCGCGCAATGACGTTTCGAACTCCGCTGCCGACACCGGCTTGCTGTGCAGGAATCCCTGCACCACTTCGCAGTTCTCGCGGCGGAGGAAGGCGAGCTGCGCTTCGGTCTCCACGCCCTCGGCGACGACGCGCAGATTCAGCGCGCGGGCCATGGAGATGACGGCGGTGATGATCGCGCCGTCGTTGGAGGCGTCAGAGAGATCGCGCACGAAATTCTGGTCGATCTTCACCGTGTCGATCGGAAAGCGCTTCAGGTAACTGAGCGACGAATAGCCGGTGCCGAAATCGTCGATCGAGATGCGTACGCCCATCTGGCGCAGGCGCTTCATCACCGCGAGTGACACGTCCGCGTTCTGCATGGCCGTCGATTCGGTGATTTCGATGTCGAGCAGTTCCGGCGGATAGTCGTTCTCGGTCAGGATGCGCTCGATCATCGCCGTCAGATCGCGCTGCTGGAACTGCCGCGCGGAAAGATTCACCGCTACGCGCAGCGGCCCGTGCTCGGCGTGCCACGATTTCATCTGCTTCACCGCCGTGCGCAGGACCCATTCGCCGATCGGGAGAATCAGTCCGCTCTCCTCGGCGAAGGGGATGAAGTCGTCGGGCGACATCAAGCCGCGCTCGGGATGATTCCAGCGAATGAGCGCCTCGGCGCCGACCACGCGGCCGGTGGGCAGGTTCGTCATCGGCTGGTAGTGGACGACGAACTCTTCGCGCTCGAATGCGTGGTGCAGGCTCCGTTCGATGGCCAGACGCTCCGACACCGTCTCCTGCGATGCCGTGGCCGCGAACTGGAAGTTGTTCCGTCCTGCTTCCTTGGCGCGGTACATCGCGCCGTCGGCGCGCCGGAGCAACGTCTCCGCGTCGCTGCCGTCCTCGGGCGAGCGCGCGATGCCGATGCTCGTGGTGACGTACAGCTCGTGCCCTTCGATGAGCATCGGCTGCGAAATCGCGTCGAGCAGTTTCTGCGCGACGATGGCCGAGGCGCCGGGATCTTTGACGTCGGTGAGCAGGACCGTGAACTCGTCGCCGCCCATGCGCGCCACGGTGTCGTCGGCGCGGATGGAAAGCACGAGACGCGTCCCCACTTCCTGCAGCAGCGCGTCGCCGACCGTGTGTCCGAGGGAGTCGTTGACCAGCTTGAATTGATCGAGGTCGAGGAACATCACCGCGGCGGCGGTGTGATGACGCTTCGCGTGCGCGAGAGCGACGTCGATGCGATCGCGGAAGAGTAAGCGGTTCGGCAGTCCGGTCAGCGCGTCGTGATACGCCTGATACTCCATCTGCTCCTGCGCCGTCTTGCGATCGGTGATGTCGACGATCGTTCCTTCGAGCACGCCGTTTTCGAGCAGAGTCGCGCTCTCGATGACCCAGACCGGCGTGCCGTCGCGGCGCCGCATGTGCACTTCGACGTTCGACAGCGATCCGTTTTCGCGCAACTGAGCCATGAGCCGGTTGCGGTCTTCCTCGGAGTTGTAGAGCGAGTGCGCGTTGCCGTGCGCGAGCAGCTCTTCGCGGTCGCGATAGCCGAACATGCGCGCGATGGCGTCGTTGCCGTCCAGGATGCGTCCCTCGATCGTGCTGCGATACACGCCGGCCAGGTTGCGCTCGAACAGCAGCCGGTAGCGCTCCTCACTCTCCCGCAGTCGCTCCTCGGCACGTCGGCGATCGGTGACGTCGACGGCGATGACGAGCCGCGAACGGCGGCCGGCGGAGAGGAACTCGAACGAGGTGATCTCGGCGTCGAAAACCTGTCCGTTCCGCTTGCGATGTTTCACGATGCGCGGCTCGTTGCGGTCGCGGCGCGAGTCGAGGAGGCCGCGCAGAACCGGCAGCTCTTCGACGGGGCGAATGTCTTTGATGGTCATCTGCAGGAATTCGTCTTTGGCGAAGCCGTAATGCTGCACGGCCGCTTCGTTCACGGCGATGAATCCGAGCGTGTCGTAGTCGTAGACCCACATCGGCAGCGGGTTGCCTTCGAAGAGCGTGCGGTAGCGATGCTCGCTCTCGCGAAGGGCCTGCTCGGCGCGGCGGCGTTCGGTGACGTCAGTCGCGGCGTAGACGATACCGACCGGATTGCCGCTGTCGTCGCGCACGAAGGACGACGTGGCCGCGACGTCGATGCGCGCGCCGGCGGCGGTGCGCCAGGCCATGTTCTGTTCGAGCACGCCGAGGCTGTGCAGAAGCTGGCCGGTGGTGAGGTTTTCCTCCGGCGACACGATGCTGCGAATGTGCTTGCCGAGGAGCGCGGAATCGGGATAGCCGAGCATGTTCGAGGCCGCGCGATTGGCCACGCGAATCTTGCCGTCGAGATCGACGACGATCACGCTCCCTTTCATCGTGGCCAGGATTTGCGGGGCCGCGTATTCAGGCGTGAGCTCGACGAGGCTGTAGCGGCGGATGGCATGCGCGGCCACGGCGATGAAGGCGAGGACGGCGATGAATCCGAGCGGCGGAACGTCGATGCCGATGGTCGGCAGGAAGTCGATCATCGCCAGCGTGGCAATCGAGAATCCGGCCACGAGCGAACGCGCGCGCTTCCGCTCCGGCCCTTCGCTCGTTCGCGCCGCGCGCCACAGCATGCGGATGGCGGCGGCGAACATGCCGGCGAAAATCACGACCCACGAGATGTTGTAGATCGATCCGATCGGGTAGTAGCCCCAACTGAAATGCCGCACGCCGGTGACGAAGTACGGCGTGGCGATTTCGAGCAGGGCGATGGCGCTGCAGAACATCCAGCAGAAGGTGATGACGTTCTGCAATGCGCGGCGGCGGCTGACATACGTCGCCGCGAAGTGGAACGTCGCCGCCGGCAGGATGCTGGAGAACGCGGCCGCGACGCGTGCGAATGCGGTGGCATGCGCGGCACTGGCCGCGCCGTACATCAGCGCGAAAAACGCCAGCCACCCGCTCGCCCCGACGGTGATGACGAAGAAGAGAAAGGTGATGAAGCGAGCCCGCGCCCGCAGCAGCACGCTCGCGCCGAGCACGAGGATCGCCGCGGCCGTGAAAAGCGTCGCCAGCGCCAGCGAACCGGTCGGCGATCCGGGAAAAAGCAGAAGAGTCACGACAAGACGATCGATGGCGTCAGTTTAACCCGGGCCGGTTAGTAGATTAGTGGACTAGTCGATTCGTAGATTAGTCGCGAGGCGAAAGCACTCCTCTAATCTACTGATCCACTCACTTCACCCGCGTCAATCCGCGCGGTCCCACGCGCACCAGCGCGTTCTCGCGGTCGATGCCGTGGCGTTTGTCGAGGACGGACTGGCGGATGAGGCGCATCATCGAATCGAATTGATCCTCGACGCGGTCGATCGCTTCGCGCGCGTCTTCGATGGCGCGCTGCATGTTCAGGATCACCTCGACGCCGGCGAGATTCACGCCGAGGTCGCGGGTGAGCGCGAGGATCATCTCCAGCTTGCGGATTTCGTCTTCGCCGTACAGCCGCGTGTTGCCCTGTGTACGTGCAGGCTTGATGAGGCCCTCGCGCTCATACAGCCGCAACGTCTGCGGATGGATGTTGTACCGCTCGGCGATCGTCGAGATCATCACGTAGCCATCGGATCTGCGGCGGGACATCGGTGTTGTTTCCTGTTGTCTCCTGAGGTGAGGAATCGTTGATTTTCTCAACGGTCCCGAGCCTCACCAGCACAGACAAGAGTGTCTGTGCCACATTGGTTGCTGCAATATCGTCGAATGCTGCGGCAGGGGAGAGCCGGTGTGGCACAGACACTCTTGTCTGTGCTTTGGCAAGATGCAGTGTCTGCTCTTGCTAACCCTCAGTCGTCGCAGCCTTCGCAAAAAGAACAAGTCCCTGAGCCGCATGTTCGCGACTCAGGGACCATCGCTTACTTGTGTTCGTCGACTACTTCCGCGTCGATGACGTCATCAGCTTTGCCGTTTCCGTCGCCGCCGGCTGACGCGTTCGCGTCGGTACCGCCCGTGGCTCCGGCTCCGCCGCCCGCGGCGTTCGCGCCGGCGTTCTGATACATCACTTCCGCCAGCTTGTGCGACGCGCTGGTCAGCGCTTCGGTGGCCTTCTTGATGTTGTCTGCGCCGCCCTGTTCCATCGCTTTGCGCGCGTCGGAGATCGCGGTCTCGAGGTTGCTGACGTCCGAGCCCGAGATCTTGTCGCGGTTCTCGTTCAGCATCTTCTCGACCTGATACACGAGCGAGTCGAGCTGATTCTTCGCCTCGATCTCCTCACGCCGCTGCTTGTCTTCGGCGGCGTGCGACTCGGCGTCGCGCACCAGCTTCTCGACCTCGTCCTTCGACAATCCCGACGTGCTGGTGATGGTGATCTTCTGCTCCTTGCCCGTACCGAGGTCCTTCGCCGACACGTTCATGATGCCGTTCGCGTCGATGTCGAACGTCACCTCGATCTGCGGCATGCCGCGCGGAGCAGGCGGAAGCCCGATCAGATGGAAGACCCCGAGGAGCTTGTTGTCGCGCGCGAAATCGCGTTCGCCCTGCAGGACCTTGATCTCGACCGAGGTCTGGTTGTCCGCGGCCGTCGAAAACGTCTCCGACTTCCGCGTGGGGATGGTCGTGTTGCGCTCGATCAGCTTCGTCATCACGCCGCCCAGAGTCTCGATGCCGAGGGAGAGGGGAGTGACGTCGAGGAGCAGGACGTCTTTGACTTCGCCGCCGAGAACGCCGCCCTGAACGGCCGCGCCTACTGCCACGACTTCGTCCGGATTCACGCCCTTGTGCGGCTCTTTGCCGAAGAAATCCTGGACCATCTTCTGGACCATCGGGATGCGCGTCGAGCCCCCGACGAGGACGACTTCGTCGATCTTCTTCGGATCGACGCCGGCGTCGGTCAGAGCCTGCTTCAGCGGTCCCATCGTCTTCTGCACGATGTCGCCGATGAGCTGCTCGAACTTGGCGCGCGTGAGCGCCATGTTCAGATGCTTCGGACCCGACTGGTCAGCGGTGATGAACGGCAGATTGATGTCGGTCGATGCCGTCGACGACAGCTCGATCTTCGCCTTCTCGGCCGCTTCCTTCAGACGCTGCAGAGCCATCTTGTCCTTCGATAGATCGATGCCCTGGTCCTTGCGGTACTCCTCGATGATCCAGTCGATGAGACGCTGGTCGATGTTGTCGCCGCCGAGATGCGTGTCGCCGTTGGTCGACTTCACTTCCACGACGCCGTCGCCGACTTCGAGGACGGAGATGTCGAACGTGCCGCCGCCGAAGTCATACACGGCGATGGTTTCATTCGATTTCTTGTCGAGACCGTACGCGAGCGCGGCCGCGGTGGGCTCGTTGACGAGGCGCTCGACTTTGAGGCCGGCGATCTCGCCCGCGTCCTTCGTAGCCTGGCGCTGCGAATCATTGAAGTAGGCCGGCACGGTGATGACCGCGCGGTCGACTTTCTCGCCGAGGTAATCTTCGGCAGCCTGCTTCAGCTTCTGCAGGATCATCGCGGACAGCTCGGGCGGCGAGTAAAGCTTGCCCTCCACTTCCACGCGCACGTCGCCGTTCGACGCGCGGGTCACCTTGTAGGGGACCATCTTCATCTCTTCGTTGACTTCCTCGAACTTGCGGCCCATGAAGCGCTTGATCGAGAAAATGGTGTTCTCGGGATTGGTGACGGCCTGGCGTTTGGCGACCTGGCCGACGAGGCGCTCGCCGTTGCGGGCGAATCCGACCACCGAGGGGGTGATGCGGCTTCCTTCGGCGTTGACGATCACTTTGGGCTCATTGCCTTCCATGACCGCCACGACGGAGTTGGTCGTGCCGAGGTCGATGCCGATAATTTTAGACATAAGTTTTTCTCCTACTGACGTTTACCGCGACTTTAGTGCGATGTCATCAGATTTGCATGGCATCGAAACCTGAGCGTAGCAGTGTGATATTCCGGATGCAAGGGTGTGGGGAGTAGGGAGTGGGGTGTGGGAGATGTACTGCAGAGGATTTCGAATCGCTCCGTCCCAACTCCCACACCCCACTCCCAACTCCCCACACCCCGCTACGCAATGAGCGTTCCTCACTCAGCGTTATCATCCCGCGTCAACGGAGGATTCTGAATGCTTCCCAATTCTTCTCAGCAGCAACCGGCCTGGATTTCGGCGAGCACAGCCGAGATGGGGCTGCGCACGCGGGCCTTCGTCCGCTCGGTCTATGGGTGGATGTTCGGCGGATTGCTCACCACGGCCTTCGCCGCGCTCTGGGTGGTGATGTCGCCCGCGATGCAGAACATCGTCTTCAAGGTTCCATTCGTCCGCATCGGCTTGATCATCGCGGAGCTCGGCATCGTTTTCTGGCTGTCGTTCCGCATCCGGGTCATGGCGCCGAGCACGGCCGCAGCGGCCTTTCTCGTCTATTCGCTGCTCAACGGTCTGACGTTGAGCGTGATCTTCTGGGCTTACACCGGCGGCACGATCACGATGGCGTTCGTGACCGCGGCCGGCATGTTCGGCGCGATGTCGGTCTACGGTATGGTCACGAAGCGCGATCTGACGTCGTGGGGCTCGTTCTTCATGATGGGTCTCTTCGGCATCGTGATCTGCATGATGGTCAATCTGTTCCTGAAGTCCGACGGCATGTCGTTCGTGATCTCGATCCTCGGCGTCTTCATCTTCCTCGGCCTGACCGCCTGGGATAACCAGAAGCTGAAGGTGATGGCCACCGCGACGGGACCGGAGCAGGAGAGCTACGCCGTCATCGGCGCGCTGATGCTCTACCTCGACTTCATCAACCTCTTCCTCTTCCTGCTGCGTTTGTTCGGCGGACGCAGGCGGTAAACGATTTTCACCACAGAGGCACAGAGGGGATCCTCTCTGTGCCCTCTGTGTCTCTGTGGTTCAACAGCCTTTCAAATCGCGTCCGCGATCCGTCGCGCGATCAGCGTGTAGCCCTCATCGTTCGGATGGAAGCGGTCGAACGAAAGCCGGTCGCGATACGCGAAGATGTCGGACGTCTGCACGATCACGATGTTCGGATCGTTGCTAAAGCGCTCGACCATGAGCACGTTCCAGCGATTCACGAACGGCGTGAGCATCTTTCCGAACGGCGTCGTGATGAACGGGTTGTAGAGGCCGATCACGAAAATGCGCGCGAACCGATTCGCGCGGCGGACGATCTTCACGCTCTCCTCCACACGATCGAGCACGTCCTTCATCACGCCCTCGGGATCGCGCGGCGGCGTGTTGCGCCAGTTGTTGTCGCCCCACAGGTCGTTGCCGCCAATCGACACGATGACCACGTTCGACTGCGCGATGAGCGTCTGCACGTTGTGGCTGTCGAGTTGCTGGATCAGATCGCGCGTCCGCGCACCGTTGACGGCGATGTTGACGATGTTCTTCGAGGGCACGTTGCGTTTCCGCAACTCGTCGACCAGCCGCCCGCCGATGCCTAGCCCTGTTTCATCGCCGGTGCCGCGCCCGAGGGAGTCGCCGAGGATGATCGGGGCGATTTGTGTGCGCGGGGCGGAGACGTTGACGTGCGCCGGCGATCCGATCGAAACGGACGAGCCGATGTCGCCGCGCAGGAATGAGTAGAATCCGGCGCCGAACAGAATCGCGGCCACGATTGCGGCGGTGAGCGGCAGGTACCAGAGCAGGAAACGGCGCATGTGCAGAAACGATAACAGGTGTTTTCTCAGCGCTCGCGGGGATGCGGTTACAGGGGAGAGCCAGTGTGGCACAGACACTCTTGTCTGTGCTGGTGAGGCTCGGGAGTGCTGAGAAGTTCGATTCGCAGCCTCTTATTTAATGTGTCAGTCATTGCAACTTGCCAAAGCACAGACAAGAGTGTCTGTGCCACACCATGACCTCAACCCTCACCGCCACCACGCTCACGAAAATCATCGGCGACAAAACGATCGTCGATAACGTCTCCTTCGAGCTGCAGCGCGGCGAAATCTTCGGATTCCTCGGGCCGAACGGAGCAGGGAAGACCACCACGATCCGCATGCTGGTCGGTCTCATCAAGCCGACGTCCGGCCATGTGACCATCTGCGGCTTCGATCAGCGGCATCAGTTCGAGGATGCCATGCGCTGCGTCGGCTGCATCGTGGAGAATCCCGATCTCTATCGCTTCATGACCGGCCGTGAAAACCTCGAGCACTTCGCGCGCATGCTGCGCGTTCCGCGGACGGAGATCGAACGCGTGGCCGAGCTCGTGTCGCTCGCGCATCGCCTCGACCAGCGCGTCGGAACCTACTCTCTCGGCATGCGCCAGCGCCTCGGCATCGCCCAGGCGCTCCTCGGCGATCCGAAGCTGCTCATCCTCGACGAACCGGCGAATGGTCTCGACCCCGCCGGCATCCGCGAAATCCGCGAACTGCTCCGAACGCTGGCCAGCGAGCGCCAAATGAGCATCTTCATCTCGTCGCACCTCCTCGCCGAAATCGAACTGACCTGCGATCGCGTGGCCATCATTCACAAGGGACGCATCCTCCGCGAAGGAACGGTGCGCGATCTCATCTCCAGCCGCCGCGAGATGGAGCTGCGCGTCGACGACGTCGCCCGCGCGACCAGCATCCTTGGCGCGCAGAACGTCCCCTTCCGCACCGACGGCAATCTGCTCCACCTCGGCATCGAAGAGCCGGAGGCTGCATCCGTCATCGCGGCGCTGGTCACCGCGGGCGTGAACGTTTTCCACGCCCAACGCCACGCGCAGTCGCTGGAGGAAATGTTCCTCGAAGCGACCGGCGGCGAGACGGTGGATTGAGCGTAGTTGGCTTTCTAGACGGCGAAAGCTCTCGTTTCAGTGATTTTGTCCTTGGGGCTGCGGTGTGATGAGCGTGACGTGTTGTGTTGCGTTGTTCGTAATGCTGACGAAGGCCCAGAACTTGCGCGGAGGATCGACAGGAAAAGGTGTAATTTCAAGGCGTACAGGCTCGCCGGCCGACGATGGACTCAGGTCCGACACATCCACCTCCCCGACCGCTTGGCCGGGTACTGTGGCGGTCGCGACATTCATCTCTTTCAACAGCGTGTCTCCGGTCAGAGAAAAGATCTTGACATTGAATTGGCGAGTCACCGTCTCGAGCGACTCAACGAAGTCATAAATGCGAAGGAAACTCCGAAAGCCGCCCGTCGTCGGGATATTGACAAGATGGAGGGTTGCCGTAAACGCGGCGGCATCGGTGATCGCCGGGATCTCGGTGCCCCAGGTCTCAGACTGGCGCGAAAGGTCGCGAACCCGGATATTGAACACCATTCCCGCCGCTTCGTTCGAACGCATGAGGATGATGCTTCCTCGGGGTGAATCATTGTCGAGACGGACCGTAGTATGCGCCGTGATTTGCCTGTAAGGAGGAAGGCAGAACGATGGCGACGCGCAGGGAGAAAGGAAATCGACCGTGCCAGATCCGTTATTGCGCGCCACGATCTCGGTGGACCACAGCGAACCGTTTGCGCCGGGAATCGGCGTATTAGCAGTGACAGGCAGCAGTACGGCGGTCACGTCCTGCGCAAGCGCGGAGACCGCCATAGCCAGAAGACTAACAGCTACGAAACATATTTTGTTTAGCATAATTATGTTATTCATATTTATTGCGAAATAGATCGTTATGGGCAGCCCATCGGAGAATACAGCATTCCTGCGTTTGATGTGTTGCTCGTGGCAGCAAAATGGATCGGCGTACTCGTACCGTCGCTTCGTCCATCACCACCAGTGTAGTGCACGTCGCAGACCGTAGGATTGGTCCGATAGGTCACATAGTTAAACGGAGCGAAGACGTACTGGCACGCCCAGTATTCCGGAGTGTAATGGTTATTGATCAAGGAGCTTGATCCAGCCGCGTTGAGCAGGTAATCGTAGACTTGTTGATATGTGGCGGTAGGGTTCGTTGACAAGTAACGCGCTCCAATTGCGGCCGCTAGCGGTGAAGAGAAGCTGGTGCCGCTCAATAGCTGATAATTCGCCTGACCGTTCGATGTTCCAACGTAAATATCTGCAGCGGGAGCGTAGATGCTTACACAGTCGCCCCCATTCGAACCGGAGTCCTGCCCCAACTGCGCTAAGCCACCGACCCATTTCTGCCAACGGTAATCGTTTTGGTCCCCGTCGGCACCGAGTGATGTGCCGCCGACTGAAAAAACCGATCCTTGGTTGATTGTGTATCGATTTGCATTCGTATAAGCGAGCGCGGCTGGAGCGAACTTGCACGCATCGCCGGAAAAATTGTTCGCGCTGGTGAAGAATGGGATGTTCTTCGTCGTCACCAGACTTTTCACTTCGTCGTTAAGAGTTGCGAAATCGCTCACCCAGTCGGGAGACCAGCCGGCACTCATGTTGACGACGCCCGGCTGGTTTCGGTGGGTGTCATTGGCGCTTCGGATCCATCTGACGGCGTTGACCACCGTGCCGGCGAAGAAGTTGCTACCGCCACAGTTAACAATTCGTAGGGAGATGATATGCACTTTCGAGGCGCCTATGGTAGTGCCGCCGACAACCGTTGCGACAGCGGTTCCGTGGATCGGGCTACTCGCGTTGGGGTAGTTGCACAGATTGTTGTTGTCAGTGTATCCAGTCGTCGAGCCGTCGTCGAACGCATACGACTCGACGCGGCCCGGGGGTTCGTTATTATAGGTGAACTGCTCGTGATTTGCATACACGCCGACGTCGATAATATATGCGTTGACCTCGCGGGCCTCCGGGCACATGTTGTATGTACTGTCATGAGTCCCATACGTCGGCTCGTCGAGCCGGTCCAGGTGCCAGAGATAGTTGCTGTTCCAATTTGTCCATTGAGTGCCCGACGTCGGAACTACTGACATCTCGAAATCCTGTTCGACGATGCGCGTTCGAGGGTCATTGGCAAGACGTTGCGCGTCCGGTGAGCTAAGGCCGGTGCAGATGAAGCCGCGGGGCTCGTCTCTCCATTCGGTGATCACCGTAAAATTATAGCTACCGGCGAGGCTCCGAAGCACACCGTCGTATGCGGCCGCTGGAATGTCGCGGTTGAGCGTGACCATGTATCGCGTGTCGACAGGCCTCATGTGGCGGTGCACGGTGCCCGCGCGACTGGATAATGGCATAACGAGACAGAGAAATAGGAGCACGATGGCTTTGCGGATGGACATACAGAATACCTCCGCGTCTGATATCTCACGTCGGCTGCTCTCCAACATGTGTCGTCGGTCATATGACGGTGTGCGCACGCGCTTCCGAAGACGCCGAGCGAGGACTGTCGAAGGCTACGAGCTGATATCAGTACCGCAGCTTCGAACCAGGACAGACGATCGGGTACGATGCAGCCGATGCTGATTCCACTGGTCCAGAACGAGACGCTGAAAATTTTGCGCCGCAAGCGGTTCGCGGTGGTGGCGGCGATTCTGTTTGCGATCATCGCCCTCGTTACGTATTCGCAGTACCGGCGGCTGCGGGAGAATCGCAATCGCAACTGGCGGGCGGAGATCCAGCAGCAGGTCGCGTCGTATCAGAACACGCTGCGGCGCGGCCGGATCAACGAGACGTGGGCGCGGTCGCTGCGCGCGGAGATCAACCGGCTGCAGTTTTATCTCGATCACGACATTGAGCCGAACAAACCGACGGCGCCGATCTTCGTGCGCACGTTCGCGAACGTCGCTGGCTTTCTCCTGCTCCCGCTCCTCGTCGGCATCCTCGGCAGCGACATCGTGTCGGCGGAAAACGCCGAGGGGACGGACAAGCTGCTGCTGACGCGTCCCGTGCGGCGATGGAAAGTGCTGACCGCGAAACTGGTCACGCTCTGGGGCTTCGCAACGCTGACGCTTGCCACCGGCGCGCTGCTCGCGTACAGCGTTTCCGCGCCGTTCCTGCCGCGCGGCGGCTGGACGGCGCCGACGTTCACCGGCTTCTCCATCGCCAAAGGCGCGCTGCAGATCGACGCCGTGCGCCAGCTTCCGTTGTGGAAAGACACGCTGATCGCTTACGGACTGGAGTGGTTCGCGCTGCTGACCGTCGCCTGCATCGCGCTGCTGCTGTCGGTGCTCTTCAAGTCGAGCGCGGCTGCGATCGGGACAATGCTGGCCTCGCTCATCGGCGGCACGATCCTCACGCGCATCAGCCCCGACTGGACCGCCGGCAAGTACCTCTTCGTCAGCGCGCTGCCGCTGGCCGATTACTACACCGGCGAGCCGCCACCCTACGACGGCATGTCCATGCTCTTCTGCATCGCGCTCCTCGGCACGTGGGCCGTGGCGGCGACGGCGATTTCCTACACGCTCTTCACGCGACGGGACGTGTTCGGATGAAGCGCCTGATCCTGATCGCCGCCATCGCACTCGCCGCGTGCAACAGCGAGCCGCCGAGCACGGAGACGACCGACACGCGCATGCCGATCGAGGTGCAGTACGTCCGCAATTCCGCGCTGAAGATTCACACGAAAGCCGCGGACGACGCGCCGGTCGTGACGACGTATCAGCACGGCGAGTCGGTCTCGATCCTGTCGCGTCGCGGCGCGTGGGCCGAGGTGCGCATCGCCAGCGGAAGCGGCTGGGTGCACGCGAATGAGTTGGAGGATGCCGCCGACGCAACGAAAGCGGAGGCGGACAACATCAAGCCGCATTTCACGCGCGATCCGCAGCCGGTGTCGCAACCCGGCGCGCACGGCGAAATCGTCCTCGAAGCGGACGTGAACACGGATGGCGTCGTAACGAACGTCCGCACGCTGAAGAACACGACCGGATCATCGTCCCTCGAGGGTCGCAACGCGGAGTCGCTGCGCCGGGCGGTGTTCACGCCGGTGGTCCGGCACGGGAGGAGAGAGGCGTTCGTGTATGAGCACCGCGTGCATTACTAGGCATGGCGGACGCAAATAGCTTTTAACCACAGAGACACAGAGATCACAGAGGTCTCTCTGTGTCCTCTGTGCCTCTGTGGTTCAATTTTTCTTGCAACCATCATGGCCACAAAGCGATCAACACCGCAAACCCTTCTAAGAAAAGTCTTCCCGCCCATGCTGGCCACGCTGACCGACGCGCCGCCGGCCGGCGACGGTTGGGCGTATGAGCTGAAGTACGACGGCTTCCGCGCCGTCTGCGCCGTCGTCGATGGCAGCATCGCCATGTGGAGCCGGAACGAGCTCGATCTGGAGCCGCGCTTTCCGGCCGTCGCCGCGGCCCTGTCGAAGTTGAAGGGGCCGGAGATGGTCATCGATGGCGAGATCGTCGTGCTCGACGAGCAGGGCGCGCCGCGGTTCCAGCTTCTGCAGCAGGGCGACCGGCGCGAGATCCTGATCGTCTTCGACATCCTTTGGCTCGACGGCAAGGACCAGCGCGCGAAAACGTACGCGGAGCGCCGCGCCATCCTCGAAAGAACGCTGAAGCGGACGCCGGCCGCGATCAAGGTGTCCGAGAAGATCACCACGAGCGGTGCCGAGGCGTTGGGGAGGGCCAAGAAAGCGGGATGGGAAGGGATCATCGCCAAGCGGCGATCGTCGACCTACGAGCCGCGCCGGTCGAAGGAGTGGCTGAAGATCAAGGCGATCAACGAGCAGGAGCTGATCGTCGTCGGCTGGAACCCGTCGACCGCCTCGAACAAAGAAGTCGGCTCGCTGCACCTCGCGGTGATGGGCGACGATGGCGCGCTCCACTACGCCGGCAAAGTCGGCACCGGCTTTTCCGCGAAGCAGCGCGTCTGGTGGAAAGACGAGTTGTCGAAGGACGTCGTGCCGAAATCGCTGGTCCAGGACGCGCCGCGCGAACGCGTTGCTACCTGGGTCAAGCCGCGTTTCGTCGTGCAGGTCGCCTTCACGGAATGGACCGCGGACAACCGCTTGCGGCATCCGGCGTTTCTGGGGATTCGCGAAGATAAGAAGGTGTCGGAGGTAGTTCGCGAGAGAGCGTCGGGAGTGGAGTCGCAGATGAAAACGAAAGTGTCAAAAACCACTGCGCCGTCGAAGAAATCGACATCGAAAAAAACTGCGCCGTCCCACGCACTACCCCACACCCAGGTCACCCTCACCAACCCCGACCGCGTCCTCTACCCACGCGACGGCATCACCAAGCAGGACGTGGCCGACTACTACGCCGCCGTGGCCGAGCCGATGATCCGCGCGCTGCGCGACCGGCCGCTGGCGCTCGAGCACTGGAACGAGGGCATCGACAAGCCGTCGTGGTTTCACCAGGACGTCGGCCGCGGCGCGCAACCGTGGCTGACCACGATCGAAACGCCGACGCGCACCACCGCGCACAAGAGCGTGCAACATCTCGTCGTCGACAAGCCTGAGACGCTGCGCTGGCTGGCGCAGATGTCGGTGCTCACCATCCACATGTGGGCCTCGCGCGGCGCCGCGCTCGACGAGCCCGACTGGCTCGTCTTCGATCTCGATCCGGCCAAAGGGAAAGGGATCGAGCAGGCCATCGACGCCGCCATCATCGTCCGCGGACTGCTCGAAAACCTGCGCCTGCCGTCGATCCCGAAGACCTCCGGCAAGCGCGGCATCCACGTTTTCATCCCGCTGGCCGCCGGCTACACGCACGAGGAAGCCAACGAGTTCGCCTGCTCGATCAGTGCCGCGGTGGCCTCGAAAGTCCCCGAGTTCACCATGGAGCGCTCGCTGACGAAACGCGGCGGACGCCTCTACCTCGACTGCATGCAGAACGCGTACGGCAAGACGGTCGTCGCCCCGTACTCCCTCCGCGCCATCGACGGCGCCCCGGTCTCGGCGCCTCTGAAATGGGAAGAGGTGACGAAGAAGCTCGATCCCAAGAAATTCAACCTGCGCACGATGCCCAACCGCCTGGCGAAAGTCGGCGACCTTTTCGCGCGCGTGTTCGCGGAGCGGGTGAAGCTGCCGGAGCTGAAGTGAAGAATTTACTTCTAGGTGTTGCTGAGCGGCTCTGGCTCTTTCCAGATGTAGAGATAGCAGAAGACCGGAAAGGCAATGATGTTGCCGAAGAACAGGACGATCGCCCACAGTGCCTTTTTGTCCTGCGCGATGCGGTCCGTTCGGAAGAGAAAGACGATGTAAAACGCCGTCAGCGCGAACATCCAGAGCATCGTGAGGAAGTGGCCTGCGAAGAAGAGCATGAACGGCAACGGCATGCCGCGGTGTCCATCATGCTCCGGATAGGATGACATGAAAAAGATCGTCCCGAAGGTGAAGAGGAAGAAGATCAGCATCCAGATGAAGGGCCAGATGCTCGCGACCGCGAGTGCGATCTTTGCGGGTTTGGTCATGGCTGACGAACTCCGAACATCGTAGCGCACGAATTCGGTGTGATCGCGCGCGGAGGCGCGCTTGCCAATCCAGCCCCGCGTTCTGCGCGGGGAAACGCGGAGCGAACGAAGTTCGTGGCCGCGGAGGCGGTCACTACAAAATGCTGTAGCCGCACATCCGTCGAGGGCGTGAAGAAAATGTGGCGTCCGTTTCGTGCGAAGCACTTTGGAGTGCGGTGGCAGCGCCACCGCTTTGGGAGGGCGGGGGAATCGTGATGACTCGCAGCGTGTGATGCTTGCCCCGTCTTCGCGGTCGTCCCATCCACCTCCCTCCCAAAGCGGCGGCTCGATCGCCACCGCACTCCAAAGCTTTCGCGAAATGTGCCGTGAGTCGCGCAAGCATGAATCTGGTCGCATTTCGCGGATACACTCGTGCCATGCGAGCAATCATCACCGGCGCATCGAGCGGGATCGGGGAGGCGCTGGCGCGCGAGCTGGCGCGGCGCGGATGGGATCTCGCGCTGCTGGCGCGGCGTGCGGATCTGCTGGACGCACTGGTGAAAGAGCTGCCGACGAAATCGGTCGCGTTGCCGTGCGACGTCGCCGATGCGAATGCGGTGCGGGATGCAGTGAGGAGAGGCGAAGAGGCTCTTGGCGGGCAGTTCGATCTCGCCATCGCCAACGCCGGAGTCGGTGTGCCGTCGCATGCGGCGAAGTTTGTGCTCGCCGACGCGGAGTTGATGATGCGCGTGAATGTCATCGGCATGTTCAACCTGTTCGATGCGGTGATTCCGTCGATGATCGAGCGGCGGGCGGGGAGGTTTGCGGGGATCGCTTCGATCGCTGGGCTCCGCGGGCTTCCCACCTCCTCGGTTTACTCGGCGACGAAGGCGGCCATGCATGCGTTTCTCGAGGCCAGCCGCGTCGAGCTGCGGCAGTACGGCGTCGGCGTCACGACGGTCAATCCGGGATTCGTCATCACCGCGATGACGGAGAAGAACCGGTTCAAGATGCCGTTCCTGATGAAGGTGGACGATGCGGCGCGCGTGATCGCGGACGGGTTGGAGCGCGGCAAACGGGTCATCGAGTTTCCGCGGCCGATGTCGCTGCTGATGCGCTTCGCGCGATTGATTCCGGATGCGATCTGGGATCGCGCCACGGCGCCGTACGCGCGTCGGAAGATCGACGTCGAGAAGGCGCGGCGATGAACAAGGCCACGATCGGCGTTCGCCTCTGGGCGCTGCGTCACGTTTTTCTCCTCTACTTCACCAAGCCGACGGTGCTCGAAGTGAATGAGCGCCGCTGCGAGGTGCGCATCCCGCTGAACTGGCGGACGAAGAACCACCTCAAATCGATGTACTTCGGCGCGCTCTGCATCGGGGCGGACGTGGCCGGAGGGCTGATTTGCTTTCACCTCATGTCGGCGATGAAGGTGAAACTCTCATTCGTCTTCAAAGCCGTTCGCGCGGAGTTTTTGAAACGCCCCGAGGATGACGTGCATTTTGCGTGTGAGGATGGCGAAGCGATTCAGGCGCTCGTGCGGCGCGCCATCGAATCGCGCGAACGCGAAGAGACGACGGTGCACGTCACCGCGCGCGTTCCGAAAAAACTCGGCGACGAGCCGGTCGCGCAATTCGAGATGACGTTGTCGGTGAAGTTGAAAGCGTAGGGCGGACGTTACGCGCCAGCGAGCCGCTGGCGGTCCAGCCGACGAGCCGTCGGCGCTACGAACGACGGCGGTGCATTCATCGTCGGCGAAGCACCAAGGGTCGCGCGACGTTTCGCGGACGGAACGCTGGCGTCTCGCCGGCTGGGCCGGCTGCGTCCTCGCTGCCGAATGGGAGGCTTGCGCGAGTGTCGTGTTGCAGCGAGATTTGAGGGTTTGGCGGTTCGGCAGCGAGGACGCAGCCGGGCCAGCCGGCGAGGACGCCAGCGCTCCACTGCACGACGATGTTGCACGTTATCGCAATCCCGCGGCGATCCGATCGGCGAATGCGGCCACGGCCTGGCTTGTGCCCGAGGCGACATTCGCGCTGTCGAGCGAGGGGATGTCGATCGAGATTCGCTCGTGATGCGTCACATCCGCTTGTCCCGATACGCGCACGATCCAGCGGCCGTCGAGCACCACTTTCGCGTCGGGTCCGGCGATGAAGTCTTCGAAGACCACGTCGATCGCGCGCACGGCGCCGGAGGGTCGCGTGGCTCCCGGCAGGATCATCATTGCCTCGGGGAGCCGGTCGGCCACGTCGTAGGCAAGCGTATGCAGCACCAAAGGCTGCAGCGATGCCGACCATTGTTCGTTCGATCGCACCTGCAACTGTTGATTGGCGAGACGGACCACGATCTCGCGTCGATCGAGTCCGGGCGGCAACTCCACGCCGTCGATGGCGACCGGCAATCCGCGCGTCGCAGTCGGCGGCGCCGACGGCGGCAGGCGATCGAGCGAGTAGAACTTGCTTTGCGATTTCGAAAAAAATCCACAGCCAGCGAGCAGTAGCGTTAGAAGTAGTGCAGCCCTGCGGAGGATCATTTCCCTTTTCCTCTTCCCTTCAGCAGCGCGTCGGGATTCTCCTCGAGGTACGACGCCATGCCGCGCACCGCCTCGGCCGCGCGCGTGAGCTCCTTGATGAGCGTGCCGAGGTCGTAGTTCTGGCGCGGCTGGCTGCCCATGAGTTCTTCGGCGCGTTTCGCCGCGGCCTCGGCCGATGCGGCCGTATTGCGCAGGCTGTCGACGATCGGGCCAACCTTCTGGCTCGCGGCCTCAGCATTCGCCGCGGTGTTGCGCAGACTCTTCTCGATCGGACCGACGTTCTCGCGCGTCGTGGCCGTGATCTTCTCGACGTCAGCCAGCGAGCGATTCAGACGCTTCAGACTGTCGTCGAGCGTCGGATCGTGGACGAGCGAATCGAGACGCTGCGCCGTGTTCCGAAGATGTCCGGCGATCTCCTCGATCGGCAGATTGCGAATGCGTCCGGCGATGTCGCCGACCGCCGCCATCGCGCCTTCCAATCCGCTGCCGCCGGACGCCGCGGGGATGATCGGAGGTTCGGTCGTCGTGATCAGGCGACCCGTTCCCGGCGCGGCCACCGTATCGAGCGCGACGCCGCTCGCTCCCGGCAGCACGAGGCTCGTCATCAGCGTCGCGCGCATCCCTTTTTGAATCAGCTTGCCGAGCGCGTCGTTCATCGTCGCGCGGAGCTCTTCCTTCGTCGTCGATTGCGACACGCCGATCTCGAGTTTGCGCGGATCGATCTCGATCGTCACCGGCGTCTCGAGCGACGCCGTCTGCGGCACGTAGCGCAGGCGCACTTCGCGCACGTGGCCGACTTCGATGCCCTTCATCTGCACCGAGGTTCCCGCGGTCAGGCCGTGCACCGGTCCGGGGAAGTACGTCACGTACGTGAGCTGCGGACCGTCGGCGGCGCCCATGGCCATCCCTTCGGAATCGTAGAGATCGAAGTGCGTGCCGGGCGCGGCCTCGTCGCCGGCAAGCACCTCCGGCGTGTAGAACGCCACCGGCGCATTGAGCAGCGACGCGAGCGACGCGCCGCCGGTGGAAATGCCGCCGCCGCCGAGCGAAATGTTCAAACCGCCCGCGCGCCAGAAGCGCGTGCTCTGGCGAACTTCGTGCGCGAAGCGCTTGACGATGAATGCGTGCACGTTGGTGATGCCGCGCTTTTCGTCGTACTCCGCGCCGAGGATCTGGCCGACGCGCAGACCCTGGAACGTGATCGGCGAGCCGACCGCGATCGATCCCAATCCATGCGCTTCGAGAACCACCGTCTTCCCATCCTCGGGCGCCGAAAGAATGGGCGCGTACTCCTGGCCGGCGAATTCGCTGGTCTGCTCGCCCTCGCCCGGCGCGATGCCGACGTACGTGCCGGACAGGAGGCCGCCCAGTCCGCCGCCTTCCAGCCCCGGCTCGACGACCCAGAACTTCGTCCCCTTGTTCAGCGCGTGGTTCATCGAGGCATCGAGCGTGATGCGGACGACCACCTGCCGCAGGTTCTCATCGATGGTGATCTTCTGAATCGTTCCGACCTTCGCGCCGCGGAATCGCACCGGGCTGTAGCGATCGAGTCCGCGCGCATCGGCGAAGCGGACGGTGATGTCACCGCCGCCGAAAAATCCGTAGCGCACGACGAGCCAGCCGGCGAAGAAGATGGCCAGCGCCGGAATGATCCAGAGCCACGGCGACCATTTCGCCAGATGAACTTTCGCCCGAGGGGCGTCGACACCGTCCGCCTGGTCGATTGGATTCTTCTGAGAACTCTCGTTCACGGCAACTCTCCCGCCGTCTTCCACATCATCCGCGGCTCGAACAGCCGCACCGCCAGCATCACCAGCGCGACCACGGCAAAGAGGGGAGTGGCGCCCGGCCCGGTCTCGATGTTGTCGATCCCTTTGAAGTTGACGATCGGCGCGGCGAGGGCGGCGATGAAGGGAATGATCATCGGCCACCGCACCAGCCGATGCAGCACGCGATACATGCGCGTCCGCCGCACCAACCCCTTCGTGTTCGGGAAGCGCACGCGGCCCAGCAGCCACGTCATCCCGATCAGTTCCACGACCGGGATGGCCACGCCGGCCACGAGCACCACCACTCCGTACTGCCAATAGCCGCGGTCCGCCAGCAACTGCACGGTGCCGAAGACGGTGTGCTCCAGAAACGCGGTGAGGTTCTGGTTGACCATGATCGATCCCGCATACGCCGGAAAACAGAGCGGGACTGCCGCTGCGACCGCCGCCACCGCCGGCACCCATCGCGGCGCGATCGTGTGATCGAGCGTTTCCCCGCACCTCGGGCATGGATCGCCGGGCTGCCGGTTCGTCATCGTCATCTCGCAAACGTCACACGAGACGATGTTGTAGCCGCGCGGCGCGTGCCGGTCCGGCATGATGGCCTGCCACACCGCACGCCGGTCGAGCAGGCGATCGGCAACGATTGAGAGGACGGCCACGAGGAGATACGTCCACCCGCCGATCCCGATTTCGACCGTCGCGGAGATCGACGCGCGGAAATACGCGATGAGGCCGGCGATCACGACGACGTCGGTCAGGCTCCACAGCCGCAGCTCTTCGCTCCACCGGAACAACTGGCCGTGATTCGGAATGTGCCGTCCGAATCGGATTGCGCTGAAGACGATCACCTGCAGCAACGCGCGAACGACGGGGAAAAGGAAGGCGAAAAAGAGGAAGCCGAAGGCGAACGGAAACCACACTTCGCTGTAAATCACGCCGACGCTCGACACCAGCCGGCTCTCGCCGAAGACGAGCTGCTTGATCGTCGACGCCATCAGCGGCAAAAACACCGCCGGCGGCAACAGCAGGAGGATGGTCAGCGACAAGGCCAAGCTCACCGACGCATCCGCGCCCGTCCGATGCTCCAGCGTCCGGTCGCAGCGATGACACTCCACCGTCCCCCGCCCCGGCAATTCCGGAACGACCTGCGTACTCCCGCAGTCCGCGCACGTGATGGTCACCGCAGCCACAGCGAGGTGAGCCGGTGCAAGGAGGATTCCCGCGCGGCTCATGGCACATTTCGCGAAGCTTTGGAGTGCGGTAGCGATCGAGCTACCGCTTTGGGAGGGTGGGGGACGGGGAACTTTCGCGCGGACGGAGCAAGCATCACAGGCTGCGCGTCATCACGATTCCACCTCCCTCCAAAGCGGTAGCCTTGCCACCGCACTCCAAAGTGCTTCGCACGAGATCAGCCTGTAAGGATGCGTGAACCCGTCCCTCGCGAAGAGGCCGAGAAATCGAGAACTGAATCATGCTCGCGCGCTCGCGGCACATTTCGCGAAGCTTTGGAGTGCGGTAGCGATCGAGCTACCGCTTTGGGAGGGTGGGGGACGGGAACTTTCGCGCGGACGGAGCAAGCATCACAGGCTGCGCGTCGTCACGATTCCACCGCCCTCCCAAAGCGGTGGCCTTGCCACCGCACTCCAAAGTGCTTCGCACGAGATCAGCCGCACCAGTGATCGCGGTCACCATCTGCCGCTTCCTCGATCACCGCCTGATGTTCGTCACGCGCGCGAGCATGGTGCGATGAAGACGATCATCGAGCCGTTCCGCATCAAAGCTGTCGAGCCGATCAAATTCACAACTCCCCATGAACGGCGTATCGCACTCGACGTCGCCGGGAACAACGTCTTCCGGCTTCGTGCCGAGGACGTGCTCATCGATCTGTTGACCGATTCGGGCACGGGAGCGATGTCGTCCGACCAGTGGAGCGCGCTGATGCGCGGCGACGAGTCGTATGCGGGGAGCCGCTCCTTCGAGCGCTTCCGCGACGTCGTGTCGGAGCTCACCGGATTCCGGCACATCATCCCGACGCATCAGGGCCGCGCGGCCGAGCGCATTCTCTTTCACACGATCCTCAAGCCGGGGCAGATCGTTCTCAACAACACGCATTTCGACACTACACGCGCCAACATCGAAGTCGAGAACGCCGAGGCGCGCGACCTGGTCATCGCCGAGGGGAGGGTCCCGTCCGTCATTCATCCGTTCAAGGGAAACATGGACCTCGACCGTCTCGAGCGAACGCTCGCGCTCGATGGCGACCGCGTCGTGCTGGTGATGGTCACGGTCACGAACAATTCCGGCGGAGGACAGCCGGTGTCGCTCGAGAATCTTCGCGGAGTTCGCGCGCTCTGCACGCGCTTCGGCAAGCCGTTCTTCCTCGATGCCTGCCGCTTCGCCGAGAACGCCTGGTTCATCAAGCAGCGCGAACCGGGACAGCAGGACCGGACGCCGCGGGAGATCGCGCGCGAGATGTTCTCGCTCGCCGACGGCTGCACGATGTCGGCGAAGAAAGACGGCCTTGCGAACATCGGCGGCTTCCTGGCCATGAACGACGATCGCTGGGCCGAGGAATGCCGCAACCTGCTGATCCTGACCGAAGGCTTTCCGACCTACGGCGGGATGGCCGGCTACGACCTCGAGGCAGTGGCGCGCGGTCTGGAAGAGGTCACTGACGAAGCGTATCTGCGCTACCGCATCCGCTCGATCGAATATCTGGCGGAACGGCTCACGGCGGGCGGCGTGCCGATCGTGCAGCCGCCGGGAGGTCATGCGGTCTACATCGACGCGCGGGCCATGCTGCCGAAGATCGCGCCGCTCCAGTATCCGGGCGTTGCGCTCGTGAACGCGCTCTATGTTGACGGCGGAATCCGGGCCTGCGAGATCGGAACGGTGATGTTCGGCCTGCAGCCCGATGGAAGCGAGATCCCGGCGGCGATGGACCTGGTGCGTCTGGCGATTCCGCGCCGTCTCTACACGCAATCGCACATCGACTACGTGGCCGAAGCCATCCTGGAAGTCGCGGCGAAAAAGAATGCGCTGCGCGGCTATCGCATCACGTCATCGGCGAAACGCCTGCGGCACTTCACCGCGGAGTTCGCACCTCTGGAGAACGTTTCCTCGACGCAACGCGACGACGCCTTCGCCTTCGCCGGCAGTTGATGCGTCGCGCAACACGCGGCACATTTCGCGAAGCTTTGGAGATGGGATGAGAAGGCCAACCCCCGCGCAGTAGTCTCACTGTGTGAGCAGAGGAGGCTCTGCAAGAAAGGAGATTGGCCGTGAAGAAGTCTATCAAGGGAAGCGAGAAGAAGGACCGAGG